>Ga0123353_10013306_pt1 | contig 11779 bp, 4 predicted proteins | sample TergutLab28metaG_3_FD_92763 | JGI IMG/M metagenome (GOLD analysis project Ga0123353, IMG submission 92763) | Labiotermes labralis P3 segment gut microbial communities from Petit-Saut dam, French Guiana - Lab288 P3 | ecosystem: Host-associated > Arthropoda: Insects > Digestive system > Gut ... | reverse complement strand
GGATTTTGAGTCTCCCGACTAAAAAGGATTATAGCATACTATGAGAGAAATTGCAAGCCTTTATTTCCGCTGCAAATCCTTATTTATCGCCCGTTAGAATCACAATCTGCTTGTGTGACAACAGAATTTATCCGTTGCGCTTGCTGTCGCCAAAACAGCTGTTTGCGAACCTTCTGGAGAGAACTCCGAGAGATTATTACGATTCCCTACCATTGACACCAATCCCGTATACCTTTTCAAAGGCTCCTGCGCCTGCATTTTTGCCTGCGCAGGGGCTAATTCTATTCTGAGAGGAGTACATCATGCCCACCTACCACTTGGAAATAAAGCAGCTCGTCGATTACCCCCGATGCCGCATCTACCGCGACTTCATCCGAACCCTGGCAGCCGACCGGAACCTCCATTCGCGTGGAGGTTCCGGTCTTTTTTATTTTACGGTCCTGTGCAGCTACGCCAACTTCCGCCCGTCATACCGCCGGATCGAGGGCGCGAGCTACGCGCTCACCCCGGGCGAATGGATCTGCCGCCTGTCGGAGATCACGCAATGGTTTCGCATGAAATATCAATGGCAGGCCTTGGCGGCGCTGGAATACCTGCAACGGCAGCAGTACATCACGTTTTCGCGGCACGCCCGCGGGCAGCTCATTAAGTTCCACATCACCGACTGGGAGCTGTTTAACACAGCGCTGAGCTGCGATGGGCTCTGCCAGAAGGAAAGCGGCTTTTTCTTTATCCCGATCGCCAAGGCCAACGAATTAATAAGGCTCGGTAAATGCTCGGAGCTGGACATCGTGCTCGACCTCTGGATGCAGACGGTCTACAACGAGGAGCGGGTGCGCGGCTCGGAGCTCGGCCCGGTGGTATATTACCGTAACTACACCGACAACCCCTTCGTCAGCTACAACGAACTGGCGCAGCGTTGGGGCCTGTCGAAATCAACGGCTGGACGGGTGCTCAATCAACTGGCCGAGCAAGACTACCTCACGCTGATTTCCTGCACGAGTCGCCGCGGCACGGTGATTTATCTCAATCACTATCTCTCAACGATGTTTGAAATTTCCGACGTCATGATCGATAAGGAGGAGGTTGCCATGACCCTGCACGTCAACGTCAAAGTCTCCGATGACCCCGCCGACGGCGTCTCAGAGGAGCGGATTCGCGTCTCAGATTACATCCCCAGCGTGCCAAAATCGCATACGCTGCAACTCATCCGCAAAGCGACGCAAACCCTTGCCGCGTTTGGGCTCCCGTGTTGCGAATGCCCCCATGCCCTTTATAAATTATTTCTTTTTCCCGACTGCATGGGGAAACCAACAGTCAACCTTGAGATAAAATGCGGCCGGGGAGGCAAATTGAGCTACTGCTTCGAGCTGCGAGTCGCGCCGCAGGAAGGGGGCGGTATGGTATGAAAAAACAAGCGCAACCCGCCGAAAAGGGCCCCCGTTTCCATGATACTTGGAAGCTGCTGCAGAAGTACCGCGACGTGGTGTGGAGCCTGGAGCTTTCGGTGCAGCATGTGAAACAGAGCTTTGAGATTGAATATGGCAGCAGCGTGGACGAATTTCTTGGCTCCATCCACCGCGCCGGGATGGATTTCGCCGGCACGAAGATTGAACGCCACACCAAGTGCATCGAACGCAGCAACAAGATGCTCAAGATGCTGGAATCGGCAGTCGAATTGCTGCGGGCTAAGCACAAGAACGGAGAGGTATACTATTGGGTGTTGTACTACTCATTCCTTTCGCCGCAGGAGCTAACAGGTGTGGAGGAAATCATCGCAGCGTTGCAGCCGCATATCCGGGACATCAGCAGCAGTACGTACTATCGCAAACGGCGTGAGGCGATTGAGGCGCTGGGGGCGGTACTGTGGGGGTATACGGCGAGGGATACGGCGGAGATACTGGAGGAGTTTTTTCCGGAGGGGTAGCGTTGCCCTTCAAACAAATTTTTCGTGAATATCTCTTGCATTTTTGTTTTCGATGTGGTAAGATTGCTACTAAAGGGAATATTTGGATTGCCGATGTAAAAAGCCTCTTTACGTATAAAGCAATGGCCGCAAACAGCAAAGGAAGCTGTGCGATGGAATGATCGCCGCGCTTTTTTGTTTGCGGCAGAATATATTTTCAGGAGGCAAATTGTTATGAAGCGGAAACTCAGAAAGATCTTTGGCGTTATCCTTGTATTGGCGCTGGTATTTCCATCGGTGCCGCTCAGCGGGTTCACCGGGCTTCATATCGGACCCGGCATCTGGGCCAAGGCATTGGAGCAAGGCAACGTGGTTTACCTGAATGACGAGGCTGTGGACTATGCCGCCGGGCTTCGGCAGACGGAATTGCGCCTGCCGGCTCTACAGGCTGAGGAACCGCCCTCGCCATATGGCGAGTCTGTAGAGACCAGCGAGTATTCCAAGACCTATCAGACCGGGAAGCGCACCTTCCGGACAGTATATTCCGAAATTCCCAACCTCTTTTATAATGAAAAGGGACAAGCCCAGGACTACGACAACACTTTGGGTTTGGAATCCAAATTTTTAGGCGCGGACTACTACACCAACCAGTCCAGCAACATAGATGTCCAGCTATCTACCCGGATGCTCGATAAGGGCGTGTCCTTTACATACGACGGTGTGACCGCTACACTGGTGCCGCAGGAAGGCGACTACTCCCGGTCCGCCGCCATGGACAATGCCATCCGCTACAACGATGTGTTTGACGGCGTGGACGTGCAATACACCGTGCGCGAGCTCGGCCTGAAAGAGGATATTATCCTCAGCAAGTATGTTGAGAGAAACACATTTTCCTATGAGCTGAACGTCAAGGGCGGCACGGCGGTGTTGAAGGACGGCGTGTTGTTGCTCTCGAAGAAGGGCAGCGACGAGGTGGCCTTCACGGTTTCAGCGCCCCTGATGGTTGACGCGGACGGCAAGATGAGTGAAGACGTACAGATGACCCTTGAGGGGGACGTCCTGACCGTCACAGCCGACCCGGAATGGCTGGCCGCCCCGGAACGGGCATACCCGGTGAGCATTGACCCGAGTTTTAATGTACCCAGCGGCAAAATCGAGAATTACACCTATCTTGAAGGAACCAACGGATATTATGGGCAGCGAGCCTATGCTTATGTGGGTTATATTGTTTCGGGTTCCCTCATAGGCTATCCCGTCGATGTCAATTGGTTCAGGACACGGACACTCTTTCAGGTCAATGACGATTTTTCCGCAATTCCTGAGGGCTCGCGTATTCTGAACGCCACCTTCCAGGTATACCAGTATACAGCGGGCACAAACGGTCTGGTCATCCAGTGCAACCGCATGAAAGACGCCTGGTCGCCGGCAACGACGAATTTCACACAGATGCTAAGTCTCGACCATGAGAATGCCGCGTCTTCCACTTCAGGCGCCGAGAAATTCCATCGCTTCAATATCACAGATACATTTGACCGCTGGTACACCGGCATCGACCCGAATTACGGCTTAATGCTGCTCATGGCCGATGAGACACGATGGGGGGGCTCATTCTATACCTCCTCGTCCACGTCCGGCCAGGGTACCGGCACGTTTACGCCGGACAAAGCCCCGCAGATCATCGTGGAATGGGAAGTGCCCAACCCGGTCCCCCTGGATACCCCGATCGACACGACCCTTGACCTGCGTACCATCATGGAAACCCACGTCAGCGGCAAAATGAACTTCCGCGGCATCTTCGCCGACGGCCTTGTAAGGCCCTACGCGGCCGTTACCTACAATCTCAGCGACAGCGCCAAGGGCCAGGACGGCGTAGTACCGGCTTCGCCCTCCTATAAGTACCCGGACAGCTTGGCATGGACGCCAATTTACGACGCCGCGCCGAAGGCGACGAAATACAAGTTTCTTTATTCGAACTGGCAGACGCAAATTCCATTCACTAACCCGGATTTTAGCCGCACGTATTGGTGGACAGCACAGGCCGCTTTGGGTGGCACAACAGGCGCGGCGAAGGAAAGCGACCACTTCCTCGTCCACAAGGTCACACAGTTCGACACCCTGCAGAAAATCGGCAATTTCTACGGGGTTCCTCTTCAGCAAATCCTGTTCGACAACCGCGCGCCGAACATGCTGGTGGTGGAGAATAACACCATCGTCATCATCAACCCCACCCGCAACCAGAACAAGGCCTACAATCCCGCCCCGCTGACCGACGCGGAAAAGCGGATGATCGACTCGCTGCTGATGGGCCGCGGCCTGCACTGCGAATTCGGCTTCGAACCCATCAATCTCAATACCGGCAACTTCTATATGTCCCAGACGGACATCTCGATCCCCGACTTTAACGGCGACTTTGCCATTGAACGCAGCTACAACTCCAAGCAGGCCGGGATATTCAGCCACTTCGGACGCGGCTGGCAATATGACTATGCCGATCAGCTTTCCAAGCTGGAGGACGGCACGATTGTCCTGTGGCGAGGCGACGGCAGCAGCGTATATTTCAAGCCCAACGGCAGCGGCGGCTACACCTGCAGCAACGGCTACTACCTGGAGCTGACGCCTATCAAGGTGGGCACCGCACTGGGCGAGTTCAACCAGCGCCCATACGACCCCGATGATGAGCATTCCCTGGAGTTCATTCAGGAGCCCTATGATATTTTCGAGTATGAAATCCAGGATGCCGACAAATCCGTCAAGCGCTTCAGCACTCAGGGCTTCCTGAAGAGCATCACTGACGCGAAGGGCTTTGTCACCACGCTGTCCTACGACGCCAACGGCAACCCCTCCGGCATCACCTCGCCCGCCGGCGTGACCTACGGCATCACCTGCGCGCCGGACGGCAAAATTACGGAGATTACCGTACCGGGCGGCGTGATCCGCTACGAATACGACAACGACGACAATCTGATTGGCTATATCAACGAGCTGGGCTGCAAGACCATCTATCGCTATGACAGCGCCCATCAGATGACCTCCTGGGAGGACGCCGAAGGCAATGTCATCATTATCAATACCTACGACGCGGAGGGGCGCGTCACGAAGCAGGTGGATTCCGAGGGGAATGTCACGACATTGGCCTATGCCGATGGGCAGACCACCACGACCGACGCCAACGGCGACGTTACGGTCTATCACTATGACAGCCAGTACCGCACGACGAAGATCGACTACTCGGACGGCACAACTGAAGTCAAAGCCTACGACAGCGGCAATAATCTGGCCAGCGTGACCGACCGCGCGGGGATCCAGACGACCTTCAACTACAATGCCGATGGCGCCATGACCCGGCAAAACCGCTACGACAGCAAGGCGCGGGCCTATACCTACAACGCACTGAACAAGCCCACCGGCTTCACGGATTTCGACGGCGGTCAGTCGGCTTATCGTTATGACGCGAAGGGCAACCTGCTGGAGCTCACAAACCCGGACGGCAGTACGCAGAGCTTCATCTACGACGCTCAGAGCCGCGTCGTCGAAAGCACAGACGCGAGGGGCAATAAGACGGCCTATGAGTATGCCGGCACATGGCTGAGCAAGGCGACCGACACCCAGGGCAATGAGACCAAGTATTACTACAACGGCAGGGGCAGCCTCATCACCCTGATCGACGCCAAGGGGGAGACCACCCGCTTCTTTTATGACGCGGCGGGCCAGCAGACCGGCTACCAGCAGGCGGACGGCGCGACGGTCTCCATGACCTACGACCAGGCCGGCTGCCTGAAGACCCTCACCAACGCAAATGGCTATGTCTATACCTACGAGAACGACGGCATCGGCAACCTGACCAAGCTCACCGACCCGCTGGGCAATGCGGTAGCCTACACCTACGACGGCATCTATAATGAGCAGACCGTCGCCTACCCCAGCAGCGGTACAGTCAAGAAAGAGTATGACGCCTTTTCGCAGCTCGTGGCCATCACGGACGAGGAGAACCACAAGACAAGCTATGACTATGACCGCGCGGGCAACATAAAGAAGATCACTGACCCCAAAGGGAACGTGACGGAGTATACTTACGACCTGCGCTTCAACAAGCCCTTGACGGCGAAGGACGCGCTGGGCAACGTGACCACCCTGGATTACGACGACGTGGGCAACCTGCTGCGCGTCACGGCGGCCAACGGCGCGGTGACCGGCTATACCTACGACGCGATGAACCGTGTAAAGACCGTCGCCTATCCCGCTGGGTTGGCCGTCACCCTGACCTACGACGCCAACGGCAACGTCCTCAAGCAGGAAGACAGCATGGGCCGGGCCACAGCCTATGAGTACGACAGCCTCAACCGGCTGGTGAAGCAGACCGCGCCCAACGGGGCCGTTACCCAGTACGTCTATGACGGCCTCGGTCAATTGCTGAGCGTCACCGACGCGAAGGGCGGTGTGGCCCGCTACACCTACAACGTCATGGGCCGCGTCGCGACCTTCGAGGATGCCGCCGGGCGCAAGTCCGTCTATGTATATGACCCCAACGGCAACCTGCTGAAGGAAACCGCGCCCAACAACGGCGTGACGCTGTTTGTCTACGACGCCTTGGACCGTATTAGCAAAGTGACGGACCCGCTGGGCCACAGCACAGTGATGGAATATGACAGCATGGACAACCTGCTGGCTGTCACCAACGCGCTGAATTTTAAGGAGCAGTACAGCTACAGCCTAACAGGCTTGGCTACGCAATACACCGACCCGCTGGGGAACGCCAGCGCGTTTGATTATGACCCCAACGGCAATCTGGTCAAGGTGACAGACGCCAAGAATTATATCGCAGCGATTGCATATGACCCCCTCAACCGCGCGGTGAAGACCACCGACCCGCTGGGCCTTGTCACAGATTTTGGATATGACGCCATAGGCAATCTTCTTTCGGAGCAAAACAACAACGGAGGCGACAACCGTCACACCTACGACAGCGCCGGGCGCCTGCTCACGAGCACCGACGCGCTGGGGCAGGTTACAAGGTATACCTACGACGCGGCGGGGAACATCCTCACCGTCACCACGCCGGACGGCAACACCACAAGCTACACCTACGGCAAAATTGATGAAGTCCTCTCCATGACCGACCCGGAAAACAAGACCACAGCATACACCTATGACTTGCTTGGCAATCTGTTGTCTTCCAAGGACGCGCAGGCGCGAGTGTGGGCATATCAATACGATATTGTCAGCCGCCTGACCAAAGCGACCAACCCCCTTAACGAAGCCACGCAGTACCAGTTCAACGAGTTCGACTTCATTACAAAGAAGACACTGCCCAATGGCGCGAAAGAAGAAGCGGAATATGACCTGGTGGGAAACCTGTTGAGGCGCAGCGACGCCAATGGCAACGCCACCCGCTATACCTATGACGCGCTGTACCGGCAGATTGCCCAGAAAGCGCCGGACGGCGGCGAGCAGGGCTTCAGCTATGACGCGGCGGGCAACCTGACCCAGCACATTGACGCGCTGGGCAACAAGTCGCAGTACGCCTACGACCCGCTGGGGAACATTTCGAAGGTCACCAGCGCGAAGAACGCCGTGTATAACTATACCCATGACGCGGCGGGCAACGTGCTGCAGGCCACCAATCCCTTGGGCGGCATCACGGCCTTCACCTATGACATCCAGAGCCGCCTGCTCTCGAAGACCCTTGCCAATACGGCGCAGTATAGCTATCAGTACGACGCCATCGGCCGCGTCACGCAGCAGGCCGCGCCGGAGGGCCTGCTGAAGCAATATGCCTACGACGCCAAGGGCAACCTGGCCAGCGAGACCGACCAGTCCGGGCGCGTGATCAGTTACGCCTATGACCTCATGCACCGGCTGACTGACGTCACCAACCCCAAGGGCGATAAAACCAGCTTCGCCTACGACGTTGCCGGCAATCTGTGCAGCGTATTGTCTCCGAAGGGTTATCAGACCAGCTTCCAGTATGACCTGCTGGACCGGCTGGCAAAATCCCTCGATCCCGTCGGGCGCACGGAGGAATACAGCTATGACGTCATGGGCAATGTGACCAGGCTGACGCAGAACGGCAAGCGCGGCAACAGCTTCTCCTACGACAACGTGGGCAACCTTACCGGCGCCACCAACGCGAAAAACCAGACCCGCAGCTTCGTCTATGACAGCATGAACCGCATGACAAAAGAGACGGATTATGCCAACAATTCCTTCCGCTACGGCTATGACTACAACGGCAACCTGACCGGTATCACCGACAAAAACGGCTTCAGCACGCAATTCACCTACGACGCCCACGGCAACCTGAGCAGCAGGTCCGACGGCGCGGACCGCGTTGTGGCTTATCGCTATGACCTTCTCGACCGCCTGACCTCTGTCCAGGAGGGCGGAAAAGTCACGGCGAATTACGGCTATGATGTGGTTGGCAACCTGACGGCCTATACTGACGGTAAGGGCAAGACCACGCAGTACGCCTACAACCTGCTGGGCCAGATGACTTCCATTCAGGACCCGCTGGGCAAAGTGAAAACCTTCGGCTACAACGTCAACGCCATGTTGGAGACCGTTACCAACCAGGATGGCAGCACGGTCAACTACGACTATGACCAGTTGGATCAGTTGCTGACGAAGAAATACGACGAGGAGCAGGCAATTGGCCTTTACGGCTTCGACAGCGAGGGTAACCGCATCCAGATGACCGACGTCGCGGGCACCTCGAACTATGAATACGATGCCGCCGGGCGCGTGACCGCCGTTGTGCTGCAGAACGGCACCTCGCAGATCACCTACACCTACGACGAATTCGGGAACCTGGCGAAGCTGGGTTATCCGGACGGCACCGGCGTGACCTACACCTATGACGAGCTGGATCAGATGACCTCCATCACCGACCGGCAGGGCAAGGTGACCACCTACGAGTATGACAGGATGGGCAACCTCGTCAAGGTGAAGCGCCCGAACAACACCTCCAGCGAGCTGAACTATGACGCCATGGGCAATGTCACGCAGGTGAAGAATTTCCGGCCCATCAAGTTCTTCGGCTTCATCCGCGTATCCACGAAGGTTGCCACCTACAGCTATACCTACGATGGATCCGGCTTTATCGCCAGCGAGAAGATTGACGACTATTCCGACCATCCGGCGCGGGGATTCTTCACGTGGATACTGCAACTCTTCTACAAGAAGAATATCGACACGAAGTACACTTATGATGAGCGCGGGCAGCTCACCGAGTCGAAGCAGACGGACCACAAGTGGTTCTGGAGCAATACCGTCACGGCCTCCTATACCTACGATGGCGCGGGCAACCGCCTGACAAAGAATGTCGCCGGCAAGAAAATTGATGACAGCCAAGAGACTTACACCTACGACGACGCCGACCAGCTGACCCAGGTGAGCCGCACGGCGAAAAATTGCACCCAGCGCGTGCGTTTTCAGTATGACGCCAACGGCAATCTCGTCAACACCAAGGAGCTCGATGGCCTCTGCAAGGATGAGCGCAAGTTCACCTACGACAACGAGAACCGCTTGACAGCAGTCAAGGAAAATGGTACACTGCTGATGGCGGCGCTCTACGATGGCGACGGCGAGCGCATCTTCACGGTCAACCGTAAGGGCGGCGATTATGTCAGCAACGGCGGCGGCTCCATCAACTGCCCCACCAACGAAAAGGGGCGCGCTGTCGAGTTTGACGCGAAGCTCATCGTCGACGAGATGCTCGTCCCCAACGGCGTGAAGCCCGTCAATTATGTCAGTTATGAGCTCACCGGCTACATCAACGACGCCAACCGCCGTTATTCCCAGGTACTCATGGAGTACGGCGCCAACCAGCGCATCGTCAACTACTTCGACTACGGCGCGGCCGGCCGCAACAGCGTGTCGGGCATGCAGGGCAAGTTCTTCTACGACTACGACGGGCGCGGCTCCGTGACCGGCCTGACCCGCAACGACAACAGCTATACCGCCGTGAGCTACCGCTACGACGACAGCGGCAACGCCACACGCGGCGGCAACGGGCTCATCAACAACCCCTATACGTACAATGGCGAGTACAGCGATCTGGCCGCGGGGCTGCAGTATCTCCGGGCGAGGTATTACGCGCCGGAGAATGGGAGTTTCACAAGTAGGGATACGTATTTGGGGTCGGCAGGGGTGCCGCTTAGCAAGAATGCGTATACTTATGCGCATAACAACCCGGTGAATTATAAGGATCCCAGTGGTTATTGGGCCAACTGGGCTATTGGAGCACTTGTAGGGGGAGTCGTTGGTGGCATTGTTGGCGGAGTAAAGGCTGCTGTGTCTGGAGAAAGCATTTGGAAAGGTGCGGTTAGCGGTGCAGCTGGCGGCGCGCTATCTGGAGTGCTTTTAGGTTCTGGGGTTCCTCCGGTAGCAGCATTTGCAGCAGGTAATCTGCTAACTAATACCCTAGATTACTCTCTTAACAAAAAAAGTGGGCCACAGATTACAGGCAATAAAACCGCTAACATAATAATAGGTATCGGAGGACAAACCATTATTGATACGGCTTTCGACTGGTTGTTCTTCCCAAAGGGAGGAGGCCTAACGCCTAGGATTTCTGGTTTCAACGCAGGGCGCGGTAACGCTGCAGCAGTCTTTCAAATGCTTAGAACAAAGCTATGTAGCAATATTGTAAGCAGGATAAGCGGACAAGTTATTGTAAAAGGGGTAGCGACCGAATTGTTTGAAGAATTTGTTAAGGAGAGCGCCAAAACCATAACAGAATTTGTAGTGGAAAAGGGCGTTAAGGAGGTACGTGACCATATTCTGCCGCTTGATAGTATTGATGATCGTACTAATTCCTCTGAGCAAATTAAATCAGAGGAGCTACCCGCAATGTTATTTCCAGACGAATATCCTCCAGGTCTCAACCCGCCAGTATATGGTTGAGAGCGTTGCTGGACACCCAGCCTATACCCACTATCGGTAATCCTCGCATAGAAGTCCACACAGCCGACATCTTCCCAAAGAAGGTGCTGACTGTTGCCCTGCAATCATTCTTGGAACTACCAAACCTTTGCGCATGCTGCGGCGTTCGGATATGGTTGCCAGGACGGGGCTTGTTAACAATAGTAAAGCCTGAACAGTGTACTGTACGCTACCATCTCCGGGTCCACCTGTGGCTGGCGCATGATTTTTCGTAGCTACGTCATTGCATGTGCTGCCACTAAATTGGCGCCCTTTTGACACAACATTGACGGTCCCGTGCTATTGACCCGCGATTCCCTACGTGCTATACTATCCATGCTCGAAATTCCGCCCAGCCAAGTCCACAACTCAATATAGACAGCCGGCGCCTTCATTTTCATGAGGGCGTCTTTGCTATCCCTAAAACTCGGAATATGGAGGTATCCCGCATGAACCGCAAACCAAAGTTCGCCCCAAAGCACCTGTACACCGCGTTCCTCGTCCCCATCCTGCTGGTCATCAGCACCCTGCCCGCCATGGCTGCTGACACCATCTGGTCGAAAGCCAGCGAGATCATGAAGGACGTCTACGGGCAGATTCTAACGATCTCCACCATCGCGGCTGTCGTGACCGCGGCCATCGCCCTGCTGCTGATGAACTTCAGCAAGAACGGCAAAACGGTGGACGAGAGCCGCGCGTGGCTCAAGCGCATCATCATCACTTGGGCGATTTTGAACGGTCTGGGCTTCATCATGGCCTACGTGACCCCGTTCTTCACCGGCGGCAAGTGGGAGGCGTGAGTGTGATGATTGTAAACAATTAAGTATACTCGAAAACAAAAAGGTATATTTCAAAAAACTATTGTATCCTTTTGAAATGTATGGTATACTGATCTCGCAAGGTGAGAGGAGGGATACTATGCCGAAACGGGCGCGGGTCTGGAACATGGATAAG
>Ga0123353_10013305_pt1 | contig 11779 bp, 9 predicted proteins | sample TergutLab28metaG_3_FD_92763 | JGI IMG/M metagenome (GOLD analysis project Ga0123353, IMG submission 92763) | Labiotermes labralis P3 segment gut microbial communities from Petit-Saut dam, French Guiana - Lab288 P3 | ecosystem: Host-associated > Arthropoda: Insects > Digestive system > Gut ... | reverse complement strand
CGGGAGAATGGAGGAGATTGTTTAACGAGGAGCTAAATGATTTGTACTCCTCACCCAATATTGTGCGGGTGATAAAATCGAAAAGAATGAGATGGGCTGGGCGTGTGGCGCGTATGGGTGAGGAGAGGGGGGTGTAAAGGGTCTTGCTGGGGAAACCGGAAGGAAGGAGACGACTGGGGAGACCTAGGCCTAGATGGGTGGATAATATTAGGATGGATCTCCAGGAGGTGGGATGTGCGGTTTATGGACTGGATTGGGCTAACCCAGGATAGAGACAGGTGGCGGACGCTTGTGAGTGCGGTAATGAACCTTCGTGTTCCGTGAAATGTGGAGGAATTTCTTGACTATCTGCAAACCAGTTAGCTTCTCAAGAAGGACTCTACACCATGGATTAAGTAAGTAAGTAATTAGATATACCGACAGTTTATCACATTGTTTTTTTTTAAGATGGGTCCATCACCTACAAATATTTCTACAGCTAATTTAATCTGCACCAGCATTCACATCTTAGCATTGCCTGTTTCGCTCGCTGATACCTTCCTGTTTCTAAATATTACTTCACGTATTTAAAGCCTGGTGGTAGGTATATGTACCGTCCCCTGTGACATTTATAAACTCCGAATTTTGATCGCAGAGTTTATTAATATTTCGATTATTCTCACAGTATTGTTTATTTAACGACGCTTACCGTAGTTCAAATTGTGATATTTGACGATAGGATGGGTGATGAATATCGAATTGGAGGATGCTAAATGCAGTGGGCGTGTTGTAAAATGTATCATCCCGACGTTGACTAGAGAGACTGTGGATGAGCACATTAATTTTATGGTTTGTCAAACTGCGGACCTAGGTTTCAACCCGACCCAGATATTTTTTCCTTGCCTTTTTTAAAACAAACAAATTAATTAATTAATAAACAATATACAGAATTATTATTATTATTATTATTATTAAGTGTCTATTATAGGAATGAGAAAGGTGTGTAACAGAAGTGAAAATAATTTCAATAACGAAACGTAGAAATGTATCAACTGAAGTAAGAAACTTCGTAATTCTACTGTAATTTATTATTTAGGTAGTCCTGCAAAAAATATCGAAGATTGTCAACCATCGCCAATGTTTAAATGTTTACATCCTTAAACCTATGCACCCCATGTATTATACATCCCTGATATACTTTCCCCTCGTTAAACTACATCCCATCCTCCGTACGCCGTCTCGTCTCGTCTCGTCTCGTCTCCACCCTCACCTTCCCCCTTATTTTAATTTACTCTCCCTCCTCCCGACTCGCCGTTCAAGCACATTTTTCATTCCAGCAACAAGCTTGATGCACTTTAGGTTAAACACGACCACTACTCTTATTTCCAAGTACTCTCTCGCCTTTTTCGCTATTCCTCCTTTACTCCTGCTGAAACGCTGCTCGTATCTTTCTCATTTTTCTAAGCTCTGTCTGATATAGGCTACAGGGTGGGTCATTACTGTCATTCTTTCAGGTTAGTTCCATGTCTCCAAAGTGCGCGTATTCTTGATCAAAATAATTTATAACCCTATATGTGTTTTATACTATGATATAATACATAATTTATTAGTCTTCTGGGAATATTCTTCGAACTTTCCTTCACCGTCTTAACATCTTGTTTGAGGAATTAGCTTTCAATATAGGAGCTTCAAACAACAAGAGCAGGTTTATAACCAAATATTAATTTATGTGTTCTTTTGCTTAGGGCAGAATTTAAGGCAAACTAAATTGATTTTCCCATCTCAGGTGTTTTGGATTCCTGATAACAATACGGTAATTACAAATTATTTTCTCAAATTTTATCATAAATTGTTGGTTAGCAAAGTGTGGCTTGTAAGTTCGCAGTTCGTGTTGCTTTAAAATATTCCTCGCAGACGTATAGGAGGATATACGAAAGGTCTTTTCCACATTAGTATTTACTCTTAATTGCAGAAGGTTGTTCGGTTTATGTACTGTAACTCGAAACTGTAGGATTTATTTCTGTTCTGTCTATTTGTCGAGATTTAGTTGCAATGGAATTTGTGCACTGAGGTGTGACGGCTTGTAATTTTATTTATGTAAATAATGGTAAACCTTCTGTGTCTAAGCATCATAGCATCACGCGTACGTCGGAATTAACTCCACGATTCTACTAAGTCTTGAAACTTCGACGCTAGACGAAGACAAGTGGCGAGATACATAAGTCAGTTTCTTTTTATTAATCGAGACAAACTCACCTTACATCCAGTACAGGAGGCTTGGCGTTCCTGACATCTGTTTATGGCTTGAACAACCATGCTACCCAAAACATTAAATTTTTGATATAAATTCGGTGATAAAACTAGAGCTTTACCCTGTGCATGAAAGTGTGTCGGAGAGTAGAGATACGGGTCTCTTATTGGGCTGCTTGGCTTTTAAAGTGAAGGCACTACGAAACGTCCTTAACTCTACAAATCGACGTGACAGGACGCATAAAAATTCTTGTATAAATGATGATCGTTTTCACATCGCTGGCCAGTGACCCTTACCTGAACCAACGTAATTCAAAATCAAAGGCCATCACCCATCTGAATCAGAGCTCGCTATTTGTCTCTTCCCTTAGACGTCATTTCCGTTACATTTTCCCTGAAATGTGCTAAGCAGCTGCTTATGTGATTCTTCTTGCTGTAGTCGGTGTAACAGTAATGCTGTGATATGTGAACACTGTGAGGGCCATCCATCCGTTGCGAATTGTTAGGATTTTACAGTGTCGTGGTTGAGGATTCAGTAACTCTGGGATATGACATCTGGTCATTAGCTAATATTTTGCCAACGATTCGAAGGTGTGCAGTGTATTTTCAAAGGACTAAAGTTCCGAGAAAGGCACTAATTTCACACCGCCAAAAACGGATTACCTATTGACGCCGCGTCAAATTCCAGAAAGCGGAATGTCCTTTCTCCATCCTCCTTTCACATTCCTATCTCTTAGATCCCAAATGTTCTCCACAGCACCCTGTTTCACTTACATATAAGGTAATGCGAACATCTCACTTTCTGCATTTTCACTTTCTGTGTTTGTGTCTACTATTTTGACTCGCTGTCTCGTGAAACCAAGAGAAATGATAATCGCCTACCTCCTGTTGTTTGGACAAGACGCACAACACTCATGTCAGAGAAGTTGCCGCTGCAGGACGGCGTGAGCGTTCTTATGGTTATCAAACTAAACATGACTTTTCTGTAAACTCGGTTACACATAGAGTTTTAAAAACTTTATGAAACAATACTAAACAGACACGATTGAATGTTTAATTGCTTTAGCAGCGTTGAAGTGTAGGGTAATTGTGAGTGTGGTTAATTATGATATGGAAGGAAGCGGAATTCTCCAGTCTCAGAATGTCTCAGAATCTCCGTGACGAAACGGTATGTCTCAGAATTACAGCGGAGGAACGGGTACATTTCTGTGGCCTCTTCAGTTGTTGGATCAATTTTGTAACTGATGAACTCCCAGTAGGCGTTTTAACCAGTACAGTGCTATGTTCCGTGACGTGTCATATTTGGATATGTATGAAAGGAACCCTGTTGTTAAGGGGCGCCTATAGGACTAACATTCTGTTTCGTGGAGGTTAAAATCCAGTGTTACGTAAATTCCGGCTTTTGATTAAGGGGATTTATTAATTGCAATCTGCGACTGCTTTACTTATGGCTAAAGAGTCTCCTTCGTGCATCAGTTAGGGGACTTGGCGGGTCCCAGAGAGAGAGTGGGCAGAACAACAAAAAATCCCAGTCCCTGCCCAGAATCTAGGCACGATATTTTTGTTAGTTGTGACAAAAAGGTGACAGAATTGTTTGACAACAATTGTTAACTAAATACAACAGTGTGCCACATGAAAACTTAGAAGCGCAAGTAAATTGATATCGTAATGTATACAGGTATAAAAACAGCAAGACTTCAGCACAGAAGTGTTTGAGAGTACGCTGAAAAATGTCAAAAGTGTAATGCAATTATCTGCACTAAATTAAGTGACAAATTTCAAGTTTCCATTTCACCTACCGACCTGCACATAAATGATGCAGATACATTTGTTAACCACCACATTCAGGGACAGTTATGTTTGTTAGGAATTTTAAAAATGATAGCTTGTGTGAGTGAAAATAAAGGGAAGTCTTAGCTTCAATCATAATTGATGTTGGCTGCATTGTATTTCTCTAAACGGTGACTTTAAAAGCAACTCCTCACAGTCAGCACTCAACACTCGACAAGCACGTGGATTTATCTCAGTAATTAACCAACTTGATGGACAAAATTTGTTTTAGATTAAGTTTATTTCATGCCTCTACATGTCTCGAGCACATGTGCTCATCATCAGGAGGTCAAAATTGTATTACACAGCCTCCTGATGATGAGCACATGTGCTCGAGACATGTAGAGGCATGAACTAAACTTAATCTAAAACAAATTTTGTCCATCAAGTTGGTTAATTACTGAGATAAATATACTGAGATGCACGGTCAGCAAAACGTCAAAAGAGAAGCACGTGGATGTTATCTTCCATTATTTTATCTCGTAATTATTTTTGTAAGTGTAAACATTGGACTCGTGTTTATCATTCGCGCTAGGTATATCTAACAGTCATATTTACGTATATTTATTTTAAGCCTATTGTGAATAATTTCGACTCATATTGAAGCATTTTATTTCACTAGTTTTTGAAGCAGAGTTTCTCATCACCTGCATGTGCTGAATTGCACTGCCGACCCAGAAGCTCAGACGACTGTAATGTTACTGGCCCTAATGATTCAGTGTTACAAATCACACCTACGACACTACTATTTATATTGCTTCATTTCAATTGCTCTGATTATCATGCTACTCATATCTCAGTCAGATTGGCTCTCAGATAACAGAAACAATGCTAATTCACCATTAATAAATGAATGAATTAGTCGTTCAATCAATCATGAATGCGATCCAGCGCCGCCACAATGAAACCTGTCCGTGTGCCATCAGCTAATGACACATCTGTCTTTTGGAATTGGGCGAATGACAATGGCTGAAGTGCAGTGCTGGTAGATACAAAATGTGCACAATTTACTTCCTGTCGCTATGTTTTAAAATTGTTTACAAACAGGTACTGGTGTGTTAGAATGATATTGTTGTTACCGGTGGCGATAATGATGGTAATGGTGATAGATGGAGATTAGAGTTCCATGACACTGCGGCCTAAAATGAGCTTACTGAAGCAAACTGTGATAAGCTTTGTGGTATTGAGTAGAGGGCATTAGCAAGGCGATGAATGATAAGCGAGAGTGGAAGTGTTGGAAGAAATGTGGACTTTTTAGTTTTGATATACAGACTCCAGGGTGAGAAGATGAAGACCTATGGGCTGAGATATTTATGGATTTTTGTTTTAAATATAAAAATTCCTAACTCCAAATAGACAAAATTCTTATAAAGTTAGTAGCTGCACAGTAGCTGCCATTTCTTTTACAGAAGGTGAAGTTCATTTGCGCTGTTACTAGACTGCGTTATTTGACCATGTCCTGTGTAAGACGACTTCATTTCACGTTCTCCATTGTTACATATATATATATATACATATATAAGTTTCACTTTAATATCATCTTCGAATCGACATCAAGTGCTCTCGTTTGCTGAGGGTTTCCAACTAGAGTTTCGTATGCTTCTGTTATCATCCTCATCTATGTCGAGGTTAATTTCAAGGCGCATCACTGAAAATTATTCTAGTAAGTTATGTCTTACTGCAGACGCAACATCGTGAGGTCAGGAGCTGTGGCGTCACTCTTCACTGACGTCATCATTCCTCCCTGCAGTTCTGCTTGACATTCGTAGTCTTCCTTTTGTTATTGTGCTTCGACGCTCTATTTGTTAAACGGAAGAGACAGAACGTTTTTGTTTTTTGTTTTTCGCCTACTCTTCCTAATCATCATTTAAAGGGGTTTACGTTGCAAACACATCTAAAGTCTATTTATTACCCGCGGGCATACAGAAACCATGTTCAATAAGTGATCTTCTCTAGGTCAACAAAATTAGAGGAGGACGCATTATAACGTTGAAGGCAGCTGTTTATTCCAGTGAACTACATTATTTTCCAGCCTAATCCCGAAGCACGTCGATACACATGAACAACCATTTCCACTACCTCGTTATTGTGGAATGTACTATCTGTTATTGTGATTCGTCAATTTCGGAAATCAGTTCCGCTATTTGGTGTTCCGCCCTTGTTGTGATGGACCAACCGGTGCATTCACCATCAAGGATGTCATTTTGCCTATTTTCGAATTCTCTCTACCAATTTCTGATACGCTGCATTCTTCTTACACAGTAACCTTACACCTATTCAGTTGGCGGTGAAGTTTGTATTCTCGTCGCCATTGTATGTCAACTTTCGCGCTGAATAACATCTGACTGAATCTTCTACATTTTGTTACGTATCACCACTCCTGCACTTGCTGCTTCCTACTACAAAATAAAGTGACAGATTAACACAAAAGTTAGTGATTTTGGAATCATACTAAACGAACGTGCTATGTATATAGCAATAGAAAGAGAGAGTGAGTGAGAATGCAGTTACAAGAGTAGGACCCCATGTGGAGCATGTAACGCTGTTATTCTTGGTATGTACTTTATACAAAATTTCCTTTGAATGTCGATTGCTAGAATGTAGACTATTTAATGTCTTGTGTGACAGACAAACGTTCAGATATTGACATTACCGTAAAGACTTTTCCTCTGAACTTTCTGAATTATTCAGATCTGAGCCATCATCAAGCTTCAGTCGACTTGTTCAGTCAGTTGCATGATGAATGTCACGTCTATCCTTTGGGTGAACTCTGAATTCTTTATGATGTGCTTCTTTCGAAGTTTGCTAGTGATGGGCTGTACAATTTTCGTAAATCGTGACGTTTATCCTAGTGGATACACCTACTTCATATTTTGGAGGTACCGATTTCGAATATTTATCCTTAGATAGGCTGAAATATGTGAGTTTTACTTCATGTTTCTTAGTCCCTCTACTTGAATGCCAGAAATGGTGTTACGTAACGTTAGCGTCGTTACCGAATTTCGTACTTGTCGCTACTGCCACTCCAACAACTTAAATCCATCCATCCCACACTTTATTACTACCAATTGTAGGAAGTTAAAATTCGCAAATTGGGAGCGAGCTATAATGGCTTAATGTTCACACAAAATTTCATCGGAATAATTCTCGTTTTTTAAAAATGCTCAAATTCAGACAGAAAGGCGCATAATTTCTTCAATATTCATCCTTTTTCCGTACATCTAGCAAAGAATATATAATCGTCAATTCTGTCTAGAAGCAGATTATGTGAGATTTGCAATTCACAGAGAGAGAGAGAGAGAGAGAGGGGGGGGTGCCTTATGTCCACTTGTTTCTGGTCACTTCGTAACTTTATAACTCAAGGAAATGCACCAAGAGATACACTTGGCATTTCCAACAATCAATACCACGCCAAAGCAAAAAATATGTGCGATAAAATCATTACTTTCATATAGTCAAAATTTTATAATAAAAATATTGCGATGTATTTAAGTTAACGGATCAAAGGTTCCTGTTATACTTTACGTTATTGATGATATGATATGATATGATATATATTTGTTAACTGCAATTGGGTTGACACCCAGTGGCAATAGTATAGTACACATGTACACACAAACAATACATAGAACAACACAATTAACAACTGTGGTTGGAAGACTGGGAAATTTAGCTGATTTTTTTTCGTGTGTTTTTTTTTAATTCCGGTACTTGAAACGCGGTCAGATGCTGAGATTGCAGCGTCGGTAGTAGGGGAATAAGTGAGTCTGAAGCGTTAGTGCTATGATACTGACAGGAAAAACCTAAGTACCTGGAGAGGAACCCGTCACAATGCCTCTTTGTCCACCACAAGGTTCACGAGGGCCGACCTGGGATCGAACCCGAGCCTTCGCACAACTAACTGTCTGAGCCGTGGCTCCTTCCCGTTTGTAACACACTAAGCTTTTTTAAAGCCACGTACTGATTACGTTCCAGCAAAAGCAAGGTGCGTCTTTAGAAACCTACCACCTCACGATCTACCCTTTTATTTGCGTCTTTAATTCAGCATATTGGATTTGTGCGACGGGTTGAGGGTGTGTGTTTGTATAAGCAAAGTAAAGTTGATACAAACGTTGTTTAAATATTAATCGTGCGTTTGGAAGGACGAAGTGTCACGTGACGTGGGAAAGTAATTTAATCTCTTTTGATCCAGTTTTCTTGTGCCCTCTGAGAGAATATGTGTGCGTGTTGGCACAGTGCTGCCTTACTGCCCTCTATTGACCACAGGACATCCCATACATCTTTCATACTCACGCTTTATGAATGCTCAGTTCCAATCTCTTTGTTACTGTGAGAAATTTTGTTTGCGTCTTTTCCGAATTCTCTGGCTTCTTGCTCGACTCACATATTTTCTTTCTTATTCCCTCTATATAATTTTTTTATCTTTTTAAAGAAATCTTTAAATGAAGGAGCAGCGTATGGCTGCAAAAAGAAGGAAAACAAGTAGGGTTCAAGAGAAGAGGAGAGGATGGCAGAGGCTTGTAGGAGAAGGGTGTGGGCGAATGCTATTTGAAATTCATAAAATAGTTGAAAGACGAAACGCGAGGAGAATTTACTCGATGTCGTTATAATTTATGCTCCAACATTGTAACATCGTATAGTCGAGTAAAAGACATGGTAGAGCCTTCGAAGATTAATATCAGAAGAGGGAGAGGAAATGATATTTCATGTTGTTAGTTGTTATGTTAGAATGAGCTGCTGTTTGGACCGGGTCCTACCTGTTGGTCCGGTCTACTGACATTGTATTGCTTTACGTTACTTATCCCATTTGTTTGATACGTAAAAACCGACAAATAAGTGTAGAATATATAATATATTTTTGTTACCAACAGCTACGTGTTTCGGCTTTGTAAAAGAGTCGTCGTCGGGCTGAAAACAAAGAAGAACGTGATATACGACATGCATATAAAATATTGGAGGTTGATATCTCGAGTTGTTACAACTTTTAATAATACATATCTTCATTGATTGACACGTGTGTGAGTTTATTGTCACCTTATTGCACTATATCAAAAATATAAGTAACACCTACATTTTCCGGCCATCTTTTGTGGCCATCATCCGGGAGAACGTGTGACACAAAGGTCATATATATATATATATATTAAAAATATAACAACGAATTTGATAAATGATGGAATACAAATTGAAGCGTAGAACATATCTATGTGCAAGTATAGACAAGGTTGTAGCTAAAATATATAGCCTACTTGATCCGATTGTGACGTTAACATCCATACATCTTCTCTTCGCATCTAATTTTTTATTTAAGTCCTGTGATTGGCTGAAATGTGGTGTCATTGGAAAAACACTCTATGCACGTTGCTGACCCGTTCCGGGTTCCATGCAACAGCCTATTGAGTCGCTCTGTGCAGTGTGAAATGGCCCGGGCCTGAAGCCTGATATCCAGCTAGTGACGACGTTGGTGAGAGGAAATACATTTTCACTCCTGCCTATGCCTTCGTGGTGTACACTGTTGCAGCTTTAGAGGCCCTGATCTAACAGCGGTATCCCAGTATTTGTCTGGAAGGACTCAAGCTAAGAAAACCATCTGTTAGGACAGCTGGAGATTATAACCGGACACCGTTCGTTCACAAGTGAATGCATTACCGATGCGCCAGGCTGTTCGGTTAGTTACATAAGACGCGAGAATTATGAACATGTACAAAAGGAATATCATTCTCCAGTTACGCGGTATTTATGCCTACAGATAAGTGTCCTGATGTTTGGATTGATATAAAATAAAAAGTCGTGTTCTGAAACAGACCAAATTTCGAAATCAAAATGACTCAATAGAGCCCGAACATTAAATTTTTTTTTTGTATTCATGACCCAAATGGGGCGTGGTGACATTCTAGTCCTTCTGGAAATAGTGGTCATTCTTTCAATTTTGTGTTTAACAGGTTTCGCTTCCCTTTATGATTTAATGCATGCAAGAATATACTTCTTTTTAATAAGAAATTATCGTCATACAATGAATGTACACTTTTCGTAAATGTAATTTTAATTAGTTCTTCCCCTAAAATGCATTTTTAGGGATTTAGACATTCGGAAGGGAAAGGGTTTTCCCTTTTTTCCGTCGTGATCGGCACTATGAGTTCTGACGGATTTAGTAGGTACCTTTTTCCTAACCAGCCAAGGCTAAGAAGACACGAAGTTACATCCCCATCTCACCGATTATCTTCATTAATTATTTAAAATATAAAATATATATATTTTTAAATTGTAATTCTGTAAATGCTCGCTAATCTTCATTGCAGAATATTTTGTCTTCCCGTCAGTTACATCTAACGCAAAAAAAAAGTTTTTTCTCTTGTGTGGGCATGGAACTTGGTCCCTCATATTAACGAAGAATATAACCTGAGGGTTTTCATAAGCGGAGTGCTGAGGGAATATTCGGAACCATGAGGGACGAAGTAAGTGGACGCTGGAGAATACACGATGAGGAACTTCACAATTTGAAATCCTCGTCAGATTTTATTCAGACGACGACAGTAAAGGACGAAGAAAACGGAGGGGGGGGAGGGGCGACATGTGGCACAAAAGGAAGGGAAGGTACATGTATACAGAATTTTGGTAGGAAAAATTGAAGATATGATCCTCTTGGAAGAGCTTGTCGCGAAGGGAATAATAATAATAATAATAGATCTTAAAGGAAAAGTAAGCCTAAATGTCGATTAAACGTCTCTGGCTCCAGAGACTGACTAGAGACATGCTCCAATTACGACGGTTCATAAAATGCGTGGAATTTTTTTTGGAAATGCTGAGCAACTACCAGCCTTTTAAGAGTCTCTTTGTTCCATGGAATTGTTTCTTTGGAGGTTGTTTAGTTATTTACTTAAGTTATCTTCACATGTGTCTTAATCCTCTTCGAATTCCAGTATTTTATTCCAGAAAATCGTACAATTTAATGTGTTTCATGACCATACCGGAAGAATCGTCATAGGATTTGTACTCAGTAGATGTGAATAAGAAAATGTGAATGTATTTTGACATTTATGAAATTAGGGTTACCAACCCCTTTCACCTTTTTGCCAGCGAGCGTAGTCGTACTAAAGGAACACCGGAACAAGGTCCATTTCCTAAAGATCATGCTATACATTTCTCTTCCACAAATCTTTCTACCCATTCAGGTCTTGACTGTAAGCCTCTTATACCACTTTCTATTACATCTGTTTAGACGAATGTCGTGTAGCCTATTACCCAGTAACAAGTAAAGTTGAAAGTAATTAGCATATGACTTTAACTTCTAAACTGGAGTTTGAAGATAGAGGAGAATAAGGCTGGTCGAAATAAGACGAAGGAGCTTTTTAAAAACAAACTATGATCTGGGAAGTCTTCTTAATCAAATACAATCGTTAGCACATTTCTAGTTTAGGCGTTAGCGATGTAGGATGGTAAATTTATTGGTACCTTTAAAAATTAAGATTTATGGCTTTTTTCACAACAGAACAGTGAAAGGGGAAGCGAAAAACAGATGTCAGAAGTCTGCTGCTTATAACTTATCCATAACTACTAACCGACTAATGGGGCTGGGATAGCTCAGTCGGTAAAGCGACTAGTTACAGACTGGACGGTCTCGGCATTGAATCCCGACGGAGGCGAGTTTTTCCAGACCCGCCCATACCGGCTCTAGGGCCCACCCACCCTCCCATACTAGGGCTACCGGCTCTTTCCAGGG
>Ga0123353_10013304_pt1 | contig 11779 bp, 7 predicted proteins | sample TergutLab28metaG_3_FD_92763 | JGI IMG/M metagenome (GOLD analysis project Ga0123353, IMG submission 92763) | Labiotermes labralis P3 segment gut microbial communities from Petit-Saut dam, French Guiana - Lab288 P3 | ecosystem: Host-associated > Arthropoda: Insects > Digestive system > Gut ... | reverse complement strand
CATTAATTACAGCGATAATATTGAGCCGGAAGAAGACGACGGGGGCGCGGTGTTGCTCACCACTTCGTACATCGGCGAGGACATAAGCGAGAGCCGCCTGCGGCCTCACACTCTGGCCGACTACAACGGGCAGGAGAAGGCAAAAGGCAACCTGGCCGTGTTCCTTGAAGGCGCGCGCCGGCGGCATGAGCCATTGGACCATGTGCTGCTGCACGGCCCGCCGGGGCTGGGGAAAACCACGCTCGCGGCAATAATAGCAAGCGAGATGGGTTCGGCGCTGCGCAAAACCTCCGGCCCTGCAATCGAGAAGCCCAAGGACCTTGCGGCATTGCTCACCAATCTGAACGAAAATGACGTTCTGTTCATCGACGAGATCCACAGGATAAACAGGGCTGTCGAAGAGATACTTTATCCGGCGATGGAAGATAAGCAAATAGACATAATCATCGGCCAGGGCCCCTCCGCGACCTCCATTTGCCTTGAACTGAAGAACTTCACGCTCATCGGGGCGACGACGCGCCCGGGACAGCTTTCATCTCCGCTGCGCGACAGGTTCGGGATCGATTTGAAACTGGAGCTTTATTCGGCCCGGGAACTTGAGACGATCGTTCATCGTTCGGCGCGTCTGCTGATGATACCGATCGAACCGGACGGCGCGCGCGAGATAGCGTCGCGCAGCCGGGGGACGCCGAGGATAGCAAACCGACTGCTCAGGCGTGTGCGCGATTTTGCCGAGGTCACGGGCAACGGCATTATAACGTATGAGGCGGCCGACAACGCGCTCACGAGATTGGAAATCGACGCAATAGGGCTCGACGCTATCGACAGGCGCCTGCTGAAGAGCATCATCGACAACTACGGCGGCGGACCGGTCGGCCTTGAGACGATCGCCGCGACAGTCAACGAGGAAGCTGTGACGATCGAGGATGTCTACGAGCCGTTTCTGTTGCAACAGGGTTTCCTGACAAGGACCCCGCGCGGGCGCTGCGTCACCCGCAGGGCGTACGAGCACCTTGGGATCGAGCTTGCGATCGGAAATGAACAGTTGTCGATGAATATTTGAGTTTTTGCGTTTTGCATTGTGCATCTTGCATTTGCATTTGCATTTACGTCCCGTGCCAAACGTTTTACATTGTGCATCTTGCATTTGCATTTACGTCCCGTGCCAAACGTTTTACATACTGCGTTTTGCATTCATTTTTATTTAGGAGTGGTCTTATGGGGAAATACTTTGGGACAGACGGCATTCGCGGCGTGGCGGGCAGGGCCCTGGACGCAGAGCTGGCCTTTAAAACCGGGCGCGCAGCGGCGACGGTACTCAATGAGTTGGGCGACAAGAGGCCGCTCATCATGATCGTAAGGGATACGCGTATATCATGCGACATGCTGGAAAGCGCGCTTTCGGCGGGATTATGCTCCGCCGGCGCGGACGTCTCGCTTCTCGGCGTGCTCCCCACTCCCGCGGCCGCCTACCTGACCTTAAAATACGGCGCGAACATGGGGATCGTGATATCGGCGTCGCATAATCCGTTTGATAACAACGGCATTAAAATATTCGGCATGAACGGTTTCAAACTCAGCGATTCCCTTGAGGCGCGCATCGAGGAGCTTATCGACGACGACAGCAGTGTTTGCAGAATGACAGGCGGCGATCTGGGCAGGATAAGCGGCGACCATAGGTATTGGGAAAACGAGTACGTCAAATTTCTAGTCGCGGCGGCGCTGAAACAGTATAGCGGCAGGATAGCGATCGACTGCGCCAACGGCGCAGCGTCGGAGACTGCGCGAAAGCTGTTCCGGCAGCTCGGGTCCGAGTTTGAGATTTTCTTCGATGAACCAAACGGCGTCAACATCAATGTCGATTGCGGTTCGACTCATATAGGTTCCCTCAAAAACATAATGAAGACCGGTCGGTTCGGCGTAGGTTTCGCTTTCGACGGGGATGCGGACAGATGCCTGGTCGTCGACGAACTCGGCGAGGTCATCGACGGGGATATGATGCTCGGCGTCTTTGCCCGCGATATGGCTGTTACCGGCAAGCTCACCGGCGACGGAATGGTGGGCACTGTCGTTTCGAACTCGGGTATGGATGTTTTCGCGCGCAACAACGGAATGAAATTCCACCGCGCTGCAGTCGGCGACAGGAACGTGCTCGAAATGATGTTTCAAACCGGCTGCAACATCGGCGGCGAGTCGTCGGGTCATCTGATTTTTTCGGACGACGCGATGACGGGCGACGGGCAGCTTACGGCAATCAAGTTCCTCAACGTGCTGTGCGCCTCCGGCAGGCCCGCCTCGGAGCTCGTCCGCGACATTCCGCGCTATCCGCAGGTCATGCCAAGCTACAGGCTGACGGGCGGCGCGGAGCAGCGGGACGCGATCATGAACCATCCCCGGCTCCGCGAAGAGGTGGACAAGCATCAGGAAATGCTGGCCGGCGAAGGGCGCGTCCTGGTGCGCCCGTCGGGCACGGAACCGATCATCAGGGTGCTGGTCGAGGCCAGGACGGAAGCGCTTGCCGCCGAGACTGCCGGGTACCTGATAGACGTCATAAGGTCGCTCTAAAGGGCCGTTTTGGGCAATATTCGAATATATCACGTTTTTATACAGTATTTTCTACTAATATTATTGTCATTTATCACATTATTTGTATTTTTTATTGAAAAAGACTTGACTTTATTTGTTCTAATAAATATACTGGCTAGTGCGAATGAGAATTTGCCGTATTTAACTGTCAGTTTGTGGGCAGCATAACGTAACAGGCGGATCGTATGAGAGGCATTGATGACCGCGCGAGCATTGCTCTGAATCAGAGGGCCGCTTGGGGAGACTCAGATACTGAAGAAGCTCTGGTATCTGAATATTCCCAACTCGTAAGAGCATGCGCCCGTCCATATTATCTCGCCGGAGGAGACAGCGAAGACTTGATCCAGGAAGGAATGCTTGGGCTTTTATCAGCAGTCAGGACCTTCGATCCCTCGAAAGGCGTTAAATTCTCAACTTATGCGGAGTTTTGCATCAAAAGGAGTATTTACAGCGCAATAAGATCAGCAGCCGGTTACAAGCATACACCTCTCAACAGCTATATTTCGTTAGAGTCTCCGCAACTTGACGAAAACAATACCCAGAGCGCGCGTTTTTTGCGTGATCCTGAAGACTTTGTTATAGCGCGAGAGAGCGCCGTCGAGGTCGAAAGACTTCTTTATGGCGCATTATCCCGATTTGAATCAGTCGTACTCCAACTCTATTTAGAAGGCATGTCATATAAGGATATGGCTGCCCGTCTAGGCAAATCAAACAAATCGGTTGACAATGCTGTGCAAAGAATCAGGAAAAAGCTGGCGCAAATTCTCGGGTCTGTCGACTGACCCCAAACCATAGGCGTCATTCAGCGCAAGCTGAACGCAAATAAAACCCACTGGGTATCATTATTCAAGAGAGAGGTTTAAAAATGTACGAGGACAAAACATTGGTATGCAAGGAATGTGGCGCGGAGTTCGTGTTCACGAGTGGCGAGCAGGAGTTTTACGCCGAGCGCGGTTTCCAGAATGAGCCGCAACGTTGCAAAACCTGCCGCGACAGCAGAAAAGCTGCTGCGCGCGGTCCGAGGGAATACTTTACGGCTATCTGTGCTGAGTGCGGGAACGAAGCAAAGATTCCGTTTGAGCCCAAGACCGACAGGCCGGTTTACTGCAGCGACTGCTTCGCTAAAACCAGGGAGTAGTATCGGGAGGTTCACCAAATGTCGCAAATCACAAAGGACACCGTTATCGCCGATATTTTGGACATCGCACCGGACGCAGTTCCGCTGTTCAAATCGATTGGGATGCATTGTCTTGGATGCGTCATGGCCAGTGGCGAGACGCTAGGCCAGGCGTGTGCATCTCACGGCGTCGACGCCGACGAGTTTTTGGCTAAACTGGAAGAGTTTGTCAAATAACGCCAGAAGTTAAGTAGGGTAAGTAGCGACCGGGACGGGACGCACAAAGTGCGTCCTGTCTTTACCTATGGCATTTTGGCTGCATTGCAGACTAAAGTGGAGTGTGAAGCTTGCTTAGGATCGCTTTGCAAGCCTTGTATGGAGTGTGGAGCCTGCTTAGGATCGCTTTGCAAGGCTTTTATGGAGTGTGGAGTTAATGAAACTGCCGGATAGGCTTCTGGCTGTCGCCGGGTTTGTTGAGGCAGGCGCCTGTGTTGTTGATGTTGGCACGGACCATGGGTATTTGCCTGTTTATCTTGCCATAAACGGGTTAGCTGGGGGCATTGTTGCCTCTGATATAAATCCCGGGCCGCTGGAAGCCGCCCGCCGCTCCGCAGCTCGATATGGTTTGTCCGATAGGATCGTTTTTGTCTGCGCGCCCGGGCTTTCGAGTGTCGGCGAATCGGACGCGGACACCATTGTTATTTCCGGGCTTGGCGGAGAGACAATAGTTGCTATCCTCGAGGAAGCTCCGTGGACTAAGCGTTGCGGCGTCAGCCTTATTTTGCAGCCGCAGTCTAAAATCGATCTGCTTTGCTGTTTTTTGCGCGATAACGGTTACTGCGTTTGCGATGCGAAACTCGCGCTTGATAGCGGCAAGCTTTACGTAGTCATGCTTGTCAGGGGCGGCGAGTCTGTATCCTCCCTTGAGCCGCAGACTGAGCTTCTCACGTTACTCATGAATAGATCCGACCCGCTTTTTGCGGATTATATAGATAAACTCATCACAAGTGCCCGCCGCGTGCTGGACGGTCGGAGGATATCAGGCCTCCCCGATTCTACGGACATTTCTGCACGGCTGGACGCTTATATCAGATTAAAAGAGGAGTATGAAAATGCCAACTGTCAATGATGTCAATGAGTTCTTGTTCTCGATCGCGCCTGTCGGGATGAAAATGGATTTTGATAACGTCGGGCTTCTCGTAGGCTGCGGGAAGGCGGACGCTTCAAAAATACTGGTGAGCCTGGATATTACGAACGACGTTATATCCGAAGCCCTTGAAATCGGCGCGGGTCTGATCGTCTCGCACCATCCGATGTTTTTCTCCCTGAAAAGCGTCACAGATGCGGATATAACCGGTCAAAGGATCACACAGATGCTTTCCTCCGGGCTTTCGGCGATTTGCGCGCACACAAACCTCGACGCCGCGCGCGGCGGGGTAAACGACGAACTCGCCGCCGTTGCAGGTATCGTGAGCGCCGACGGTGAAGCGGAACTCTTGTCTGAGGACGGACGGCTTCCGACGGGGGAAGTATTTTCATACGGCAGGGTCGGATATCTGAAAAAACCGTGCAGCCTGCCGGAGTATCTCGGTATATTGAAGAAAGCCCTGAGTTCAGACGGGCTCCGCTTCTATGACGCCGGTCGCATGGTACACAAGGTCGCCGTTGCAGGCGGTTCCGGCGGCGATATGCTCGATGACGCAGTCGGGCACGGCTGCGATACCTTCATCACCGCCGACATCAAGTACAACGTCTTCCTGGATGCAAAGGAAAAAGGCATAAACCTTATCGACGGCGATCATTTTTGCACCGAGAACGTCGTGACCGGCGTCCTTGCCGGCAAACTGCGCGCTGCATTCCCCGATGTTGTGGTCACAGTATCAAAAAGACACGTCCAAACAGTATCATTTGTGTGACGGACTATTAATAACCATTTTTAAGGAGAACAAACTGTTTGTGTGACTTTTATGTGACAATCCGCCTGTATAGTCTGGAGCACATATGTAAAGTGTAAAAAAAAGTTGAATGAGGCAAAGCAGAAGGTATTACCGTCGGTTGCGGTAATACCTGTCGTAGAGGGTGAGAATCAGTACTTGACGGATTACGCTCTTATTTTTTTTGAAAATTTAAATGAGGAGGATAACAATGAAAATCAGAATCAAACTTAAAACACTTATATCCGCCCTGCTGTTATTGGCATTACTGTCGGGGACCGCCGTCGTGCCTCCGCTGACTGTCGTTCAAGCGGCTGGTTTCGAGGGAGAGGAATGGTACGACCAGATACCGATCGTGCAAGTCAACCGCGAGCCCGCCCGCGCTTTCTTTGTACCGTACCAGGACGCGGCGACCGCTCTATCCAACGAGAAAAGCGCATTCACGCGGGACTTTTCCCGTTCCGATTATTACCAGTCGCTCAACGGCGACTGGAAGTTCAAAATCTCAAAAAACCCTGCAGAACGCTATGCCGGGTTTGAAAAACCGGACTACAATGTTACCGCTTGGGACAACATTTCGGTGCCGTCCAACTGGCAAACGATAAAGGACGCGGCGGGCTTCCCAAAGTATGACATGCCGATATATATCAACACGCGTTACCCTTGGCGCAACTATGAAAACTTAAATATAAACAATCCTGTTGCCCCGACCGTGTACAATCCGGTCGGCCACTACAGAAAGACATTCACATTGCCGGGGAGTTGGGACGGGCGCGAAGTTTTCGTCTCTTTCCAGGGCGTCGAGTCCGCGTTTTATGTGTGGGTCAACGGGGAGAAAGTCGGTTACTCGGAGGACTCATACACGGCCGCGGAGTTTAACATTACAAAGTATTTGAAGCCCGGCGTGAACACCATAGCGGTCCAGGTTTACCGCTGGTCGACGGGCAGTTATGTCGAGAACCAGGACTTCATCCGCCTTTCAGGCATATTCCGCGACGTGTTCCTATTTTCGAAAAACGGCATGGAACTGCGCGATTTCTTCATAAAAACGGAACTTGACGCAACATATACGGACGCCACGCTGATAATCGAGGCGCAGATCCGCAACCACGGGTCGTCGGGTCTGTCGCACACAGGGTTCACGCTCGAAGCCACGCTGTATAACCTTGCCGACGATTCGAAAGTCTGGAGCGAACCCCTTGTGATTTCCGACACGGTCGCGCCGGGTTACACGACAACAGTAAACGGAGAAAAAGCCGTTAAGGCGCCCCGTAAATGGTTCGCCGACTCGCCGGAGCTTTACAGGCTCCTGCTCTGTCTTAAGGATTCCAACGGCAACGTTATCGAAACCGCCGTATCGCGAGTCGGATTCCGTAAAATCGAACGCACCGTGTTCAATACTGCGGGCCAGATGGTCCTTCAGATAAACGGCAAGGATTTGGTCCTGCGCGGGGCAAACCGTCATGAGGCAAGCCTGTACAACGGCCGCGCGCTCACCAAGGAGGAGATCATAGAAGACCTGCTGATCATGAAGCAGAACAACTTCAACGCAATGCGCACCTGCCATTACCCGCAGAATGCGATCATGTATGACTTTGCGGACGAGCTGGGCATTTACATATGCGACGAGGCGAACATCGAATCCCACGAAGGCGCGACCAGCAGCAACCTGCCCAGCACCCGCCCGGAATGGCTCACCTCCGTAATGGACCGCACGGTCAGCATGGTCGAGCGCGACAAGAACCACCCGTCAATTATTATTTGGTCTCTCGGAAATGAGGCGACATACTCATCCTATCCGCTCAACAGCAGTTATAATTTTTATCATACTTCGTTGTGGATCAAAGAGCGCGACCCGAGCCGCGTGCGCAAGTACGAACGCGACAACAGGGCCGACCTCGTTGATATTTACAGCGTTCAATATCCCGGCGTGACCTACGCTGCCAGTTACGCCTCGAACACAAGCAACAAACTGCCCTTCATAATGAGCGAGTATTCCCACGCGATGGGCAACTCGCCCGGCAACTTCACCGAATATTGGGATGTATTCCGCCAGTACAGGAATGCGCAGGGCGGTTTTATCTGGGATTTCGTCGACCAGAGCCTCCTGATGCCGACGGTGATGCCCCCGTCGACCTTCAATGTGACGAGCAATAAACCTGTTTACACAAGGATGGTCTCAGCGGGGACGCTGCTCGTCGGCGGCGGCAGAAACGGCGGCAATGCCTTGAAAAACGGTACCGTCACAAACGATAGCACATCGGCCCTCAACGCCAACTCCAACCGGATGACGATCGAAGCGTGGATCAAACCGGAGACCATCGCAGGGAACACGGAAATCATTTCCAAGGGCGATAACGGTTACGCTTTAAAATACAATTCCGGCAACAATATCGAATTCTTTATAGACAGCTACGGCGCGGGGACGATAAACGCGGCGCCGCCGGCCGACTGGCTCAACGGCGAATGGAAGCTGCTCACAGCCGTGTATGACGGCACAGCCGCTGCCAACCTGCGCTACAAAGTGTATATCAACGGCGTATTGCATGCGACAGCCAACCGTTCTTCAAGTGTTGTGGCGGACAATAATACCGGCGCCGGGCTCACCATCGGCGACAGCCCGACCCATCCCGGGCGTACATTCCTGGGCCTGATCGACAGCGTCCGGGTATACAATGTCGCGCTTACTCCCGAGCAGATCGCGGATCCGAACCGCGGACCGTCGGATGCCGGCGTCATTTACTGGAACGACTTCAGCACATACGAAGAAACCCCCTCAACTGTCGTGATCACGGATGATTGGTACAACGCTTACGGCGGGGACTGGGGCGATACGCTAAACGATAACAGCTTCAGCGGAAACGGCGCCCTGTTTGCCGACAGAACGCCAAAACCGTACCTGACCGAGGTCAAATACGCCCACCAGGAGATCTGGTTCACGGCGACAGATGCGAACCTCCGTGCCGGTCAGGTGAAGATTTCAAATGAATTTCTGAACACGAACCTATCTGCTTACAATCACAAATGGAGAGTTCAGAAAGATAATGTCACGATCGCGTCAGGCACGTTGGATTTGAGGATCCCTGCCACGACTGCGGAAACCGTGACAATACCCGCAATAACAGGGATAACTCCGGAGCCGGGGGCGGAGTATTTCCTCGAACTGGAATCGAGCCTAAAGGCCAAAACCCTTTGGGCTGACGCAGGCCATGTTATAGCAACGGCACAGTTCAAGCTGCCTGTCAGCGAATATACGAACATCCGCATCGACCCGGAGTTGCTTACCGCGTTTAAATCGGTCACGAACAATGCCTCAAAAGTCGAAGTGACCGGCGCCGACTTCTCGATCACGTTCGACAAGAACAAAGCCGAACTGACAAGCATTGTAAAGACCGGAAAAGAGCTCCTCGTCCGCGGGCCTGTTATAAATCATTACCGCTCGCCCGGAGACAACGACAGGAATTTCAACACGGAGCTCAAAGACACATGGCCCAACGCCAAAGTCGGGGAAATAGATGTCAAGGTCGACGAAAACGACAAATATGTGTCGATACGCGTCCCCTCCTCCCTCAGGGGCGGCTCGACGAACGAAACGGTCTACACAATCTTTGCAAACGGCCATATCGCAGTCAGGAACACGCTCAAACCGACCGGCGCCAACCTGTTGCGCGTCGGCATGAGGGCAGAGTTGCCGGCAGGGTTTGATAACATCAAGTATTTCGGCCGCGGCCCGGTCGAGAACTACTCAGACAGGAACGTGGGCACACATGTCGGGGTCTATACGGGGAAGACTCAGGAACAGTACACGGATTATCTCAGGCCGCAGTTCTTCGGCAACCGCACGGACGTGCGCTGGTATTCGGTCACGGATGCGAGCGGGACGGGGCTGCTGATCGACGCGCAGGGAGTCATTAACGCGAGCGCGGTGAACTACAATGAGGATCAGTTTGAAGGGCAGCGCCATGTGTACACTGTGGCAAAATCGAAGACTGCGTTCCTGAACATCGACATGGTCCAGGCAGGCATCGGCAGCGCCGCGTGCGGCCCGGGCCCGTTGGAAAAATATCTTCTCCCGACAAGCAGGACATATACGTACTCGTACCGCATCATACCGATCACGTCCGCAGATACCAACGCGCTGGTCGCGGAGAGCAAACGCGCGTTTGACGTCATATACGACGATCCGCTCATTGTTGAAAAAGACGATATAGGGCAGGTGATATGGGTCGGCGACAGTCGCATCACGCCTCATATAGGCTCGAGCGGCGGCGTGGCTTCGGTGTCATTGGGGGCGATCACGAACTATGATCCCGAAACGATCGGCCGCTTCTTCGCGACGGGCGAAGCATTCGGCACAAAAAGCTACATCAACGCGCTGGATAACGGCTCGTCCAGCAACTGGAACGGTTATCTCGACGTGTCGATAAAGGCGCACAAGGCGAATAAATACCGCCTCAACATCCTCGGATTCACGAATCAGACAGGGCGGCGCTATGAAGCGACAGTAAACGGAGTGTCTCAAGGCATCACGCCGACAGCCGGAGAAACGCCCGCTTATGCCACAAACGGCGCAAACGTCCTGCGGGTCCTGAGCCTGGACGTCGTGCTGCAGGTTGGTGTGAACAATATAAGGATCCAGGCGCCAAGCGGTAACGACTCGCCCAACTTCATTGCGCTTACCGTTTCCGAACGCGATCAGTCGGTACCGCATCTCACAAACCAAGTCCAGTGGGTGGGCGCCACAAAGACCTCCAATCCCAGCATGACCATGACCACCGGAACAAATGTATCTGTTCCGACTTCATTTTCCGTAACCCCGATCCTGGACAACTACGACGACACGTTTGCGCTCTTCTTCCCCGACCTTGACCGGGAACCGACATTCGCGTCGGCGCGCAACGTGTATTATATCAACGGTATCGACAACAACAACAGTTCAGCGTGGGACGGCCACGTCATGGTAAACGTAACTGCCCCTGCGAGTGGTTTCTATAACCTTTACTCGCTCGTATATGCGGGGTCGAACGACCGCACGATAGAATATACGATCAACGGCGTTTCTCAGGGCAGCGATAAACTCACTGCCGCGACGAAAAGATACGCTACCGGTTCGCTGGCTGTTCTGACAAAAACAGTGAAGCTCAACGCAGGTCAAAACTCCGTCAGGATACAAGCCGCCAGAGGAGACACCGCGCCCGCGTTCGTGGCATTGGCCATCGAAGGGTACGACCCCGTGCCTAAGGGCATTGGAGAGGTGATCGAGATCGGCGATTACGCGGCGGAGATCCGCCCCGGGCCGTCCGGCGCCATCTCGCGCAACGTATCTTTCGGCAATGTGCAAAACTTCCACCCCGCTTCCATCGGGAAGTTCCTGCCCAATCTGGTCGACGGTACGGCGTTTACCTATAACCGTTCAAACGCGCTGGACGCCTCCGCCGATTACTGGCGCGGCCATCTGAACCTGTTTGTGACCGTAGCGGAAGAGGGCGGCTACGACCTGAACGTGCTTTGCTCCTCAGGCGAAGCGGGACGCAAGTACGCAGTCACGGTCAACGGCTTCGAACAGGGCGAAACGACGGAGGCTGTTATAGCTTTGGCGGACGCGAACGTTTACTCGACCGGCAGCGGCCAGGCTGTGAACATCCTGAGAGCGGAACTCAGGCTCAAGGCCGGATTGAACATCATCCGTTTGCAAGGTCCGGAAGATGTTTTCGCTCCAAGCTTTATGGCCGCGAGTGTGAATGCCCGGAAGCACGGCATCGTCGGTATCATGGCGAAAAACGGACAGTTGGCGGTGGTGCTGGATTCCGACACAAACGGCAGGCTGTTGGGCGCCGCCTATGACAGCACCGGCAGGTTGTTGTTTGCGTCTGAAACCGCCTATGATTATGGTCTTAAGCAGTACATTTTGCCCGTAACCACAACCAACGCAGCTCGGGTGGCGGCGTTTATGTGGAACAGGAACTACATACCGGTCTACCCGGCCATGTATGAGGATCTGAGCTAGTACATGAGGAAACAGGAGTAACCCAGGTTTCCAAGCGCCGTTTGGAATGTTCCGGACGGCGCTTGCATATTTGTTTTCTTTCGTGTATTATACAAATCGCCGGAACACCGGCACTCATTAACGCGCCGCATTCGT
>Ga0123353_10013302_pt1 | contig 11780 bp, 11 predicted proteins | sample TergutLab28metaG_3_FD_92763 | JGI IMG/M metagenome (GOLD analysis project Ga0123353, IMG submission 92763) | Labiotermes labralis P3 segment gut microbial communities from Petit-Saut dam, French Guiana - Lab288 P3 | ecosystem: Host-associated > Arthropoda: Insects > Digestive system > Gut ... | reverse complement strand
ACAGGCGGCATTATCAGGGAACATTTGCACAAAATCTCGGTAAATTGAAGGAAAATCCGCCGGTCGAGTCGACTCCATCCGCCCAGTTTAACATAGGTGGAGCAAAGCGGATACCCCACTTTCGACAATTATGCGGACATGGCAGTGACAGAAAAATTGTCGGGACTGAGCCGTCGGGAAAAATTCAGAATAAGGTATTACAACGATAACACATCGTTTATTCGGCTTGAGAAAAAAAGTAAAATGAACAAAGGCTGTTGTAAAGTCTCTGCGAAACTCACCGCCGAACAGTGCGACGAAATCATTAACGGCTGTTATGACTGCCTGCGCACATCGGAATCGCCGTTGTTGTTGGAATTCTATACCAAAATTCGTTATCAACATTTACGACCGAAAATCATTGTCGATTACATCAGAGAGGCATACATCTATCGTGCTGGAAACGTTCGTATTACTATCGACAGCGATATACGGTCAAGCAGTAATGCTATCGGATTGCTTAATCCGACGATCCCGACCATCCCGTCTGCCCGGGCGATAGTGTTGGAAGTGAAATTCGATGGTTTTCTTCCGAACATCATTGGGGATATGTTGCAGTTAGAACACCGGCACACGACGGAGTTTTCCAAATATGTAGTGGCAAGGCTTGTACAGTAACAACACATAAGGATATCGATCATGTTAGAAAATCTCATGGATTTAAGTTTTGTAAACAAAGTGGCATCTTTGTCGATACTTGATATACTCGTTGCGCTCGCCGTCTCGTTTGCGCTGGGCTTGTTTATCTTCTTCGTGTACAAAAGGACGTTCAGCGGTGTGATGTATTCGCAGTCTTTCGCCATCTCACTCATTGCGATGAACCTGATCACTTGTCTCGTCATTGTTGCGGTCTCGACGAATCTCATTGCCGCTCTCGGAATGGTGGGGGCGTTGTCCATCGTCCGATTCCGAACGGTCATCAAAGAACCGCTCGATCTTGTTTACTTATTTTGGTCGATAGCAATAGGCATCATCATCGGTGTGGGGTTGATTCCGCTCGCGGTCATCGGCTCGATTGCCATCGGTGGTATTCTCTCTGTTTTCGTTCATAAGAAGGACGGCGACACTCCTTACGTCGTGGTCGTCAACTGCAATGACGAAAAGGCGGAAGTGGAATCGTTGGAGTTGATTAAAAGCCGAACAAAAAAGCAGGTAATGAAATCGAAATCGGTATCGAGAAACGGCATTGAACTGACGGTAGAGGTCCGTCTTTCAGGAGAAACGGTGAGTTTCCTCAATGAACTTTTAGGCAAGCCCGGTGTTTCTAACGCTGTCTTGGTGAGTTATAACGGCAATTATTATATGTAGCAGTACCGATTGAACGGCGTTTGAAAGCATAAGAACTACTTCCCATACACCGCCTTCGGGTCGAAAATTCGCTCCCCGATGATCTTGACTTCTGGGGAAATTTGCTGAAAGAAACAACTCTGATGTCCCGTATGGCAAGCGGCACCGCCGATTTGTTCGACCTTGAGCAAAATCGTGTCGGCATCGCAATCGAGATAGATTGCGAAAACGTTCTGCACATTTCCGCTTTCTTCCCCCTTTCGCCACAGTTTGTTCCGACTCCGGCTAAAATAGACCGCCCGACCCGTCTGAAGCGTTTCGTTGTACGCCTCCTCGTTCATGTACGCAAGCATCAAAACGGTGCCGGTCACATTGTCCTGCGTGATAACTGGCACCATTCCTCCGCACTTCTCAAAATCGGGTCTTAACTCCTCTGCCATAAAATCTTCTCGTTGTGTAAAACTGCCTTAATGGTAACATTTCAAGGAGGAAAAACAAGGGGTACAAAGGTAGTCAGGATCGCCGGGCGACTGGTGCGCCAGAACCAATTACATTGCCCGCACCTGGCATTCGGACACGTTTTCCGGGTGCCAGTCGGCTATCGCCGACGTTGCCGCCCGGCGGTCGGCAACCTACCGGGGACCAATCATCTTCCACGGATCGAGCACCTCAGCGAGTTGCTCCGCTGGTAAAACGTTCCATTCAAGACAGACTTCGCGTACCGTCTTGCCGGTCTTGAAGGCTTCCTTTGCCACTTCCGCTGCCCTTTCATAGCCGATGTAAGGATTGAGTGCCGTTGCCATCGACAAACTCTTTTCCACCCCTTCGCGGCACTTTTCTTCGTTTGCTTCCAAACCGGCAAGACACTTTTCCGTAAAGACTTCGAGAGCACCGGACAAAATCTTGACACTCTCAATCGCCGTGTCCGCCATCACGGGCATCATAATATTGAGTTGAAACTGCCCCCCTGCCGCTCCGCAAAACGTCATCGTTTGGTCATTGCCGATCACCCTCGCACACGCTTGCATCAACGCTTCGCAAAGCACCGGATTCACCTTCCCCGGCATAATCGAACTCCCCGGCTGCAAGTCGGGAATCTTTATTTCATAAAACCCCGCCCGCGGTCCACTGCCGAGCCAACGTATGTTGTTGGCGATGTTGAAGAGCGTTACGGCAGCAGATTTGATTAGCGAATGAGCAGTTACAATATCGTTACGTTGGGCGTTCATATTAAACTGGCTACTAAGAACCGGCTCCTGAAAAGAACGCATTCCAATTTCATCGTGTTTTTCAAGAGCAAGTCCTTCATTCAAAAAAGTAATAACTTTTTTTCCAAAATCTGGATGTGTATTGATGCCTGTCCCGATGGCAGTACCACCGACCGGCAAATTGTCCAAATAGCGAAGCGAGTAGTTGATCATACTGCCTGCGTCAACCATCTGGTCCCAAAGTCCCTCAAATTCTTGCCCGAGAGTCATCGGCGTTGCATCGGAAAGGTGTGTTCTGCCGATTTTCAAGACGTTTTCCCATGCAAGGTACTTGTCTTGTAATACTGAACGGGCTTCGAAAACATGGTCAAGTAAGTGATCGATCATTGGAACCAAAGCAACCAGCACAGCCGTTGGGAAAATATCGTTGGTGCTTTGCCCCATGTTGACGTGGTCGTTGGGGTGGATGGTGCCAACAAAAGCCGGAATGGAGCGCAGCGCAATGACGGAGGTCAACGGTTGCTCTCCGTCATTACACTTCGTTTCATTCCGGCTTTTGCTAACTATCTCATTCGCCCGCCTCACAATCACTTCATTGGCGTTCATATTCGTCGAAGTCCCGCTACCCGATTGGTACACGTCCACAGGAAACTGATCGTCGAACTTGCCATCGGCGACTTCGAGACATGCCGCTAGGAGAGCCTCAATTTGCTCTTCGGTCAACGGCGAGCGTCCCGATTGCAAGAGTCCGAGTTCGGCATTTGCCTTGGCACACGCCCATTTGACAAGACCGAGGGCGTGGATCAATTCCGGCGGCATCGTCTTTCCCGAAATAGGAAAGTTTTCGACTGCCCTTTGTGTTTGGGCTCCGTAATAAGCATCATCGGGAACCTGAACGGCTCCCATCGTGTCGTGTTCTGTGCGCATAATCGACAATTATACCCCCAAAAGAGCAGATGGGCGTGAGCCCGCCATACTATTTTTTCCCCTATCTTTCTGACACCCCTTAATTGCAAGGACGAGCCTAGATAAACACTGTTTTTCTAGGCTTTTTTTGTTTGAAAAACGGGATGTGCTAATTCGCATATTTCGTTATTACTGTCTTTGCTCAAAAAGGCAACAGGCTACGAAAAAAAGCACACGACCATTTGAACGGGTGGAAAACTTTTGGCACCCGAATTAGCCGGGTTAGGTTGCGCATGACCTTCTTACCTCGGCACCCACTTGGTGATTTTGCTTTGCAGTTCCCCTTGGTCAATCGGCTTGGAGATATAATCGTCCATTCCACTGGCAAGGCACCGCTCTTTGTCGCCAGTCATGGCGTGTGCTGTTACCGCGACGATTGGCACTTGCGGATCGAGTACGCCCGTTTCTGGAGTGCGAATCTTCTGCGTACATTCGTATCCATCCATCCCCGGCATTTGGCAGTCCATAAAGACCAAATCATATTGATGATGCTTCATCATTTCGATTGCCTGAATGCCATCGGTTGCCGTTTCGATGTGATGTCCCCACTGCTGGAGCATCGATGAAAGCACGATCAAATTGACCTTGACATCATCGACCAGCAAGATATGCGCCGTCTTTTCTACGGATGCCGTTACGTTTTTTTCGCTTGGGGATCTAGTTCCACTTGTTTCCGGCAACGGTAGTTCGCACCAGAAGACCGAACCGACACCATATTTACTGCGGCAACCAGCATTCCCCCCCATCATTTCCGTGAGTTTCTTGGAAATCACAAGCCCCAGACCGGTGCCTCCATACTGTCGGGACGTGCTAACGTCGGCTTGCTCGAACGGTTGAAACAACCGCGCAAGTTGGTTCTCGGTGATGCCGATGCCCGTGTCCGCAATTTCAAACCGTACAACGTCCGGTTTTGTAGACGTTGTAAGCGGAGATACACGCAGTTCGACGTTTCCTTTTGCCGTGAATTTGACAGCGTTGCTCAAAAAGTTGCCCAAGACTTGCCGTAGGCGATTGGCATCTCCAAGGACATATTGTGGCACGTCCGGCGAAACCACCGCTTGAAAATAAACGGACTTGTGCTGTGCGGTCTGGGAAAAGGAAAACGCTAACTCCTGAATGAGTCGACGAAGATCGAACGTGTACGACTCGATGAGGAGTTTCCCTGCCTCGATTTTGGAATGATCGAGAATATCATTGATGATCGTGAGCAATGCAGCGGCACTACTGCGGACAAGATCGACGTACTCTCTCTGTTTGGGATCGAGATCAGAAGTCGCGAGCAGGTCGGTCAATCCGATGATTCCGCTCATCGGAGTGCGGATTTCGTGACTCATATTTGCCAAGAAAGACCCCTTCGCACGGCTTGCCGATTCAGCAGCATCGCGTGCAATTTTTAAGGTTTCCTGCATCTTTTTCAATTCCGACACGTCGGTCAGTACGGACAGCACCAGTTGCTGACCGGTGAAATCGTTGAACGCGGCAAGATGGTGCGTGAAATAGTGTTCCACACCGTCGAAGCAGAGCGGGATTTCCCTAGTTTCCGGTATGGTGTCCAACGGCAAAGAAAAGATGGCAGACACACGAAATCGTCTAGTGGCATCAGTAATACCCAGCAAGGCACGATAGTTTGAAAACAGCGTTGCTCCCTCACTCGGTACCTCGAGGTAACGCGCGTATGCCGGATTCATTAAGAGAAACATGTCTGTCTTCGGATCAATCACCGCCACACCGGTTTGCATTTGATCCATCACGGCATCATAGAGCCGTTTCATTTTCATGAACCGCCGTCGCCGATTGACAAGGATCAGACTGAAAAAAACAATAGGGATTAAGAACAGGAGCAAATTCAATAACAACGACCACACCAAAGTCCGCTCGAATGTGCGCAATGCCTTTTCGGCATCACTTTTTTGCCAAATGATGCCGACAGACCAGGCTGTCCCCTCGACAGGCGAATATCCGAAATATACTGGAAGCCGCCCCTGATGCAAGGCGAGCAGATGCGTTGCAGTGGTTCTGTCTTGCGTGATTCCTTCGGTGAATTGCCCCAGCACTGGGTCAAGATCGCTCAAATGGGACTTGATGACCTCTTTCTCCTTAGTGATCTCATTGATCTTTGCTTTGAAGGCAAATTTTTCATCCGGATGGTAGAGGATCGAGCCATCATTACTGATGAGAATTGGATAACGAGCGTCGCCGTAGGCGAATTCTTCCATGGTTTTACAGATCGGCGAGAAAAACAGGTCCAGACCGGCAACGCCGACCACATCGTCGGAAGGCTGATTATCGGTTGTGGGGGCATAAACCTTTCGGACAAGACTGACGCAGACCTCGTTGGTCTCAAAGTCTAAATCAGGATCAGAAAAGTAGATGTCTTCGGCTGCCATCGTACCCGGAAACCAATATCGGGTACGTGTTGACCAACCGTCTTTTTCGTAGGAGATGTCATCGAATGAGAGTGAATACTCATCTCGAAGACTGGCAATCCAGGCGATGGCAGCTTCCTTGTCTGTACCGCTGACGGTTTCCAACAACGAACAAAGTTCGGCAAATCGTGGGTCAGTTTCGATGGAATCTTGACGAACCCGGTCGAGATAATCCTGAACGAGGAGAAAGTCCGTCATCAACCGGACGAGTTCTTTCTTGCCGCGAAAGTACGCTTCAATGGACGTGGCGATGGCTTTCGTTTGGCTCTCAATATCGATTTTCAGGCTTTGCACCGTTGTGTCTAGTGAGTTTTGATACGCCTGATAACTTGACGCAAGAAACAAACCGATAGTCAAAGTGGCAACGACAACCAAAAAAATGGCGTTGCTACAAAGACGTTCAAAAGTGTCATAGAGTTGGGAAAGGGACATCGATGGGAAGACTATTCACCAATAAGCACGTTCATTATAATCGAAAAACACGGTACGTGTTAACGTGGCGAGATTCTTTGCACATGGGTCTTGCTTTTTTCCCATTCGGGGGGTATAATGGCACACTGTGGCGTGTCGGAAATTACTGCCTTCAACCTGTTGCGGAGTATAATATGCTGTTTACCCCTGAATTAGTTTCGTTGCCGTTCGACTGGAATACGCTCCTTTTTGGAGCAGGACTTGCAGGAGCCGCCGGGTTGGCTACTGTGTTCTCTCACGCCCCCCAAGAGGGACACGAGAGTCCAGAAGGTATCGACCTGGAAGCCCTCAAAAACCGGGTCGCCGAATTGGAGAGTATCTCCGCTCGGTCACTGGAGCAAAACGAAGAACTCGCCGCAATGTATGCCATCTGGGCTACCGTCCTCGGCGGTGAAGGGGAGGAACTGGAAGAGATCAGTGCTTTGTTCGGCAAAGCCGAAGCCCTGCTCAAAACAATGCTCTCCCAAGGGGATGACACCGAAACGCGTCGGCAACTCGCCGGGCTCTCGCTCGCCTGGGGAATTGCTCTGAACGAGTACGACGAATTGGAGTTGGCGGTTGACCGATACCAAAAAGCCATTGACGTGCTGAAGCCGCTGGACGACTCCGGCGACGGAGAGGCAAAGTACGAAACCGCTGGCATTAAACTCAATCTCGGAATTGTTTACCGGGAACTCGGCGAATACGAAAAAGCAAGGACCACTCTTGACGAAGCGTTCCTGGCGTACCGAGCCGTCGAAAAAATTGGCGTGATCTTCGACACCCGATTTTACATGGCAAAAGTCAGCATTCAGCAGGGAAATCTCCTCTACGAAATGGGGGAAACGCTCGACAAAGTGGTCGATGCGTACAATCGGGCGATGCGGATGTACGTCGAAGTCATTGAGGACGAAGGACGCACCGAACTCGAAAGGGACCTGGCAAACGTCCTGATGGATCGTTGCATGGTAACTTACGAAGACTGTATGGATCAAAAATTCGACTCCGACGAAGCCCGGGATGCCGTAATCGAAAACGTGCTCCTCGACATCAGCAGGGGACTCGAACTGCTCGAAAAACAGTGCAACGAGGGGAACGAGGCAGCCCGATTCGATATGTTCCACGGACTCACGTTGCACGGAAGAGTCCTTTGCACCGTAGCAAAATATACCGAAGCACAAGCGTCGCTTGATCGAGTGATCAACGAATTTGCCGACCTTTGCGAAGGGGAAGACGATGTATTCCTGATGCAAATGGCGATGGCTTATGCCGATAGGGCAGTGGTTCACCTCGGACTCGGCAACCAAGATTTGAGCCGACAAGATTGCCAAAAGGGTTCGGAACTGATCGACAAATTGCTACAGGAAGCGGACGGCGACGACGAAGCGATCCAAGAACTCAAACAGCAGTTCCAGACATTGGTAGATCAGTTGGGATAGAGATCGTCGTACCGAATCGGTCGCTCGAGAATGGTGTCCACGGTTTCCCAGACAGGCGTTGCCGATGGTTTGATCGGTACAGCCGGTGAGGCTGGCTTCGATTCAACAATGATCGGCTTGAATTGATCCGCAATGTTGGATTGATTCGCAATGTTGAATTGACCCGCAATGACCGGTTGAACGACCGCCGCAACGGGAGCCGGACCAGGCATTACAGCAGCGGCTTGCCGATTTTGTCCCCGTCTTTCCAGAACGCTAGCCGTAGGAGGTTCCGGTTCCTTCGGTGGCGATTCTTTCGGTGCGGCTTTTTCGACTTCGACGACCGGCGGCGGGGCAAGCGGTGGCTGGATGATCGGTGGGAACGGATCAACAACCGGAGCGGAAATCGCCGGCGCAGGCGGCGGCGTGTTCACAGGAGGTGCCGATGGTTGTCGCGGGGCTCTCGGAATGGGTTTTTCCTCTTCCAGCGGTAGAGGCGGCAGCGGTAGAGGCGGAGGTACATCGGGAACGTGAACTTCGTCTGTTGTCTCTTCCGTCTTCGTCTCGTCAACATCAGCCTCGTCAACCTTCGACTGTACTTTTGGATAAAACTCGGCGATTTTTGCCCGAATGTCCAAGTCGGACAATGCCAACTTTATCGAAGCCGTAGGATCGTCGTCGCCAAGAAAAGGTTCTCGAACTTCAGCAAAAAACGCAACATTGACCGCTAAACAGATGAGTAGCAACACAAGCGCATAAAATTGACCGAGGCGAACTGGCATTGAATCGGAATGACCACCACACAACATTGTGAGAATACATTACTCTTTGACGAAGTCAAATAATTGCGGTCCCGTCGAATGAAAGTTTGCCGGTAAAATATCGGTGATGACGGTTGCACCGGTTGTTGGCACTACGTAGAGCATCACTCCGTCACCGACTCTTTTGGACGGACGTGTCTCACTCCCCGGCATCGCGTATCACGATCTCGATGCGGTTATTCCGCGCTCGTCCTTCCGGCGTGCCGTTGTCCGCAATGGGACGGCTACGACCAAAACTGCTCACGCCAATCCGAGCGGTGTCCCAGCGGAGTGCATCCACGAAAAAGTCCATCACGACTTTGGTCTTCACCCACGAAATTTCATGTTTCTGCATCGGATTGTTCGGGTCCCCCATCAAACTGTCGGTGTGCCCCTCAATATCCAAGACCGACATAGAGTCAAAAGCCCGAAGTTCGGCGGCGATTACCCGGAGCGTCTCCTCTCCGTCCGCCGTCAACTGCCAAGAATTCGGCATAAAGAGAACCTCGTCCGGTACTTCAATGCGGGGTTGCTGTGCCTCATCTGTATACACGCGAACCCCTTTCTTGTCGATGATCGGTAGACTTCGCACCGGTCGGACACTCGGCGGCTCCAACGCCAGCATTTCAGAGACGAGCAGGTTGTCGAACGTGACAGGCGGCGGTGCTTGCCGGACCTCCTTCAACTCGGCTTCCAACTCCAAAATCCTTCGGTTCAATTCGTCGATGGTAGGCGAGACAATACTCGGTTGGACGATAATGACTTCCTGCTTCGGTTCAGTTTTCAGCAGTTCCTGACCGGGCAGTGGCGGCACAAACATTTCCGGCAAAATGGGACGGAATGCAGAGTGTTGCTCTGACATATCGGTTTTCGGTGGCGGCAGCGACGGTGGTGGAGTGATTGGTGGTGTTGACATCCTCGGCGAGAAACACTTGCACCCGGCGAGCGCAACTACACCGACCGTTAATAGCACGGCGGCGGAACGCAAGAACCGAATGAGGGGAAAGTTTCCAAGCATAGCCGAGGGGGTGGCGAGGGAATCCGTGCGAAGACCCCGCAACCCATTCTACCCGACAAAACAGAAAATTGGAGAAAATCGGAGCAAAAATTGCGATAATTTTGTCCTTCCTGAATCGATTGTAGGGGTTGGGGAAACCTTCTGGATAGTATGGATAGTAGAATTGTTCGGAAACCACTGGTTCCCGAGCATGTCTAATAATACTCTCCGCAAATTTTCTTTGCACATTCGATCGGGTCGACGGACTTACCCTCCTTGTCGAGCAGTCGCCAAATTCCGCCCGATAGTTCGTCGGCAAGCATAATGTCTCCTTCGGCATTGACACCGAACTCTACCTTGAAGTCGATCAACTCGTAACCGTGCCTTTTCATCTCCTCCGCAAGTATCGTGCCAATGGCACGAGTTGCCGCATCGCACCAGTCGTACTGATCCTTGGTGAGTTTTCCCAATGCGATGCATGCTTCCTCGTTGATACGAGGATCGCCGAGCGGGTCACTCTTCAATGTTGCCTCGATAAGACCATTAAGGATTTTTCCCTTCTCTACGCCGTACATCTTGCAGAATGAACCCCACGCTTTGCTTCGCCAAATAAACTCCACAGGAAGCATAGTCAGTTGCTTGCCCATCATGGTTCCCTTCTCGATGTCCGCACTGATAAAATGCGTCGTGACACCTTTCTCTTTCAGGATTTTGAAGAAGTGTTGACTCAACAGGAGTGACGCTCTTCCTATTCCGTCGATTTTCAGTCCGACTTGGTTTGCACCCGGATCGAATACTCCGTCTTCTCCGCAAGCGTCATCTTTGAAAAGGAACGTGCACGTTCCATCGTTATTAACGGTAATGTCCTTTGTTTTGCCCATTTGTAATAGTTGGTAAGTGTTATGCCGCCAATATACAGGATTTGACTTACAACGTCAAGTCTCGATGTTTTCAAGATTGCGTTTTACCCGAGCGGCTTCCAATGCCTTCGCCTCCCGCACGAAACCGGAGGGCTAACGCCACTCCGCTCTTTTTGTTACTCCACTCTTTTTGTTATTTGATTTCACTGATTCGCAACTCAATAAATCGCGGTCGATAATCATCAGTAGTATGCGGCAAACTGCGGAGTCGATTGACGTTGTACGAAATCAACAGCAAGCCCGGCGCGGACAGATGCGGATGTGCCTTGGCATTGTACGAATAAATCGGCGGTCCCATCTCCGTTGGTTCCGGTGCTCGATGAAAGATCACCGCCTCGCCGAACGGTCCTATCGGCGAACTGCCGTCCCAAAATCGCCACTCGTCGGCTTTGGCAAAGGACTCCGGCTTGACCCGCGCCGCAATCAGGAATTTCTGACCCGTCCGCAATGTGTCTCGATAACCGTAAACATAGACGTAACCATCCTTTGCAATGTGATCGAGAATGCCGATGCCAAAGACTGCGTGATATAGTTCATTCTCCGCAAAGATGGCGGCGAACTTCTCCGTGATCGTTGCCTTTGCCCAATCCAATGTATCGGAAGACGCAATCGGAACAGAGATCAGATCAATCTGCGTGGGTTTCCATTGGGGTCCGGGAATCATGGCGGTCAGATAGACTTTGCCATCGATGGCGATGCCGTCTTGCAGCCAGTATCGTTTTCCGAACAGATTGGTTCTTGACAGATCGCCATTGCGTCCATAGAAGAACCGGATGGTATGTTCTTGCTCGGCGGCTTGTGTCGGTTCATAATTGGACAGAATTGCCGCCGAATGGTTGACCATATTGGCATCCCGGAATCGTTTCGTTTCCGGGTCGGCGGTTCCAACCATCGTGTCACTGAAGACGAAGAGCGTACCGCTCTCTTTGTTTGCACTCCCCCAGTCATCGTTGCCGTTCAGGGGAATGGAATAGATTCCATCTGCCCCGAGCCAGATGTCCGACCGGTCGAACATTTTGGTAAAGCGTTCTGCATTGCTCCCGGGCTGATTATGGGTAATGACCTGTGCGAGAGCCGGAAACGATGTCCCCGGTCCCGCCAAAAAAAGAACGAAAAGGAAAAATGAGAAGCGTGTCATATCGTAGTCGGTTCAGGGAAAGGTTTCACAAAATGCTTATCAATGCGCAGTTCCTGCTCGGACAGTCCGAGGGCAAGTCCGACAAGATCGGAGAGATAATAGACGGGGAGTTGCAACGTCTCGCCGATTTT
>Ga0123353_10013300_pt1 | contig 11781 bp, 8 predicted proteins | sample TergutLab28metaG_3_FD_92763 | JGI IMG/M metagenome (GOLD analysis project Ga0123353, IMG submission 92763) | Labiotermes labralis P3 segment gut microbial communities from Petit-Saut dam, French Guiana - Lab288 P3 | ecosystem: Host-associated > Arthropoda: Insects > Digestive system > Gut ... | reverse complement strand
TTGATGGAAAAACGCCGGATGCGGGAAGGTCATCAAGGGAGTCTTGTTCTTGCACGACAATGCCCCGGCTCACCGGGCACTTGCAACCCAGAAGAAACTGGCCTACCTGGGCTTCCAATGTCTTGATCGCCCACCCTATTCTCCGGATCTGGCCCCGTCGAACTACCACCTGTTCCAAGGACTGAATAAAACAATTGAAAGGTCGCCATTTTTCGTCCGACGCGGAAGTCATTGCTGCCGCGGAGACCTGGTTGGACGGACAACCTTCTAATATTTTTTTGAGTGGCTTGCGAAAGTTAGACCAAAAGGCTAAGAAGTGTATTGAGCTTCGTGGGGAGTGTGTTGAATAAATCCCGAGTTTGGTCGCCGTAGCTTGTTTCCTTCCTGGTCGGGCTAAGGACTTATAAGCACCCTCTCGTATTCATCTTTCCGACTGTTAACACCCATGAATATACCAAGTCAGTGTCATTTACTTTCAAAAAAATACATGGATTCATTCACTTCATTTTGTGGCTCCATATTTGCAAAGGCATGTCACTGTAATGCTACACCTCAGTAATGTGGTGTTTGAAAACTCTGAATAATATTGTCTCAATACAGCTGTGTCTCAACTGTACTGTCTCATTAATGTTGTATGAACACTGCTGTCTGAATAATGCTGTCTAAATAAATCTGCCCATCATGCTGGTTTGTGTCTCAATACTGCTGTCTCAGCAATGTTGTATCTTAATAATGTTGTCTTAGTGATGTCTCAGCATCATAAGAATCACCATCCATGATCCAGATTGATTACTTGAGTGTGTTTTCCTTATGCAATACAAATGTTCCATAACTTGGAACAAGAACACCAAGAGAGAAAAAAAAAGAAGTAAATTCAGAAAGTTAGCTGCACATTACTGTCCGCATTAAGTACATTATTTTGACAAGCACAAGTCTCAATGAACAACATATCAAATACCAAAAGTGAAGCAGTCAACACAACTAAGCTCTTATAAAAACACTATTTGTTTTTATATAAATCCCTTCTCAATATTTCTAGCTAATGAGTATCTCAAGACTTCTTGTACTTGGTTTGGATGGGTGTTTATAGCCATGCATCCTTCTAATACCATATTTTTAATCCAGTTTTTTGACTTGTAAGTTTTACTTTATGCCTTTATTGAGGAGACTCAAATGCTTCATCAGGAAACAAAATATTAGATACATCAACAACAAGAGGGTAGAATCTGTCATTTCTTTGATGTTTCGATTTCAGTTTGTGACAGGTGGCTATCAATGGTTTTGTATTTCTATTGCCTTTTATTATCTAAAAACTGATTGTTATTTGTTGAATGAGAAACCAAGATTTATTCCAATCTTGAATTAAATTCAGATGGATTTTATACAATTTCCAATTTAATTTTTGTTTTTTAAGTGTTGAAATTTATTATTTAGTTTTATATAAAATTTTGTATAAAAAGTGTTTTTATAATAAATTAATTGTGACTACTGCATTCCAAAACTTCACTTACAGAACACCCGAAGATGAACTATGTTAAGACTGAACAGCATATCCTTGTAGTTCACTGTAATGAGAAATACACACAAAGTTGCACCTTGAAATCCTGAAGGGAAGAGACCACTTTGGATACCCAAATATGGATGGGGTGATAAAAATAAAATAAACTTCAACATTGTGATAAAATGAATTAATGTGGTGCAGGGTAGAGTCCAGTGGCACATTCTTGTGAACTTGGCGATGAACTTTGGCTGCTACGCAAGGCAGGCAATTTCTTGACCTGCAGGAGTGGACACTGGCTTCTCATAAAGACACTACTCCATGCAGTGAGTCACTTCATGTGAATGGGTTAGCTCTACACACAGCTAAATATACAGAAAATACTGGGACAGCAAATTCTGGGAAGAGACATGGATTCTGCAAGTTTACAATGAACAACTACAAGGGAATTCTAGATGACCATAAAGAGGCTAACCAGACAACGAAGTCTAAAATAGGTCAATAAGTGGGCAAAGTCTCGATTGTTTAATGGTGGTACGTGTCAAACACAGGTCTGAATGTACTGTCAGTGTCATTCAGGGGCTTGTGTGTCCCTCAGACAATAAAGGAAGAGGCCAAGGCAAGCAGCACACTAAACTGGGATGGGCACATACATCACAGACACCCAACTGAACTCATGTGGGGGTGGCAGATGAATGTCACTTGCACATCATTCAGGGCCATGGAAGCAAATTAACTGACATTGAAATGCTTTACTATATGGCCAGAACAGCACATTGCTCTGTGACACTCATGACAGTAAGGAGTAAAACATTTGAGATCTGCATTAGATATGTTCTTATGTTTTATGGTTCCCATGGTGCCATAAAAGGTACTAAGTTTCACTTTCACATCACAATACCTTTAGTGGATATTTCACATTACAATACATGCTAAATGTTTCAGCAAGGTCATGCCATCTTCAGGCATTGCATCTGCTAACCATTAACAGAGCAATGCAACTTAACCTATGGTAAAAACAGTAAAATTAATGAATGTAAAACACAACCATATGTCACTTACGTTCTAAAAATTCCACAAAGTCATGCAATCACAACACAGTCATGTTTTACGCTCAGTTAGGTTCCTAGAGAGTGTGTAAACCCAGAACTGTAAATAATTAGGGCACCCCCTAGGAACTTACTGTTCATCTCCTTTAAACAAGCAAAATCAATTGCATGTGTATTGGTATATGCATGTGTGTAGTTTAGAGTACTAGCTATTAATGTATTAATCCAACCAGCATAGCCTTTAAATTCCTTCCTTTGCTCCTCAGCACTAGTACACCTACTAGGTTCATTCTTTGAAAACTACTCATAAAGAAATGGCACATTTTTATGAATTGTATAACCATCCATCAGAACTTGTTTCTGTTGCATCTCCCTAACATCCTTTCAGCCTTCACTGGGGTCTCATCATGCACATTTATTTTTATGATGCTGACCATATACACACATACACATAAATGTACATAATAATATTATGTGACTCTACTGTATATTACTGTAGCATATCAATGAAATGGGTCTCTTTGTGGCTGCATACAATGTCATAATTTCACTTACAGTCACAATGTAATGGGGATGTCCATTCCACTGACATAAACAGCATTATTTTTGCATACCCACTGATATTTTGCTGATAGCCACTGATTCTATTTATTTGTTGTTACATGTTATACCCTTCTGACAGTGTGCATTGCTGGGTTACTGCGGTTGTGTTCATTGGTATGGGCTTTCTTCTTACTATTCTATCTACTATACTATCTTTTTATTTAAAAGGAGCCGGGATGGCGTAGTCGGTATAGTGACCTACTACAGGCTGGATGGTCCGGGGATCAAATCCCACTTAGGGAGAGATCTTCCACACCTGTCCAGACCGGCTTTGAGGCCCACCCAGCCTCCTATACAATGGGTAACGGTTCTTTCCTGGGGGTAAAGCGGCCAGGACGTGGTGTTGACCACCCACCCCTATCTAGCGCCAAGGTTGAAGAAAGAGTAGAGTTATACCTCTACTCCCCCTCTGGGCCTTCATGGTATGTTCTAGGGTGAAATTTACCTAAAAATTTACCTTTTTATTTAAAGAGGTTACTGAATGAATGCAACACTGGATGTTGTGCATTGCAGTGGTGCTGCTACACATTCAACAAGAAGCAAAAATATGTGGTTCAAAATGTTCCAGATATTTAGCTTAAGGTGTCAACAGACGGCATCACTTCACTTTTCACTGACATCATCTCAAATAGTCAACAGAGAAGGAAAACCAATTTTAAGGGGAAATGTTCCATTAAGGAAAAAGAAAGATTAAATGGCAGCAGAAGGATGGGGGATGGTGACACACAGTGCACATATATGCAGCAAGTACCCAGTTCATACCTCAGCTGCATTATCATCAATTCTAAATTACAGCTATCATAGTTTGTTATCAACAATATACCCATGACATGGTTTACCTACCATTCATATAAAACATATTTTTAATTTAAATTAACAATCTGGCATATCCGAACACCTTTTAATTCATGCACACCTTGAAAATGAAGCTTATTGACCAGCCCTTTACTTAATTTCATTACCAAAACTAATTCACAAACACATATTGTGACTTTGTAGCTTATGACACCATAGTCTAGTATGTCAGGACCAATGTTTTGGAAAGCCATACCACCTGCATCTTCACTTCCATCCTAAGAAGGAGGCAGCATCTTCCTTTGAAATACTGGTAACCACATACCGGACCACACAGTGTCATTACCCAGATGACCACAATATGAATCTCCACCATAAAAGCTGAAACCTTTATTACTGAAAAGCGGCTGATTGGTGCTTAGAATTACTCCAGTTGAAGTAAATGTCAAGGCCATAATCAAGGCTGGTGGATATACCAGTAGTTATAAGTGTATAGTTGAGAAACTTAGGGTACAAAGTGGTAATGGGATGTCTTAAGCAAAAACTCCCATTATTTTAAACAATAGTACTATCAGTGTTTAACAATACTGGCGGTCCTCAGCAGTGAAGACAAACTTATCTGTTTGCTTGTGTCACTGCAAAATATAGGTCACATACTTAGAAACCAGCAACATCTCTTAACAATTCTGTCAAATGATTGTGATGTATACTTGAAAAAATTTTGTTAGCCTGTGCAGCCTAGGGAGAGAGTAAAAACCACGCAGCAACCAACTCAATGGCTGCAAAATATAGATTTTATGATAATAAAATGCACAATTTGGAGACCTAAATAACATATACAGTTCAGTGCATCTCTATCAAAGGCACAGTCACTCTTTTGCTTTAGAAATGTAAGCATCAATGACCCATTTAGAAGTAACTGATAGAGAATTTGCTGCCCCGGGTAAAACCTCGGCTCATGCCTTGTCATATACTACAGTCCCAGTACACAGTCACTGTGCACAGTAATGAAACAATAAACGAGTACTTACAAGGTTCATGGTTCATCCAGATTATCAGCTACTATAATAATTTTAATAGTTCTCACCAGTCCCTCCACATAAAGGTAGGGGCATTAGCTTAAAATACAATGTGGCTGGCCGCTTTACCTACTGATCCAACACTGTTTAACACTATGTGCAGCAGTCAGCAATTGAAACATCACAAAGACTAGAGATGGGATTGCAAGGTATATAACAACAATTTGGAGGAACCTCCAGCCTCCATCTTCAGGGTAGAATAGTGACTCATTCTTTTAACCTGACAATGAAGGCTGCAGGCTCCTGAAAAATGCTGGTAGCTATCTGCCACATTACATGGTACCACATCCCAGAATGCTATGAATTTCACGCACTCTATTATAGAAGCCTCAATCACATATACATACTGTTAAATAATCTATGGATTAACCAGTCATTCCGTGGACCAAAGAGAAAGGGAGTAACAGGAGGCCGGAGAAACCTCCATAATGATGAGCAAAATTATTTGTACTCTTTAACCTGATAGCAAAGGGTGATCTTATCAAGAAAGAAGAATAAGTGGTGCATGAGGCATGGTGGGTGAGAAAGCTTACAGAATTTTGGTTGCAAAACCTACATGAAACAGGCCCAGGAAGACCTACAACTGAATCTTGGAGAAATAGGATGGGAGGGTGTAAATAGTTTCAGCTGGTTCAGGACAAGGAAAAGGGGCAGGCCCATGTGAACACAGTAATGAACGATGGGTTCCATCAACTGCAGGGAATTTCTTGAGTACTGTAGGATTTACTGGCTTCTGAAGAAGGTCTCTGGTCTATGTGATAAGTCACAAAACATTCTGCCACCCTTGTCCAGATCAACATACCTACCCTTCCTTCACATATGTTCAACACTTCAAGTATTATTAATTAACCAAGGAGGTGGGGAGGAGATGATGTCACATTTTTTACAAAATCTCAATCTTCATACATAAGTCCTAAATATAATGCAAGCAAATTTACTCCATACTCAAGAGTGGACTACTAAACACATTATCATGTATGTACCTGAATTCCAATCTTAATACCCACTGTCATGCAGAAAAGTAGATACAAAATTTATTTACATGTGTAGCACAAGATGACTCTAATTAGCCATCAAAAACACAATAACTTAAAATTATTATGCAAATACTCTTCAAAGTATTGGATGTGAACTAAATGCATCAAGTGACCATAAAGTTCATGCCATCTACTGACTCCCTGTAACATGTCAAACAGCAAAATCCATAAAAACCTAAGACTTCAGTTCCCTCTACAAACACACCCACACACATCACACAATTTCTTCACATGATGTTAAAACTTTCCAGCAGTGACTTCTACCATCCTGTGGCAATGATCTGCACCAAATATTAAAAAGTTATCCTCAGTATGTTTGTCATCTTCCTTTACAGCCCTAACTCAAATGCAAACATGACAATTCAAACCAGTCAATAGTCCAGTTACAATGCAACCTGGACATACAATCAGCAATAAAAAAATTATACTGACATTCCCTCCCACAAACTGCACTTATATCATAACTATAAAGCTCTGGTACTGTAAGCTCAGGCCCTTGAGCAGATGCAACCTTGCAGTGCTTGAAATAACAGCACTTTCAGCTTGTCCCTTCCTCAACTACACCAGTTGCCTGGGCAGAACATGATGATACATGGCTTCTCTACTCTGATATGATCAAGTTGGGAAGTAGTGGAAATGTGCAAACAATTATACATAACCATAAGCCTGTGCCCACCAACAGAGAGTTCTGCACTGTGTAATATTTGAAATTCTCACAGTGGTACTGCTGAGCATTCAATTCTTCTGCAATGCTGTGCCAAATCATCCCTAGAATCCCAAGAGACTTTAATCTTCAAGTTACTCCTGGTTATATCAGCTAGCAGGCCATTCATTTAGTTTCATTTGGGTGAATTACGAATTACAGATGTAAGAGACCTGAGAACCTAAGTAGGAATGGCAACACAGTGCTGATATCAAATGTATTAATATACTATATATGATATCAACAGCAATAAATGCATATAAGTGCATGAACGAATATTATTACACCATATACCTCCTACATGTTTCGGCCACCCATGCGGCCATCTTCAGTGAGGTGCATTACAAAGGACAGAGATAAGCACCTCCCTGATGATGGCCGCATGGGTCGCCGAAAACACGTAGGAGGTATACGGTGTGCATAATACACTTTCATACACTTATGTGCATTTGTTCGTTTTGATATCATATCTAACTGCTCAATGCAATGTTATGTATCATTTAAAATTATACCAATATGTTACCGCTACTGTAAATGTGTACAATAGGAACAATGAACATAATGTTGAAAGAAAGAATACAGTCCATAGTTCACAGAATAACTGTAAGTGAATGTAAGTACACCATTTCCATTTTCTTCAAGCACAGGTATGAAATTTGGACACTCACATTACAGAAAACCTTACATTAAACATACTCAAGAACAGAACTGAGAACATTTAAGCCCACGACAAACAACGTAACACGTTGCTGGAGTGGCAATTTAAACCACCAGTAAGTCTCAAACTTCATGTAAATTAAAATTACGAGTCTTCCATAACACAGGCGGCACGAACAGTAACGCCGTTACTGTACACGTTTCCGTTACTGTACACGTTTAACACAATTTGTGGTGGGCTGGGATAGCTCAGTCGGTATAGCGACTCGCTACGGGCTGGGCGGTCCGGGGATCGAAACCTGGTGGGGACGAGATTTTCCGCAAAACGTCCAGACCGGATCTGGGGCCCACCCAGCCTCCTGTACAATAGGTGCCGTATCTCTTTTACGGTGGTAAAGCGGCCGGGGCATAGTGTTGACCACTCACCCCCATCGAGCGCCGACGTTAAAAGTAAAAGTACAACTATACGTATACTCCCCCTCTGGGGCTTCATGGTCTATTCTAGGGTGAACATTACCTTCTTTTAATAGAATAAGTACTCCCAAATTAGTAGCCACCTATACTTCTTCTTCACAGTTTCGTTCAACGTCGATGAAAGTACATCCCTCAATGCGCACCACATTTTCCCACATTCAAAATGGTAATTCTCAACGAACTACACCACCATCAATGCTTCGACAATGAGCTCTTCATCACCGACCACTACACTACCTCTTCTGCACCTCTTTCACCAAGGTTACCGATAGGTGCACTCTAACCTATACGCACAGATTCATACAATGCCTATGGGATCACGTTTAACAACGTCCCTACCACGCCCGTCGATGGATGGCAGCACATTCGGACGCGTTTCCACGGATTAATATTGATTAAGTTATCCTCACCAATGATCCAAAACAGTTACACGGTGAACGATTCGGGTATGCACTGTTAAACTTGAATGAAAAGTTAACAGTGCAAACCGTTAATTCATCGAAAGTGGTCGTCCCAGATGCAGGATTAAAGAAGTTGACCGCCGTCAACTTTCGTTCACTTTGGGTGAACACGCACTCAGTAAATGTTGTTGCTCAGTGTATTACGGGCGTGTGTCCTGTTTGCTCTCCCGTTTCCTTTCCTCTTGTTGAGTTTCAGGAGGTTTGAAATAACTAGTTTGGTTTTCAGATGGAAGAAAGGCGACACAACACTGGTGTTAACGTTTTGCAGGATCGATTGTCGGTGGACTGTAAAATGTAAAAAGTATAGAAACGGAACAGCGCATGCCAATGCACTGCACGAAATTGTGATGGGGCCTAATTTTCCTTCACACACCGTAGAGTATGTGACATTAAAAGCAAAAACGATTCGTACTAGGTACGCTGCAGAACCCGCAAAGGTGATCAGATCAGAAAAGAGTGGTTCGAGCTTAGACGACGTTCACGGGAGAGAGAGAGACAGCTGCTTACGATGCGTGTGTGCTGTAAAGTGCTATAATACCAGTCGGCAACCGTTAACAGTGGCCCTAAAGGGCGGAAGTGCCGTTGAAGTATGACAGAACTGCAAATTTGGTACTTATCCCCGCACCTATCCCACTACTCGTGATAGTCCTGTATATGAGGGTCCTGAACCCTGGGATAGTTCGTCCTGCGGTTCACCATTATCCTTTTAATCTATGATATAAAGGGGTCTGGCAGCGGAAGTTTGCCTCAACCAGTTACGTAAAACGCATGTAGCTTTAACCACTAGGCATTTATTTGATTCTGCATGAAATAGGCTTTTTTTCACACTCGAAATTTTGTACCATTTTTTCCGAAGGCATTTTCTGCAACACGCCTATAGTTAAATACTTTTTTTTTTTCGTTTTGTTACAGGTCTTTTCAAAGAACAGCGGCTAAGCTTCGACAGCCACAAAAACTCTTTCAACGGGCACATTAAGAATATTCTTTCGTAGTGCTTCATCGGATGTACATTTCGAAATCACCAGTGCGTCATTCGCTCTTCCGCTTGTTTCTAGCAACGATGTACAGAAAGTGAAAGTATGAATCTACAGTAGCTAATGAAATCATACTGTAGCTCTTCTGGAAGCTTTAAAACTCAGACCGACTCTTGTTATGGCAGCAAATGCGAATACGTTTTCCGTACACAGCGCCACAGCAGTTTAGAAACTTCTACAATAATTCCTAATCTTGCATTACTTTTTTTCCGGCCCTCTGTGTTGGTTGTAACTTGTGAAAATACAATATTAATTCAATACAGAATATTAAACAGTTACTATAACATAATTAATATTAATAATTATTAATATTACATATATAACAATATAATAGATGTAAAATTGTTAAACTATTGCCATAATTTCGTTTAAATTCTAATTTATTGCAAAAAGAATAAGTATCTCTTTTATTCGTTGCAGATTAACCGCTTAGGTGGGGTTCGATGGACGGACTGAGAATCAAACTGAAGGTTGCGAAGAAAATGCTGCTATAAGAGTGTTACAAAGAACTGGCAATGACATGGAATAATTCTACTATATTGACAGACAGCCACAAACAACGCTGATACCGATGAGCACGACTTCAGTTGTCGCCATTTTTTAAATCAACTACCCTGTTCAGTATTGAAGAAAAATGTAAACGTAATTTGGTTCATCAATTGAATTCATGAATTCACTTTGGATTATTCAACCGCGTTGATCATCTTGATGACCAATGTAAACCTGACCTACTGCATGATGTGGATGATGTACTTTTAGTGAACTACGTACCTAACCTAACCTAACCTAACCTAACCCCATGAAACAGAGTAGTCAAGAAATTTCCTGCATTTTACGGAATCTCAAGGTTCATGACAACATTCACAAGAGACCGTCACCTGTCCCTATCCTGAGCCAGAACAATCAAGTCCAATCCCACATCCCACTTCTTGAAAATGCATTTTAATATTATCCTTCAATATACGCCTGTGTCTTCAAAGCGGCCTCTTTCCCTCAGGTCTCCCCACCAAAACCCTGTACGCACCTCTCGTGCCTCCCATACGTGCCACATGTCCTGCCCATCTCTTTGTGATTTGATCATCCGAATAATAATGGTTAATGAGTGAAGACCTACAAAAGCCAGTGGACACAGTCCTGGTTAAAACCGGTCCAGATCAATGTAAACGACAGATCGGCAAAGCCGAAACATAATGTGACATCAAAGTTACATTTATGTGTATATTGTGCCCGTAACAGAAACTTTAGAGTTAAATACTATCTTTATCTTGAATTATCTTTATTTGCCAGTATTAGTTATAAAGATGAATTGTTAAGAAGATATGGAAACAAATAATGTAACCCCGCTTCCTTTTTTTAACTTCAGCGAAATTATTCTTTCTTCTAACGGTGGCGGCCTTTTGTATTTCAATTCCGTATATTCAATATAGACGATTTATTCTGACGTTTCGGAGGAAAAAAAACCAAATGTACTATATTGGGCAAAACCTTAAAAAGGACGACCACGCGTTGAACAACACAAGCTTTTCAACAAACAAGTAAAATATTAAGACAAATTCGTGTAGATGCGGGGCGCGTCATATGTGTAGTGGAAAGAATTCGACATGTGCTTCAAATATGCGCTTATAAAACTGAAGGAAGTGGAATCCTTACGTAACAGCAGGCCCATTGTCACTCCACATTTTGAGCCGATACTCCAGGTGGTGCATGGGTTCGGTATGGGAACGGCTAAGGACGTGCTGGTGGACTAGATACGTTAGTGAAAATGACTGGTAAACGATACAGGTTAAGTGAACGAAAACTTCACTGTTGAGCAATGACCGGTGCAAACCCGCCCGCGTCTAACTGAACGAAGGGCCCGCCAAGTCGAGACCCCGATCTGGTCAGTACACTGGCTGATTCGTTTTTAATGATCCGTTCGTTCACGAACGGATCATCTCTAATTAGAATGGACTGCGAGCGCGAAGGATGGTGAACGGGTATGGAAAGAAACACCGGTAATTAATTGATTTTATCTTCGTCAGTCTTTTGTAAATTCACTATTTTTCTCTCTCGGTGTTAAGCCAGTATATGTGACACTGGCTTGCTCTTAATAATAATATATATATATATATATATATATATATATATATACACCCTTAACACTGACTGCTTTCGTTCAGATTGTGTTATTTTTTGGCGTGTTGCATGTTTCATTTCACTTTATTTTAAACTGGACGTGTTAGTAGTTTTTAGACAAGAATCATACTTATAATCATCATAGGCGTCACTTGGGGGTGGGAAGCAAGGCGATCAAATCCCCCCCCCCCCCACATCAATGTTATTAGCCAATTTACCCCTGGGAGAGTTCGTTATTCCTGACCGTTTTTTTTTGGAAACCACATCCTTTTGTTT
>Ga0123353_10013298_pt1 | contig 11781 bp, 12 predicted proteins | sample TergutLab28metaG_3_FD_92763 | JGI IMG/M metagenome (GOLD analysis project Ga0123353, IMG submission 92763) | Labiotermes labralis P3 segment gut microbial communities from Petit-Saut dam, French Guiana - Lab288 P3 | ecosystem: Host-associated > Arthropoda: Insects > Digestive system > Gut ... | reverse complement strand
TCAATGTTAATAAAAATCCAACCAGATGCAACAGTATGCAGATATTTATTTACTGCAAAGTCACTCTACATGTTTCGGGTGTCACAGCACCTATCATCAGGAGTACTAAAAACTGTAACCGCAACCTCCGGTACAGCTACTTCCCTCCAACGTGGCTGCCACGTTGCAGGGAAGTAGCTGTACCGGAGGCTGCGGTTACAGTTTTTAGTACTCCTGATGATAGGTGCTGTGACACCCGAAACATGTAGAGTGACTTTGCAGTAAATAAATATCTGCATACTGTTGCCAGTAACGTTCTTAACTAAACCAAAGTCTGGTTCACACTAGCCGACACTTGCAACAAAGCCGCTGTAAAATAATGACTGTCATACATCAAATATGGCCACCAATTACTGCTCTAATGACACTAATCCATGGTTTCCGGCTTCTGTGATGTCCATGGACCGATTAACCCTTGAAGAGGAAGGCAATCCTTTCTTTCGAAACGTCGTGAATCGTTTACACTGCGTCGCAAAATCACATCCCATAAAACAAAAATCCTAGATTACACCACTGCGAAAACCTCCGAACTCGCGTTCAACAACAGTTCAATCGCATACGTCACAGTTTGCGACGTGCGTTAGGTTAGGGATCTGCCGAATGCGGTTGTATTGTTGAGGTAATGACACGGCTCGAACCGCACGTGATTGAAATTGCCTCTGGCAGCCATTAGGTAGCGAGTGTTCCGTTGGTACCGGGTCGCCCTAAACACATACTCACACACGTGTTCAATTCATAAAGCCATAGCAGTGTAATGGTAAGTTACTCATTTTCTGATTATCTACCTGCAGCGTAATTTTAGTGGAATAACGTCTGATTGTAAAAGGAAAGCCGTCTTGATGTATGTGAAGAATTTTGATTGGTTGTTGGTTTATTGCTGGTTATTTTTAGGTTTTTGTGTTCATATAACACGAAAATGTGAGTGGTGGAATAGGAAGAAGGGATTGTGGCGTGTCGGAACCAAATAACACATTTTTTGTGTAGAGCGATTTAAGAAATCAAAAACCTCCCCCCCCCCTCGATAGGGAATATGTGGCCCGAAATTTGAACCCCGTGTCTCCAGACACGAAGCACACCACGACATTCTGTACCTTATTATGAAGTACATTTAAGTACACAAAAATGCACCCAGTTTTCTGACCAAGATTCGAACTGGACACTATCAGACAACACAGTAGCTCTGACATAACACCGCCCACAGCCAAAGGTGCTCGAGGTTGTCGCGAAGTGGCAAATGAGACAGCAAACTGTCGCTGAAGTAGGGCATCAATCAGTCCGGGGTTTAAGCATAATGGAATCGACCCTTAGAGGTCTCAAGCGTTTTCTCTTCTTCCAGCCGATCGCCTCCCAATTGGAAACTGGCAGATTCTCCACGACTGCTTTCAATCCCTGTCTGACCGGCTCACGCGCCCCGAATTACACCAGTGGTCCGCGAGCTGCTGGTGTCTTTGCCCACGTTTAGCGCGTTGGTCTGACATTTTGTATCGAACTGCGTATTAACTGCGTACAGTAGTGGCCAGATAACTCGCCACTTGTTGGGCCGGAGGGAAGGGACAGATTGGTAACAGGTACAGCACGTAGGTACTGCGTAGACACCACCACTCGTTCTCTGTCCGCTCCAAAAACGTCCACGGCGAATGATGACATTAACTTTCTTCCAAAAGAATAAATGTTTTTTTTTTAAATATAACTTTCTTTGACCGTTCCGTTCTGAGCCTAACAGCGACCACGCCATACCGACTGCAGCTATATACAGTTTCTAGGGAGTTCAGCTGACAAGATATCTGGCCGCTGCTATAAGAATGAAGGTAACCGACTACCCGCATAACTATAGATACCTTTCTTGCGGGTGTGCTTGTAGATGCGATTGAAAAGGAAAATATTTCTGTTTTTGCGGAATATGAAAATGAAGGGTGTCAGTGGCTTTTACAATTCTTTGTTGAAAAATTTGATGAATTTCAGGTTGGGACTCATGTAAATCAGGAGTTATTTTGGGCAGACAAAAATGAAAATTAATTTCACCCAGCAACACTCATTTTGGAACGTGTGTCTACTCCAAACGTGGTGAAAATCCAATAAGTAACTTAGGAAATGGAACACGAAAACAAGTAAACAAATTTTGTCCATGAATTTTGAGTTTTTAATTATTTAACGCATAGTCTGCATCGAAATACCCACAACAAAAACATTTCTGTATTTCCTGAGGTAATCTCTGGACAAAACAAAGTTGAAACAAAATTGAAATTCCCCTCAGTGTGGTGCATAATATCCAGCAGCTTATATGCAGAGGATTTGGTACGCTAAACGATTCGCACTTGTCTCTTACCTGATTATTTCACCGCACGGAGCGCTGCGTATTTAATCAAACTGGAATTTGTTTCGTGTTTGTATCCCGCTGTGATGGACCACTAATACCTGCTGTAGCTGTTGTGTTGACAGTAGGAAGCCTGTAAATCTTTTGGTACGTACTGCTTAATTAACTGAGTAATTGACTTATTAAGTAAATTAATTGCTGGCTAATTAGCTACTTACGTAACTGACTGTACAACTAGATCATTTATTAAGTAATTGACTGCTTTATTAGAAATTAACTTTTGGCTTGCTGTCTGATCATGTGACTGATTGTGTAACTAGTTGATTGACTTATTACATGACTGGTTAATCGGATAATTTGCTGATCAAATTGTTAAACGCATAACTTCCATTCTCTGTTAGTTTGACCTCTTTATAACTACTCGTTGTAGGCGTAGAGGTTTAGTGTTGCACCTGATCACACCCAGTGACACGCGCGCGCGCGCGCGCGCGCGCTCTCGGAAGGACTCCTCTGGACGAGGGATCGGCTCGTTGCACAGACCCCTACCCGACAACACCCAACATTCACAAGAGACAGACATCCATGCTCCGGCGGGAATCGAACCCGTAATCCCAACAAGAGAGGAGCCCCAGAACTAGGCCTTACATTAACTAACAACACAACTGACGTCTTAGGTTCCTGACCGACAAACCAATTAAATAATCACGTGACTAACTGCCTGATTACCTTATCGCGTGCCTGTCTAACGCTATGTAATTGACCAAATCACCGATTCCCAAAATGTGCGCCCGGGGATATTAAGATTTTCGAGAGACACATAGAAATTCAGATTGCAGAAGGGGGGGGGGGGACACCTTGTGTGATGACTGAGACGCGATAGTTATTAAGTTGTTTGGGACTTACTGCTTGATAAACGGAAGTGTTGGGTATATTTTGGCCAGGGGGCACCGTGAAAACTAAGTGCACCGTGAACTGGGAAAGTCTGGAAAACGTTGGACTAAGTCGTTTACTGGCTTGTAAAATATCTGACGAATTGTCTAATAAAATAAGTGGTTAAACTAGTCGAGTGATTGAGTAAATAGCTGATTAACTGCCTTACTGCCCTTCGTAACTCACTTTGTAACAACACAAGTTAAGGTGGGTCCACACTTGTAACGTTACGCTGTAACGTTACAAGTGTGGACCCACCTTAACTTTAAACGTGTATCGAAAAATTCAGCTGTATAACAGTGATTCTGTGTAGTTTAGATATTATTTACGCACAGTTGGTGTTTTAAGCGGTTAAACCTCCGAACTCTTACACGTTCATTTCATGATATTCGCTGTCTGCTGTCGACAGAGTGCTCTGCCCGTTAGCAGGAACCTGCCACTCTGAACTCTGTCCCAGCAAATCCATTTGGTGACGTGACACGCGTCGTATTCTCAAAGAAGCCATCAATCTGGCCTGTGCCCAGTATCCATCCGTTGTATTTTTCATTCCTTTAGATCTGTTGTAATCGAAATCTCTGGTATGGGCAGAATATTCTATAAAGGCCGACAACAGTCACCTGCACTACCGTTGAAATAAACTGTCAAGGCGGTACACCAGATATGGCGATGTAAGTGCGAGAAATGTTGTTCTACATCCGGTTTATCCCGCTTTAGAATCGCCTTTTTTTTGTCTTATTTTGACACTACAGGTGTAACTGTTAATCCATTCTTCTTTTAAAGCTCGCGAGGTGCCAATATAAATGTATTTCTTTAGTTGGATAGCATCAGGTGTTTTGGCCTTGCCATGGTTCGCGTGGTTAGTCGCTGGCCTGTAACTACAGAGGTTCGGGTTCTATCCCAGATAAGACCATGTGGGAATTTTGGGTTAGACAAAGTGTCAGTGGGACACGAGTTTCTCCGATTACGTCGCATTTCCTCTGACAGGACATGACATCAATTTTCCATACTCATTTATTCGTCACCCACGATAATTAATCTCAGCAGCTGACATGTTCGTAAAATGACACACTTAATAAAATTGTTGACTTTGACAGCCGAAGGTGTGGAAATAATTCATGGCAACTTATTTTAATGCCTGCGCTTTTATCGACGGACAAAGGAACTAGAAAAGTTCTAAGGGCAGGTTTAATGAAATATGCTGTGCTGTTGGAACAGATAAGATCGGGTATTCTGGACAAAGCCCCCTGGTACCTCGGGCTCGTTAAAGGCTTCAATATATGCTTAAATCCTGTAGTCAATAATTTTACAAACAAACAATATCTTTCATATAGCTGACGAGAAAATTATCGGACATGACTAGACAAATTTGTTCATCGTCAAGGTCTGTAATTTTTAATGCACAAAATAAACTCCTAATAAAATCACGTGTTAGTGTATTTGGTTTATTAAATACCGATTTCCAGACAGGAGGTTTTCAGTAAATAATGCACCGAGTAAAGGCCTAAAGCTGAGTGGGCTAGTTACTAGGCTGGGGTGACTTGCTTTCCCTTCCTTCAGAAGTACAACCTTGTACAAGGTGAAGTTAAGTTACGTTGCCACAAAACAAAATTAACTTTACCCTATGTTTAAAGGCATACAAAATAAATTAGGTTAAATACTAACCTCAAGATTATATCTTGCTTATTTGTGGGACAAAAATCTTATTTTAATATTTTTTCTTTTGATGTTTTGCTGACCGTGCATCTCAGTATAATCTTAGCAATTGACCAACTTAATGCAAATATTCTTGTATTATAATAAGTTTATTATATGCCTCAACAGTGCTCATCATCAGGAGGTCAAAATTGTATTATACAGCATCTGGTATCGCCACACACTGTAGGTGGCCGTCCGGTGCGCACCTACGGCCACCTGCAGAGTGTGACGATACCAGATGCTGTATAATACACTTTTGACCTCCTGATAATGAGCACAACAGTGCTCGAAACATGTAGAGGCATATCTTATTATAAAACAAGAATTTGTGCATTAAGTTGGTCAATTGCTAAGATTAAGACTGTATTTAATAGTATAGTTTTTCCCTTCACAAAAAACTCCTGAGTTACACGGAAAGGGAAAAATTGGGCTACAACATTTGCTAAACAAATGCTCTTGCTACGGCATGATTGAACAAACTACGCCCCAACGAATAGATGAAATTTGTGTGAGCCTCTTCTCTGAAGCACTAGTGCTTCAGCCTGCATACGGATACCACACCACCCCATCCAAACCACAACGTAACACCAGCACACATCGAACCAGAGCAATACAACCCATGAAATAACTCAACAAATTAGTCGCAAGCTCCTGAGGATGGATGTATTAACATCCGAAACATGTTGAGCATTAAATAATGAAATAATAAAGCAAGTGACATCAAGTTGGTCTATCTTTATTCAGCTATCAAGATGATGCACTGTCCAATAAACATAAGATTCTCTCTGGTGATTTTCTGCATTCCTGTGTTATACAAGCATGACATTTTTCGCAGTTATTTCACCACACACAATATCAGGCTTCTGTAATAAATTTCACCAGTTAGTTAAGACGTCAAAATGTGACAGGTTCGTCTTATTGGTACTGAGTGTGGCCAAAAGTATTGGGGAGGATACACTGGCATTGCTATTCATTGCCAGTTGCCTAGACGGCAGTCGGTGTTTGTATAATATTGAATTGCGTATCCAGGGATGGATGTGTGCAGTAGCTAATGGGCTTCAAAGAAAGGAACCATGTTCATCCGAAGCCTCCAAAATGCAGAACATGGTCGTAAGACGCCCCAACATGCCTATTTACTGTTGCACAAAGCGAATAACACAAAGACTTAGTCACAAGCCATTGCTCGCAGCGTCACTCTTCTCTCCTCATATCACCCTGACAAGTGCTGCGCCCTATTCATGTTCGCAGAGAAGCTCACGGCCATTTCTTTAATTTTCCGCTCTGTGACGTCGCCGTGCGAGGTACAGCCATCATCCGCTACGTCGTATCGCGAAGCTTGCCGGGACCCAGTATTGGTTTTGTCTTCCTCTAGCACCAAATAATTTCTTTTACTAACAGTTCACGTCGCTGCGTGCAGCAGAGCACAACTCTGTGACATTTACTCATTTCTTGAAACAGCCATTTCTTATGACAGCAGCAGTTACATAAGTAGAAGAGAGAGACGTTGAGCGAATTGATAAGATATAAGAAGAAACAAAAGTAGAATAAAAAGCAGCGAGTGTAGTAACAGGAAATGCTTCATTAAAACAAGGGTGTGAGGGGGAGGGGTGAATTTATTGATCAGAAACGTTCCAGATTGTACCCGCTCGTCCTTCTGGTGAAGGTATGCTAGAGACAAGGAAGTGAAGTGTTGGAGAATGAAGCAGAGGAAAGAAGTGGAATATTTGCGTTCAATGTTTTGTTCAGAGGGCGGAAGTATGATGATACTTTGATATTGCCGGGACGGTTGAACTTGGCCGGAAATTTTAGAGTTACTAAGATTGTACTGAGATGTACGGTTAGCAAAACATCAAAAAATAACTGCGATGTCTGGATGTAAGGATAGGAAGATACTTCTTATGCAAACAGGAAGGTAAAACGAAATTGTATACCACTAAAATGCAGGGAAATGTAAAGATGAAGAAAGAACTGTCGAAGCGTAAGTGCTAATTATAAATGGAGAGGTAGCGTGTAAGAAGGCGCCTGACTGTAATTGGACGAAAGAACTGAATAACCTAGGCTTATTTTATAGAAAATACATTGTATATGGGAAAACAAAACGGAGAAAATGAAACAGCAGTTTGAAGAAGAGAATAAAGTATTGTTATAAAAGGAAAAGATAGATTCTGTACCGTACTGTTATTGGCAGACGTTCTAAGGTTTAATATAAGAGATTTGCACTTCAGAAAAACTTCTGTTTGTTGTCACAGCCCTTCGTAATTAATAAATAAATACACACGTGCATGAGACTCAATAATGACACTAATTACACACACACACACACACACACACATATATATATATATATATATATCCCCACCTAGGGATTGCAAGACCTTGATAATTGTGGTGGGGCTTGTGTGGTCTAATGAGTCACGGAGCTGTGCTGGCGGTAGCGTAGCTGCTGGTAGGGCCTCCCATGCCAGATTGGTCCGTGACGAAGACCCAGACTAAGAAGCAATCCAATCGGTCCTCCAGGATTGCTGGAGGTTGGATGTAAGGCTGACAACCTGCTTCGGAAAAAATATTGTTACGAAATCCAAAGAAGCAATGGCCGGACTGTCCGAAATACGACGACCTATGAAACGAATTAAGGACCTGAGAATTGGTTCAAGATGCCAGGAAGTTGGGGGAGAGAAATTGGAGGAATGCTGCAAGGAATAGAGACAGCTGGCAGAAGCTTCTGAAGAAGGCCTTGGCTCAAAAGGGGCTGTTGTGCTAATGATGATGATGATATATATATATATATATATATATATATGTTACAAGCAGAACAAATAGCAAATGCAGACTCTGTGAACAATTTGATGCAACAGTGGAACACATCATATCAGCATGCCTCAATATTGGCAGAAAAACAGTACATAAAGAGACATGATAAACTGTGCGCTCTACTGTACGTCGACATATGCAAGGGAATGGGGATTACGTTATACAACGAATACTGGTGTGAACAAGTACCAAAACTAGTGGAAACAGGTCGTTAAGTTAAGGTTACCATATTTTGGAACTAACAAGTGCGAACCGACAGAACTGTTCCTAACAACGAACCAGACATCATAATCCGTGATAATAAACAAGGAAAATGCGTGTTAAAGGGGTTGCAAATTCCTGGAGACAGAAATGTGATTAAGAAAGAAGCTGAGAATATTTTAAAGTATAAAAAACCTCATAATAGTAATTCAGCGCATGTGGAATGTGAAAACAAAAGTGATACCGGTAATAATAGGGGCGACTGGGACCATTTCAAAATCGGTCAGACAGTACCTGACCAACATTCAGCGAAAGGACGAATTAAAGTACCTGCAAAGAACAGCCATAGTGGGCACTGCACACAAACTGCGGAAAGTGCTGGTGTCAAAGCACAAAACATATTTCACGGGCGAAATAACATAACATGTAGCACACACGATACATACAAAATAGCTGCAAAAATGTATACCTTAGAAACATGGTTTGTTTCAGATATATGATTGTAAATACCCAGCATAAAGGTGATAACAAGGATAATGATGTTGATGATGATGATAATAATAATAATCCTCTTTAGATGACACTTCCCGGTTGTGCTGCGATTAATAACTGTATTCAAAGTAGCTGCGTCACGCACAGCACGGCTGCATTTCTAAGGTAACTAGTTCGGTCTGTTTTACTGACTGTCTTCAGACGTGTATAGGAGAACACGTGAAAGAAACCGTGCATGTATGTACGTGAGGTGCAGCAGATGTTCTGAACGCAAGAACTGGCTTGTTTCTTAGACTGGCGTTTGACAGGGTTTAATCTGATACAACAGCAGAGAATAACGTTAATTGCAATCTGTATAATGACTGGGGTAGTGTTGTTAAAGTGACAGGACAGTGACATTAACTCGTGCCTTGCACCTTTCGTGTACAGGGAAACAGTACGGTAAAGCAGTCCTATAACAGGCCTGGACAGGCCCAGAGGGTTCCAGGAAGTTAAGGTTCCCAGATTTCATGACAACGGCACAGGATGGTGGTAAGGTTGTTAGCCTCACGCACCGACCGCCCTTACCCCCAGGAAATGCTCCTGGAACTCATTTCTGTTAGAGGCTGAGTCGACCCCAGCGATCGGAAGGATTTTATGTCAATGAAAAATTCCAATGACACCAGTTGGGATCGAACCAGCGACCTTCCGATTTGTAGCACAGCACCTTAACCACTGTGCTACCGCGGTAACGCCAAACCGTACGGGAGGGAATTACACACAGTTATATACCGCAGCCATGTATTTATTATCAGTGTTTAATTATTTAGATTACTATATATAAACGGAGGCGTTTTATATAATTCAGGGTTCATAGGTTGAAAACGGAATGTCTTCTTTAAAAACGACCGAAAATGTACACCGTATAAATAGGCGATTAATACTTAACAAGTTAGGAAAGCGCGAGAATTGTACGTGTGCCTGTCCGCTTTTTATGCAACACACCATTAGGATTTAATATTATTTTACAGGCTAAAATAGACAATATTCCATATTCGTAAAAGGCGGGCTATCGTACATGGATAGATTTATTGTCGAAAATGCTCAGTCGTTATATTTCAGTCGTCAACTGTTTCTTCGGTCTCAGCTGGTACTTAAGACAGCACTGAGTCGGTCTCATTTATAAGCAGTAATAACAGCGCAATATTACGGTAACTGCACGTTGCTGTCTGCGTGAAGTGTCTGTTTTTATCTACTATTTTAACCAGGCGGATTTTATTGAAGGATTTCAGGAAAATCCCGTATATTAAATTTCATGAATGTCCGTCAGCTAGGATTCGTTATGTTCCGTGTAGACGGACAGACAGATAAGCAGATATGAGGAAGCTTTAAGCGAAGGGGCCCAGAACAAGTAAGGGACACAGGACGAAGGAAACTAACGTACATACGGAAACCTAAAGCCTGAAGCATGAAGCCACCGCAACCGAAGCGTAAACCATCCATTATCTCCAATAATGGCTTCAGATCTTCCACTTTATTTTAAAATATAATATTTTCAAAAGACTCTAGATTGTGAAAGCAAACACTTCCCTTAGTCCCATAGTTCTCCGACGGCAGTATAGTGTCGTAGCGGTGCAGAGAGTGGGTAGGGGGACTCTTATTTCTGTCTAACGCAGACAAAAGTGATGAGCAGTCATCTTTGTGATAAATTCTCCAACTTCTGACACAGTGCATGTCCAATTCTCCCAGTCAGTGAAATTAAAATTTGGTTCCCCCACCGCTCTGTCTGTTCCGAGACACATTAGCTCGAAGGTTAGAGGGTTAATATTTATAACGTATCATAGAGACGCAGCAAAACGTTAGTTTGTTTTGTTTTCCGACAGCAGCGCTACGAACGGCTACATAATTAAACTATATTAGAGCGATGTGGTGTAGAGGTTAGCATCCAGGCTTTGTACTGTATGCTGGAGGTTTGCAGTCGACGCCATAAGACCAAGCAGTCATTGTACTCTTCTGTACTAATGTCCGCAAATTGCGGCATTTTGTTTGTGTAACTGCGTGGTTAACCTGCATAATTCATATTGTGTGAAATCTGTAAAAGCTTGTCTTCAAATACCAAGATATGACACGATACTTCATGTCAGTTTGTATTTTGAAATGAAATGAAATATTCTGTTCAGATTTGTACTGCGTGTTGTAACAAATTGTACCTCCATGCCATCGCAAGTTTGGCCACGACCACTTCATGCCATGGTCTTCCACATCTCCCCTTCACACCCTCCTATTCGATGGGTACCTCGTGCACTTTCCCCGCGGTATGAAGCTGAACCCTCAGTTTTTTCAAACGCCGGGGTTAAAATGCGTGGATTCATAACCCCACAACCAAGGTACGCTTTGGTTGGTTGGCCTAATGCTTAATTCAAAACAGAGACAACTTTAATTTTTAACGTAATGTTTGTGTTGTGTGTCGGCAGGATGCTGCGAGGCGGGTCCCTGGCGTCTGACTGGGTGGAAGACACGGCCTGTCATGGGACTGCGTACAACTTCAGAGTGGGGATATATGGCTGGCGGAAGCGATGCCTCTACCTGCTGATATTGGGATTGCTGGTCATGGTGATTGTGAACCTGGCTCTCACTCTCTGGGTGCTCAAGGTCATGGAGTTCTCATCGGTAAGTTTCTAAAACGGAATACACACTTGGCAAGAGAAACGGGGCGGTAAGTTTGCGTCATTTGGACAGGGATTTGTCCCGGTACTTCTGTTTTTCCCTGTCATTTTCATTCCATCAATGCGCCATACTCATTCATTCCTCTATCAATGACGCTATATAATCCTAGCAGTTTACGGAGTCGTTAAAGAACGCACCCAAAGAAGCACATGTAAATGTGAAGCTGTCCATCTGCACGCCATGCAGGTACGGAGCCAGTCTGTATTTCCACCATTCTTCACTGCACCACTATGCACAATTAAGTGGTCAGTTGCATTCCTCCCAGAAGCTTGACGCTCGAATGAAAAACCTCAAAGCCGGTGTAGATGCTTTACAGAATAAGAAAAATGTCGTGCCCTTTCTGGGAATCCAACCTCCCTTCCTCGGTCATCCACCCTGCAGACTAGTTGCTGTACCAAAAGCACTGTGTTGAAGTTGTAACATTATAAACTGTAACAAGACAGGTGATATGCATAACACTGGGGCGCGTTCGTGCATCCGTTTTTGCAGTGGAAAAGCAGTGTTTGTTACATATTGTGAAAGTGTGTGTTTGTAGCCTTTGGTATTCACCATGCAATGCGCATGCGCCATGTTGTCATCTGTGGCCTGCCCGG
>Ga0123353_10013297_pt1 | contig 11782 bp, 6 predicted proteins | sample TergutLab28metaG_3_FD_92763 | JGI IMG/M metagenome (GOLD analysis project Ga0123353, IMG submission 92763) | Labiotermes labralis P3 segment gut microbial communities from Petit-Saut dam, French Guiana - Lab288 P3 | ecosystem: Host-associated > Arthropoda: Insects > Digestive system > Gut ... | reverse complement strand
GGCGTTGAATCACAGCAGAGTCTCTTAACGGCGCTTCAAGAAAGGGAATACGGCATCACCGGTCAGTCCGAAAGAAGCTCCGGCGCTCTTGTTAAAACCGAGCCCGTCCCCTGCGACTTTATCATGATTGCCGCCGGAAATATTGACGCGCTTGAAAAAATGCATCCGGCGCTCCGCTCCAGAATTAAAGGCTACGGCTACGAAGTCTATATGCGCGAATCTATGCCGGACACGCACGAAAACCGTGACAAATACATCCGGTTCGTGGCGCAGGAAGTCATGCGCGACGGCCACATTCCTCAATTTGATGAGAAGGCTGTTAAAGAGATTATCCGCGAAGCGAAACGCCGCTCCGGGCGACAAGGGCAGTTGACTTTGAAATTGAGAGATTTGGGCGGCTTGGTCCGTGTCGCCGGCGACCTGGCCCGCGCGGACAACGCGCCGTACACGACAGCCGATCACGTTCTTCGGGCAAAGAAGATTTCACGCTCCATTGAACAGCAGCTGGCTGACCGCTATCTGGAAAACAAGAAAGATTATGAGTCATTCATGAAGGACGGCGGCGAAATCGGCCGCGTCAACGGTTTGGCTGTTATCGGCGGCGACTCAGGCATCGTCCTTCCCATCCTTTCGGAAGTTACGCATTCGATTTCAGGAGCGCAAGGAAATATCATTGCCACCGGCCAGTTGAGGACAATTGCCCGCGAGGCGGTGAAGAACGTTTCCGCCGTGATTAAAAAGGTCACAGGGAAGGAGATCGAAGCCATCGACATCCACATTCAGTTTGTCGGCATCTATGAAGGCGTCGAGGGTGACAGCGCGTCCATTTCAATTGCGACAGCCGTTTTGTCGGCCTATGAGAAAATCCCCGTCAACCAAACGATTGCGATGACCGGTTCGCTGTCGGTCAGAGGCGACGTGCTGCCGGTCGGCGGCGTTACCTATAAGATCGAAGCGGCGGCTCAGGCGGGCATTAAGAAGGTCATTATTCCCAAGGCCAACGAATCCGACGTGATGATCGAAGACGCGTACAAAGACATCATTGAAATCATTCCGGTGTCAAACATCACCGAAGTCGTGGAACACGCTTTGGTGGACAGCCAAAAGAAAGACGTTTTCTTAAAAAAGTTGGAAGCGGCGTTGGCGTCGGCGGAATCAAACGAATCAATAAATAAAACTGAAACAACTGAACAAAACTGAAACGAAAAAAAGCGTTTTGTACATCGTCATAAGTCGAGATAAATCAGGTTTTGTTTATAACTGTTGCGGCAAATTTAAATAGTAGAAACTGACTTAGTACTGTTAAGAATTCACACACATACTTATCCGTATGCAGACCGCATATGGAAGCTGCCGCATCGATTTTTAAATCTTATATGATTGAATCATAGGTGATTAGAGGATTTAAAGATTACCGTTTTTGCCGTTTCTTACCGTTTTCAATCTTACCGTTTTTGATAAACGGTTATTGAAAAACGGTTTGCTGAAAAACCTAAACGGTTTGCTGAAAAACCTAAACGGTTTGCTGAAAAACCTAAACGGTTTGCTGAAAACCTAAACGGTTTGCTGAAAAACCTAAACGGTTTCCGAAAAACGGAAACGATAAAAATACTGATCACTTGATTTGAAATTGAATTAAATAACATTACGGATTTTGAGGACCACATGAAACGGCTCGGAACAGTCTCGCATTTGCATGGTAAATCGTGTTTTGTCGTCAAATATGACACGCCGGACAATACACCCCTTCACAAGATGATGAACCAGCAGGTGATTGACAAAAACGTCAGGCCTGTTGGGAAAGTCGTGACAGCGTTCGGGTCCGAAGAACAGCCCTATTTTTTGGTCCGCATTTACAGAGAATTGGATGCGGCTCAGGCAAAAAAATTGGTCAAAGAAAAAGTCTATGTCAAATAAAGCAGCCGAAAAATGACCGGACAGTCGCAAAATAAATCCGAATCAAGATCCGAAAACAACTTTCGAACTGAATTCAAACGTATTCAAATTTATTCAAACGTATTCAAACATATTCAAATTTATTCAAGGGAATAAAAGCAATTTAAAAGCAATTAAATTAATGCCGCTTACGCCTCAGCGTCATAAAAAATCCGCCCGCAATTAAAGAAATAAAAATGGTGATGAAATGGTAGAAATTGAAAGGGTTCGCTATTCCGACACAATCAACAGAGACAAAATAAAAGAGATGATCCGCGCCAAGAAGGAGAAAGAAATTTCCAAAGAGACGGAAGTGTACGTCTGTCCCGAGTGCGGTAGCCAAAATCTCGTTCACGATTATGAACGCGCCGAGCTTGTCTGCGGTGACTGCGGTCTTGTCGTTGACGCGGACTTCGTTGACGAAGGTCCCGAATGGCGCGCTTTTGACCACGACCAGCGCATGAAACGCTCCCGTGTCGGCGCTCCGATGACGTACACGATTCATGACAAAGGTCTTTCCACAATGATTGACTGGAGAAACCGTGATTCGTACGGTAAGTCCATCTCTTCCAAAAACAGAGCGCAGTTATACCGCCTCAGAAAATGGCAGAGACGTATCCGTGTCAGCAACGCGACGGAGCGAAACTTGGCCTTTGCGCTTTCCGAATTGGACCGTATGGCGTCCGCCCTCGGCCTCCCGAGAACGGTGCGTGAAACGGCTTCCGTTGTCTACAGAAAAGCTGTTGATAAAAACCTTATCCGCGGGCGTAGTATTGAAGGCGTTGCCGCAGCCGCGCTTTATGCCGCCTGCCGCCAGTGCGGCGTTCCGAGAACTCTGGATGAGGTTGAAGAAGTGTCAAGAGTCAGCCGGAAAGAAATCGGCCGGACATACCGCTTTATTTCAAGAGAATTGTCTTTGAAGCTCATGCCTACCTCTCCCATCGATTACGTCCCGAGATTCTGTTCCGGTTTGAACCTTAAAGGAGAAGTCCAATCCAGAAGTGTTGAAATTCTGAGACAGGCTTCCGAAAAGGAACTGACAAGCGGCCGCGGTCCGACCGGTGTTGCGGCAGCCGCTATCTACATTGCGTCCATCCTCTGCGGCGAACGCAGAACGCAAAGAGAAGTGGCGGATGTCGCGGGCGTGACCGAAGTGACGATCAGAAACCGTTACAAGGAACTGGCCGAAGAATTAGACATTGAAATTATTCTCTGAACGGGAATAATTTTACTTTTTTATTTTTTGATCCCCTGCGGTCATTTAAAAATTAAAATCAAACAACAAAGCGGACGCTGTGCCGCTTCAAAGTTAAACAAAAAAGTCACCGCGAGAGTTTTGACCCGAATAATCAAACAACAAAGCGGACGCTGTGCCGCTTAAAAGTCAAACAAAAAAGTCACCGCGAGAGTTTTGACCCGAAAAATCGGAGACAAACGGAAAAGGAACGTATGGGATCAACCAATCGCGGTGTCAAACGAATCATTAATTTCAGAAGTCCGGTTTGGACAATCCGTATGCTGCAATACAAATCACAATACCGACGGCAGCGGCGGCAAGTTGAATTATGTCATTCGTTAAATCCAAATTCATCAACGGAGCCGCGAATGCGTACCATACGAAAAGGACAAGTGCCAACAGCACGGAGCCCAAAATAATACATACATTTCCTTTAAGTTCGACCATGTGAAATCACCAATTTGTGAAATATCTTCTAAACTTATAAGGTTTATTGTTCATGAATTTGGAAAAAAGATGAACAGGGAATACAAAGTACAAGAATATGGTGAAAAAAGGGCGTCATGTGCCCTTTTTCAATACGATTCCGAAATTTTCAATTCTACATCAGAATTTTTCAATTCTACATTGAACATTTTTAATTCCGCTATATCTAAGTCTATGTCTAAGTTCTAAGTCTATATCTAAGTCTATATCCAAGTCTATATCAAGTCCAAGCCGCAATTTCGAATTCCGGCCGCTGCACTTCGTTCCGCGCCCGTAATCCTCAATTGCGGTCGGATTTGAACTTTTTATGAAATGAAACAAAAATAAACATCGGGTTTTTTAAAAAATTCGAAAATTGAGCGTCAATTTTTCGATGAAATTGTTTTTGGTTTTTCAAAAAGAGGACGCTTTTTTTAATTTAATAACAAAATCGATGTTTCCTTTATCGGTGAGTTTCATTTATCGGAGAACTTCTTCAAAAAATGAAACCGGCTTTTCGACTTTTCGACTTTTCGGCTTTTCAGCTTTTCGGCTTTTCAGCTTTTTTGCTTCTCGGATTCTCGGATTCGGACAGTGTGGACCCGATGTCAACGAAATCAATGTCTATGGAACCGATGTCAAATCAATACAAGATATAAATACATAAAAATCAAAAGGGAATCGTGAATCTTTTTAAAAAATGACGGAATTCTGTTATAATATTAATTTTTCCGAAAAGGTGACGGAAAGGGAATAAAAATGGACCAAGTTCAATATTACGACGTCAATCAGATCGAAGGACGTTCCATGGCAATTATTTTAGACAACGGGAAGCTGGAGACGATTTCCAGAAACAATACGAAAGGCGCCGGCATCCGGGCGCTCTGCGGAGGGTCATGGGGGTATACTTCCGTTGACGGTGACGCGGATTTGGAAGCGGGTATCAAAAACGCGTCGGAACTGGCTGTTTCTATGAACCGGAGCACGCCTAAGGAAAAAATCGGACTCGGGGCGGCGGCAAAAAGGAAAAACGGCGATATGCCGGTGATTAAAATTAATCCCGAAGATATCCGCACGGAAGATAAGGTGGAATTGCTTCGCGAAATCGAAAATTTTGCGAAGGCAAAGGGCATTAAAAGTACGCGCGTTTCCTATTCCGAAACGATCCTCTCGACGAAATATTTCAATTCGGAAGGCAATGAAAAGGAATACCAAACCGTCAAAAGCGGGTTTTCGATTTCGGCGGTCGCGGCGGACGGCGGCAATTATCAGGCGGGGCGGGAAAGCCGTTTCGATATTGCCGGATATGAGATTTTTGAAAAGAATGACCCGTATGCGTTGGCGCGGGAAGCGGCAAATGCGGCGCTGGAATTGCTGAAAGCAAAAACGCCGAAAGGCGGAGCGTTTCCCGTTGTTTTGGATCCGGAATTGGCCGGCGTCTTTACGCATGAAGCCGTCGGACACGCGTCCGAAGCGGATCTGGTGCTTCAGGGAGACTCGGTTCTGGCCGAAAAACTCGGAAAACAAATAGCGTCTCCGAAAATTACGGTCATTGACGACCCGACGCTTCATGAATACGGTTTCTATCCGTTTGATGCCGAAGGAATCCTTTCGGAAAAAACCGTGCTGATCAAAGACGGCGTTTTGAACTCGTACCTGCATTCCCGCGAAACCGCCGGCATTTTCGGCGGCGAATCGGGAAATGCGCGCGCTCAGGGTTACGCGATGCCCGTTGTCCGCATGAGCAATACCTACATTGACAAAGGCGACGCCTCTTTTGAGGAGATTTTAGAAGACATCAAAGACGGCATTTATCTGACGGGCTCGCGCGGCGGCCAAGTCAACACGGGAGAAGGCGTTTTTCAGTTTAACGCCGAAAAAGGATATCTGATCAAAAACGGTGAAATCACGGACCTTGTGCGCGATGTCTCGCTGTCCGGGCAGACACTGGATATCCTGAATCAGATCCGGATGGTCGGAAAAGATGTCAAACTTCATGCCGGACACTGCGGAAAAGCCGGACAGACGGTTCCGGTCACCGACGGCGCGCCGCACATTTCAATTTCAAAAGCAACGGTCGGAGGCTCCTAAATGGCGGCGGGTCAACTCTTCCCAAATAATGTGATTTCCGTTGAAGAAGTTAAAGCCGGCATTGAAAAAGCGCTGAAGCTGTCCGAGAAATGGGGCGCGGCGGAAGCTGAAATCGTGTGGTCCATCGGCGAGTCTACGGCCATTCAATTTAAAAAAGACGTAATTGAAACGGCAAAAAGAAGCACGAATGCCGGATACGGTATCCGCGCCGTCGTCAATGGCGCGGTCGGTTTTGCCGGAACCAATATCATGTCAAATCTGGAAGAAACGATGAAGACGGCAATCGATTCGGCAAAAGTGATGGAAGCCGACCCGTCTTTTAAAAGCTTCCCCGAGAAATGCGGCGGTTATAAACCCGTCGGCGGTGTGTTCGATGAAAAAATCGTTGAAATGAGTTTGGGAGAATGTATCGGCTGCGCGGCCGACATGATTTCCGGCGTCAAAGAAATAAAAAACATGATTCCGACATCCGGCGGTTTTTCAAGGTCTGTTTCCTATTTTCTGATCATGAATACAAACGGTCTCGCCGGCGAGAAAAGGGAGACGACCGTCTCGGGATTCGCGGATGTGACAACGGAGTCGGGAGACGTTTCGACGGCGTATGATTACGCTATTTCCAAAAAGAAAGAATTGGATTTTACCGCCATCGGCAAAAACGCCGCGGAATTGGCGAAGAAGTCATTAAAAGGGATTTCGGCCGGCGCCGGAAAAATGCCGGTCATCTTCCATCCGTTTTCATTTTCGGACATTTTGGAGAACACGCTTGCATCGGCCGTAGATGCCGATAACGTTCAAAAAGGGCGCTCCGGTTTGGCCGGCAGGATCGGCGAAGAAATTGCCAACCCCGACCTGTCGGTCATTGATGACGGAACGCTTGAAGAAGGCATTGCGAGCGGACCGTTTGACGACGAAGGCGTGCCGACGCGGAAAACGCCCGTTATCCGCAGAGGCGTGTTGAGCTCATATTTGTACGACAGCTACACCGCCGGCAAAGACGGCGTGAAAAGCACGGGCAACGGTTACCGCCATTCATATGCGGCCGCCCCGTCCGTTGACCTGAGCAACTTCATCATTGAATATCCGCAATCGGACATTATCGCCGAAACGAAAAAAGGCATTTATATCCACACAATCATCGGCGCGCATACGGCAAATGAAATTTCGGGAGACTTCTCTGTGGAAGGCCGAAACGCCTTCTTAATCGAACACGGAGGACTGACAAAACCCGTCAAGTCCGTGATGATTTCCGGCAACGTGTTTGAGATGCTGAAGAATATAGACGGCGCCGGAAAAGATGTCAGAAACGTCGGCGGTGTCGTGACGCCGTCCGTCAGGATTTCAGAAATGAGCGTTATTGGGGAGTAAAGCAAAAAAAGGATGCGAAGAAAGGGGGGAATGAGAAAAAAATGAAAGCCGAACTCAGTTCAATACAACAAAGAGACCCGTCGGAGCCATAATCTAATAATCTCCGGTATAGCCATCCTTTTTGAGATAAACAAGATATTGCTGCCCTTCTTTTAAATCCCATATCAATGGATATGAATAATCTGTCATTATGTAATCACCGATTTGTCCGTTCCAAATCGTAACAGTAATCGTTTCCACATTTTCTCCTTTTATTAAATTATCTATTTCAAAAGTAACCGGCGTAATAATGAAATTGAATTTTCCGTCAATAACAAACCACTCGGATGTGTTGACTGTTTGAATCGTGCCGTAAAGAGCCATGTCAGATTCAGGCATTAAAGATTCGTATTGATAACCTACGAATGAAAAATTGAGACCCGGCCGGTACACAATCAGATCCTTTCCCGAAGGTATATTTTCAGGATAAGATTGATAGGGTTCAATGTCTTTATTCAGCGGATTAAGAGAACCGAAGTCCAAAGGCTTCTCGCCGGATTCATTCAAACACCCTGTGGCAGAAACAACCAAAAGAATAAATGAAAGGAAAAAAAAGGCTTTAAATTTCACTCAAGTTCCTCCGCATAATAAATTAAACGATTTAATAGAGAATAAATTTTGGGTCATGATAAAAAAGGCTTATTTCTTAAAAATTTTAGTGAATGCTTATTCGGATATTTTTCATGTCATCGTTTATATAAATATGAGTGGAAATTTTTCTGCATGACTGACGAATAGATTTATATCAATCATATTTCAATTTTCACACATATGTTTGATTGAAACAAACGGCAGCTGATTTGCGGCAAATCCGGCCGATTGTTTTTTGATGCGCTTATTTTGAATAAATACAACAAACGGCAGTAAGGGACTTTATCCGCAATGAACCGCCTGACAAAAAAATGCGCGAAGATGGAAGAAATTGAATAAATCAACGGAGGGAGATTTTGACAAAGTATGTATATGTGTTTGGCGCCGGCCAAACTGAGGGAAAAAGCAATATGAAAGAATTACTCGGCGGTAAAGGTGCGAACCTCGCCGAGATGGCGAATTTAAATATTCCGGTGCCGCCGGGCTTTACAATTACAACCGAGGCGTGTACACATTATTTATCCGGCAAAGGTTTGACGGATGAAATGCGCAATGAAATATTGAAATCCGTTCAAACGCTGGAAAAAAACACCGGAAAAAAACTCGGTGACGAAAAAGACCCCCTCCTCGTATCCGTCCGCTCCGGCGCGCGCGCTTCTATGCCCGGGATGATGGACACTGTTTTAAATTTAGGACTGAATGATAAATCCGTTGCCGGTCTTGCGGATAAAACCGGAAACTCTCGTTTTGCTTATGACTGTTACCGCCGTTTCATTTCCATGTTCGGAGACGTTGTTTTAGGAATCGAATTCAACTTTTTTGAAAAGGTTTTGGAAAAACAAAAAGAAAAAGCAAAAATTAAATCCGACACCGAGTTATCCGTCGGAGACCTGAAAACTCTCGTTTCCGATTTTAAAGGAATTGTGAAGACGGAAAAAGGATTTGACTTCCCGGAAGACCCGGAACAGCAATTATTCATGGCAATCAACGCCGTTTTTGATTCATGGAACTCGCAGCGTGCGATTACATACCGAAAAATCAACAATATTCCGGGCGACTGGGGAACCGCCGTCAACGTCCAGTCCATGGTTTACGGAAACATGGGAGATATGTCCGGAACAGGCGTTGCTTTCACCCGAAACCCCTCCACCGGTGAAAACAAATTTTTCGGCGAATACCTCATCAATGCCCAGGGCGAAGACGTTGTTGCCGGCATCCGGACGCCGTCCGAGATTTCAACTTTGGAAAAGAAAATTCCGGCGGCCTACAAAGAGCTGGTCGGTATCTGCCAAACCCTTGAAAAACACTTCAAGGATATGCAGGATATTGAATTTACGATTGAAGAAGGCAAACTTTACATGCTTCAAACCAGAAGCGGCAAAAGAACCGCCCGCGCCGCGGCAAAAATTGCCGTTGATATGGTCGAAGAAGGCCTCATCGATAAAAAGACGGGTGTCATGCGTGTGACGCCTGCCCAAATCAATCAGCTTTTGCATCCGATGATCGACCCGTCCGCGAAACAAAACGTTATCGCGAAAGGACTGCCTGCGTCTCCGGGCGCGGCTGTCGGAAAAGTCGTTTTTACGCCGGAAGACGCGGAAATGATGAAAGAAAAGGGTGAAAAAATCATCCTCGTCAGAACCGAAACATCTCCCGAAGACATCGGCGGTATGTATGTGGCCGAAGGCGTTTTGACGGTCCGCGGCGGAATGACGTCGCACGCGGCTGTTGTCGGCCGCGGGATGGGAAAGCCCTGCGTTGTCGGCTGCGGTGAAATCACAATTTCTCCGGAAGACAAAAAATTCTTTGTCGGCAGCATTGAAATTAAAGAATACGATTATATCACAATTGACGGAAGCACCGGATGCGTGATTATGGGTGAAATGCCTTTGATCCCGCCGGAAATCAGCCCCGAAATCGAAGTTTTGCTGAAATGGGCGGATGCTATCCGCGACTTGGGCGTTCGCACCAACGCCGACACCCCCGAAGACGCGCAAAAAGCGCTGAGTCTCGGCGCGGAAGGTATCGGCCTCTGCCGCACGGAGCATATGTTCTTTGAAGAAGACAGGATTCCGGCTGTCCGCGCTATGATTATGTCCGAAACCAAAGAAGAGCGCGAAATATATTTGGAAAAACTCCTGCCGATGCAGCGAGCAGATTTTCTCGGAATTCTGCGCGTGATGCGGGGCAAACCCGTGACGGTCAGGTATTTGGATCCGCCGCTTCACGAGTTCCTTCCGAAAGTGTATGAACTTCAGGAACTTTTGGCTGATTTGAAAGCCAACAACGCGCCGCAGGACGAAATCAATAAAATCACCAACATGATTCACCGCGTTGTCAATCTGCATGAACTCAACCCGATGCTCGGCCACAGAGGCTGCCGCTTGGGCATTACCTACCCCGAAATTTACAATATGCAGACGCGCGCAATTTTTGAAGCCGCCTGTCAGCTGGTTAAAGAAGGCGTTGTCGTTAAGCCCGAAATCATGATCCCGCTCGTCGGCCATGTGAAAGAATTGGAAATCACCCGAAAAGACGTGGAAGAAACCGCCGCGCAGGTCATGAAGGAGTGCGGTATAACGATCGACTATACCATCGGAACAATGATCGAGTTGCCGCGCGCCGTCATCACCGCCGACCAAATCGCGGCGCAAGCCGACTTTTTCTCCTTCGGGACAAACGATTTGACTCAAACGACTTTCGGTTTCTCCCGCGACGATGTGGCCAAGTTTATTCCGCTTTACATCGAAGACAATATCCTTCCCGAAGACCCGTTCGCGGTTTTGGACCGCGAGGGCGTGGGCGAGCTGATGAAGATCGGCATTTCAAAAGGAAGAGCCGCGAAACCCGGTTTAAAGATGGGTATCTGCGGCGAACACGGCGGAGAGCCGCATTCCATCCGCTTCGCTTATGAAATCGGATTGGATTATGTGAGCTGCTCGCCCTACAGAGTCCCCATCGCCCGTTTAACGGCGGCTCAGGCAGCCATTGAGAGAAAAGACAAAATTGAAATGAATGACTGAAATTCGTTGAAAAACGAATTTCTTTTTTTTCAAAATTTGAACGGTCCGCATATTTATTTTCAGTTTCGCGGACATGATTGGAACACTGAATTATTGAACTGTAGCTATTGATCTGTAACTGCTGAGCTGTAACTGTTGAGCTGTAACTGTTGAGCTGTAACTGTTGAGCTGTAACTGTTGAGCTGTAACTGTTGAGCTGTAACTGTTGAGCTGTAACTGTTGAGCTGTAACTGTTGATCTGTAACTGCTGAGCTGTAACTGCTGAGCTGTAGCTATTGATCTGTAGCTATTGAGTTGTAACGACTGAGCTGTAACGACTGAGCTGTAGCGATTGAGCTGTTTGACGCGTGACCCAAACAAAAATAAGACTTAAAACAAAAGAAAAGGCTTTGTTTTAAAATTTTTTGAAAAATAAAAGAAGGAACAGAAGAAATCAATCTTCTTCATTCATGGCCTTATGCCCTTATTTTTGTTCTTTTTTCAAATAAAACACGAACCCACCGACGAAAACAACCAAAACGGCGCCGATGATAAGATATATCACCATGTCTGTGGCGCTTGTTTTTGAAGCGTTTTGGCTTCCGACACCGAAAGGCTGGGTGAAAGCAATACCTGTGCCGCTCTTTAACTGCGCGCGGACATAGCTGTTAATCTCGGTTTTGTGGTCATTCAGGTTGATGGTCTCGCCGGTGGCAATCACTTTGCCGTCCGCGATCCATTCAATGGAAGTATAATTCGCGCCGGTGATCGTGATGGTTGACTCGCTGACAGCGATGTTTGAAATGCTCGGCGTGGATTGGTTCATCAAGTATAATGTGGTGCCGTCGCCTGCGCCGATGACTTCGGTGCCGTTGGGGTAATATCTGTTGATGCCGTCCAAACGCGAAACCCGGCTCACGGCGTAGAAAGCGCCGTTTTCCATGGCGATTCTGGTTTCTTTATCGTTGAGCTCAGGCATCAGCATGACGTTCCACGAGTAACCGGTAGCGTTGGTACTGTGCGTGTCATCGTTTGAAAAACCCCAAACAGAACGGCC
>Ga0123353_10013296_pt1 | contig 11782 bp, 12 predicted proteins | sample TergutLab28metaG_3_FD_92763 | JGI IMG/M metagenome (GOLD analysis project Ga0123353, IMG submission 92763) | Labiotermes labralis P3 segment gut microbial communities from Petit-Saut dam, French Guiana - Lab288 P3 | ecosystem: Host-associated > Arthropoda: Insects > Digestive system > Gut ... | reverse complement strand
CGCATATCCGTCCTTTCCCGCGGAAACTTTTCTGTCGACGAGTACCGCACCGATCTCTCCAGTTTCGCGTACATGCAGTCCGCCGCACGCCGCGATATCGGCGTCACCGATCTCAACAACGGTGATGAATTCATCATCGATCCTTTCCATCTTTGCACGTATGCCATCCATTTCGGGATCGTCTCTTCCCATTGTACTTTTAGTTACGCTGAGATTATCATTTATCGCCGTGTTCACGAATTCCTGTGCTTTACCGATGTCGTCCCACTGAACATCGCGGTCAACGATCACATATTTGTTTTCCGGAGAAATGAAGATCTTTACGATGTTGATCTCCGGAACAATTCTTTGTAACGCGCCGAACAGCAGATGTTCGGCCGTGTGACCGATCATCATATCATATCGTCTTTCCCAATCAACGCTGCACCATATGGTATCTCCCGTTTTCATACGGTGCCCCGGAACATGATGGATTATGTCATCACCTCTGACCTTCACGTCTTTGACATCAAGACCGCATATTTTCCCGAGGTCATTCACCTGACCTCCTCCTCCCGGATAAAAAGCGGTCGCATTCAATGATATCCAGTCGCCGTCAGCCGATGTGACGGTTGCCTCGAACTCGAAGACATATGCGTCCTGTTCGTATATTCTGATCATGACATCCGTGAATGTGCTTTGCTCTTAATAAACACGCAACATGTCCGCCTGAACGTAAAATTTTCATCGCCGTCATGCGATCGGCCGGTATGAATGCACACGTAAACGACCTGCCGTTCATGTTGTCGGCATTCCGAGAAACGGGCGAGGCATGGGTTTTAATAGGTTGTATCGTTAAAGCGTTTACGGATTCGGAGGCATTTTATGAGAAGGACTCACACCTGCGGGGATCTGTGTTCGAAGGATATAGGCAAAAAGGTTTGCGTGCAAGGCTGGGTAAGATTTTCCAGAGACCACGGCGGTGTGGAATTCATAGACCTTGCGGATTCTTACGGAATAACACAACTGGTCTTTGACCCGGAGGATGTGCCCGACTGTGCCGACAGAGATGAGATATCCGAAGCCTTGAAATCATTCACCCGAGAGTCAGCCGTTTCCGTTGACGGCATTGTGAGAAAAAGGATCGAGGGTACCGAGGACACGAAGAACAAGACAGGTGAAGTTGAAGTTCTCATAACAAAAGCGGAAGTGCTCAACAAATCGAAGACGCCGCCGTTCGAGCTCGGCGACCAGAAAGGATCTGTGTTGCCGGGAGAGGAGACAAGGCTGAGGTACAGGTACCTCGACATCAGAAGGACGGAAATGAGCGAGGCCCTGAGATTCAGGCACAGGCTCATTTCGGCGGCCAGGGAATATTTTGAAAAGGACGGTTTCGTTGAAGTGGAAACTCCGATGCTCACGAAGAGCACCCCGGAAGGAGCCCGAGACTTCATAGTACCGTCAAGGGTGCATCCCGGTACTTTCTATGCGTTACCTCAATCTCCTCAGCTTTTCAAGCAGATGCTCATGGTCGGAGGAATGGATCGCTACTATCAGGTTGCCAGATGCTTCCGCGACGAAGACTCCAGATCGGACAGGCAACCGGAATTCACGCAATTGGACATGGAGATGTCGTTCGTTGACATGAAAGACATTCAGGACACGATAGAAAAACTGATGGTGCATGTCTGGAAAGCACTTTACGATGAAAAACTGAAAACGCCGTTCGAGCGGATATCGTTCAACGAGGCCATGAACAAATACGGAACGGACAAACCGGACCTGAGATACGGATTGCCGATGCACCACGTCACGGATATAGTGAAAGATGCACCGTACGACATATTCCAAAAGGTACTTTCAAAAGACGGAATCATTGCAGGTTTCAATGTCAAATCGGATATTGCCAAAGACAGGATGGGAAGGAACGAAATTGACCGTCTGATTGAATTCGTGAAGAAAAACGGATTGGGCGGAATGACGTGGATGCGCGCGACCAAAGACAGTTTGGACAGCAACATAGTGAAATACTTCACTCCGGAGATTCTGTCAAAACTGAGGAAGGAGATGGATATCAAAGAAAACGATCTGTTGCTTCTGCTCGCCGGTCCGAAAAAGAATGTTCTTGAAACCGGAGGCCTCTTGAGGAAAAAGTTGGCGGACGACCTGGAACTCGCCGAGTCCGGGTTCAAATTCGCGTGGATCGTGGATTGTCCGTTATTCGAAATCGATCCTGCGTCCGGCAAGAAAGACGCGTTCCACCATCCGTTCGTCCTTCCGACAACCTCGCTTGATGCGGAGAACGTGGGCGGCGCATCATTCGACCTCGTACTGAACGGGAACGAATTGGGAAGCGGCTCACAAAGAATTCACGATCCCGAGGTTCAGAGAGAGGTTTTCAAAATGCTCGGAATATCCGATGAGAAGATCGAATCGGATTTCGGTTTTCTGTTGGAAGCGTTGGGATACGGGGCACCGCCGCACGGAGGCATCGCCCTGGGATTGGACAGAGTGATAAGCATACTTCTGAACAGGGAGAGCATACGCGATGTCATAGCGTTCCCGAAGAACAAAAAGGGGCAGTCATTGCTTGACGGTTCGCCTCAAAAGGTCGATGATGAGAAACTGGAAGAATTGCAGATACTGTCGATAGCAATAGATGACATCAATATCGGAGATATTGAATGAACATTTTGAAATGCAAAATCACGGAAAATCTTCCCGGAGAGGAGAACCACTTAACCGGTTCTCCCGCAATTCTTAAGAACGATACCAACTCTTGAGAGCAGACAGCATAAAGTTAGGAGAAGGATTTTATGAAGGTGATGGTGATAGGTTGCGGGGGCGTTGCGACGGTTACTGTACACAAATGCTTCCAGAACAGCGAGGTTTTTTCCGAGATAGTGCTCGCAAGCCGCACGAAAGAGAAATGTGACGCTCTTGCCAAAAAGCTGGAGGGCGGCAAGACCAAGATAACCACGGAAAGACTTGATGCGGATAACGTTTCCGATATCGTTGCGCTCATAAACAAGCACAAACCGAAGATCGTTCTGAATCTTGCATTACCTTATCAGAATATCCCGATAATGGAGGCGTGCCTGCAAACCAAAACCCACTATCTGGACACTGCTTTGTCGGAACACCGTGAATTCGTCAAATACGATTACGGGGAACAATGGGGCTACCATGAGCGCTTTAAGGAAGCGGGCATAATGGCATTGCTCGGATGCGGCTTCGATCCGGGAGTGACAAGCGTCTTCGTCACTTACGCGAAAAAACATTATTTTGATCAAATAGAGGAGATCGACATACTGGATGCGAACGGCGGCGACCACGGTTACCCGTTTGCCACCAATTTCAATCCCGAAATAAATATCCGTGAAGTGAGTGCGGACGGCTCGTATTGGGAGAACGGCAAGTTCATGCCGGTCAAATGCATGTCAATCAAAAGAACATACGATTTCGATACCATCGGCCGGAGAGACATATACCTGATGTATCACGAGGAGATCGACAGCATAGTGAAGTACGTGGAGGGATTGAAAAGAGTACGGTTCTTCATGTCCTTCGGGCAAAGTTACATAACCCACCTGAAATGCCTTGAGAACGTGGGCATGACATCCATCAAACCGATAATGTTCGACGGGAAGGAGATAGTTCCGTTGCAATTCCTGAGAGCGGTGTTGCCGGACCCCGCATCACTCGGCCCGAGGACGAAAGGATACACGAACATAGGTTGCATATTCAGAGGCAAAAAAGACGGTAAAGATGTGAAATATTACGTTTACAACATATGCAGCCACGAGGAAAGCTACAAAGAAGTGGGATCGCAGGCAGTCTCATATACCGCCGGAGTGCCGCCTATGATCGGTGCGATGCTCATGCTGAAAGGTGTTTGGAGCGGTAAGGGCGTATTCAACATGGAGCAGTTCGATCCGGATCCGTTCATGGAGGAATTGAACAAATGGGGATTGCCGTGGAAAGAGAATTTCGACCCCGAGCTGGTGGAGTGAGCGTTGAACGAATACATTTTGGATAAGCCGACGCCGTATTACGTGATTGATGAAAGACTGGTCGCCGAGAATCTGAATATACTCCGTTCCGTGAAAGAAAGAACGGGATGCAGGATACTGCTTGCTCAGAAAGCTTTCTCGTGTTTTCATCTGTATCCGATGATAGCCGAACATCTGGACGGCGTCACGGCAAGCGGTCTGTTCGAAGCGCGCCTGGGGCACGAAAAATTCGGGAAAGAGAATCACGTCTTTTCGGCGGCATACCGTGACGAAGATATGGACGAGATCGATGACATATGCGATTACGTTGTGTTCAACTCATTCGGCCAGCTGAGAAAATTCGCACCGAAGATGACGAAAAAACTGGGGTTGCGCATCAATCCGCAGGTTTCAACGCAAAAAAAGGACATATACGATCCGTGTGCGCCATTTTCCAGACTCGGAGCGCGCATATCGGAATTTGAAAAGAATGAAGATCTGCTGGAAAATATCAGCGGTCTGCATTTCCACACGCTTTGCGGCCAGAACGCGGACGCTCTGGAAGCCACGCTGCTGGGTGTGGAAAAGAATTTTTCGAAATATTTTGACAAGATCGAATGGATCAATTTCGGCGGAGGGCATCACATAACTCGTGCCGATTATGACACGGAGTTGCTTGTTTCTCTGATAAATGAGTTCAGGGACAAGTACAATGTTCAAATTTACCTTGAACCCGGGGAGGCGGTCGTGCTCAACGCGGGGTTCCTGGTGTCATCGGTGCTGGATATCGTGGAGAACATCAAAAGGATTGCGATAATGGACACAAGCGCGGCATGCCACATGCCGGATGTCATCGAAGGTCCGTACAAACCGCGCGTAATCGGCGAAGGAGGAACGCACAAATACCGATTGACCGGATGCACGTGTTTGGCGGGAGACATAATAGGTGATTATTCGTTTCAAAACGAGCTGAACATCGGCGATAAAGTTGTTATCGAAGATATGGCGCTGTACACCATGGTGAAAAACAACACATTCAACGGGATAGGTCTTCCGTCCATTCAAAAAATTAACTCGGACGGTACAACGTCCGAGATCAAAAGTTTCGGATACGAGGATTTCGTCGGCAGATTGGGCTGACCCGCATCAGGAAGAATTGACCGTCTCGTCCAGTATCCTCTTGGTTGCTTCGACGATGTCCGATGATGAATATGTACCTCCGGTCTCTTTCATCACCGCGCCTATTATCCTGTTGCCGGCTTTCTCGTTCTTACGGTGATCGTCAACCACGGACGGATTGTCCGCGATCGCTTTTCTTATGACGGCGTCAAGATCGGTGCCGCTTTTTTCCATGGTTTCGAGATTCTCTCCGGTTATGCACGCTTTCAGCTGCATCGAACACTCAACATCGTTTATCTTCCCGTTTGCAAATCGAACGAGTATTTCCGTAAGCATTTCCTTCTTTGCATCCGCATCTTTTTCCAATGCTTTCCAATTGGAACTTATCGGCCCCGAGACCCATTTAAGTGCGTTATCTTTACCAACCGTTTTGGCAAAGTGTTCAAAGAGCTCCGCAAGTTTAACCGATGTGTTCACAATTTGTTTCGCAATCTTTTCATCAAGTTCGAACTCCTTGCGTAAACGCATCGCCATGCTCAGCGGGCTTTCTTTCGTTTTAACGCCGTCGGCGATCTTTCTGACGTTGACGGACCCCAAGTTCGGTTCTCCGATGTATGCGTAGTCTCCCGCGAACTCTTTCTTACGGGCGGCGGTCGTTACTTTTCGCTCCTCATCGTAGTGTCTCGTTTCTCGCACGATCTTACCGCCCGACCTGAGAACCTTTGTTTGTCTCACGGCTTCATAGGTCAACGCACGCTCAACGTTCTTAAGGCCCGTGACGTTTTTGACTTCGCATCTTTCCGTTCCGACGGATATGTTGCAATCAACCCGTATACTTCTTTCGCCGTCGCTCGGAAGGTCGATCACATGCCTTATGTCTTTCAGCAAAGAAGTCAGGAACTCCCTGGCTTCCGCGGGCGACGACAGATCCGGGTCGGTAACAATTTCCACAAGCGGCATACCGCTTCGGTTGTAATCTATCAAACTGCCGTCACCGGATTTCTCCATGCTCCCCGGATCTTCTTCCAAATGGGCTCTCGTGATGCCTATTCTTTTTTTACCGAGATAATATTCCCCGCCCAGACCGACCGGAGTCTCATACTGCGTAATCTGGTAATGCCTGCAAAGATCCGGATAAAAGTATATTTTACGGTTGAACCACATCACGTCCGGGATGTTGCAGTTAAGCAGTCTGGCTAATTTGATCCCGATCTCAACGGCAGCCTTGTTCAATGACGGCCTCGTTCCGGGCATACCCATGCATCCGGGACATATCCGTTCGTTCGGTCCCGATGCGCCCGCGGCCGGGCAGGAGCAGAACATTTTTGTTTTCGTGGGCAGTTGCACATGTATCTCCAGCCCGATCTTCATGTCCGCGCCTCCGCAGTTTTTACGCTGAACGATTTTTCCCAAAGCTCCGCCGCGGACAGTAAGACGTCTTCATCCCAATGATCCGAAATGAACTGCATCCCGATCGGCAATCCGTCGGAGTAGCCGCAAGGTACCGACAGACAGGGAAATCCGCAGAACACCGGCGGTGCGGCGAACCGGCTTGCCGTATACGAGTCGGCGGAACTCATTCTGATCGCATCATCTATCGTCGGTGCGGTGAAAGGCATGCTCGGCGTCAATATGACATCATGCTCGGCAAACACCTTTTTGTAATCGTCGGTGACAAGCTTCCTTATCCCGAGTGATTTGAGATACATTTTCTCTCTGTTATCTCCCGCGGTCACGTACGTTCCCATGATCGCCCTGAGCTTTGCCTCCGTACCGAAATATTTTGAACGGAACGAGACGAAGTAGTCATTGAACGGCAACGAAAGATCACCGTCCATGCGACCGCACCTCATGCCGCAATACTGTACGAGGTTTGTTGCGGCCTCCGTCACATTGACGACATAATGCGCGGACATTGCATATTCCATATGAGGCATGTCAACAGTCTCAATGTCAACGGACATACTTTTCAGAAGTTCGATTGAATCATTGAACGCTTTGCGCACCTCGGCACCCGCACTGTCGGCGATGCCTTTCGGTATCGCCGCCGTTTTCAGTTTTTTTTTCTTTAGTTTGAACTCAGGCTGTGCGATCGAGACGGGGTCTCTGTCGTCCTTTCCGGATATCAGCGGCAAACAGTTCTTCAGTAATTCGCTTTCAGCCGCAAGTATTCCTATCGGACCCATCGAACTTACGCCGTCTATTTGTCCGTGACGGGAAACGCGCCCGTGGGTAGGAGTTAATCCGAATATTCCGCATAAAGCCGCCGGAGAGGTTATGGAACCGCCGCCGGACGTTCCGAGGGCGACATGATCTTCAAACAAGGCCGCGGCGCAGGCGGCACCGCCGGATGAGCCGCCGCACGATCGCTCCGAGCCGAACGGATTCCTCGGAATGTCTGTTCCGGTGACGGAGAACATTCCGAAACCGAACTCATCCATGTTCGTTTTCCCCATCGGGGATGCGCCCATTCTCGAAACAACGGCGGCATCGAACAGCGGATGATATCCTTCGAGCATTCGGGATCCGGCGGTTGCCTGAAATTTTCCGGAGGTTATATCGTCCGATAAAGAGTACGTAAATTTTTCATCAAGCAACGACGCATCAAACTCACTGAACATCCGATGTTTTTCGATTAAATGTATGCGGCCGGAACTCATACTATCTTAGGCCCCCTGACAAATCCGTTGTATGTGCCCATACTTTTCAGCATTTCTTCGACGTTATCAAAGACAACGGGGATATCTTCTCTGAGTGCGTCAAAGATACCCACGGGCTCGAAACAGAAAGAATCATTCTTCGGGGCATCGTTCAGGGCGTTCAGGAGATTCAGAAGCTCGTTGATCTCTTCCGTGAATTTTTTCGACTCGCCGTCCGTAAGATCGATCCGCGCAACATCCGCCGCGCGTTTCACTGTCTCCTCGTCCATGACACTCACCGAGCCGCCTAATGCAAATTGGTTTTATCTACTTTTTCACAAAGCACGGGCGTTAAGCTACCGATATTCCGAAATCATCGGACATAAAGACTTTGGTACGCTTTTCCAAAAAGCATCGGCGTTAAGTCCCGTTGATCGTTTATTCGCCGATAAAAAATATATCGTTTCGGAATATTTTACGCCAATAATTTTCTTTTAATTAGCAAGAAGTTAAATATAAAAAAGAAATTTATCGCCCTCGGTAGGAAAAAATGACATCCTCTAATAGTTTGGCAAACCCTTCCGCGCTCGGTCTTTTCGGGTTCGGAATGGCGACAATCGTTCTGTCGGTAAGCAACGCCGGGGCTTTCGATCCGAACACTGCAGTATTGGCAATGGGCTTCCTGTGCGGAGGCGTGGCGCAGCTCATCGCAGGTATAATTGACTTCAAGAAGAACAACATGTTCGGTGCGACCGTGTTCACGATGTTCGCACTGTTCTGGATGATGCTCGTCGTGATAAAACTGACGGGTACGATCAGCCCGACGGCTCCCGAAACAATGGCGGTTGTCTTCGTGGTATGGGGTTCGCTGGCGGCAGTGTTCTCACTGTGTGTGGCGAAGAGCAACATCCCGCTGAGACTTGTGTTCTACGGACTTATCGTTCTGTTCGCTCTGTTGGCGGCCGACTCGCTCGTTGAGAGCTCCGACATACTGAAGAACATCGCGGGCGTACTGGGTGTTCTCTGTGGTGCAGGTGCGTTCTACGTCGGTGTGACGGAATTCCTGAAGTGCAAGGACGATCACGCATAAACCTTTACAAGCAAACACTGTCTCCCTTCGGGGAGACAGTTCCTATTTCTGTTTTGCCGTTGCCGTTTAAACAGGCACACGCATTTTCGTCAAACTCAATATTCGGTTAAACATCGTGCGCTCAGGCTTCAAATGCCGTTACGTTGAAAAAACATATTAATGAGTGACCGCAATAGACCCATTGAAGAGTTATGTCCGGAATCGAAAAACAACTGAATGATGGCATGAAGGCCATGGACGAAGGCGATTTCAAAAAAGCCTACAGCAAATTCAAAAAGCTCGCCGAAGAATTTCCCGACAGTCCGGAGGCGTGGTTCTATAAAGCCGAAACGGGAAACATGGCATCCGGAATGTTCGGTGCGAAGGTCTCCGAAGAAGAGATAATGATGTCATACAAGAAAGCGATCGAACTGGATCCGGAAAACTGCGAATATTACGCATCATACGGTGCATTCTGCGTGTCCATAGGAAAATATGACGAAGCGGAGGGCGCATACAACGAAGCGGCGGAGTTGGACGAATCGAATTCGTCAAGATTCTTCTCCGAGTTCGCAACGGACTACTACAGCAACGTATTGGCAAGATACGGCGAGATCATGGACGATCCCAAAGCAAGGGCGCCGTACGCCAAAAAAGCATTGATATACATGCTCAAAGCGTTGGATTTGGACCCGGACGAGGCGAAAAGTCTGCTTTGATCACCCTGCTCCGCAGGGAGTCTTTATCTTTAACATTGCGAGACAGCGTCCGAACGACTCATTGTTTCTTTTTCAGTTCGCCGAGCGTCGTCTGTCTTTCCGCGAATGCGTTGTGCTTGTGTATCGATTCTTCGGATTCGCTTCTGACGGTCAGACAAACATCATCGGGAAGTTCGGAATATTTTTCAACTATCTTCTTCAGAACGTCACGGACAACGTCTTCAACGAATTTCGGGTTATTGTGTGCATTGACGACAACGGCGGCCTCATCATCCCTTTTCAAAATCTCATAGGTGGGCGATGAGAACGATGCCTCCACAATATCGATAAGATCGTTCGCTTCGATGTTTATTCCCTCATCCATTGTCATTGATATGGTGCATATGTTCCTTTGATTATGGGACATGACCGCAACATTTCCCTTGCATTCGAGGATGTTGCCCACGGTTTCCTGTGCGCAAGGACATGCGGTCATTCCGATAACTTCAACGCCTATTGTTTTTGAAGCCCTCTCGTTGCGCACGGCCGTAGCTTCGCCGATGAGAGTGTACATCTCAAGCGTATCTCTGCCGTGCGGCGTTTTGGCATTCCTGAAATACTCGGCGATTATCATGACTTCGCCCGTGTCTGCATAATCATGCTTATCCAGAAGTTTTTTGCATATGCTCAATGCCAGCGCCTCTATTCCCGACACGGGTTTACTGACACTTTCATCCACTATTTCTCTGAGGACCTCGAGGTTCCTTGAAAGATGTGAACCTTTCTGCTCCGCGGGAAGATCGACAAAAACGTCAATCGTACAGTTGAGCGTGTCGTTGATAAGCGAAATATCCTCATCCCTTTTGATGCGCACGGGCTTCTTGACTCCCGTGACTCCCACTCGGGTCAGTTTGAAACACGTGTCGCTCTTTCTGTTCTGGACATCGCACTTGTTTATCATACGGTCGCAAGGATGCGCACGGTATATTTTAAATTGATGTATATCAACCATTAAGATGGTAGCTACCTGAAAAAAATAAGACGCACGGACCCATTCCGATGCCTGTTGCGTTTCCCGTCAATCCGTAACAAGGTACGGATAAATATTACGCACTCAATGTATCGCGGATGATCTGCGGTATAGATGAGGCCGGTCGGGGGCCGGTCATGGGTCCGATGGTGGTTGCCGCCGTATTTGTCGATAATGACGGCGCACTGAAGAACATCGGAGTCAAAGATTCAAAGAAACTGTCGCCTGCGGTAAGGGAAAGGATGTACGACGAGATCATGGCGGTGACGGAACACAGAATAATCATACTGTCGGCGGGAGAGATAGATTCCGAACGGGATCGCCGTTCATTGAACGAGATAGAATTGCAGATGTTCGCCGATGCCGTATCCGGCATGGATGTGTCGGAAGTATATGCGGACTGCCCGGATGTCAACGAATCTTCGTTCTCGTCGGCACTTTCATCAAAACTTCGTAACGTGAAAGTAAGGGCCGAACACAAGGCGGATGATAAGTACTCGGTGGTGTCGGCGGCCTCCGTAATCGCAAAGGTAACGAGGGACCGCATGATGAGAGAGATAGCATGCGGTTTCGGCGAAGACATAGGGAGCGGATACCCGAGCGACCCCTTAACGGTGGATTTCATCGCTAAATGGATAAAGGAGAACGGGGATGCGCCACCGCATACCCGCCGTTCATGGGAAACGATCAAAAAGATGATGGCATCATCCATGAACACAAAGATAACGGATTGGTAAGACAATGACGATGCAGGATACTATTCAGGAAATGATAGACAAGTTCCACAGGAAAGCGGAGAACGATGAGAAGATCCGCGAAAAACTTCAAAGTGTAACGAAAACGATAAACATAGACCTCGGAAGCGAAAATTATTCTCTGAAGCTGGAAAACGCACGGATCACGGATTACAAAGAAGGAATGATCGACAATGCCGATATTTTGCTGTCATCGACCCCCGATAATCTTAAAGCGCTGATCGAAGGCACATTGAGGCCCATGAAAGCGTATATCACAAAAAAATTCACGGTCAAAGGAAAATTCGAAGATCTGATGCACCTGAAAAGCCTGTTCTGACGGAAACGGCATTTTTTTTAAAAAACGGTTCGATCGCCGTCATAATTGTGTCAATGACCGTACCGTGTCGGATAATTCATTTTGATGTCTTTTACGTGTTTTGAGAGATCTTGCATGTTCATTTTGTGCCGAAGATATCATCTGCGGTCGTGTTCTGATTTTTAATTATAATTAAACCAGCT
>Ga0123353_10013295_pt1 | contig 11783 bp, 9 predicted proteins | sample TergutLab28metaG_3_FD_92763 | JGI IMG/M metagenome (GOLD analysis project Ga0123353, IMG submission 92763) | Labiotermes labralis P3 segment gut microbial communities from Petit-Saut dam, French Guiana - Lab288 P3 | ecosystem: Host-associated > Arthropoda: Insects > Digestive system > Gut ... | reverse complement strand
CCCCTTAACCCCAAAATTCTTCTCCCCCCTTTTCCCCCCCTACCCTTTATCTCCTCCCCTCGGGTTTCGGAACACCCGCCCCCCCCCCCCCACAAAAAACCACGCTATATGTCCTTTTTCAAAATTTGAAAACTGTTTCGTGGTTGTAAAATACTGTTTGTATATACATGTTTATTTAAGAATGCTGAAAGTAACTTACCATGCATCGCTGACATATTACGTCACAGTGACTAATGAACTGGGCAGAATGTGAAAGGAAGCACTCGTAGCCTACCTGAACGCACTATCCTAGCATTTGCCTAGTGGCACTGAATAAAATCACGATAGCCCTAATTCGAGATACTGTCCAGCCCGACATTAAGAGTGGATGCCTCTCGAATACAAGAAAAGAAGCATTGCCGCTTGAGCCGAGCGACTTAGTTAACAGACTATTGTTTGTCTTACAGCACCAGGCTTACATGGAAAGGTCGAATACCCTTAAGTTCAAGTACGTACCGTCAGAAAGACATACACTGACGTACGTATTAAATAAATGTGGTGTGATTACTTCCAGCAGGTTACGTTCTTCATTCACAGATACATTTTGTCGTCCTTCTTGGGTAGGGGCTGAGCCACAAGAATTAAATGTGAGGCACAGGCATATTTTAATCTTCTGCACCGCACCCAGATTCTGCAGCCACCCCACTTGATATCCGTTCAGAACATCAGACAAAGGGGCTGGCAGGTAAAATTCGCCGGCCATCCCCAATCCAGTATCGAGGTTCAAAAGCGCCCAGCTTCGCCTGTATTCCCCTCTACGTTTTCTTGGCATAAAGTTTAGGCACATGGATGAAACGACAAGAACGGCACACGTGTTCTGGTGTACACAGAAAACTACTTCGGATATCGTACCACAGAACTAAATTTACCGTAACTTGACGTCCCCATGCTACATCACGCGCTGGTCGTTACGCCTTGCTGTATAACAACTAGACAGGCCTACCCTAGTATTCTCTTATTTTGCTGCGACAAACCCAGATTTTGTAGCAACTGCAGGGGTATATCATAAGACCTTTCAGGCAGTCAGTATCTTCCAAGAGTCCACCAGCCCAGGACGTCGATAACACTTCTTGACTGCAAAATTGTTACTGTGACCTTCAGCTGCCAACAATACTTGGAGCATTAAGCAGTGACTCCTAGACGCATCCGGTGGCGCTTATCGGTATGAGAGTCACGCAGTACACAGTTACAGCTCCATCGTGACCAGACTGCCTGTTGGGCTGTGCACCACACTGCCACAGTGTTTACTGTTAGGTAGCGATCTCTCTAGGACCAGTCAGTGACCGTGTGCCTCAGCGTTTGCTGTTAGGTACCGATCTGGCACTAATATCTGCATGGCACAATGGATGGCTACAGTTTTTACTGTTACTAGACAAACTGGCTCTGATATCGGCATGATACAATGGGTGGCCACAGAGTCTACTGCTATTAGGCGAGCTGGTTCTCAATGCTGCACTGCACATTCAATGGCCCGCTACCAAAATGTTCACTGGTATGTTACGATTTGGTGCTCATAACTAAATGGAACAGTGAATGGTCATGTGCTACAGCGCTGATACCTGTTGCACAGTGCCCATGTGGCGCACTTATCACTGCCAATACAGACCTGGCGCTGACATCTGTGGCGCAGTCAGCGATCATGTGTCACAGCTTCCTGGTACTGACATTTAGCGGCTATGCCCCACCATGGTGACTGTCATACATCAGTACCATATCGCTACGTATAACTAAACAGCACAAGCAGCATCGAGTACCACGATGTTCACAGCTACGCAGCGATGTGGTACTGACACTGTAGAGCAGTCAGTGTGCAGGTGCCGATGACTTTACAAATGGACGGCGAATTGGCACTGACACTAACAGAGCACGGTCAATGATCATGTGCCATAGTGTGTGTGTGTGTGTGTGTGTGTGTGTGTGTGTGGGCGCGTGCGTACGCTTGTGTATACTGACAATTAAAATGTCTGCGTCACAACGTCCAACTTAATGTAGTAAGAATATACGCATTATTTATTTACAGTCTATTTAAGGCCACTGTCAATAATAAACCTACACAAAGTCGAATAAATAGATGATATTGAACAATGAACTGGAACGATTTAAGGAAGAAACGACCTTGGCCTAATTCAGAAAACTACCGTGGCAAAGGGTCATTTCCGGAGTCACTTCCCTTTCCGCTTCTCTCATTCATTTATTCGTTATCTGAGCCCTAATCGCAATAATCGAGCTCATAAGAGAGGCTAAAACTAGTCTATGTACTATTCTGCATGCACACACGAAACTTTGTATAGATACAATAGCCTCAGAACGTAACGCTTTTGACTTTTGTTCGGAAGGTGTCTGGTTCCAAGAGCGGCCGAGACTTCTCTGAAGTTCTGTGATTCTCCTCAGTCACTTAAGGAAAATACTCGGACAGTACCTCGTGTCATACCAATACTGCTTCCTTCCACATCCTTCTCAGTTCCTTACGCACTAACCATCCTTTCATTCGGTGCTCTATAGTCTGTTGTGTGCATTCCAGTTTCAATAAACCACAAATAATAATATTCTGTAGCGGTTCTCTTGTCTACGGTGTAGGCCTGCGGCCGCTCGCTTACTGGGATTGCGGGTTCGAATACACCGAAAGCTTGAATGTCTGTCTATTGTGAATGTTGTGTATTGTCAGGCAGAGGTCTCTCCGGCAGGTTGATCACTCGTCCAGTAGAGTCCTACCGAGTGTGGAGTGTCTGTGTGTGATCTCGAAACCTCAACAATGAGGCGGCCTAGGCCAGAGAAGGACTGTAGCGCCACAATTAAAGAAAGAAAGAAAGAAACATCTCTTACTATTTAATTCCTGTACTTTAAACGATTTCTTACACCGCGCACGCCTGATATGTTCCATAATACCACAACATGCGTATGTACCAGGTATACTGCCATTGTAATATGTTGTTTCCATTTACGTTTATCGTGTACAAATATCTGAAAAGTAAATGTACACGTATTTGTGCCTTTGTATAAGCACCAGCTCATCAAGGCACATGGAAAGCGTGGAGCCAGGCTTCCGCTAGCCATGCATTTTTCAGCCACTGTCATACAACGAAACATATGTGCATGACTGAACGTGACCGCCATGATGAATGCCAAGTCCTCACTTTTCCTTTACCTGGCATCTACCACACACTTGTGTTCTCAGACCTAATTACATAGCTTCCTCGAAAGCTTTGGATATGATCTCGCTGTGATATTATTACATAAAAGGAAAAGAATGATGGAAGACAATTTGGCCTGTAATTTGTACGTATTTTTCTGGACAATTATACATAACATCTGGTATCACCCGCTACCTTGCAAGAACGTGACTGTTGGTAAAGTAGTTGGAATGATGGTCAATCACCTTCAGCGATATAACATCTTACCAACAGCTCCGAAACCTACGACTAGACCAGTCACTATAACGCTGCACAACTGGGATATGATTTCTGGCATGGTACGGGGAGTGTTCGAGGGACAGTTTCCTTGGGTACGGGTGCGCAGCGTGAATCGGATAGTTCACATACAACCACTGTCGAGGTTAAGAACGCGTGGAGCATTACCTACATTCACACGCACGTCTGCGTGGCGCAGTGCTCAAGAACAGGTTTACAATTCGATACATAATTCCTTCATATTTTTAAACAGACACTACAACCTTCTATATCTGTGGATCGGCAAACGGCGGTCAGTTTTTCGACGACAGTAGACAAACTCTTTCCGTCTCGCACTATGCGATACGCACAGATCGCAAAAGTTTACAAGCCTGAACCTCAGACTCCACTAGTACATATAACCGTACTTCCATACAATGTAAGAAATAACGCTTTTGTGTTATTAAAATCTAAGGGACCTTATAATTACACACTATAATTTTTTTCAAGTCAGACATCCCCGTTTTGTTGAATATAAGCTAAAATATAATATAAAAATATATAATAGTCATACATAACTTTATACTTTATCAGATTATATTAGATTATAATTCCAGCTATGTGTTTCGGCCCAATCGTAGAGCCATCTTCAGGCTATATTACATATATTTTACATATATAATATAGATATATAAATATTATATATAATTATATATTTATATTATTTTTAACCCACTGCAATAAGTCACAATTTAATATTATGCAAAAGGGCATATAAAGTCATTTAAATTACCAGAAATTTCCCGTCGGTATGTAACAGAAATAGAGTAATCATAATTTCATTTCTGGACAAAAATCTGAAATTTACGAAAGGGAGTAAACACATCTGCCGATCACCGCTCCAAAAATACTGGTACGAACTACATGGTTAGTGACTAATAAAGGGGTGGCCAGCTAGGCGAGCTTCGGGAGCCGCACATTCGGAGGCAACTTAGGTAACAGCCAAAGCTTTAACGAAATAAAATATTTTTGCCCTATTTAGATGCTTCCTATTTCTGTTCATCCAGCTACAATAGGTTTGGGTTCGTTAGTTATGAGTCTCCTCCCTTTACAAAAAAAATTACAAGCATTTCGCGGCCAGCCTCGTGTGCACGTGAACTACATAAAACTATGTTTTTATATGTAAATTGCGCCAGCCTCACCAGAGACGTGCGCGATCCGCGTTGTGGCGACACCTAGACTAATAACGCAGGGATGCGGTGTTTTTATGACTGAAGTTTTGTTCTAAGGACAAAAAAATAAGTCTGATTAGTAAATTTTATTAGCCGACCGACATTCATAACACAGGCAACGTTGGATGTTTTACATATAGGAACCAAATTTTAAAATATCATTTAGGTTGATTTACACTTCACATAGATAATAACAACGCCCAAACTTGGAAATTTTAATTAAATTTGTTATATTTTGAATGACAGACGTGGCAGAACACGGTGTCAGTTGGTTCGAGGTCCGACAGAACACAGTTGTGTCTTTGGTACTTTGAGAGACGCATGTGTTCAGGAAACCTACGAAATTCCATTTGCCTGGTGATTATCGGGATTTCAAACGTAGTAAAGTGTAAGTCAGAAATGAAGCACAGTCAAACAGAAAAAAAACTTAAAATTTAACAACAAATTCTGGGAATAACTCATGACGCCTACCTCGCAAATGCTCAAATAGGATGAGAAGCAGAAAATATAAAGTAGTAGCTATCCATTTTTGTATATAGTTGTCACTGCTACGGACCTACAACCATACCAAAACTGATGGACATAATCCCAAAATTTGACATAATCGCTATGCTTTGCATAGCTAACACACATCTATTATGACAGATCTGTGAATATTTTATACTGTATTTCCACAAAACGTTCACATGATTAGCACCAGCGCTTCAATGATTGTCGCCATTAAACTGACAGTCACAAATTTTGAGCACTCATCATGCTATTGTTTCACATCGTGTAAAAGAGAAACAGAAAGACCTAACCTAATTAGCCTATTTTTCAAACATCTCGTACCACCATTTCAGAAACGTACGTTACAACGCATAAGCTCCGGTCCGTCCTCACAAGTCTACACAACTGCCATCTTGAGCTACCGAATGCAGGAAAATATAAAGTTCATAAACGATCGGTCGGCCTCTAAATATATGACGTCATACAAAGTTTAAAGAAAATCCGTCGATTGAATGCTTACGGCGAAGAACAAACACGTGGACGGACGGACGCTGCCACACGAATGTAAATGACACTAAGAATATAAGCTAAGAGATCAAGTTCCTTTCTACACTGGTACGAATGCGACAATGTCTGTCTCAGAACTCGCAGTTTTGGTAGACCGGGGCTGCCCAAGGCTAGCGGCTGCATTCCAGCGCCGTGTCAACGTCTCGGCCCAGGGTCGTCATTGGGAACGACGTCCGTTCTCTTGTATTTAGGGTACTGTACCATACGTATTCCCATCGCAGGAGTACCCTATCACCGTTACAGCAGGTAAATGAAAACTGCATGTGATGTACGTAACCTAAAGTGTTGAAGTAAGCAGCTCGCAGAAGGGACGTATTCAAGTAAATTCCTTCCGAGGCGTGTCCCGATGACATTTGTTTGCTTAATTTATATTCCGCTATAACACACGCAAACCAGTCTACTTAACGAGCAAAAATTACATCCAAATGATGACAATGGTTGAGGTGTAAAATCCTACGAGACTTTTACTTTCCACACTTAACTATTCTTATTTCCTACCCTGAGATGGAATTTACACGGCTCTGATACACCTTGAGTCATGCGTAGCCAGCTGCTTTCAGAGTACAGTCCAATTGAAATGTGATGGCACACGGTGACACACGGGAGGGGAAGTGAAGGGGAAACTGGCAAATGGAGTGGGTAGCCAGTACTCTTCACACTACCTCGAAACATGGTGTATCCAGCATTACTACCGCTGACGCGCACATCTCGGCTGCCAGTAGTCGACTGAACTGACGCCCCTGCCGATTTAAATGGACTCGTCCTTTTCGCCGAAAGACGAAATCTGGTTTCTGCGCGTGTGCCATCACATTTCAAATGCACTCTACCACAAATATTACAGGCAGGAAAAAAATGTTATTGCATTATCATAGGCAGGGCTTGAACAAAACAGCATCCACTGGACTAGACACGTGAGGGAGTAATTTTGCTAGCAAAGGCTGTCATTTACTGACAGCCTCTGTTTCGTTTGCCAGTGATTTAGAATGTCGGCAGTAACTTCCCACCTTTACAGCAATAAGTTCATTACATGACACCTGATTACAGAACGTATGGGACCATTCTTCTACTCGTAAAGATCACCGAAATATATACCGAATTTTAAATGAGGTAATCATTTTTTCAGAAATTCAGACACCTGCACGAAAAGACAATTTACGCTCCTTTCAGAACACTCCAGTTCTATCTGGAAACTATCACACCATCATCACCAGCTTGTTTAGTGCCATTTCTGTGCTTTCGAATACTTTTTTTAATAAAGACAATGCAAAATCCAAGAATGAAATCACGTTCCAGTTGTCCTTTTTAAGTTACATTTAAATGCACAAACTATTTCCGAAATATTTCCACATGTCAACGCTCAAATCCTTTAAAATAATTTCACTTAAGGAAGTTATGTACTGCGACAGGTCATCCGTGTTGTACGGCGATTGCGGGAGGTGGGGGGGGGGGGACGAAAGAAATTTCAGTTCATGAGTATGCACTGGAATAATTATTCAAGCCCTGTTTTGAATGTGTATTAAGCAGGCATGCAATCCCTTGGTGGAGGGCAGCTACTCACAGTCCTGCGTCACTACACGATGATGCTCCGACTCACCTGCAACGACATAAACAAACACGTTACATATAATTTTTGTTGACTGCTCTTCAAAGAGCTCTTCATGAACAGCCAATAGTTCTTAGCTAGTCAAGAAATTCCCCTATTTTAATGAATCAGGTAGTTCATTTACTAAGACCGCAAAGGTCTGCCTCTTGCACCTTGCCCGGGCCAAATTACTCCAGTCCCCGCCCTCCCACATTATAACTTTAACAAATTTTAATATTAACCTGCCACCTATAACTAAGTCTTGCAAGTGGCTCTTTCCTTCAGTCTTCACCACCAACACCCCTATGCATTCCTCGTCTCCCACACAGTGTCATATGCTTGATCTGATAGCTCTAAATACCGTAACATTTGGTGAGGAGCACAAATCATGAAGCTCCACATTACGCAGTTCTCTCTATCCCCCTGTAACTTCCCCACTCTTACGCCCAAATAACAAAACGACAGGCAAAATCATCGCAATTGCCTTGAAACCGCATTTTAACATGACACAAACCACCTTGCTTCTCGCTCCATTCGGTGATCGAAGGTGACAATTAAACAGAATTCATCTCATCGTTATCACACTGCAGAAGATTCACCAGGTTCGCCTTAAGTCTAAAGGCACTTGATTCTACAGCACTTCACCAAACCACTATTTTTGTAACAGGTATCTCTTGGTTGTCACTTCAAGTCTCCACCCTAGGTACCGAAACAGATGGGTACCCTAATAAAGACAATAATAAGAAAATCTACCTGGTAACAGATTAGTTTCGTCAAAGAAATACCCAACGTCAGCGCAGCTGAAAATCGGGTTCAAATCCCCAAAAGTCACCCCTTAGTGTATGTGAACTAAGGCAAATTCTAAGAAAATCAAGTTGGACAAAACTGAAAGCGAGATCTTCGCTCTACGTTACACAACGCTGAGTGGTAGTAACTTACAACTAAACAATGCTGGGTAACATCCCAGAAGAGCGAATATCTCATTTATACCGGGCCGGAGGCCTTGGAATCACGCATAAAAATGGAAGTATAAGTGATCATCAATGCAGCTCTGTCTTCAACCTGATTTGTACATGCACCCTGTAGCTTCCCACGCTTCACTCGTTTCTGTCCAGTTGTGACATTTAAGTTACTTCGTTCCGCAGGACAAGGTCATTTGGACATTATGCTTTGACGAACGAAAAATTAATTACTGGCAATCCCAACGGACCCTAAATTTAGAAAAGGTTGGACTGTAAACTTTATGACCTCAGTTTTTCAACTTTTCTCCCTGTGAGCGTTTCGTTCCCAGAGAAGTTTTAATTAATTTTAACCAGTCAGGATTACGCAAGGTCCTTCGAGAATGACGGGCCGACCGAGAAAGAAGACCCTCCTCCGTCACCTGAGAGTCACGGAAGTCGCAGCCACATATGTCAAGAAAGTCACGGTGGTACATGAAATACTGGTGACGGACGTGAGTTAGTACGGTTCCACTCAGTCGGTCGCCATACGTAAAGTAGCACGGACAAATATTTTTCTTTCATCATTACTACGACAAAGTGCGACTGCTTGAGAATGTACAAACCACTGAAGACTGCGTACTCCAGTGATTTGTTTCACGATGCCGAAGATGACAGTAATACACTCACAAATTTCCAGTGTTTCATCCTTTCGATAGTACCTACTTCCCTGATCGCCGAAGCACACACCCGCACGACCCTGAAGACGGAGGCTGTCCCTCTAATATTATTGAGCTACGCCGTGCGTCGCGAACGCACACCCACTCAACCTGCTATAATTAAAAGCCTCCAGCCCTGTAGCAGTAGGACGAATATGCGAGGACAGGCAGGCAGAAGATGCGTCGATAGCAGTGGCGTTCACAGCTCAGTGCCGGCGGGTGTACAACATTTAAGAAGCGCCAGCAATAACGTTTTGTGACTTATCCGGGAGGTGGTCTGTTCAAGGCTAGGCCGGGACACAGACTATCCTTACTACAGTTCGTCGTGAGTTCCCTCAGGCTCCCAGAAAAAAAGTCAGTAAGTTATATTAATTCAGACAACGGCATTTCCCGTCCATACTGTTTCCATTTCATTACTAACTAGTCATCCAATCATTAGACGTTATATAAAATGAGTTACTGACAGCGTCGTTAAAAAATAAACTAATTAATTAGTTAAAGAATTAATACCTAAGTAAGAAACAGTCTCACGAAAGAAGCGTCGCACACGACACACGTACACACAAACCAAGAACTGAATAAATGTATCAAAACATGTCGCAGTACCATATTTCATATGTCAACCCGGGAACCAGGAGTGAGCAGAAACTGGAAGCACGAACCCCATCGACGGCCGAGCCGTAAATGCGAGACAAATTCCTTACGGTGCCAAAAATTAGCATTTCCAGATTATTCTTACGTAAACCAGAATCTGTTGAGCGACTAAGCAATACGCTTTATTTTACTGAACCTGCTTACAATAACATATTTATGTGAAGGTGATAAATGCTCAACAAACAAAAAATTATCCATCATTACCAAAACACCAAGAGAAATTATATAACACTAACGCAGCACTATGGAATACACAGACTGTAGAACTGTACATCTGTTGGTGTTACCAGAGTTTTAAATATCAACAGAAGTTACAGATTCCATAAACGAGTTTATTGTGCGTAGCATGTCAAGAGGTAACATGTACCAGATCAACAATATTTGAAATTAAAGCTACTGACGGGCATTCGTTATTTAAAAGGAGGCGTTTATGGAAAACTGAAATAAAATGTGAATTGAGTGTTATATATTATAGTAGGCTTAAAGTAAAATAACGCGGATCAAAATGACATTCGTCTTACAAATTTTAATGATTATTTCCCATACACAATTTTGTGAAAATTCATTATATGGTTTGGGGGACGAAACATGCAGATGGACACAGGAACATGACAGGCAGACCCTACTATGTTATGTACGGACTTTAAACAATCAAGGAACGGTTGGCTTCCGCATCATTTTAAGTTTTCTGTAACTTGACACTGTACTCATAGCAGAACACTATCCATTGTCGGATACTGGATACAGACATCGTTTCGGAATCCACCTTCGTTATCAAGTGAATGGTGGTCATTATACTGACAGATCTGAAAACATCCGGATTATCGTATTTGCAAAATACAGCACCGACGGCAGACAATGTAGACAACCTGTACTGTTCCTTGCGTCAAAGCACAAAGCCATTAAGTCACGTAGGTCAACGGAGATACAAATCCCCTTAACACAGTCGTAACATCGACACTAGACCAAGGTGTGTATTAAGCTTCACGCCCCAGTCGGTTTAGCCCCCTCTCCGGTTTCTTTTGGATAAGAGGTTGGTCTATACTCTGTGGCAAAGAGAAAAATTCTTACCATTGCCAGGAACTGAACATGGGTCGTCCAACCCGTTTAAGGTCACTTTACTGACTACGCTGTACCGAGTCACTATTAACTGTTGATTACGTTATAAAATAACTCCCAAATGCGTTGCCAGTGTTCATACAATAAATTAATACAATGGCAAGAAATTGCGTAACATATTTCACATTGAAGACTATTTCAGCATGTTTTGGCTATTTCTTATAGTCCCCCCCCCCACACACACACACACATATGGAGCTAACATTTCACATTACGTTTATAAGCACATCGTGATGCTTTCATTCAAATTTCACATTTGATTTCGTCTACAGTAAATGGTAAGACATACTACAAACATGCTATTATAACTTTAGTTTAACATATTAACATATAATGTTGACAATATATAAAAGTGTATAACGTTATTAAACGGACGTATTTCTAGGAATGAGAGAAGATCAAATAAGTGTATTTCAGGATGAAAATCAATACATGGAAATGCTTAATTCGGCCGCTAAGCGCAGAACTATGAAAACGATCGGGTTGGAAGAATAAAGTGCTTGTTGTTCTGGAACTTTATAGCCACGTACATACTTTTATTGTTCTAGATGTGGAGTTATGTTAAATAAAGAACTGATTAAAAAAATGAAATTTACAGGCGAAATGGAAATAAAAAATGAAAATAAACGAAGAAATGTTTCCTAAATCTAATACAGCAATGTCATAAACCTATTGCAAGAAACATTTCAGATGTAAGTTTGATTCTTCCTAAACAACAGCTTTTCTTATATTTCACATAATGCCACGCCCAGAACAGTAATATTAAGTATCAGACTACCAAGTTCCACAGCGACATGCAATTTATATATCCAAACCGCATTTGTTCGTGGTTCTACATGTAGCATCCGAACTAAGCATTTTCGGACGCTGGTTCCTATTCCCAAATCCCCTGTCATGACCTCCTCTATCATCAATAGAAATCTGTCGGTTGAACTACGTTACATTCATATATATATATATATATATATATATATATATATGCTAACATTATACTTTACTCAAAATAAATTTTATATAAATATCTGAAATTTGTATATTTCTATTAGAAATTTTTGTCT
>Ga0123353_10013294_pt1 | contig 11783 bp, 10 predicted proteins | sample TergutLab28metaG_3_FD_92763 | JGI IMG/M metagenome (GOLD analysis project Ga0123353, IMG submission 92763) | Labiotermes labralis P3 segment gut microbial communities from Petit-Saut dam, French Guiana - Lab288 P3 | ecosystem: Host-associated > Arthropoda: Insects > Digestive system > Gut ... | reverse complement strand
GCTGCGTAAGATTATTCCTAAATATTTGCAACTGCTCGCTTCCGGTATTAATGTGCCCATTAACGAATAATTTAGTGGATCCTTTACCCTAGCTCTCGTGAAGCGAATTGCCTTACATTTACTTGGATTTATTTTCATTGCATTTTCAACCGCCCACTCCCCCAGCCTGTCCAGGTCCTTCTGCAATTTTACCATGTCTGCATTATTTATAATTTTTCTGTAAATTACACAGTCATCAGCAAAAAGTCTAATAGTTGATTCCATATTCCTTCAAATATCAGTTACGCAGGCTAGGAACAGAAGAGGACCTAATACACTTCCTTGCGGTACACCTGACGTTACTCTAACTTCTGCAGACAGTTGCCCCCTCCCCACCCTGACTCTCTGCATGCGACCTGAAAGGAATTCCCTTATCCATACCACTACCCTAGAATCCACGCCCGAGTTTGCAATTTTAGTTAGCAATTGACCATGCAGAACTAAATCAAAAGCTTTCGAAAAGTCAACTATAATAGCGTCAATCTTGTCTCCGTTATCCAGAGAGTCCGCAATGTCCTGGCATACCACAATTACTTGACTTTCGCACGAATATGGTGCTGGATCTTCAGGTCTTCCTTCCTTGGCCACTTAATTTACATTCAAGATAATACCACATTAATACCTTCTTCTGACAAAAAAGGTCACTACAAGTAGGGAACAGAAATGACAAGAACTTACAAACATTCCTAGATGTTGGATCAGAAAAGATGAAGGCATTTAAAGTAAACAGAAGAAAGCATGGCTGGCAATGGAAGCAGCACTAGCAGTTGGACAAAGTGACTGAATTGCTTGATGTGTCCTGCATGGGAGAGCCTCATTTGAACCACATATTAGTAGCAACAACAGCAAAACACAGCAAACTATTTAAGTATGCTCACCTCATGGATTTGGCTATGTCAGATCTTCTGACTACTGTGCTGGTACTAATGACACTCTCACACAAACAGCCACTTTAATATTTTGGCTTCTGATGTGCCTCCTGCACAACTCACATTTGATTGCTTACGTATGTTGATGGGTAAACGTGTGGCCGTCTTTGATTTATTACACATTTTGCAGATGTTAAATGTGTCCCAGTTCTATGACTAGGAGTTTGTCCTAGTCAGAATACTGGGTGTCCTCCTTGTCAGTATCGCACATTCCAGTTTCAGATGAGCTACAAATAACCAATCTAACCTGACTAAACGTGAAGTGACGTGTTGCACACACTGAGGCCCTTTGTCATGATTGATGGCAAACAAAATTAGGTATGTATCTTTGAGCTGCAGCATATTGCTACCATACTCTTCCCATGTGGGGTTGGGTGTATAGCTTCCCATCTGCTCAGCAAGCTTGTAGGTCTTTATCACAAGGTAATTTACGTGGGAGGTCCCCTGAGAAGTCCACGATCGACTATGATGGCTGACACACTAACACACACGCAATTCAGTGTTCTTTCTTTAATTTGATTTGTTAATCGCAATGTCTTTTACAAAACTGAATTACGATTTTTGTTTAATATATCCTAATAATCAAATAAAAAATATAAAAGTTAATATGAGTGACCATGGCACTTGGAGTAAACACTTAACTGTACATTGATCCACTTACATAGTAACATTTACAATTAAATATTGCTGAAACTATATACGTTTTTATGAAGCACTGTAATTTGCATGCTTGCAACTCCAATGGTCCAAAGAAAGTGCCTCCTCGTGTTGCGTCTCCTTAAATTCCAACTAACTACCCCCTTATGTATCAAGTGATGCTATTGGCTGCAATTCGAATTTAGAAAAACGCCATTGGCCGAATTATTTCTTTAACAAACCGAATTGCATTGGCAGCTCTGATTTACACCACTAAACCCCAACCTAATGTTAAACGAACATATAGATGCTGCTACTGAATGAATCATGTCCTCAACGATAACGTCTCGTGTTTCACACAGAAGCACTCAGTTGCAAAGCCTCTACCAACCAGACGTGTGATAAATGTTTTGCCCAGCCTCAAGTTACTCAATGCCATAATGACTTTCACACCTCTTACAGTTTTCCTTATTAAATCATTTACAATCAACAAAATCTATCTACGTGGAGCCAATTCAGGGTTTGAACCTGAATCACTGGTCTGTATCAGGACTTGAACCTGAAATGCCGGTAACAATATGCACCAATGATATCCAAAAATGTTAAATGGAGGTTAGGGTGTGCTGTTTTCCTTTGTTACTGTGTTTGGAAAGCTGCTAACTTTGATCGGGCATTCCAGGTATGTGTAATTCCTCTGAAGAGGGTAACACTGATCATGGAGGGAAATGGAAGAGAATAAGTAAGCATACTGGAAACCAAGCAGATTGTGACGATATGCTGCAGCAGGATACAAGAAAGTTAAATTAAATATAGGGAGTGCCATAAAAGTTCTGTTACCGAGCTTACACTCATGCTTCAGGGAAATGCTATGTTATTTACCACTAACCACCAGCAGAACATGGCACTGAGGAGCTAAGAAATTGCTGAGATTGCTGTCCACCATGTTTCACGCACATCATACATCTCCTTAAGCGATGAGTCACAGATCGCCGCATTTCTGCCTGTATGTAACCTCAGTGAAGTGACTTTTAGGACACCTGGTGTACTAGACTATGATGCAAGTCCATCTCAGATTTTAACTAAACCACATGTGGGCTGTGACGAATGACTTGCTCTGGGGTCACTGTGAATCTGTCGCTACTGTGAATGTAGGCACCAATAAGAAAGCAACACTAAAATTATGTTTTGTGTCTTTGATGGAAAATATATCTAAAACACAAATCGGAAAAATTATGGGGGGAGTGGTGAATAAATTCTAGTGTACAGTAATACATAACTGACTGGGGACAGATTGCTAAGGCCCTTTAATGTTCACTGCTTTAATCTATTTCAGTGTGCATTATAGTGAGCAACGTCCAGGGCAATTAAAATTCTAAATACTGTAACATGACATGAGGAATTTATAGGCAAAACACCACCTTCATCATAAACAATTTACTTATTCTATTGATACAAGTGAGGTATCAGTCCTATGACTCTAATTTGAGGCATGGAAAGTCAACCACATTTTCAATCCACTTTGCAACAGCCAGTAACACACCTTCCTTGTAATTCTGAGCCATGAGTTGCAAACTTAGAGGCAGGCCTTGTTCAGAGAGTTTGATGGGGATGGTGATTGCAGGGCATCCTGAAAATTTACAAAGAAAATGGAATGTTAAAGTAAACTTTTTTTTTTAAACCATACAATGCTAAGGATTAGAGTTTTCTGGAATGCGATACCATGTACCTGGGTAAATGCTTTTTGACACTTCAGTGGACTGTCCTGCCTTCATCTTGAAGCATAATTAAGGGTAATATCTTCACGGACTGATTACCCTTGAAGATGATGGCAATATGATCCTTCAGAATGTTGGAACCACGTACCCAGTGACACAGTGTCACATCCCAGACAACTCAAATCCTCACCACCACTGCTGTGAGAACTTCAAATCTTGCACATAGTGAAACAGGTAGGAAAAAAGTTGTCTAATCTTATAAACCACAGAATGTAGACATATGGGGGAGTGAACTCTGCCCTTGCCCAGAATCAGAACCCAGGTCAACTGGTTCACAGCCCTATCACTAAGTTGCAAGAGTTTGCAACACTGATAAGACTGATTCTTTGGCTGCTCTAGGTCACTCTATGCACCCCTGTCTAGTGTTCACGGCACGTTCTGCCAGCTGTAGGACAAAAATCCATTTCATAGCTGAAAACTACATATTATCGTTATGAGGTTTAACTTTCTCATGCTGGTTGACATTTCAAAGTAACCTACTGTACGACATCTGAGGTAACACAGCAGTGCTGTCGAGGAGTCACGCCTTCTGTGATGTGATGCTGCATCACTGGGCTACTGTGTGCTAATGTTTAAAAAGGATATAGTGACTTCAAAACACCAGGAACAACTAGCCCAATCACACTGTGTCTATCTCAGAAAACCCCCAAGTCCTCAGAAAATGGATGTCTCCATTTTCAGGGTGAAGGATGGTTATTCACTGGTACCTGCTTACCAAATTGCATGGAGTCACAGCCAATAAACCATTATGTCAATATCATATCAAATCTCACTGAAAAGCAGACTGTGTCAGAACATAATGTTACAGTTGTGGGATGTGGGAATGGGGCTGTGATTATTATATTATTATGACTTCTGACATCGTGTTACACGGCATGTCAGGTGATAATGAAAAGTGGAATATATAACAATGCTGCCTAACTTCTACAAACTACAAATTTTTTTTTTTGGGGGGGGGGGGGGGGGGGGGGGACACTGAGATATCGGCAAGTACAAAATTCCTGCCAACTGCTGTGTCTATATGTCAGCTACCAACATTATGTCTGCTCTGTTCTGGGCTATGAAACCATGTAGATATATGCCGGTATTTTGGAGATTGCCCACTTCATTTTCCGGGTAGATGAGGAAACCTAACACGGAGGCATCAGACTCCTCCTACACACCTACTAAGCTACATGGTAATATACAACAGGCAGTCACCATAGTTGCTACCTTGGGAAGGTATATTAGAAGAAGAGTAAAAGGATTTGAAAAGCAAAGACATAACATTCATCAAATGATCATGAAACTGCATTAAATTCACAGATGTTGTGATGGGATGCTTCTGAAACAGAATATGAAAAGTGCCAAGCTCACGTGTTGCCACAGACATTACCTTGCTAATTTCTGAGACCTCATACCTGCCATATTTGCTGGTTGAGTACAATAATCCTGGGAGGCACACTGCTCTCTGTTGTCCCGTAAAATGAACTCTGAATACCTGGGAGCATCTGTTAGTGTTGTGGGTGTCAAAAGAACATCAATACCTGATGACCAAACTTTATCAAAATCCTGGGCAATCAGGCGACGTACCTTCAGAGCTTGAACAAAATACTGCGAGTAGTTCCTGTAATTTTGAAGATCAGATGATGATATAATGGCTGCCCAAGTTGTGGCATGACACAGCGACTACACTGGAAAGTGAAGCTTTCATGGCTCAATTGAAACTGCAGGTTGTATCATTTTACATAACAAAAATACCAGTAAAGTTCACCCTAGAACAGGCCGTGAAGGTCCGGATGGTAAAACTCTACTTCTTCTTTAACCTCAGAACTAGATTAAAGTGGGTGGCCAACACTACACCCTGGCCACTTTAACCCCACCAAAGCAAAACTACAAGCAAACACTTTAAAATTCCATTACTTCAGCACTTTATTCACACATGACCACTTCCACATTACAGGAAGTCATCACTGCAACACTGCCTGGAACAACACTTACTTTCATTTTAATGCTTACAAAGCTCAGCGATCAAAGGTTCAAGGAATGTGGCCTAGAATCAGACCAACATCACTTTTGAGGAAAGCTGGCGGAAACTTCAACAGTCAGACTGTCAGGTACTTAAATTAACTGTTACGGTACACAATGATGCAATCTACACTGTTTCATCCTATGTTGTGATGTTTAGGAATGTAATCCCAATGTTACAGGAGGACTTGCTGTGTTATTCACTGTCCCTCAGACATTTCCTCTGGCAACAAAGAATTCCATCTATTCTGTCTTCCCCATAGCTCCTCTTCACTTTCCTTCCATTTCCTTCCTTCCTTCAATAGATTACCTTTTCTACCTTGTTCTTCACATCTTACTTTTGTCATCTCTCTTGGACAATTGCCTGTGAGTTTCATGCTGAGAACTATCATATTACATATATGTTCATTCACAAAATCTTATTATTTTATATTCCAAATTTATCGATGAATTCTCTCCAGCTTTATTTTGGTATAATAAAACAAATACCAGTAATTACCGAACCCTTACTTACTCCATGGTGCAGTCCCTCTTGAGGAGCCAACAGGTTTTCAGCTAGTCAAGAAATTCCCTGCATTTTACGGAACCCGAAGGGTCATTACCGCAGTCACAAGTGCCTGCCACCTGTCCCTATCCTGAGCCAGCTCGATACAGTCCACACCCCCACATCCCACTTCCTGAAGATCCACCTTCATATTATCCTCCCATCTATGCCTGGGTCTCCCAAGTAATTATCGTGCCTTATTTTAATTTAAAAAAACTGCTTCAATTGTGGGAAAATGTCTGCCAGTAAATACATTATACAGTGTATTACCTTTGTAGCAAGAAGTGGTTTCCTGCTAGGATGCGACCTCTGACCACTTCATTGAACCCCTGACTGCGTGTTGCTGCATACAGTTGCTCTGTTGATCTATCCTCATCAGCACGCAGACCAAATTCAATTCCATCATACCGTGCCATATTACTTGCAACCTCACACTGATTCAGAACTGAGTAGCATGCTATTGATGACGGTGTGTATGGCATTGAAACCTACAAGAATTAAAATACTGTACTATCTGTATACAGTTAATTATGTCATTACTGTCCAAACTGTAGTGTCATACTACCAGGCAGATTATTTATTTAAATTAATATTTTCTAAAAAAACTATGTGACAATGGTTTGGATTTAAAAATGATATGTCAGTAGAATGAGTTAGGAACTGTACACACAGCATAACATGCCCAGAACATTCAATGTATCTTGCATAATTAATTCTGACAACCATAAGACAACAACCAGAACAACTGCATTGACAATAAATAATTTGTTTCATTTTTCCCAACAGATTTTCTTTACTTAGTGAGTTACACTTGAGATGTGAGCAGAAATGCATGCAGGTCTTCATGCAGTGTCCAATGTTGCTGTGAAGTTTCCAACTTAAAAATTGTAATGTGTCAACAAATTTAATGAAACACTCCAGGATCAAATTTTATAAAAATTCAGCCCTTCTTGAGATGTTATATGTAGCCAGACAGACATTACAACAGTACATAAAAACAACACAAGCATTCATGCCTTCTGGGTGTCACAACAAAACAACATGTCTATGAATTATTAGAGGACATCTTATATTTCTCTACCTGAATTACTTCTGCTCCTGCTTGCTCCAAAATGTCTGCAACCTCACTCCACAACTCCACCACTTCAACAGACATCCCTGGGCAGTGATACTCCTTTGGTATTCCAATTCTTATTTTAGTGATGTCTGTATTTTGACTCAGATCCAGTGGAATAAAATAATCTTTTACTGTAGTAGAGTCCAGTGGATCATGACCAGCAAGAACATCTGACAAAAATTTATTTCACATTTAAAATTATTTAAAATTCCTTGTGAATACTCTAAACACAATATTTTTATGGAAGTGAAGATTCATGCTGTGATCTGTGAAGTAAATTTATCAATTTATTAGTTCAGGAGCCATCTTAAATGATAATTCAAAGGAAAGTATTAACCCCTTGCTATACATACTTAACAGCGTAGCAGCATCATCTACTGTTCTGGTCAGAATCCCTGGTACATCCATGGAATTCACTAATGGTATGAGACCATGACGAGACAGCAGGCCATAGCTGGGTTTCAAACCCACAACACCACAATATGCAGCTGGGTTCCTTGTTGAACCTCCAGTATCTGAGCCAAGTGCCCTGAGGAGCAAAGTATCAATATATTTTCCCATTAAATCAGCAGTGCCAAACTGCAGGTTTGCAGTACCTGAAATTACTAACAAAACCACCATAGTAATACAGTCCTTTGCACACCACAATTGTTGCTCAGCTGGTCCACAAAGTCCCCCAATTTTATGGAACCTGAAAGTTCATTAACATGTTTACAGCAGCCCAACACATGTCCCTCTCCTAAGCCAGATTGAGATCATGACCTCTGACCTTATTTATTTTAAGATCCATTTTACTATTATCTGCACTCCTATATGGCCATTAAACTTAAATTACATTTTCATAATAATGTTATTACTGTATTCAATAAACATGATGTATAGACTTCTGGCATTTCAAGTGCAAAATTTCTTATCTATTTTATTTTACATTGCCAACCATTATCATTACTGAAAAATACTACATGTAACATTTAAAAATTCTGGCACCATCTATATCAGAGCATAACAAACTCTGGACCACCAAGAGAGCAGAAGGAAAGAAAGGTCATAAAAAATAAGTGGTATCAATTGCTAACATGAATCGTAGAGAACTGTAGCATGTCAGGACACAGTGTTAGGATGAGTGAGACAGTAATAACTTTTAGGATGCAAAATTCAGCAGAAAGCTTCATTGTGTTGAGAAAAATGTTACTGCACCAATAACCCCATTTCAGTCCAGTAAGAATGACTTACGCAAACACAGTTCCTGAAGCTACTGCAACAGCACTGCCTCCGGAACTGCCACCTGCAATGAACCAATCGCTCTCACTGTTACGTGAAGAAACCTGATGAAGATTCCGGCATCCCATTTTGCTATCATGGATGGCATTATATCCCTGTATATGTTCTGTGGACTCTTCACTCTTTTCCGTGTTTCTTATTAATGTATATTTTTCTCCTGACTGCCAAATATTCTTACTTGGACCATGGATTGAATCCACAGTGCCTGACCTGTAGCAACACAACATGTATAGAGAGGCAAATACAAATGAATGTGTAATTATGTACAGATAATGAAACAAAATGACAATTAAGTGTGGTAAGGGAGGATGGGGGGCAGATGTACTACAAGTTGTACCATATATATATATACACATATAATTTTTGTTTCTGCTGTTACTTTACATAAAGCTCAAATCAGACATTGTCACTTTTCAAAACAACATCAGCACCACCACTACCACCACCAATAAAAAACAACAATCATGATGACAACCACCATCATCATCATCATCATCAAGAATTAATCATACAGGAAGTCTGCTGATATTCCGTTACAATGGGTGCAGTCTGGGAGTCTCAATCCCTACCAGAAGCAGTTTGAAATATTAACACCCTTACATTAGTTTTCATAAAGATATATCTAATATTACTTACCCCATTGCAAATTCATCCATGTTACATTTCCCAAGCAGGATTGCTCCTGCATCTTGCAGTTTTTGGACCATTGTTGCATTATACTGGGGCCTAAAAGTTTCTAGCATCCGTGAGCCACATGTTGTTTCTATATTAAGCGTACAGTAATTGTCCTTTACTGCCACTGGAATGCCATCTAATATACCTCTGATGTTACCTTTGGATAAATAAGATTATTAGGTCCTCTCATTAAACCATAAGCTTACCATAAAATCTGTACAGCTAGATATGGTACAGTCATTACCATTTATATACCTGCTATCTGCCTCTTTGGCTTGAATCTCTGCCACTTCCCTTGTCAATCTAACAAAGATATTTAATTTCTTCAGCTTTTCAGCATGTTGTAAACAGGCCGCACAAACGTCTGATGGCAGAAACACACCATCCTGCAGTTTTCTACTAATCTGGAATACGAATCAAACAGAAGGGTTCTAATACTAAAAACTAACAAACATACACACTATGAGCAGCAGTATTTTGCAGTGATTACAGACATGCGTGCAAGCCTGTAAGTATTAAAGGCTATTATGCGACAACTGTAGCGGTGAAAGTAGCAGAGCGAGATTTCCTGTACTCGGCTAACAAGTACCACGGAAATGTGCTAGATACTATGAAAACTAGCTTCATTTACAGGTTCACAATTAAAGCTGCCTGTCAGCAACACTTTAGAAGCATTCACGAATGGATTGAATGATATTATTCATGAACATAACCTTATATTAAATACTAACATAACCTAGCAAACTAGAACGAACTTAATTTATCAACTTCAAGTGATCAAGAATGCATGTCTGTAGTGAATTACAAAATTACATTGTCCTTACCTGTCGTATAGATAAGGATAACATCTTTCAAAGACTTGTCAATTACAAATACTGATATATTTCATTTCTCCTAGCACAACTTTTATACCGAAGTACTATCGATATATCGTTCTACCACCACTCGCAAATGTTTCCGCCCGCAGGCAAAGGGAATAGGATTTAACCTCGAAATGGTTTCGGAGAAACAAGGGACGCACAGTAGGGATAACTGCATGTTGTGTTATAATAAAAAGCAACTCAGTTCTACTACGTATTAGATTTAATTTTTGTACGCCTCTGACACGTCAATGAAGCATGTATTTCGTGCGCAGAAAATTACGTTTCTTTATGTACCACCAGAACGAAGTACAATTTGTTCTATAACCGTTTTTTTAGCCTGATGTAGGCTACATGTAAGCTGTCTTCAGTTTTAACACTTGTGTCATCTCATCTACTTATTGCTCCACGCAGAATAGTGTGTAAATCGCAGTAACATTTAAAAAATGTAGAGATGTGACGTTAGTTCTTAATTCTTATCTATTTCAAACAAAGTGACCGTCTCTGTTCCCAGTTTTTCAACTGAGCTAAAATCGACGGTGTTGTAACTGAGGCTGACAGATCAGTCCCTTCGATCCCAACGCGTGCCCGCATAAAAAAATTTTCGACCCTTTCACGGTATCTAAACGGGCTGCGGAGTTTGAAGAGAACGATTTCTGATTTTCGATTACGGCCTTTCGGGGAATACCCGAATGACTTAATTAAAACTGTGTGTCAGTGCCAGGTTCTCATCAAGTCAAGTAAAAGGGAAAGCCCCCTCCCCTGCCCCTCACCAAACGCATGGAACATACCAAATACGTGGATGGCTGTGAAGGAACGTGTAAACGCGTGCAGTATCGTGAGAATTTCAAAGCAAGTAGACGTGTAAAACGGGTCTAAGTAATGTGTCCGTGGAAAGGTGCAGGGAAAGGAAACGATGACTTCGGTTCCTCAATTTAGGTAAGATTCCTGTATTTTGTTTTCATCTAAAACCCAGTTGTGTCTAAATGCACTAACCTCAGCGCCTACTCAGTAACTGCTGACCTGAAACTAACCCTTTCCTAAAGTGTACACGCAGCAGTGCATGATCACCTCCGTCCTTTTCTCTGCTTGGAAGTCTTCTCGGGGGTAAAAAGCCGGAGCGTGAAACCAAATCTCTAATCTTCATATAAACTCTGGCGTGGTACATAATTGTAAAGAATGGGGAGTGACATTGCTTTCTTTGCAACAGCGATAGCTACTCAAAGGCATTACGAATTCTTGCACTGCCAATATATACAGTAATGTGAGCCACATATTAATTGTGAATCGGGACTCATGTGACATGTACGTAGAAACATTTATTTGAAGTTAAGCAGGAATTATGATTCGACTTTATAAAGATATTGTTATTCTTTGGTTTAGTAAGATAATGCAGGCCTCGTGCAAGATTTATAAGATGAAGTGTTTAAAATAAACATAAGAAATTAGATTCCAAAAATGATTTATATAGTTAATAATTGTATTAATTTAATTTCAGAATGCTTGTCTATATGCTACTGTGCAAATAAACACATTTTTAGTATACCTTATAATATCAGCAAGAGCTGATATCAACTGGTGTCCAGTTATTCAGCCCCTTGGGTTGCATGTTGCTCAAACGTGTTTGTTTCAACTAACAGATATCCACAGATGTACAACGCTTTTTGATTATTTTATTACTGCGCTGCTTCAGCACGGGGGGTGTCAGACATGGCTTATGTATTATTTCTTGTCAAGCGAAACAGTTGCTTGACTTAATGTTTATTTTTAAATAAGCGGTTTGATATAAGGAGCGTTATTACTGGCAAGTGGTAACAAATTATGTACTCGTGTATTGTAAGTTCAGTGCGCAGGTTAAAACACTTTATTATCCAACTAATGCACAATATACAATATGTAGATACAATTAAAATTATAAAG
>Ga0123353_10013290_pt1 | contig 11784 bp, 9 predicted proteins | sample TergutLab28metaG_3_FD_92763 | JGI IMG/M metagenome (GOLD analysis project Ga0123353, IMG submission 92763) | Labiotermes labralis P3 segment gut microbial communities from Petit-Saut dam, French Guiana - Lab288 P3 | ecosystem: Host-associated > Arthropoda: Insects > Digestive system > Gut ... | reverse complement strand
TGATATTACCGGCGACCATATTCTCGACAATTTTTCCAATGCGCGAACCGAGTTCCGAAATCTTCTTATCGGTTTTTTTCATCTGCCGGTTGGTTTCTTGAATCTGTTCCCGTGTTTCTTGAATCATGCGTTCAAGTTTTCGGTCGGTTTCCCGCATCTGCCGGTCGGTTTTCCGCGACATACGTTTTATACTCCGGTCGGTTTCCCGGATCATTTCAAGAACACCTTCGTAAGTCAACGGTTTTTGTTGTTCTGACATGGCTTTTCTCCTTCGCTAATATGTTCCCAACCTGCTTTCATCGTACCACATTTTTGACATTACGCAAGGCAAACTCTTGCCGATAACGGCAAAACTTTGTACAATGTACAAATCACTTCGGAAAGCAACCTTCAACACGACAACAGAACCATGAAAACGACAACGGCAATTTTGACAGCATTATCTGTCTTGACAATTTGTTCTTGCGGTCAGCCAGCAGGTACGACTGCACTTAGGAGTGTAGCCGATAGGGCCCTAGCCGATATGGCAACAAGTCGTACGGTAGAAAATTATTTAACGCCGCCAAGAGAGCAGGAACCCGACAAAGTTGAAACAGTAGAGCGAAAAATCATCAAGAATGGAAGCATAAGATTTGCAGCGGCTGATGTCAACGAAACAAAATCGTTGATTACGCAAACCGTTCAGGAATTGAAAGGTTATATCTCCGATGACAACGCTTCCGGCTATTCCAATCGGATTGAACACCGGTTAATCATTCGCATTCCTGCCGACAAATTTGACTTGCTTCTGAACACCATTTCTAAACGCGTTAACAAACTTGACGACAAAAAGATTGAAGTACTCGATGTAACCGAGGAATACATAGATATTGAGGCACGAACAAAGACCAAGAAAGAACTTCAAAGCCGGTACGCTGCACTTTTGGAACGGGCGGAAACCGTTGAAGATATTCTCCGCATCGAAAAAGAAATCGGGGGTTTGCAGACAGAAATTGAGTCAGTTGAAGGACGAATGAGGTATCTCAAGGATAGAATTGCATTCAGCACTTTGACGGTTACTTATTATCAAGAGATAGATGAACCTGCTTCGCCATTTGGGTTCTCCTCCAAATTCACAGAAGGAATCAAAAACGGCTGGGACAATTTCCTGTGGTTTATCATTGGACTTTCGCACCTTTGGGTTTTCATACTTCTTGCTGTGATAATTTATTTCGTCCGGCGGTGGGGAAAGAAGTACCGAAGTACCAACTAACTAAATACTTCAGCCGGACTATTGTAATACCGCCGTATTCCGGTAAAATTGTCAAACGTTTTACTTTATGTCACTTTAATCGAAATTACACACATGGAAACAACTACCATTGTACTCATTGTCATTTCTGTTTTTGTCGTTGTCTTAATCCTTTGGATTATCGGGGTATTTAACGGACTCATTGTCAAAAGGAACCGATACAAAAATGCTTTTTCACAAATTGACGTGCAACTCAAACGGCGGTACGATTTGATTCCCAATCTTGTCGAAACCGCTAAAGGATACATGAAGCACGAACAGGAAACTCTGGAAAAAGTAATTATGGCGAGAGCCGCTGCGACCGGTGCTTTACAAAACGCTGCTGCCGACCCGACTTCGCCGAACCTGATGAAGCAGTTGGCATCAGCCGAAGGTTCATTAACCAGCGCATTGAGCCGGCTGATGGTCGTTGTTGAACAGTATCCCGATTTGAAAGCAAATCAAAATATGCTCCTGTTGCAGGAAGAATTAACCTCGACCGAAAACAAAGTGGCGTTTGCCCGTCAGGCGTTCAACGATGCCGTAATGCTTTACAATAATGGAAGAGAAACATTTCCGGCAAACATTGTAGCGGGTATGTTCAACTTCGCAGCGGCGGCTTCATTTGAAATCGCCGACCCGATGGAAAAACAGGCACCGAAAGTACATTTTTAACGGCGATAACAGTATGTCCTCTGTAATGCAGCGGCTTCCGTTTGAAAAGCCGCTTATCGAACTCGAAAGCCGAATTGAAGCGTTGAAGAAAAATTCCGATACATCGGATTCTTCAACCCGCAGTGAAATTGCGTCTTTGCGTCAAACTCTTTTTCAACTGCAAAAGGAGATTTACAGTTCGCTGACTCCTTGGGAAACAGTTGAGGTTTCGCGGCATCCGAGTCGACCGCAGACGCTCGACTACATCGATATGATTATCGAGGACTTCACCGAACTGCACGGCGACAGATTTTTCGGCGATGACCGCGCAATCAGAACCGGCTGGGCAAAAATTGACGAATACAAAGTGATGCTGGTCGGACATCACAAGGGACGCAATTTGAAAGAGCGGCAAGAGTGCAATTTCGGCTGCGCTCACCCCGAAGGATACCGTAAAGCGTTGCGGGCTATGAAGTTAGCGGCAAAGTTTCAAGTTCCGGTTGTCTGCTTGATTGACACGCCGGGTGCCTATCCCGGAATAGGTTCGGAAGAGCGCGGAGTTGCTTATATCATTGCCGAGTTGATGTACGAGATGTCGCAGTTGGAAACGCCGGTCGTTTGCGCTGTCATCGGTGAGGGAGGTTCAGGCGGTGCGATTGGAATCGCAGTCGGCGATAAAGTCGCAATGCTGGAACATTCTTACTATTCCGTGATTAGTCCCGAGGGTTGTGCCGGTATTCTTTGGAAGGGGCACGAATTCAAAGACAAAGCGGCGGAAGCATTGAAGATGCGTTCCGGCGATTTGCTTCGGTTGGGCGTGATTGAAGAAGTCATCGAAGAACCGCCCGGCGGTGCGCACCGGGACCCGCGCTTGGCTGCGTCCCGCCTCAAGCAGTATTTTCGCAATTCGCTCAAAGACCTTGTTCGGCAGCCGATTGCGGAACTTGTCAAAAAACGTTACGAACGGTTTCGCAGAATCGGCGTGTTTAATGAATAATGTTCAATGAACAGACGGTTACACACTCTACCGTAAAGAAAGTTCCGTGAAGAATTCGGAATCATCCCTGAAGAGCCAAAGTTGGACTTTATTCGACGGCGATTTGATTTTGTTCCATTCTTTGGCAACGAAACGGACATCGCTTTCCGATGTAACCGCCCATTCGTGAATACCGACAATCACATCACCCGGCATAACACCTTTTCGCGCCATTTCGGTATCCTTTTTCACCGCTTTTACTACAATACCGCCGTAGGGATATTTGCTCAAATAATCAGCAAACTGCCGCCGATATTCGTCTTTTTTCATCGGTTCGTATGAAATTCCCAGCGTTTGCCAGACATGTTCGTCTGCAACGTTGACTGTTTTCGGTTGAATTGCCGCCGTTTTCGGCTGAATTACCGCTGTTTTCGCCGTGATGTCTGCGCGGCTCGGTACTCCGCTTCGGACATTGCGTCCGCGGGAATCATCTCTTGCCAACAAATAATCCCTTGCTGCTGCAAGCGAAATGGTTACACTGCCGGTCTCATCATTGGAGTCACCGCTTTTTATGGTCTCGAAAACAATATCGCTGTGTGAGGCAATATCAACCAGAGAGCGGTAAAAATCGAGTTTATTATTGACCTTCTTACCGCCGATTGAAACAATGCGGTCGCCTTTCTGGAGACCGGCGGCTTCAGCCGGACTGTTTGCGTCAACGGAATCAACTATCACGAAACTTTGCCGCTCGGAAAAACGACCATTGGAATTTCCGACGCTCTCTTTTTGCGAAACAACAGCACCGAGATAAACATTCTTCTTGACAAGGTTCTCGAAAAGTTTCGCGGCAACCTCGACAACCTGACCAACCGGTATTGCAAAGGCAATACATTCCGCTCCGGCGCGTATAGCGGCGTTCATCCCTATCATTTCGCCATGAACGTTTAGGAGAGGTCCGCCGGAATTCCCCGGATTTATCTGCGCGCTTACCTGAATCGCATTGTGATACGATAAAGAATCATTGACATCGACTTTGCGGAGCAAACCGCTTATCAAACCGGTTGTTACCGTGAATGGATAGCCGTAAGGATTACCGATTGCGAGACAATACTCGCCCGGCATTAAATCGTCAGAACGACCGACACGTATAGTTTGCAGCGGCTCATTAGCATTGATTCGGATTATCGCAATGTCGGTATCGGGGTCACGGGCAACCAGCATTGCGACGTATTGTTTCCGGTTATATGTCAACACCTGAATTTTTCGGAGACCGTCAACTACGTGATAATTGGTGACGATGTATCCTTTTTCGTCGATGACGATACCGGTTCCCATTCCATTGAATGATTTAGCCGAACTGCCGGAATCATACGAATTGCCGGTTTCCTCCGTTTTATCGCCTTCAATACAAACGACGGCATTGCGGTTCATTTCGTCGGCTTTGACAATCCAGTTGACGCGCTCGTCGGCAAGCGAAACCGGCGTAAAGAGAACGAAAACCGCAGGGAGGAACAACAGCCGCTTGAGTAGGATATTCATTTCTATTGGGACAGTGAAACCTGACGAAAGTGCAAACGGAATGTTTGATATAATTCTTATAAACGGCTTTTTTTATCAAAACCGCTGTTAGGGTTTTCGTCTTTTTGCATTGCTGTCCTTGACGTTTGCCGTTTTAGGTAGAAAAACCGGAATAATTTGCCTATTTTGACAGTTGCCGTTCAGAGACACTGTTAGGTGACACAGCAAATGAAGGCACCATTATGAACATTGGTGATTGTCTCTAGCAGCAACAAATCCAAGGGATGCCGGTATATTAGACATGTTCGGAACCCCCACAAAATTTTACCCATTTTACCATAATAGCATTTTTCAACAAAACAGGTAAGTTTTATTGAGGGGATTCCGAACAAGTTTATCTTGAAACCGGAGTCGCATTTTGTAAAATTGTATATGTAGGTACCGGCATGAGGTAGTGGTGACTGACCAACTGGCAGCAGTACTGTATCGGACGCTCCGGAAAAACGATGTTTTTGCGGGTTCAGTTTCCTTACACTCTATTTTGTGAGGAGGATTATATGCGAATCGCTGTGCTAATTACGTTATTCTTATTTTTGTTGACGATACATGCTGGGACAACTTTTTTTCCAAAATGGCAAACTGAGCCCTGCGCCGATAATAGCGGTGAACAATATGGTCTCCGTACCTTCGAATGATTCTAGGAAGCCAGAAGGTGAGGGTACGCATGTTCAAGAAATCACCACCCAGCAACTCTTCGAAAAATATGTCCAGGAACTCTCTGAAAGGTCATCTCAAGACTCAGATGATAATGCACTATCTGACAACCAACTCCGCGAAAGATATATCGAGGAATCGGAAAAATTGAAGGAGTTGTCCTCTCCGTTCTTTGAACGCTTCGTAGACAGCACACGGACCGTTGGAAAAGGTTGGAAAGTACCTACCGAAGAAAGATGGCGCACGGAATATGATCAACTTCTTTTTAAGGCAGCCAAATTAGCAATGAAAAGAGTTACTTGAACAGATGACTATCTTGAAATATGGAAAAATCGGCTTCCTAAAAGAGTTGCGTTCAACGAAGTTGGAGCCGATCCACGCTTGTCCGGCGAAAGAATATCCTTGTACCAACTCTATACCCTTGCTATAGTTTATGAACGGCAAACAGAACTTTTATCGGAAATATTCTGTCGCGAGTATAAGAGTTATGGTTTGGCAGGATATAGCACAGAATATGTTTTGCGTCCGATGACATTCCCGCCTATCGCTTTATCAAACGCTACCTACGATTCTTCCTGGGACATTATGGCAATTTACTCATTCAAAAACGACCGGGCGAGAGATTTACTGTTAGAAATTGCCTGTCATTCTAATGAAAAATACGACTCTTTGGCTGAGTGGGCGGCTTACTATCTGACGCTTTTCCCGAATTCAGGCGAACTATTACTCAAACTTCGAACCCTTCTTAAAGAGGCAATCGCCGATGGACGGGAAAATTATCCTGATAGAGCAAACCTACTTCTTAACGAAAATGGTGAATTAACCAATCCCTTTCGACAATATCCTTCTCCTTCAAGTACAAGTATTCACCCGAAAGTCAACGGCGTTAATTGGTCTCAATGGATAACACTTGCAAACGAGGTTCCACGACTCTTTCGTCTCGTGCGGTTGGTGAGGGCATTGGAATTCAACGAAAAGATTCCTGTTGACGAACGTGAACGCTTTGGCACATTTAGACGTGAATTGGCGATTTCTTGGTCTATGAGTAACAAAAGGATATTGTCGAAAATGTCGGTGGCCCTTCCTCAAATGTCTGCTACATTGCCTAAAGGGTATGAACATTTTGAGATTTATTTTCAGGAATACGTTCCGCCATACACCAAAAAACCCAATTTTAGATGGGAGAACTACCATGATCCTTATCCCTACACGCTTGAGAATCCTTATCATCAAGAACGTAAGGCGTTTTATGAACGCGAACCGGCGCATCCGCGCCCTATTTATACGGAAAATCAAATTGAATACATCAAGGCAACGCTTGAGCGGACGCTGTCCTGGTTAAGAAGCAAGACCAGCGTAGGATTAGATGTCCTGCGCTAAAGGAGGATTATCACAGCAGCGAAGTGGCGTATCTCGACTGCTGATTGGTAATGCCCAGTGTCTTCAAACCGCTCTGCAACAATATCTGGTCTCGCGCTAAATTGGAAGCGGCTTCCGCAAAATCCGCATCCGAAATTAGCGATAAAGTTCCGTAAAGTTGTACCAGCGTATCCTGCAAAACATTGATATTTGTATCAAGAGCATATTTCTGAATAGTTCCGATTTGTCCCCGCTGAACTGCAATCTGTGAAATTGCCGCATTGAGAATCGAGTCCGCCAGCGCAGGGTTGGTTCGCAGCGAAGCAATACCGCCGCTGACAAGGTCGGAAAGCGTACCAACGTTATTTCCGACATTCGCAGTGCGGGTGCTTTCCAGCGGTACATTCAACTGCTGACTTTCGACAACGTCGGGACCTATCTGAAAAGTTGCGCCGCCGTTTGCACTGCTGAAGTGTCCGTCCAAAAGCGGTGTGCCTAGCCAGTTTGTCATTGAAGAAATCCGATTGACGGATTCCACCAGCATATCCACCTGCATCTGATTGGCGGCAATCATTTCCGGCGACATAGCACCGGTATTAGCAGACGCAACGGTCAACGCCTTTGCTTCGGTCATGAGTGCGCTGATTTGTCTCATTCCGCTTTCGGCGACATTTAACATCGCGTTAGCGAGACGGGAATTCTTAATAGCGGCATTGGTACCAGCAATTTCGGCGTTGAGCAATTCCTGTGCGATGAGACCGGCGGGGTCATCTTTTGCAGAGTTAATACGTTTGCCGGTGGCGAGTTGCGTCATCGTGTCAGCGAGCCGAGAGTAGGTCTGCTGAACCTGATGCTGCGCCGCAAGTCCTGACGATGATACTGAACCGAGTGTTAGACCTGACATTTTTCACCCCATATTCTGCAAATTTTCCACATTATTCCTTTATTATATTACATAATTTGGAAAAATCAAGAGAATTTACTGAAAAAGAATTGCAGAAGGGGGCGTAAAAATTTGACGGCATATCTGCGTCACTTGCGGGTTTATCGGGGACTAAAGTTCCCGCCTCTTTTTTGTTCCCGCTTGACTTCCCCCACCCCGAAAGATAAAATAATGCAAAATTAAATTTCAGATCGCAAGTTTTCAGTCACGTTACTTCCAAATACCATCCGGCTTGCCGGTTGGAAGTTACGAAAAAAATTAGGTGGTTCGTTGCGTTTCCCGCAAGGGGACGTTATGCACCTAACTTGCGGGTTTCGGTGTGCGTACATTTGCGTTCATTGCCGTAGGTTTTTTGCACGGCTATCTCAATGGTATGAGATGGGGACTCGTTTGGACTGACGTGGCGTTCCCGTTTTACGTCATGCCAATCTTGTCGGTCTGCTTTTCAACGAAAGGCAGAATTATGACTCATTCCAACATTTTCGGCGGACTCACTCTTGCGGATATTACCGGCAACCCGAACTTCAAAGAGGACTCCGTTAGAGAAGAAATCTGTATGCCGATTCTCAAACGGCTCGGTTACAGAGGAAAAAACATTACCAGAAGCAAAATCCTTCTCACACAAGTCGGCAGGAAAAAACGGGAAATGAGCATTCCCGATTACATTCTAACTATCGACGGTCACAACGCTTTCGTTCTAGAAGCCAAAGCCCCGAACCAAGACATCAACGAAGGCGATAATGTCGAACAGGCGTTTTCGTACGCCATCCACAATAAAGTCCGAAGTAAGTATTTCGCTCTCTGCAATGGTAAAACATTTGTCGTTTTCAAGACAAACGTTAATCGAACCTGTGTTCTTTCGATTCCTTTCGATGACATCGAAACCCGATGGAAAGAACTTGCACGCTATCTTTCGATTAAAAGTTTTCACACGGGCTATCGAGTCAAGTATCACAGAGAATCTGAATCATTTGATTATGCGAACATATCGCTGCTGGAAGAGATAGTTTCCAAAAAGCAAGCCGCTAAAAGACATTTTGGATGCAATGCTTACTTCACGAGACAAACATGGAACGTCGTACAAACCTATATCAGAAATTTCACTCGGAAAGGGGACATAGTACTTGACCCTTTCGGCGGCAGCGGAGTTACTGCGGTTGAAGCCCTCATGTGCGATAGAAAAGCGATTCATGTCGATATAAATCCGCTCTCCAAATTTATCGCGGAATCTCTTATCGCTCCAGTAAATTTAGGAGAATTGCATACTGCTTTCGAGTCCGTACAAAAGGAATATATGAGACGCGTGCCGAAAACCGAAACAGAAATCAAAGCGGCACTGCAAACATACGCAGGTCCAAAAAATCTTTTGCTGCCGCAAAATGCTGATGTTCCTTGTGTGCATCAATTATTTTCCGAAAAACAGCGTGCCGAATTGTCGCTGCTCAAATCAATTATTGGAAAACAAAGAGACGTTAATATCCAAAAGTCGCTGATGCTTGCGTTTTATAATACTGTATCGGTTATCAATAAAACATTTCATGAAACACCGCAAGGCGGCGGAAACAATTTCGGCTATTATTACAGATATAGGGTAGCCCCCAATCCTGCCATAAGGAACACGATTGAAGTTTTTGAAGGTAAATTCAAAAGAATTTATGATGGTAAAAAGGAATTGCTGGATAAGATTAACAATCGGACTGTTGCAAATGCTGCAATTATTAAAGGTACAGCAACGGACTTATCGTTTCAGGAAGACGAGAGCGTTGATTATATTTATACCGACCCGCCGTATGGAAAGAATATCGCCTATCTTGATTTGTCTATCATGTGGAATGCCTGGCTTGACCTCGACGTGACTGAAGACGATTACGCGCTGGAGGCAATCGAAGGCGGCGAACACAACAAAACAAAGCATGAATACAAAGAACTGATAGCGCAGAGTATTCGGGAAATGTACCGTGTGTTGAAATATGACCGGTGGTTGACATTCGTTTTTGCTCACAAAGACCCGGAGTTTTGGCATTTGATTATCGACACAGCGGAACAGTGCGGCTTTGAATACGTCGGTGCTGTACCGCAGAAGAATGGACAAACGAGTTTCAAAAAACGGCAGAATCCTTTTACGGTATTGTCAGGGCAACTGATGATGAACTTTCGAAAGGTTCGCCATCCGAAAGTCGTGATGAACGCAAATTTTGAAATGGATGTCGATGTGTTTATCATTAAAACCATAGAGGAAGTGATTGCCAAGCATTATGGTGCAACATGGGAACAGATTAACAATTACCTGATTATTCAAGGAATGGAAAAAGGATTTCTGGACTTGTTGAAAAAGCACGGCAGTGATTTGACTCCGCTTTTGGAGCGGTCGTTTGATTACGATTTCGAAACGGAAAAATGGCATATAAAAAAAAACGTAAAGTTCCGCACACATGTCGACGTAAACATTAGGATTGAGTATTTCTTACGGAGTTATCTGAATCGAATGGAAATGGAAAATAAGGCGGCGCGATTCGATGACATTGTTTTGTCAATTTTACCGCTATTGAGAAACGGTACGGATCCGGGGAAGCAAACGATTTTGGGCGTATTAGAAGACATAGCGGTTCCTTCAGGCGGGGACTGCTGGCGGTTGAAAACAAAACAGCAGCGGTTTCGATTGGAAGAATGAAAGAGCCGCAAGTTTCGGCGGTCACGAAAAATACAGCCGGCTGCACTTGCGGCCCTTGATTCTTATTTTCGCAACCCTTCGATTGCGGCTCTGTTCTCGCCACGCGCCGCCAGAGTACCGGCTAAATGGGCGGTACTATTTTGCTCTTGCCAAGTTTTTCTGTAATAGTTAAACTTTGCCGATTTTTCCGATTTTTTTGATTATTCCGGCAAATACTGCCGATTACATGAGTTGATATTTTCTATCAAAAGGGTTTTTATCATGTTAAAAAGATTATCGAAACATTTGTTCTGCGTTTTCGCTTCCGTTGCGCTTTTCTCTCTTTGCGGCGATACTTTTGCGCAGAATCGAAAAAACGGCAATGTACCGGAAACAATCCGGCTCTTTGAAAAAACCGGCGATTTATCCAAAACGCCGGTAATTACCTGCCTTGATATTTCAAAGAGCAACAAATTGCTTGCGGTCGGCGGCGATGACCACATCGTCCGAATTTGGGACATCGAAAAGAAGAAATTCATTTGGGAATCGCAGCCCGCCGATGACTGGGTGCGTGGCCTGTGTTTCAATTTCGACAATTCGCTTCTCGTCACTGCCGAACAGAGCGGACAAGTTCGTCTTTGGGCGATTTCCACAACCGGTGAACCTGCCCGCTTACTGCAAACCCTTGAAACACCGCAAGGAACGCAGAAAGTCGTTTTTCATCCGGCGAAGAATCAATTTGCCGTCTGCGGTTTCGATAAAGCCGTCCGCATATTTGAGATAAATAATCAACTCATCGCACAGCAAAAGAAACAATTGGAAACACCGGCGACTGCAAACCGCGCTATTTCCTATTCGCCGGACGGCAAATTTCTCGTCTGCGGCGGACGAAACGGCATTATCCGGCTGTGGCAAACCAGTGATTGGCAATTTTCCGATATCGAAAATACCGACAAACGCAGCATTAACGCTTTGGTGTTCAGTCCCAACAGCAGTAAATTGGCAGTCGGCGGCAATGGTCCTATCATAACACTTTGGGATACCAAAACGAAAAAGCAACTTGATAAGTCCTTGACCCGCGATTACGGAAAGACCTTTTCGCTGGTGTTTTGCTCTGAAAACATTCTTGCTTCCGGCGAGAGCGACAACATCATTCGGATTTGGTATATACAGTCGGCAGAAGTGATCGGACAATACGCCGGTCATCAAGGAACCATTGCGAGTGTAATTTTCACGAAGTTTGCTGATGAAGCGTGTTTAATTTCCGGCAGTTTCGATACAACGATACGATTTTGGAATTTGAACGGTATTCCTTTGAACAGTGTTCCTTTGGAAGTACCGGCAGCAGAACCGGTGTCGACAGCATTACCGGCATTTCCGGTGGTTGAATAATTGACGACAAATAACAAAATATAATTTTACTTAGCACAAGGAGGTTTTCCGTGGGACTTTTCCAATATATCTTCGGAAACACACGTAAGGAATCGGAACAGATAAAGCGGCGGAAGAATTTGCGCAACCGCGTTTGTAAATATGAGGAAGTGGAGAAACGGGAAATGCTTTCGGCATCGCCGTATCAGCCGCCGTATCCAATAAACTTCGGTGTTGCATATCACGAGGATTATGTACCTTCTGATACCCGTGCCGAAGACCGGCTGGGCGATACCTTTGTTGTTTCATGGAACGGCGGTGCAGCAAAT
>Ga0123353_10013284_pt1 | contig 11787 bp, 11 predicted proteins | sample TergutLab28metaG_3_FD_92763 | JGI IMG/M metagenome (GOLD analysis project Ga0123353, IMG submission 92763) | Labiotermes labralis P3 segment gut microbial communities from Petit-Saut dam, French Guiana - Lab288 P3 | ecosystem: Host-associated > Arthropoda: Insects > Digestive system > Gut ... | reverse complement strand
GTGGGGACCCGTTGCGCTGACCACGTGACACCCCTCTATCCGCAAAAGTTGGCACTAACTTCGCCGACCGGCGGCGGCCGCTCTGTCGGTATAGTTCGCGTGCGGACTAAGGCCACGGAGATTGCATTTTATGTCAGTTTACTGAAGCCACAATTTCCTGACGTGTAATTCATAGTGGAAATACTACACTACAGAAAGCGTATGTGTTGCGACTTGTGACAAGTGAATAGTCAACACGTCCGTAATATTTAGTGTAAGTTATACTTATAAATCTCTGACTGTGGAATCTTGGCTTCGAATCCTACGCTGTGCTTGAGATTCTTTCAGGCCTTGAGATAAAATAGTCTTCTTTGCGATAGGCCAGTGTGTTCATAATTCATTGTTTCGCAAATATATTCCTGATATCATAAAACAAATGGACCTGATTTATAGCCAATACCTCAATATCTCTCAAAATTATGCACGTTAGAACCAGTTTTTGTCATACAATAACAATTTTTTCTTTATTGAAATGTCTTATTGAGCAGATTGAATAAAAACTGAAGAAAATTTACTGTGTATTTTTGAAGAAATGACTGCGATTTCATGAATGAAATTTGAAATAAACCTGACGCTAAACAGGCAATAGTTAATTGGATTAACAAAAGACAAAATTTTACGTTTTGCTTTACTCACTGAGTGTAAGTAATGTCCCTCTAATAGTCGCTGTTTGTGTTGTACTGCGAGGCGGAGCAAAACACTTAAAGTCTGGCTTTGAATTCGGCGAACGTATTGGTAAAGGAAGACGGGATGAAATCGTACATGGTGAGGATAGTGTATAATTAGGACTCGCCCACAAGGGGAGGGGGGATTGAGAGAATAATAGAGAAAATAAACAAGTGGCCTGATTAAACCGTTACAGTAACTACTTGTGTTCGTAGTTGTACATTTAAAAATAAGTAGAATTAATGCAGTGAAAGCAAATGTAATTCTGAGTACTTGAACGTCTATTTCATATAAAACCAGTTAATTAGAGGCGGTGGTGGAACCTCCCGACCGCCTTGCTCACGGGATCAAATTACGGAAGTTTCAAAATATGTATCATAAGCCCTGGGTTGTCTTTTAACCCTTATCCTGCTAACGTGGAGAATATGGCGAGCTCCTAATAATGCCAGCAAATGGCAGATGGGATTAAATTCGGCATTTAAAGGGGTTAACGTAAAATTTACCGTATGTTTTCACTTATTGAACAAGTAACTACGCGGCCGTCCGTGGACAATAAGTAATTATGTTTACATCTTCCGCAAAATAGTTTCTACCCCCATGTTAAAGAAAATTAGGGCTTTTCAGAGAAAGGAGATTTGATTTTCAGTACCTACAGAGTCGTTTTGGCGTTAAAGGAATATATTTACTTACATATTTTAAATTAGATACATGAAGGTTTTAAAATTTTACGTATTCTTAAATATTTGTTTTCGTTTTACCTTACAACATTGGTTGCAAAAGAGAAACAAAATGAAATATTCAAATAACTAAGTCTCTTGAGGTGGAGCTTGTGCCCCTCTTGCCCTTAAGCTTCGTCACTAATTAAGAACATCCTTAACGAAACGTAACTACATTCATGAAGTACAGAAATTTGTAAGGAGTTACATTTTTAAACGATGCAAAAATGCAGATATTTCAGAGCTGCGTGTAAGTAATGTCGCTTTCCGCGTCAGTCATTGTTCTTTACTAAACCTCATGTTTATAAGTTGTAAACGCGTCACTTTGTTCCTGTAACAATAGCTTCCGTTACAGGAAAAGTAGCTGTTAAATTTCTTTGCCAACAACAGAAAATATTGACTCAAATATGAAGCCATGGCGTGCTCCTTATTTTCGTTTATTCCAAAATATCGCACCTTTGCGAGGAATCTGAGACATGTAAAAAATCGTCTTTTTCATTCTTCTCATTCCTTAGCACCGTGGATGATGTGGAATTTTAGGCAGAAAATTGTTACCTGTCTACAAGTTTATTAAGGATAAAGCTAGAGGGCAGTAATGTCTTTTATTTTTCTAAGGTTGACGTTTAGCGATACGTACGAAATAAGATTGTCACTTGTTAGTTCAGAAATAACAGCATAAGAGCCAACTGCTGTTGTCTATCACAAGAAAACTCGTGTTTTAATTTCTGCCGCTCTTATTGCTACAAAATGAACTTGCTACCTAACCGTGTCTTTTATTCCTCCACATATTTGAAATTGTGCCTCTTCTGATTTCCAGACCAACTTTCGTAATAAGGTATGACACTTAGCTATTTGGTGGTTGGGGAATTATAACTTTGGCTTAAAAGGTAAAACCTTATTTTAAAAAAAAACTCTACTCAGTAAGAAATAAATTCTGAGCTGTGACTCAATTTTGTCGACGTTTTCAGTCATGAATAGCCGTAAGAAATTAATAATGGAATTAGAAAGGAATAGCTGAACTCTGAACCTGGAGATGTTCTGCATTAAATATTGCTTCTCGAAATGTTACTGCAAGTGTTATACCAAGAGAAATACATATTTATAATGAATGACGAATGATAAATATACAATTAGCGACTGAAACTGAAGGTAGTTTGTGTGATGTCTCTACAAATAAAAAGATAGGTGCACTTGAAAACATGCACAAGGCTGTTGGTATTTCTGACGTGGTGATTCTGGCGGCGAACCAAAATAGGTAGAGCAAACGAAGAAAGTATTGACACAAGGGATATAGTTACAGGTAGTGTCACTTTGGAAGGTGATGGTGAAGCAGATAATAGTGATGGAAAATAAGGTACAGGACTGAAAGGGAAAAAGAAAGCCTTCTTGGAATAAAAAAAAAATTAAATTTGAAACAAAGTGATTTAATGAAATTGAAACAAAGTACTTTTGATATTGGGAATAAGCCTACACTTCTGAGTCAAAATTAAGAATCCAGAAAAAACACCCCCCTCCCCACCCCGTAAAAATACTAGTCTAATGATCCCGTCCAAAATTATTTCCCTGATGAGAAATGAAGATTTCATGACACTCCGAGCTGTAGCAGATGTCCAGAAAGAATATAATTGCCTCGCTTCAGATGGGGTTCCTGAAAACTGCAAAGGACAAAGAGAGGGGTAAGGTGATGGTCAGAGACCCGAATTTGCAAAGAGTTTTAAACGCTTCTCTAGCTATCAAAGACAGGACCATTAGAACAGTAACTAAGAATAGATGCCGTACTGGTGGATTAAAAACAGGCGATTTTCGGGAACACATGGGAACCATTCAACAGTAAACACGCTAATTAAGGCAGGAATATATAGCCATTCTGATTTGATACCAATAATCGAAAGCAATTAATTACACGAGAGACAAAACGACCCGGCACTGTATCGAAGGAGGAAACTCAAGCAAGTGCTCACCGCAACTATGTGCGGCGATATGAACAGCAAAATGACCCTTGCGGTAAATATTAATATATGACTGTCATGTAGTACATGTGGAAGAGTACAACAGAGGATTTTGACACCGAAGAGAAAGAAGTGTTAGCCATGCACGGCGTTTAATGATGCTGAAATATCATGTAAAGAAACGTGAATAGAAATTTGCAACACAGATCGAAAAAGATCCTTGTCCCGTCAATGGAAAACAAATGATGGAGAAAGATAAGGAAGATATTTATTATTGCGTGTTACTACTTGCAGATCACTGCTCCTCGGCCAAGGGATGAATGCTGCTTCCTTTATTATAAATCTAAACTTAACATACATAACTTAACAGTGTGATAACTTAAGATCGATAGGGTAACGTGTCACTTTTGGCCGGAAGGCGAAAGTATCAAATGGGGATAGTAACTGAAGGTGTAGCTAACAGAGGCGGAGGTTAAGAGAGGTTGAAGGTAAAGTAAAAGGGATTGATGATTAATAGGGTATGAAAAGAACAGAAGGGTCTCTAAGAGAGAGGCAGGGTGACAGGGGGGGGGGAGGTAAAAGGGAAAGAAGGTAACATAGGAGAGAGAAAGCAAAGCATTAATTTGACAACAGAATGTGGAGTTAAAAATTTTGAAGGTAAAATAGGACGAATTTAAATAAGGGTCAAGGTAAAAGGAAGGGGAAGATAACAGAAGGAAAGGTTGACAGACGATAAACTAATTCAAGAAAAAGGTAAAATAGGGCGAAGGTGAAAAGAGGAAGAAGGGATCGGGAAGTTAAATTGTTGAAGGGAAAAAAGTGGAAAAAATAACAGGGGGTGATTGAAGTAAATATTGACGAAGCCAAGTGCATGATCATGTATCGAGAGCAGAATGCAGGACGAAGTCCTAATATAGAGACTGGTAATAGTTCCTTTGAAAGCGTGGAACAGTTCAAAGTTTGGGAGCAACTTGAACGAACCAAAATTCTATTCAGGAAGAAATTAAGAGCATATAAATATTTTATTGTCCAACTTATGTACAATTATATAACACGTAGATACAATTAAAATTATAAAATATTTAAAAGTTCTCCAACATGTTTCGGATCACAGAATATCCATCATCAGTGAGTCTTGTACAGTACTGGGCTAAAATTAGAGGAATGGTTCTATCGTGTCCGTTGGCATGGACATGGTCGGTGTTATGGCAAAATATTGTAATCCGGTGTGTGTGTGCGTAGTTCACTGTCTAGAAAGGCTCTCCTTTCTAGACAGTGAACTACACACACACACACACACACACACATCGGGTAACAATATCGTGCCATAACCCCGACCACGTCCATATCAACGGACACGATAGAATCATTCTTGTAATTTTAGCCAAACACTGTACAAGGCTCCCTGATGATGGATTCTCTGTGATCCGAAACATGTTGGAGTACTTTTAAATATTTTATAATTGTAATTGTTTCTACATATTACATAATTGTGCATAAGTTGGACAATAAAATATTTATATGTTGATGTTGCACGGTGCAAATATGAAAATTAAGAGCAGTTTGAAGTCAGGGAATGCTTATCATTCGGTCCAGAATATTTTGCCTTCCACTTGGTCATGCAAAAATATAAAGATCAATATATACAAAACTATAATTTTGCCTGTCGTTTTGTATGGGGGTGAACCATGGTCGCTTACTTTGGGGGAGGAACGTAAGCTGAGGGTGTATGAGAATAGGGTGCTGAACAGAATTTTTGGGCATAAGAGGTATGAGGTAACAGGGGAGTGGAGGTAACTACAATGAAGAGTTTACTGATCTGTACTGCTCACCAAATGTTATTCGGGTGATCAAATAGAAAAGAAGGAGATGGGCGCGTCACGTAGCCCGTATGAAGGAGAGGAGATGTGCATACAAGATTTTGGTGGGGAAACGTGAGCGAATGATAATATTTGGAAGTCCCAGAATTGGATGGAAGGATAATATTAAGATGGGTCTTCAGAAAGTGGGATTGGGACATGGACTGGATTGATCTGGCTTAGGATAGGGACAGGTGACGGTCTCTTGTAAACGCAGTAATGAACTTTTGAGTTCCATAAAATGTGGAGTATTTCTAGACTAGTTGAACCGGTCAGATTCTGAAGAAGGACTTTGCTCCATGCAGTAAGTAAATAAGTAACAGAAGGTGAAGATAAGAGGGTGAATATAAAAGAAGGGAACGGTAACAGGAGGGAGAATGTAAAAGAGGACTCTGAGAAAATGGTACCCGTGTTCTAAAATTTCTGGTAGGAAACACGGGAACAGCGAGATAGATTTTGTATTTTATTAAGATAATTTCAGTTGGTTGGAGGAAAGTAGGCACGTTCTTGCCATCAAATACCGGGTGAAATCTTTCAACAAAATATTTTTTTTTTAATGGGCAGAGTCAAAATCGGAGAAAAAGTTCTGTTTCATAATATAGAAGCAAATAAAATGCCCTTAAATTCGGGACTAATATACATTCCGGACGGACATTCTTGGCTTACAAGCATGGCCTAAGAATCCAGAAATCCGTCCGAAGTAGTAAATCTACCTGGCACTGATTTTCGTGTTTATAAGCTGCAGAGTAATGAAGCTAGAGCCACTACTGGAAAGAACGCCAACAAATAAGTATTAAAAGCTGGAGACAACTCAATGCTTCGACTGGGGAAAGAACAGCCGTATTCTTTTTACGTAAAACATCGTACGATAAAAAACAAACACATGGAAACGCTTGTTTAAGGAAAACATCTCTTGGTAAATACTCTGAGAAGTTTTAGCAAGGAAATTTACATTTGACATTTTTGACGTATTTGTATTAATTCGATCTCTCATTATTCATTCCAGGTAACTTATTTACGAATAATACAGATACAAAAATTTTCCAAAATAATTCCTTTTTTATTATCCCCCTGTTCCTCTTGTGTTTTATTTTCATTTTGTCACGGCTATGAAAACATGTAACACACTGAGCGAAGAGTGACTCAACATTACGAATTTTCAAAAGTGTTTTCCTCTACTTGGCGGAATGAATTTTAGTAACGCCGTGGTTCCAAATCTTCCAGTCTTATAGTAGTCGGGAACTACATATTTACCTTCCAAACCTGCCGTCTTTCAGGTACAGGGTGTTCAACTTAAAAGTGGAGCGTATTTTAATATAAGTAATTTATTTACTAAGATTTGCAACATGTTATATTACACAACTAACCTGAGTTTACAGTAAGTGTTGGAAATGATATCCGTTCAGTTCAGTGTACTTATCGACACGTTTCGCCATGTTCCTCGCAACTTTTCATTTTCGCAAAAGCAATTTTCACTGGCGCTTGCCTTCCAAATTTTTCAAAAAAAAAAAACTTTGTCTACAGTGGACGTAAGACATCATTTTTAAATAACTTTCCAAAATAAATACACGTTCTTCCACTGTTAACCGCATTATGAAAGCGTAAAAAGGTTGTTCAAACACCAGCACTCACTGTCGACTGATTCAACCGATACAGATGGCCAAGACCGGTTCTCCCCTCTCCTGTAACAGTCTTGCCAACTCCTGCACATGTAGTAGTATAATGTCATACCAGCAGAACAATTATAAATAGCATCTGACGTGATACATTCATGGCTAAGTTAACGGTCCACTTTTAAGTTGAACACTCTGTATTAATGAAGCTACTATTCCTTTCCAGTTTTATTCTTCACTTTCCTCAAAATGTTACTTATTTGCTCATGTCACTTTTCTCGTTCAGGTGCGATACTATTCCTGTAAACTGTTGAGATAATTGATTAAATTTTCATTCTGTCTCGAAGACCTGGGTTTCGAATGCCGGAAGGGGCAAGAAATTTTTTCTTCTCCAGTAATACCCAGACCGGCTCTGAGGCCCACGCAATCTCCCATTAAATGGCACCGGGATTGTTTCCCAGGGTAAAGCAGCCGGGTTGTGAGGAACGTGACGACTCATCTCCTTGTACTAGGTAAAGAATGATCGATGTTATAATTCTACTCCTGCTGTGTGCCTGCGTGGCGCGTACAGAGAGAACTTGGAACGTCTGTGCTTTAATTAATTACTCTTCCAGCAACTTGCACTGCATGTCCTCTAAAGATTGCAGGGTCATGGATAAAACTGGAAAGATGTGGAGAGTTTACAGTCGCATTGAAATTGAAAGGGTTGTTTCGGCATTTGTCTTAGAAGGACAACGAAAACCTCGAGCACATCAGCCGGTGTTCCGGTCGAGTTTCGAAATGAGCATCTGTCAGGGACAAGTAAGAAAAGTTACTTTCTGAAATCATTTTATAGTTTTATTTCATTGCAATCACAAATTTTTCCATACACAAAAGTAATTTTATAGTGACACATACCAAAGGCAATGCGTGTAAATTCCAATTAAACAAAAAACGTACATAGCGCCTTGCTGAAGACGAGTTGCCTTCCTGCTTTCAGCAGGTTCAAGAATTTCGGTTCCTCTTCATTAAGGAGATTTTTTGTTAGTCTTGGAATTTCTTTCGCATTATTTATTTCACTGTTCAAAATTTTTGAATTCTTCTTCAGATATTTCGGCGTAATTTATTGTACATATGTCTGTGTCAGAATAATAATTTTTTTTTAGTTTATTTTTGTTCATTTTTTATTCTTTGATAAACACTCCATGATCTTCAGACAGTCATACAAACTAAAAGTTTAAGTCACGCCGTTGAAACTTTCTGTACTTTTGGAATAACTTGAAACTGTTCAATTCATTTTAAATGAAGGTTTTACGTCAAAGAATAAAAAATAATATTTCACCTGCAGTTGCGATGGAAGTTTGTCGAGGGAGACGTTCGGGCGTTATGGAAACTGACATTTGGCATGGAACCAGTGCTGCTATTTCCCACCAATTTGCTGGATACCAACTGCAAAATGATATTCGTGTTCTTGTAACCAACTATAACAACTAATGAATTCAATGGAAGAAAACATTTGTTGAGGAACTAATATCTCCTCAACCAGTAAAAGAAATCTCCACTCGAAGTGCATTGTCATGTCCACGGGATCCACCATCTTCCCCTGTCCTAACCTGATGAAACCAGGACACGCCCTTCCAGCTTATTCCTGTAATACCTGCTTACTTTACTGTATCCACCCATCTACTCCTAGGTCTCCAAATATACAACTCTCATTCTGTTTACCCACAGTATGCGCTATTTACAATTTCAAAACGTTGTGTCAAAATAACACAGAGGACTGTGGCTTCATTCACACTGCTCATCATGCAGCTGAAGAACCTTTAACCACTCGCTGCGTTTGCTGGTGTAAATTAAGACTAACTCTGTTGTTAATTTCAATTGCTCATGTTTATTTCATTAGTGCATTTCAGTAAGTGTCTGTTAGTCCTCTCTTTGAGTGAGAAATAATGTAAAGCTTGACGAATTTCAGTCTTCAGAGATCCTACTCTGTGTCCTTGGTCGGGTAGTTCCCGACAATCCAAAGGAATGTAGTGCCATCGAAATGTCTGGAATTAATCGCTCAGTAACACAGGATCACATCTCAGATGACCGGAATATTAAACCGCACACCGTTATGGGAATCTCAAATCTCTTTGCATAGAAATTGCTGGGAAAATGCTATCTGATTGCACACATACACCTTTAAACTTCTTAATTAGAACAAAGCGAGGAATTTACACCATTTTCGAGTACTTACAAAAATGTATTTGTTAAATTGCTTCGTTTTTTCCAGTCATTTGAGATAGATTTATTTTCAAAGGGCACCATCTCTTCGTGGGCCAGGACCTCTTAATTATCTAGGCATCACGATCACACTCAGACACACCACACTCGACAGAACTCCTCTGGACGAGTGATCCTGACAACACACAACACTCGTAACAGACAGACATTCATGCCGCTGGCGGTATTCGAACCAGCATTCTCCACAACCCTTACACCTCGCGGCCATTTGGATAGACTTTCAGATACTAATCTCTCGGATAATCCAGTAGACAACTGACGAGACCCTGCATGCTGCATTAAGTTTGTTGCTGGCAAACATATTGAACAATACAAGTAGCCTGTTATTGGACCTGCACGTAATGGAAGAAAATACATATTTACTTTCAGTGCGTTGAATATTCAGCACACGGGAGCTGTCGTGCTTAACATTGTCTTTTGTATCATTAAGAGTATATTGTCTGTACATCCAATGCAGATGAAATACATTCACAAAGTTGACTTATTTAACCAATACCAAATTTCGTATTAGTCCTTTGAGTACTTTTACAGATGAGAGATGCAGGCGGACGGACAGAGTCAGATAATTGTGTCCTTGTGCTTATTCACCGAACTTAGATAAAACATCTGTTGGGTTATGTTGTGGGACCTTGGTTAGAAATCTCTAAATAGGCTACTCGTAATTTTGTTGCACCTTATTTGTAACATTAAGTGTTATTCTTTTTAATTACTGCATGTTACTGCAGTGGTGATTACGTAGTTAACCCCTTGCACTCTTTGCTTGCAAATCTTGATTAATGGCCTTATTCCTGTTTTCTTCCTATTCAGCATCATTCTGATATCTTCTATAAAATTTCAGGCCTACGTGACTACCGCTGTGTTAACCGCGGTTTACTGTTCTTCTAATACAAATAAACGTAAGTAATTAAGCCTGTGGACTCGCAGCATTCTATTTTAGGTTCTGTCACGGAAAACATGTTTTGTTATCTCCTTTAATATGTCTGAAGTATTTGTTGTTTGGGCACTGCGGGATATGACGTCATCCTTCCGACAGATAAGGTTACCTGTCGTCCAGTGTTAGGGTAGATATAAAAGATGAATTGTAAAGGACGTGGAGGGAAGCGTGTGAAATATCTTAATTAATTTTGGTACAAAATATTACGCAGAAACATTAAATATTAAGCAGTGTGTTGAATACAAAATATTAAATATTGACCAATTCATCAGGATAAAGTATTAAAAACCAACCAGTATGTTATCAGGAAAAATTATTGAAGTAACCAGTTTGTTATCAACAAAATTTTAAATATTAACTAGTTTGTTGTCAAGACAAAGTACTAATAATTAACCAGTCTAAAAAGGAAAAATATTTGAAATTTACCAGATAGTTATCAAGGAAAGTATTAAATATTCACTATTTTGTTATCAAGATAAATATTAAACAATAGTCATTTATTTATCAAGGCACAGGTTAGGATTTAGAACGGATGAACTTATGAGTATGGTACAGCGTCCAGTGTGTCTAGGTATTGCACTGCTGCCTAAATCTTAGTGCGAAGCACCAGAGCAGAAATTTCGAAATATTAATTTAGTGTTAGCCCATATGTGTTTTGTGAGCCACGATAGCGTAGTCGGTTTAGCGACTCGTTACGGGCTGGACGGTCCGGGTGTCGAAACCCGGTAGGGTCGAGATTTTTCCACACCTGTCCAGAACGGCTCTGGTGTCAACTAGGCCTCTTATAAAATGGGTACCGGGTCTTTGCCGGGGGTAAATCGGCCGAGACGTGGCGTTGACACACACACTCCCATCTAGAATTGTGGTTAAAGAAAGAATATGGCTTTTTTGCCCTAGAACAGGCCACGAAATTATGTTCTAGGGCAAACTTTACTTTACACAGTTTTGTGTTTTTTGCACCGTGGCTTCTAATATAATTATACAATATGAAATAAAGAAATGTACATTTTTCTAAACTAATATTTTAATTACTCAATTATTATGCCAACTACTGCACACATATAAGATTTATAAAATTTACAAATTAAAACATTAAAAATGCTCCGACATATTTCGGTCGTACGACCATCATCAGGGAGCCATATCGTCCTTGCTAAAGTCAAACTATAAAAAGTCACATTCATTTCGCTGTTCCAGTTGGGTATTGCGTGATACGCAGCGAAGCACACAATGCACATCCATAGCAGGGCACTCTTCGCAACATAACATTACATAACACGACCTGTTGCCACAATACCCAACTGGTACAGCGAAATTAATGTGACTTTTTATAGTGTAATTTTAGCAAGGACGATATAGCTCCCTGATGGTGGTCCTAGGACCGAAACATGTAGGAGATTTTTTAATGTTTTAATGTTTTAATTTGTAAATTTTATAAATCTTATATATGTGCAGTAGTTGGTATAAAAATTGAGTAACTCAAAAACATGCACGGTGTAACAACGAAAATAATATTTTAATGTCTACTTTCTACCTTTACACATGTCTATATGTGTGTTTAAATAGTTTTTAATTTACCTAAAGCTAGTATAATCTTTTTTCTTTTTATTCCTGAAGAAAAAAAAATATTTGAGAGCTAAAATTGAGGAACTTGAAGCTAACAGCAAGATTCACAACATTAGGGATTTGTATAGGGGCATCAATGACTTTAAGAAGGGGTACCAGCCTAGATGTAATATAGTTAAG
>Ga0123353_10013283_pt1 | contig 11788 bp, 6 predicted proteins | sample TergutLab28metaG_3_FD_92763 | JGI IMG/M metagenome (GOLD analysis project Ga0123353, IMG submission 92763) | Labiotermes labralis P3 segment gut microbial communities from Petit-Saut dam, French Guiana - Lab288 P3 | ecosystem: Host-associated > Arthropoda: Insects > Digestive system > Gut ... | reverse complement strand
CCCGTTGCGCTGACCACGTGACACCCCTCTATCCGCAAAAGTTGGCACTAACTTCGCCGACCGGCGGCGGCCGCTCTGTCGGTATAGTTCGTGTGCGGACTAAGGCCACGGAGTTTAGTTTTACTCTTATATTCAGTGTAGCTGGAACCACAGTAGCCTTTGTTCTACTAGGTGAATTCACACATTTATAAAAATACGATTTGTTAATAAAATAGTAATAAATAAGTACATTTAAAGGCATAGAAATTATGTTTATCTCAGTAATTAACCAACTTGATGCGCAAAAATCTGGTATCATCACACCTATAGGTGTGATGATATCAGAGGCCGTGTAAAGCAATTTTGACCTCCTAATGATGAGCACATGGTGTTCGAAACATGTAGAGGCATGAAATAAACTTATCGTAAAACAAAAATTTTGTGCATCAAGTTGGTTAATTACTGAGATAAATATACTGAGATACACGGCCAGCAAAACGTCAAAAAATAGAAATTATGGTTACAGATAGCTGGTTATATTGAAACCGGCACTATGCACACATCGAAAAGAAGTGAAGTGTAACGGCGTATAAAATAGTCCTAAAAAATTGTAACTTAGATCACTTTGACATTGTGAAAGTAACGAAGTGTTAGTGGGAGGGTTGGAGACCGAGTGAGGGGTGAACATGAAAGTGCTTAGGTAGACTTCTTTGTATAATATTGTAATATCAAGGCACACAACACTTTATTGACTACATTAGTAGGATTACCTTTGTGTATAGGACACAGCAGAGTGTTTTACTTCCTGACCAATTCCCAAAGGGACTCTTCGGTCCACTGCTTGTTATACAACTCATACAAGACTACAGGATACAGCAAAGACAGCAAGTTGAGGGCTACCGTGTGTTTCTGTAAATAAACTAAATTTATTTTACAAATCGAAAATATTGGATGTAGAAAATTAGAAATTTATGGTTACTTTCACGGTTGCATTTCGTTTCATTTTTGAGCGGGGAGAGACTCTTCAAGTAGTCTTCTAGTTGCAGAGCGGCCACAAATCAGCCTCCTGCACCGGGCCTTGCTGGCAGACGATTAGCTTGCTAATAACATGAACCACAGTGACACTTCGTCCACCAAAATTCTCACCCGGAACCTTATGGTACGTTACCCTAGCCGCTGATGTGATAAGCCGACGAATGGCGGCCTGACGTCCGTCACAATTTCGCGGTGAATTGAACTCCGAATTAAGTCGTTGCTTCTCTCAAAGTTTCAATATTTCTTCTATATAAGCACATTCTAACACATTGTGGGTGTTTGGAAATATATTTCAAAGTTTTCTAATCCTCCGGAAATGAATTCCTGGTACACATACGTATAGAAGGCACAGCAGTATGCAGAAACCTTCACAAAGAATTTGTGAAGAGAAATACTTCAGCCATTGCTGAAATCTAAGGCCATTTGTTCAACTAGTTGCCTGTCAATAAGTCACCCTTGTTGTGGTTTATCCATCAAACAACAATTAAGCTGGATCTTATACAGTGCCTTGGTTGTAACTGCCTCTTAATAGCGCTTAAGAATAGAGGATTCTGGGTTCGATCCCGATCGATGTCATTATATTGAAAATTAATCAAATGGTTACGTTGGCTAGAAGTCCGTTTATTTGTTTATTTGTTACGGTTCTTAATCCTTCATAATCTATGGGCTTAGCGTAATAACACTTAATGTAACGATAACGTGTCATCTGAGGACAAGGTTATGACCAAACAGTGTAATTATGAATAGTCACCTGGGAATAACTCTGGGACTAGCTAGTACGTTCAATTGTAAATAGTCACATGAAGAAAAATAGAAAACCTGATAATACGGTGATAACCAGTCACCTCAGTACAAGTGTGGGACCAGACAATGCAATGATAGCTAGTCACCCGGGGACGAGTGTGTGACCAGACACTGCAATCGCAACCAGTCGCCGGAGGGCCGATGTAGTACCAGTGGATGTCAGATAAGCAGTCGCCTGAGGAAGAGTTTAGAATCATTCCCCGAAGAATCTTCCCTAGTAGCCCAGGTTCTCTAAAAGGTAGAGATCTCGTTAACATATGGTGATTAACCAGTTACCAATTAATAAAAGAAATAAGTTGATAGAGTACATTACAGGGAAGGAATAAGCAATACTTTGGTGTCTTTTAAGTTGTAAAGTTTTGTAGCTAACACACTACAGAGCTGAAATGGCCCGTGTGTCTCTGGGGGATGGAGGCTTCCATACGTTCCAGAAAATCGGCCACCTTTGCTCCCCAGGAGATATCCCTGGCACCCAGTTCTGTTAGAGCGTGAGCCATAGTGCGACCTGATCGGGCATCGAACCCTCGACTTTCCGATGTGTAGCGCAATGCCTCAACCAACTGCACCATATCGAGTTGTAAAGTTATTTTATGAAATATATCTACTGCTTATAGAAAACACATTTGTATACATCTTTTCAAATATTTAAATTTCTAAATATGTTCTTGATATAATGACATTTTCTCAAACATACAAAAAGAAAGATGTTTTGCTGTGGTACGTACTTGAGTTTTGGGCGCTGTTAAAAATAGGGTTTAACCTACGATGTCAAATGTGAAGCATGTGGAAAAGAGTATCTTGAATTCAAGGCAATCTTACTGCATGGATTTGTCTAAAAACAATAAACATTAAAACGAACAGCTTTTGATTTCTCTATACCCAAGGTCAATAAATATATAATTTCACACTTAACGGCCATTTAATACTTTACTCCCATGGGCAGTCTATTCTTTGTATCCTGAGAGACTTTTATTCCAAAATTCTCGGCCCGACAAGACAAGGTTACTGTTGAAAATATAATTTAATTTTTGTGTCGGGCCTAAATCATTTGGCAGGCAGATTTGCATGTGTAACTAGTGTATATAGGTGTAAGAATAAAATAGTGATTCCTTATTTGAACTAGGAAGCCACTGTGTGCTTTGATTGGGTGCTAAATTTGGCCTCTGACCCTGAGGAGCTAAGGTGGATGGGGATTTTGCAGAACATATTTGTTAGAAGAAACACGTAAGAAGAAGGGGCTGTCAGGAAGTTAGATTAAATTGGGTATGAGGAAATTTATAATTACTGCTGTGTTACTGCGGGTTGTTGAGAAAACGACGTCATTGAATACGCGATTTAGGGGGGGAGGGAGGGGAAGAGATGGGAAATCTACACATATTTTAGCTTAACAATTTGAAGGGAAGAGAAAATTTAGAACAGACCTGCTCAACCTTTCATGAGGTGCTAACACCGGCCTTAGAATTTGGTCCGCAAGCGGACAACATGAAATTCAATACACAAAGCGAAGAATGCATAAATGTATGTTTAATGATTTGTACATTTTTACTATCTTTCATAGTTTGCAGGGAAACTGACGGTATTTTTTTCGGCGTTCAATGCTTGCCAGGGGAAGAGTGAAAAACCATTTTTTTTTCTCATTTCAAATGTCCGTGTGGGCAAAAAAATCTGTGCCGTGGACAGCAAGTTGTTCGCCAGCTACGGGTTGAGCGGGCGGTCTTTAGAAGATCTAGAAAAAAAATTAGGGAACAACAGTAGAATGGATCAAGCAGTCGGTGTAGTGGGGCACACAGTGGCGCAGTTGTTTGAGACAGTGTGCTACAAGCCGAAATGAAAGGAGTTCGATTCACGATGGTGTCATTGGAATTTTTCATAGACATAGTTCTTCCGGCCGGGACGAATCAGCCTCTAACACAAATAAGTACCAGGAATTTTTCCTTCGGCGTAAAGGAGCCGGTGCGTAGGACTGACAAACTTGTCACCTTCTTGTGATGATTATCTCGAAATCTGGGAGCCTCAACCTACTGGAACCCTCTAGCTCTCAAATAGATCTGCACAGGGATTGCCTTGCTTTAGTCGGTATAGTGACTAGACAATACCATGTAGAACCAAAAATCCGTAATTCGATTCCTGACATAAAGTTCTTCCCTTCTCGAAAGCTGTCGCTATGCGGAAGTCGGTGATTCCAGAATGTTCATTTCTGTTACCCTTCCTCAAGGTTGTCGTCTGGTGATTCGCTGCCGCGGGTGGTGACAGGGGTTAGGGGCGTGTACTATATTTTTCTTGGCTGGTCTCGGAGCCAGCGGTTAACGACTCGTATCTTGGTTTTGGAAGAAGAAGCTTGTCTAAGTGGGTTGATCGGCCAAGGAGCCTAGCCGCCCGAGTTATTCCTCCGCCGAGCCCTGGGCAGCCGTCTAGCCATCTGGTAAGCCAAATTTAGTTTGGGTGTTTGTATTTCCAGATTTGGGTTTGGTGTTGTTTGGGCACATGCTCGGCGTCTTCTCAGACGTGTTTGGGTTTAGCGCCGCGGAGCCGACGCTATGATCGACGAGAAGTATTTCGGGGGCTGGCGATCTCACATGTTCTGGAACCAAATCAGCTTCGTAGTCACTGGGTACAAGAATCTGTTTCTGGTGGCAAACCGACGAGGCCAAGAAGCTGATCCCTCAACTCCATCTAGTGACGTGGTTAAGAATGAGTGGAGCTGTATCTCCACTTAACTCTTATGTCTCCATGTTGCGCACGGGGGATTTTTTTTTTTTTTTTAGATTTTACTTTATTAATAGATAGTCAGTACACTGAATCTGTGGTTCAGGATGTGGTCCATTTGTCGACTGTTTTGAAAGGCACTGAATTAAGATCAAACTTCTTAATGTTGATTTTAACCATTATTTTGGTTATGAGTTTAAGGATCAAACGTCTGTTTTATGAAAGAATCCATGTCACACCGAGGGTATATAGGAAACTGTGGTACAGAAACAGGAACATGGCAAGTGTTGGTTCAACAAAGCCAGCCGAACAAATACCTCTCAATAGTTGTTATACACACGTAAGGTCCAAGCAAATACACAAACACGTTGTTGATGACTTTTTTTTTTCGGGCGTCTTTATCACCATCTCTTAGAAGGCCTAGATTCAACTCGGAGATTGAATGGAGTATTTATCGTAACTTTCACCACAGGATTAATTTCAGCCCGTAGTCTGCGGGGAGAATGTAACAACGACTGCCGGAAAACCAACAGACATATTTATGCCGACACGCACTCACTGCAGGGGGGTGCTGCCCCTATACGTCACGCGACACTCACCGTGCCGCCTCTGAGATTCCCTCCCCTCGATATCCAAAATTCAAGCTGGATGACATGTTGGATAGAAGACCTAAGTAATTTACATTTTACACGGACGTTCTGCAAATGTACACCATAATGTCTAGCACAGTTTGCAGTAGTTGTTCCCTAATTGCAACCTGTGAACTGGCTGAATTGAATGACTTCGTATGTACTAACGATGTTACTTTGAAAGGGTTGGGTTTACAGCGCAATATAGGAGGTAATCTTAAAAGTTAATTTTCCCTACAACCAACATGAAGGCGTATAGGGGAATGGAGGTAGTAACGCCTCTGATTTCTAACCTCTGCAATAGATGTAGGCGAGTGGTCAGCCTCACGTACCTGCCGCTTTAACCCCAAGCAAAACCTCATTTACCATTGTGTGTTATGATGTATGGGCCCCAGAGTCTTTCAGGACTTTGTGAAGAAAAGACAAATTTCTTACATCTGATGGAATTCGAATCCCAGATAGTCCAGCCTGTCGCCTAGTCGCTATGCCGATCACACCAACTCGGCTGCTTTCTCTTTTATGTACAATCTGCAGATGATGCCGAAAGTAGGAAGCTGGATTCTTAAACATCTGAACATTCTAGCTATTTGCAGGCTCTTATTCCTGAATGTTACGCGATATTGCATTTTCTCCTTTCCCTAAAACCGCTCCAACAACACTAAATTTATTGCGCAGGAGACAAGTGAGAGTGACGAGTTTGAAAACCTGTGGAAGTTAGTGCTTTGGGGATGACTTGATAGATGATGTGGTTTAAGTTCGCAGGCTTTCATGTCGAATAATTTTTAAAAAAATTTATGTCTTCTGATTTCTTGCATTTTTTTTTTTCATGGGCTAACCGACCTTCCGAAGAAATGTCTGTATCATTCTGAAAAGTCTATAATGATAAAGCTGTATGATCAGTAAAAATAGCCATTGCTTTTGTTAAACCCTGAAAAATAAAATAATTTTCTACTTTTGCTTTCAATTTGCGAAAATAAAAAATTTATTTTTTTATAAACGGAAACACACTCTTTGCAGAGACGCGTGTTTTGGTCTGATTTATGTTATTGTTGTTAAGAGTAACTAAAATCAGTGTTCTTTCAATTATCCTATGATCTATTTATAAGGCGACAGAACACTTTGAGAATCCAAGTTTTGTTTCCTTGTTTTCCTCCTAGACTGGTGGCTTAGGTATCGTGTGTGATTTATTGTTAAAGCATAAAATGACTCGTTCCTACACCAGTAAACAATATGACCTCTTTCACAATGCCATCAGCATTCTACGTTGCGACTCAAAAAAATACAAAGATATGCCATTTTTATCATTTCTCTGGAGCGACTAAATGTAGTAATTATAAAAATATTCTACTCTTTGTTTTGTGCACTTCACTGACTTCCATAAACTTGTTACGAGTTTAAATTGTCCTGTTATTTGTGCACAAGAAAGTCTGCGGAGTTAATAGTAATGTGGCATGAAATAAGCAGATTATTTACTGCAATATCTTTGCTAATGCCTTCCCTCTAATTCTATTCTTCGCTTTTAGGGCCTTACCGATCGCTCTGTTTACACAACGTGTTATTTACATTGCAGTCTGACCTTATGTCCAGTAAACAGGTATCTTAACCTTTTGGCGCCGGAATTATTTTTTAATTTTAGCACACCCTGTATATAAAATGTGAATAATGCAGGAACCAAATACGTTAGAATTGTGAAACAAACTACATTTTGAAGAGAAAAAAACGGGGAGTATATACTATGTTTAAAATATTGGGTACATATATTTGTTGAATAAATATATAAAATGCAACTTTGGAGGTTAGCGGTGCGGTACGTCAACTATAGTTGACGTTAGGCGTCTAAAGGTTAAAAGAGGACCTGGAAGAAACCGTCTGGAAAATAAAACGTTTTTACAACCTGAATTTTATTTAGAGGTTTACATCGTACCGCGCAGTCAACACACTTTTATTCGTTATAAATTCCTGCCGTTTAATGCTGTATAAGGAAATAATCGCTCTTTGTTCCAAGCTAAATGCAAGACACAAAATATAAACCGTGTGCAGGATATACAGTCTTCATCGTCATCATAAACATCAAGGATTAGACCCTTTGGTCCGTTCCGTCTCCAGAGTTACAGCTGCTCGCGCCAACACTTCTTGTGTCTTCCAATTGTTCTCCTTCCTTGTGGCCTGTAGTGGTATGATTTCAAAGGGATTTGATTTTGTGGCATTCTTTGCAAGTGTGAAAGCCAGTTCCGTCTGTATTCATCTATCTTGCTAGTATGCTTGTAATCCGCAGTTCGCGGCGTATGTAGTCATTTGTTTTGTGGTCATAAAGGGTGTAGCCTGCCAGAGATCTCAGTAACTTCATTTCCGCCGCTTCAGTTCTTCGTCTTTGTAAGTCTTTCAGTGACTAATATGGTAATACATGCTGTACAAAAGTGAAATCCAAAGGCATAAATTGGTGAACTGTGGACTGTAACATCACAGGCTGAAAGAAACACCGTTCGTCTGGCTCGTGTAATCTACTTGCCCATTACAGGATTGTTGTTTGCCTTAAGCAATAAAGGATAGTTTTATTGTTTTAAGGACTACAGGATATTTTTCATGGGTCCTTGAGTCACGGCCATTCACTGGAAGACGTGTAGATCAAAATGAGATATAACTTTCCGATCTGCCAAACACCGCTCTACCGCTCGCGTGGTTAAATCCTCGATCACGATAACCGAATGTCTGCTTTAATCCAATACAGGAATGTACATTGCATATGTAGCCTAGACAGAGAAAGTATCTTGGCATTTGTATGTTGTAACGAAGCAACAATTATACTAACACTTAAAGAAACATTGACCACACGGGTTTAATCGCACCGTAACACAAATAAAAACTATATATCCCTGCTTCTATTCCGAGTGTGGAGAGTCTGCATTCTTATTGATAGTCGTGTACTGAAATTAAGAAACTAGTGTTACTTGCGTTTAATCACAGACTGACGTTTAAGTGCAAGAAAATTGATAATTTTTTCATAAAATCAGTATTTCTGAAATAAGAATTTAAATTGCCCTACCTGTAATTACGAAAATCAAGGAAAAATGTAGATAATGTAATTGAAAAAGTTATTAGATTTTTCTTTTAGTGAAATATAAGAAAAGAAATTATATGTCAGCGTCAAATGAGGGTGAATACTTGCAGGACGAAAGATAGACACACAGACGGGCTGATTCATTCTTCATGTATTGTACGTGTTGAATGCAACAAATACGTAAGCTCATGTCCGCAAATATATTCTCTCTCTAAGTACCTCAGGAACTGGTCTGCGGTATTTTTCTTCTCGAGTACGGTCTGTTGTAAGGAGGGGCCTTCTGTGTTTGTTGAAAACCTGGAATTTACAATAACAGATATTTATGTATGAAATTTGCCCCTTATTATTTCTTATTCAAATTTATAACGGAACTTTTGGAATTGCTTAGTGGCTAAAATGTTCAAATTCTTTTCTTTTGTTGGTACCTCACCTCCAAACATCTCTCTTTTAAGCTACTTGTAGTAGGTCCACCTCAGTAGGACAGTGATAAATTATAACGTGAAGTGCCAGGTTCAAATCTCGGCATGGTCATGGGCTACGATGGCAAGATTTCTTATGTTTTTTCTCAGTCTATTCATGTAGAAGCTGGGATAGTAAATCTCCACTGAATTGTCACTACTGCTTTGTTGAAGGTCATATCCATTTCATTATTGTCAATCATACGATTATTTTACTCTTTAGTGTAGTCAGGGTAGATTAAGCAAAGTTAAATAATAACATACAATTAAACAAATTAACATTGCTTTTAATTATTTAGAAAAAACTCTACCTGTCTTTATTTCTTTCTGAAGCGCAGGTTGTTTTTGTGAAAAAGTAAAAAAATATGATATATATGGCACATATATTGGAGACCTGTCGTCATCTCATTATTTAAGTAGAAAGTAAAGACAAGACAGCCAAGAGTATTTCATTCACTAGAACGAAACAAAACTGCTTCCACGTCTGAGGATTCGTTTCCAGAACCTGACGAAAGACACGTTTAAGAAAAATGCGGAATTATGCAATGACTTCTCCGTTTAATGGCACCCAAACTTCACTGAGGTGTTCATCTGTCAGTTACAGACGGTAGGTCTGGTACATGTAAAACTGCCAGGAAGTTCAAAGTATAATCTGTAATGCACCACGGTTGGTGTGTACAGAGGTTAAGGGGCTGTGATAAATTGGACATTGGGCTAACAAGAACTTGTTCAGAAACTTCGAGGAAACAGCTGTATAAAAACAACTAATTTGAACACCGAAAAGGATATTGTAACATTAAAACAAATATCTCAGGAAAGAGTGAGAAACACCAGAGGTTTAACTGGTTCAGAATTCAACCCAAAGGTTGTTCAAGCTTGGGTTTCTACTGGCAGTGAGTTGCTTATTTGTTTGCTTTCTACGGATGATATCTAAGACATTTTGGGATTAAACTCTTTGTCTTTTCCTTTAATGTGTCCCTTGTCAAATAGCTACCATCAGCATTATGGAGGAAGGTGGACCGTATGCCACTTTCAATCCGGGGATGAAAATAAGGAAAACCACCAGCCACCCGACCCCAATCCACGATCTTACACCTAAATTCCAATTCATATTCTCATGCCATCAACTTTTATGTGCTCTGTTAAATCAAATTCGTGATATTTTCTTCCGAAATTCTGTTTTAACTTCGTATATTTCTCAGGTGTGCCACAAGTTGCATCCAACTCACCCTAATTGATTTTGTCATTCTAATAGGAGTAGATGAGACAGTGACTTGAACGCGAACTGAGAAGTCGAAATTGGGTTTCTGGCTGCGGAAAATTTGTTTATCTTATTTTCAAAGCGTCCAGAGCAGCCTTCTTTTCAGTGGGTAATGGGGTCGCTTTCCCAGGAAATAGGGCGTCCAGGGCACGAAATTATGCTATTTAGTCTCGAGATTAGGGATTAAAGAAATTATAAATCTACCACATAAGACTTCATGGCGTGCACAGAAAAAACTTGAAGGGGTAATATTTGTTATGGAATTGAGATCTAATTCACTTTCCTTCCTTTCTTCTCCTTTTGCTTATTCTGTCTTACGTAAATCAAAGTGTACAAACTACATCAAAGAACAGTCTAACGTTTGTGATTTTTTTATACATTTTCTGTGCTCTGAACTATTGAAAGTTGCGAATTGCAACAATTAAGTAAAATATTTTCTCTCTCTCTCTCTATTGAAATCAGCAGAGTACAGAGTACTCTATAAGCTAATGGGCTGGCTACATTGAATGGGTATGTAGGAAATACATCCAGTGATAAATTTTCCTATTGAAGCTCAATCACAAGTGATTGGGTATGGCTCGTCATTCATGAGGTTTCTAGACTCACCACAGGCGACAGAGCTCCTCTGGACGAGTGGTCAGCTCGTCACAGAGACCTCTACCTGACAACACACAACATTCACAACAGACAAACATCCATGTCCCCGGTGGGATTCGAACCCACGATCCTAGCAGGCAAACGGCCGTAGACCTACGCCTTAGACCGCGTGGCCACTGGGACCGGCAAGTGAAATCTGAGTTTAAAAAGAGGTAAAGTGAGTGTAACGCTAGGAAATTGAGGCAGTCTTCAAGAATTTACATAAGTTTCCGAAACTCATTCTTTATAATTCAGAACTCTGGCCGTTTTATCACAAAGAAAACTTTAGTTTGTACAGAGCCACGCGATCAGATCCAAGCAGCGGGAGTTGGACAACTTGAAACAAGCTAGAGTCTTCAAAGCACGGAAATAATGGCCGTAAACTCAGCAGACTCTTAATTACTTGTATATACAGAGCTAATGCTGTGAATATTAGGGGAACACTGGCGTGCTGTGTGAGGAGAGGGAGTGCACGCGAACACGCATAGTGACCATCACTAAGCGCAAGGAAGGAAAACACAACGACGCATGCAGTAGGTGAAACACCCTCTGGCAATGTAACCTAGTAGATGAAGCATTTTCATGCTAAAAATGCAAAGAAGCAGAGGTATCAGTGAGCCTAAACCAAAGACTTAATTACACATTTCGAAAATACCAAGAGAAAGATCGACTGTACGGAGGCCAAAGAAAACGGAATACTAATGATCACCTGTCACATTCGCGAAAACTCTCATAGTTTATTTCACTTAAGTTTATACTTTCATTATGTTTATTACCAGTGGTTAAGGCGCTGTGATACAAATCGGAAGGTCGCTGGTTCGATTCCAGATGGTGTCACTGGGATTTTTCACTGTCATAATCCTTCCGATCGCACTTTGGCCGTGGGGTCGACTCAGCCTGTAACAGAAATGAGTACCAGGAGTATTTCCTGGGGGTAAATGCGGCCGGTGCGTAGGGCTGACAACCTTACCACCATTCTGGGCCATTGTCACGTAATCTGGGAACCTTAACTTCCTGGAACCCTCTGGGCACCTCGGGCCCCTAATGGACCTGATTTAGCTTTTTATGTTTATTACCATCACACTATCTTGGAAAATTGTATGTAGTCAAACTGCGTCACATGAGGTGTATTTAATGACTATATATTGGATCTTACTATCTTACTATAAGCATGCACGCGCACGTGCGCGTGCATGCTTATAGTAAGATCTTAAGTTCCCCT
>Ga0123353_10013282_pt1 | contig 11788 bp, 8 predicted proteins | sample TergutLab28metaG_3_FD_92763 | JGI IMG/M metagenome (GOLD analysis project Ga0123353, IMG submission 92763) | Labiotermes labralis P3 segment gut microbial communities from Petit-Saut dam, French Guiana - Lab288 P3 | ecosystem: Host-associated > Arthropoda: Insects > Digestive system > Gut ... | reverse complement strand
AGCCCCCCCAATCGCAGCAGGAGGTATAAATTTGTACAAGGTCTTTTTTGTGGACGACGAGGCGTCGATGAGAGCCGGTATAAGGGAAAGCATAGAATGGGACGACTCCGGCTTCACGCTTGCCGGCGAGGCTCCCGACGGGGAGATGGCGCTGTCGCTCATGCAGGAAATCATGCCGGACATCCTTATTACGGACGTCAGAATGCCGTTCATGGACGGGATTGAACTATCCCGGATATCAAAGAAAACCATGCCCTGGATAAAGATAATCATCCTGAGCGGGCACGACGAGTTTGAATACGCAAAACAAGCTATCGCGATCGGCGTTGAGGATTACCTGCTCAAACCCGTTACTTCGGGAAAACTTATGGAGATACTCGGCGAAGTCGCGCGCAAAATCGACGAAGAAAGAAGAAGCAACGTCGAAAGGCTGATCTCCAGCATGCAGGACATCAGCGCGAGCGGCCTGATCCCGCGCTCGGACTTCAAGAAACTCCCGATGATAGAGAAACTGCGCTTTGCGCCAAAAACGGACGCCCCTAAGTTCGTGGAAGACTTCCTTGCCAGCTTTGATAGCACCGCGGTCACATCGATAATTTTCCTGTACTACATTTTCATGGACATCCTGCTGAGCTCGTCGGAAATCATCGAAGAGCTGGGCGGCGACGCAAAAAAGGTGTTGTCCGAATATTCCGATATAGGCAGCCTTATAAACGACAGCCCCGGCGTCGACGGCGTCAAAGTCCTGCTGACGTCGATCCTCGAAAAAGTCATCGAGTTCAGGGACGCGGCGACAGGCTCGAAGTATAACGATATCATCGTCAAGGCGCAGGAGTATATCCGAAAAAACTTTGCGGACAAGGACATCTCGCTTCACACCGTCGCAAAGGAAGTGAACATCTCGCCGAATCATTTCAGCACCGTTTTCAGTCAGGAGACGGGCGAAACGTTTATCGGGTATATCACGAAGGTCAGGCTCGAACAGGCAAAAATCATGCTGAAAACCACGCAAATGAGAACATCGGACATAGGTTATGAGGTCGGCTACAACGATACCCATTACTTCAGTTATGTCTTCAAGAAACACACGGGCATGACCCCGAAAGAGTTCCGCGGAAAATGACCGGCAGCACCTCTCAAACAGCGTAAATAATTAGACTTTCTTAGTAAGATATTCTGTATTCTTCCTCCGGGCTTATTTGTATAATAAAATCAGGTGACAATAAGTCATTAATTTAAGGAGGAAAAAATGATGAAGAAAGTACTTGCGATTCTTTTGGTCATGGTCATGGTCTTCGCGCTCGTTGCCTGCGGCGGGAACGGCGGAGGAAGCAGCAGCACCGGCAGCAACAACACTGGCAGCAGCGGCGGGGACACAAGCGGGTCAAGCGGTCCTATCAAGGTCGGCATCGTAAACAATCCCCCGTCAGAATCCGGCTACCGCGAAGCAAACGTAAAGGACATGGAGAGGGTATTCACAGCGGCGAACGGTTATGACGCCAGCATGCAATACAGCCTCTCGAACGACGAGCAGCTCAACTATGCAAGAGGGTTCATCGCAGACGGCGTTGACTACCTGCTCATCTCGGCCGCTGAGACAGTCGGTTGGGACGCGGTGCTCAGAGACGCAAAAGAAGCGGGCATCAGGGTGTTCCTGTTCGACCGTATGCTCGACGTCTCGACCGACCTCTATGAAGCCGCCGTCGTATCCGACATGGCAAACCAGGGCAAACTCGCGATGGAATGGCTGCTTGCCCAGAACCTGCCTGAGTACAACGTAGTCCACATCCAGGGCGCGATGGGTTCGGACGCCCAGCTCGGCCGCACAGGCGCGTTTGACGCCGAAGTCGCGGCAGGCAGAATGAACAAGGTGCTGCAGCAGACAGCGACATGGAGTGAAGAAACGGCGAAAGAAATAGTAGAGTCCGTAATAGGCTCCGGCGACTCCTTCAACGTAGTCTACGCCGAGAACGACGGTATGGCAAAAGGCGCAGTCGCGGCCCTGCAGGATGCGGGCATCAGCCACGGCGTAGACGGCGACGTCATCATCATCGGCGTCGACGCCAACAAGTGGGCTCTCAGGGAAGTGCTCGCGGGCAACTGGAACCTGAATGTACAATGCAGCCCCTTCCAGGCTGACGTGATCCATGGGTTCATCCAGAAGCTTGAAGCAGGCCAGACGATCAACGTCCCCGCGAACAAGAAAGTGATCTCGGAAGAGAGATACTTTGACGCGGCGACTATCACCCAGGCGGAAATCGACCAGTTCGGTTTAGGCGACTAATATAATTAAGCGGCCTCTGTAGGGGCGCTGCGTGTCTATGGGGGGGCGCGCTTGCGCCCCTCCGGAAGCACTGACGCGCCGGGAGGAATGCTTGATGCACAATGAAACCGTCCTGTCAATGAGGAAGATCTGCAAAGCGTTCCCGGGCGTCCAGGCGCTGCGGGACGTTGACTTCACGCTCCGAAAAGGCGAGATCCACGCCCTGATGGGCGAAAACGGCGCGGGCAAGTCGACTCTTATAAAGGTGCTGACCGGCGTCTATCCCAGAGACGCGGGTCAAATCAGTCTTGCCGGGACAAGCAAAGCGCTCAACATCAAGTCGCCGCACGAAGCGCAGAACCTCGGCATCAGCACTGTCTATCAGGAGATCACGCTTTGCCCGAACCTGACCGTCGCGGAAAACATTTTCATAGGACGCGGCAGCTACAGTACAGTGAGTTGGCGTGACATGAAGAAAAAGGCCTTTGAGATCCTCTCAAGCCTGAATATCCCCGCCAGACCGGCACAGCAGCTTTCGAGCTGCTCGCTTGCGGTTCAGCAAATGGTTGCTATAGCGCGTGCTGTCGATATGGACTGCAAAGTCCTCATATTGGATGAGCCGACGTCCTCGCTCGATGAGCACGAGGTCGAGAAGCTCTTTTCTTTAATGCGCGACTTGAAAACACGCGGGGTCGGCATTATTTTCATTACGCACTTCCTTGAGCAGGTCTATGAAGTGTGCGACAGGATCACAGTCCTGCGCGACGGCGAACTTGTCGGGGAGTATGAAATCGGCGAGCTGCCCCGTCTCGCCCTTATATCGAAGATGATCGGCAAGGAGCTCGACGATCTTTCGGAACTCGATAAAGGCGGCAAGTCGCCGGGCGACGATGGCGGCGAGCCTGTTTTTGAGGCCGCCGGGCTTACGAGCGCCGCAGGCGTGAAACCGTTTGATTTCACGATAAGAAAAGGGGAGGTCAACGGATTCACGGGTTTGCTCGGTTCGGGGCGCAGCGAAAGCGTCCGCGCGATTTTCGGCGCGGACAGGGTCACCGGCGGAAAGGTCGCGGTAAAAGGAAAACCGGCTAAGATATATTCGCCGATCGACGCTATGAAGCATGGCGTAGGATACTTATCCGAAGACCGCAAAGGCGACGGTATTATCGAGGATCTATCGGTACGCGAGAACATCATCATCGCGCTGCAGGTCATGAAGGGCTTCTTCAGGCCGTTCTCCAGGGCAGAGGCGGAGGCGTTTGCCGATAAGTTTATAGAAACCCTTGGGATAAAGACCCCATCGCACGATACGCTCATAAAGTCTCTATCAGGCGGGAATCAGCAAAAAGTCATCTTAGCCCGCTGGCTGCTCACTAACCCGGACTACCTCATTCTCGACGAACCGACCCGCGGGATCGACGTCGGTACGAAAGTCGAGATCCAGAAACTCGTGCTCAGGCTGGCAAGCGAGGGCATGAGCATAACCTTTATATCGTCTGAGATTGAGGAGATGGTGCGAACGTGCTCAAGGCTGATCGTCATGAGGGACCGCAACATTGTCGGAGAACTTGAGGGCGCTGCGGTAACGCAGGATAATATAATGCACACGATAGCCGGAGGGGGGTGCGGCAATGAGCAGGGCTAACTTCGCAGGACTCCGGGGCGGCAGGAGCGTTATCTCTATTGTTGCGGCGGCGCTTATGCTCGCTGGCGCTGTCATCGGACTGATCGTGGCTCTAAGCATTAACATAGCGCCCGGAGTTGCAATAATCCTCGCAGGGCTTGGGTTGGGCAGCCTTCTGTTTGCGGCGGGGAAGCGGTCGCAGCTGATCATTCCGCTGCTCGCGCTCAATTTGCTCATATTCTTTAATATTTTCCGCGACGTCAGTTTCTTTTCGATAGAGACCCTGGTCAACTCCATAGGCGATACAGTTTTATCCGGGAACCTTGTCTTCATATTGCACAGGGCGACAGAGCTTGTTGTCCTTGCGATGGGGATGACGCTTGTGACCTCCGCGTCAAAAGGGCAGGATATTAGCGTTGGCGCGGCCGCTTCGATCGCGGGCGCCGTTTTCGTAAGGATCGTACTCGCAAACGAGTTCACCCTGCCGTACATGATCCTCGCTTTCCTTGCAAGTTGCCTGGTCGCTATGCTTGTCGGCGCGTTCAACGGCACATTGGTCGCCGTGTTCAGGATCCAACCGATGATCGCGACGCTGATAATGTTTACGACCGGCCGCTCGATCGCGTACTGGATAAACGGGGGCGCGACGCCGACAGTCAACAACCATGTATGGCTTGACTCCTTCAGCCGGTTCATTCCGGGCGTACCGGTCCACACGCCGATCATCACGGCGATAATATGCGGGATAATAATAACCCTTGTTCTGAAGTTTACAAATCTCGGACTATATACACAGTCGGTCGGAATCAATGAAAGGGCGGCACGCCTGAACGGGATAAACCCGATCAGGGTCAAGCTGCTTGCGTTCATGATACTCGGATTGTGCGTCGCGGTGGCGGCAGTCATCAGCGTCGGCAGGATAGGGCTCATCAACCACGAGACGATCCTCCGGGGCAGCGAGATGGACGCGATCCTGGCGGTCGCGATCGGGGGGAACGCGCTGAGCGGGGGGAAGTTTAAAATAAGCGGATCGGTTTTGGGCGCGTACGTTATAACAGGGCTGACAGAAACGCTTTACTCAATGAGGGTGTCATCGACTGACATTCAGGCGGTTAAGGCGGTCGTCATTATAATACTTGTCGTGTTGGGGTCTCCTGTGGTGAAGGAACTGGTCGGTAGACTGTGGGGCTTTTTACTGAGAAAAAAAGAAACGCCTGCGATGAAGGAGGGGATTTAACGTGAAAAAAATAATCACCTCACTCGCAGGCGGAAAGCGCAGGCGAAAGGAACCGCTGACCGACACAAACCTGCTCCTGACGATAACGATTCTGATATTCTTTGGAATGTATGGGCTTTCGATGTATATCTGGGGCGGCGGTTTTCTGAATCCCCAGCAGTTTCTCAATATGTTCAACAATAATGCGTGGCTTATCATTATCGCCTGCGGGCTGACGGTCGTGATGATTTCGGGCGGGATAGACATTTCCGTCGGCGGCGTGGTCGCGCTTGTGACAATGGCGTGCGTACTGTACCTCAACGCGCCCGGAGGCAACGTTTTCGGATCAATACTCCTCGCTTTGGGTATCGGGCTCGCGTTTGGGCTTGTGCAGGGCTTTTTGGTCGCTTATCTGGAGATTCAGCCCTTTATCGTAACGCTGGCGGGAATGTTTTTCGCCAGAGGCATGATAACTATTCTCAGCCCTGAACCGTTAAAGGCACAGCTTGAAGCGTTCGTGGTCCTCAAGGAGTACCGTATCGACCTGATGTGGATAGGCTCATACGGAAAAGCGGGTAACTTCATCCCCGCCCGGATCGACCCCGGCGTCATTGTCGCGCTCGCGGTAGTCCTGGCAATATTCGTCGTCCTCAGATGGACGAAGGTTGGGCGCAACTTCTATGCGGTGGGCGGCAACAGGCAGAGCGCGCTGATGCTTGGGATAAACGTAAAACGCACCAAGTTCTACTCCCACCTGATCTGCGGGCTTCTGTCCGGTATCGCGGGTTATGTCTTTCTGCTGCATACAGGAGCGGGAAGCCCCGCAAACGCGACCTTCGGCGAAATGAAAGCCATCGCCTCATCTATAATAGGCGGAACTCTGCTGACAGGAGGCGTCGGCAACGTAGTCGGCACCCTATTCGGCGTGCTCACGCTTCTGACGATAGACGACGTCGTACGCATCTCCGGCCTGAACGACCCCTGGTGGCAGAGCATAACAACCGGGGCAATGCTATGCTTCTTCATCCTGCTCCAGAGCCTGGTCCTCACCTACCGCAGAAAAGGAAAACTAAAACTCCAACTCCCCCCCTGGCTGAAATTCCGCAAACCCAAGTAGGGCGGAGCGTTACCCGAGGTTGCTGAAAAACTCGGCGCGTCATTGCGGGCTCGACCCGCAATCCCCTGAGTAATGCGTTCTAATCGTTGGATTTCGGCGCGGAGGCCGCAATGACGACTTATTCAGCAGGTAGGCTTGCGCCCACCACCTGTCGCGCGCCCCACAACCCATACCAAAAACGCACAAACCCACTGTAGGGCGGGGGCTTGCTCCCGCCACCCGTCGCGCGCCCCACAACCCATACCAAAAACGCACAAACCCACTGTAGGGCGGGGGCTTGCTCCCGCCACCCGCTTTCCTAATCCCAATACTCATCTGCGAGCCTATCTTGCAACTCGCGCAAGCGCGCTATGCGCTCCTTATAATCCGGCAAAACCCTGCCGACTTTGTACCAAAACGCGCGTGAATGGTTCATCTCAATAAGGTGCATCAACTCGTGGACGACGACATAGTCGATCAGATCGTCGTCCGCCATAATAAGCCGCCAGGAGAAGTTCAAACTATTTTTTGTCGAGCAGCTTCCCCACCGGGTTTTGGCGCTGTTGATCTTAACAACCGACGGCATTATGGACAGTTCCTCGGCAAACTGGAACACCCTTTCTGTCAAATCGCGTTTTGCCAGCAACTGATATATTCTGATACAGGAGTACCTGACTTGCTCCGGCGAAAGATTCGGCGGCATATAAAAACCCCGGTCGTCAAACCCGATACGATTTCCCTGCGCAGCGATAATGGGACGCAGCTCCCCCCTGTAGGTAATGCAATCACCATAATCAAGCGAGAAGTTCTCCCGTTTCACTATCTGGTTGATTTGAACAGCCAGCTTTTCCCTGATCCAGTTCGCTTTATAGGAGACGAAGTTGTCGATAGCCCTCTTCGTTGCATTGAACGGCGCCCGCACTTCGACAGAACCATCGCGAACATATATCGCGATTGTTTTTCTATTCGACCGGACAATCGTATAATCTATCATGGTTCACACAAATCAGACTTTCTGTAAATAATCAGTTCTCCAAGCGTAACACAGAATAATGCGATGAACTGTTTAAAAACCTCAAAATGAAGTTTTTAACTCTCACAGGCAGCGTGCTAACTAATAAGCCGTGCCCTCGCCCAGCTCGCCGAAAATCGTACATCACGCGCCGCCGCTTGTCAATACCCCCGTCCCCCTGTCATCTCACAGCAATAGGGAAGCGGACGCATTTGTGTCCGCTTCCCCTTGTTTCTTGTGAGTAGTCGCGTTATCCCACTATCCGGCAATCCCTTATCTGGTCGTTGCCCTTGGTGTCGACGTAGACTCTGTACACGCCTACATTGTATGTCGCGGCGGCATTGTTGTTGATCTTAAGCGTCACGCGGGCTCTCTCTATTGCTGTACCATCAGAGTAGTGTTGTACTACCCAAATCGTCAGGTCGTTCTGGTTGCCGTTGAGCTTAGTGACGAACGCATGAGGCGTCGTTCTTACCAGCCTTGCGAGAAATTCGTATGCCTCGTATATCCCGGCTAGTATCTCGCCCGCCAGCGCCACCTGCGTTTCGTATGTCATAAGATTGAAATTCGGGGCTGCGATATGCTCCTGCGCCAGATAGTCGATCAGGAACTGCCTTGCGGCAGCCACGGTATCGGGCAAGCACAGATCCCAGTCGAGATTCACGATATCGCCGTGGCTGTAGATCGATTCGGAGGTCAGGAACTCTTGCGCTTTAGCAAGCTGATAGTCGTAATCCTCGGTCGTATGTGTAGCCATGGCGATTTCGATACGGACGAAGCCGCGCACACGCGCCGAGTTCGCCGTCCCCGTGCCATTGACTCCGGGCAGCGACTGACCCGCATTGTAAGTGAAGCCATACCTATCAGTGCGGGTGCCGTTCAGGTGTGTCCCGGCAAAGGTTTTCGCGCCTGTCGGCAAGTCCGCCTCGACCCAGTAGAAGCCGGGCGCGACGGGCGCCGAAGTCAGTTGCGTACCGACGCGGTGGTTGTTGTCGGTATAATAGCGGTAGGTGAAGGTGTTCGCCGTCGCCGCTCCTGTTACAAGCTGATGCCCGAACGAGTATGCCCTGAACGTAGCAGGCACGTCCCAATTGAAGACCGCCGTCCCATTGGTGTAATACACCTTGTTCGCGGCGTCGCTGACCACGACGGGCCTTGGCAGGTTCAAGTTGCCGCTGCCGTACATTTCGTGGCTGTAGCAGCTTTCGATAAGCCTTTCCAGTGTTTCCTGGAAAGTCTTGTTCTGATCCGGACCCTCCATCCACCGATAGGTATCCAGGAGGTTCATGTCACGGCTCGACCTGACGTGGGCGAACTGGGTCACCACGCTTTCGATGAGCCTCTTGTACTCGGGGTCGGCTATAGTGGAAACGTGAGCACCCCTGTTTGCCTCCGGATGACGCCAGTTGGCGGTTGCCTCTACTTCCTCCTCATTGACAAGCACGACGGTAGTACCCCACTGCGCCCAGGTCTTCTGGTTCGTGTCGCGCCGCCAGACTTCCTGGAAGAAGATCGCGTCCATCGGCTTGTCTGTCCTGAACGTCCCTATTGTGCCGTCCTCCTTGATTTCGAAGCCGTAGTACGTATCTACCCTCTGGTCGCCCTCTTTGCTTATACCGGAGCCGGCTGACATGCTGTTTACGATAAAGAAGCAGAAACGAGAGGTCACGCGGTTGACCGGGTCGGTGGCGAGGAACTTCGTGATAAAGGCTTCCGCCGCCGCTTCGAACTTGTCCTGCTCGGCGTCGGTAAAGCCTTCGCCTGTAATCGTTATGCCGCGGAAGTCGTTGCTGACCAGCTCGTGCGAATACACAGCGCCGTTTACTGCGTAGTGGTCAGCCTTGCGGAACGGGGTCGAGATATCGAACGGGTAGTCGTTTGTCACGCTGTAGCCGGCGACACTGCCTGTATAGGTCGCGTTGGCTTTTGTATGTACTGCCAATACGTACTGGCCGGTTGCGGTGGGGCCTGGCACCGGTGTGCCGGGATAAGTGCCCAGTTCGCTGATTTGGGTTCCCCTGCTGCCGTCAAAGTTCCGGACGTGCCACGAGTATGTCACGTCGAACTGAGATATGCTCTCTGCTCCAACGCGGGCCGGGTCGAAAACTAACTCCGGGAGCATGACAGGCGTGTCGGCTCTCCACTCGCGGGTCAGCGTGTCGGTCTTATCGGCGGAGTTCCAGGGTTCGGCGTATTTGCCGACTTTTGTGACGATTGTCTGCGGCTTCACTTCGAACTCGTTTTCAACGCTTGATAGCGCGAGCGTGTACGGTGTGCCATTGTATGTGCCCACGAAGCTTGCCTCGACTGTGTAAGTTCCTACAGCAAGACTCATCGGCGTAGTCACGGGGACGTTGGTGTATGCCGGGATCGGAACGCCGTCTTTAGATATCGTCATTCTGACGTTGCCGATCACGCCTCTCACTGCCGTAGTCCCGCCCAGCTGTTCCCCATATACCTTGAGGCAGACGCGGCTGCTGGTATTCGCCTCCGCTACCGGTGTGCGGACAATGAAGTGTTTGTTGTTGAGGACTACGTCCATATTGTCATAGAATTGGTCGTTGTATGGCTGAAAATGCAGCACAGGAGTGCGCGAGAGGATGCACAAGCGATCCCTCCATTGCTCCCTGCACATTTCGCAGAAGGGGAACTCCTCCTCACCTGTAAGGTCGAGGATGTCTGTTGACCCCAGATAGCGCATTTTACAATTTGAAACCGGGCGGAGAAGGTTTGCGTAGTCCGCGCTTGCGGTGAGCCCTTCCATCCACGGGTCAAACGTCGTGCCATTCTTACCGAGCAAGCGGAACCACGGGCTCCATTCCTGCCAGTCAGGGTTGTTTATGTGATCTCTGTGGACTATTGTGTATGACGTCCTGAAGTTGTTTCTATGGTTCGTCGGAAGCGCCGTCCCGGATATGAAGTACTCGTCGGGATGGTTTCCTGCGGTGTGCGCGACTTCGTGGATAACAAGGTCAACAAATGCCCAGCTCAGGGTCGCAAACGACGTCGAGCCGCCCGAGCCGCCATAAATCTCACTGTTGAATATGATCGCTTTTGAGCTGCTTGTGTTGCCGGGGAAATAAGCGTTCGCCATGTTAGTGCCCCTGGCGCTTCGGCTGGCGCTGCCCAGGCGGGCCATACCGCTGCTCCACAACACCCCGCCAAAATAGGTGTCTTTCGGATCGATACCCGGCATGTTGCGCCCGTCGGGACTGTCGGAGCGTGTGACGCCGCTGGAGTTGGACACAACATCGATGCGGTAAATCTTAATCGCATCCTGAAACTCGTCAAAAGGTTTGTAGTTAAGCACATTTCTGGCGAAGTACTGGCAGTAATAGCGCCATTTTGCCTGATCTGCCGCCGAACTCGTAAAGCCGTCGCCCATCAGCACGATGACGACTGAATCTGCGTCGGCCCGCCCCGCTGCTGCGGGAGTGACCAGCGAGTAGGTAAACTCCCTCACGCCGGCATTAGTCCCTGAACCAAACGAACCGCCCGGCGCCGGCATCAGCGTTGGCGGTGCGCTAAGACCCATAGCCCGCCATTCCGCCTCGAACATCTCATCCCACTCTTCAGCGGTTGAGGCGCTGGTCATTTCAATCTGCAGCGGAATATTCTCTAACTCGGACTCGTCAAAGGAAGGGGTAATGGTTTGCATTACTGGCTGTGTAATTTGGGGTTCAGTCTCTTCCGAGAATAATGTAAACGCGCTCGGGATCAATGAGAAAGCTAAGCTAAGAACCAGGAACAGGCTGATGATCGGGAAGTATATGCTTTTTTTTACTTTCATGCGCAGAACCCTCCAAATATTAGTTTTGCCTCTTTTGTTATAGGAACAGAGCCTCAGCCGGCAAGCCTCCGAGGTTTGTATCACACCCTGATCCCGCGGGGTTGCGGTTCCCCGCTTACCATACAACGCCATTTCAGCAGCGTGAGGTCTCGCCTAACGCCGCCGATACACTGTTTTTTCTGGCGCCACCCCCTCTTCCACAACTTACTGCGAGTCTTTACCATAGCACAAAAGCGTACAACTCGCCACCCTATTTAAATATTTCGTAAAGCGCAGGTTGGTTTAAGGGGGATAATCCGGAAAATGCATATTAAGTGCAAGCAAGAGATCAAAAAATGGATCAAGAGGGTGATCAAGAAATGGATCCAGCAATGGGACGGTTTGTGTGAAAGCATAACCGCAGCAGCCGCGAAAAAGGGGCGCACCAAACACGACTAGCGATAAGCGGCGATTTTTCCCGCTGAGAGCTAGCCTAACGATAGTTGAAGAAACAGAAGGGTTAGCCAGGCTGGAGAATCTTCTTTGGCCTGCCCCTCTTTCTTTTGGGCATAGCGCCGTCCGTATCTGTGGCAAGGGGTTCTGATGCCTGCCCGTTTAAGCTAACGGCGGGATTGGACGCAACCGAACGGTAGAGATCATCAAGGCTGGAAACTGGCGATTTCTGCCTCTTGCTTTTACTGCCGCTATTATGTTTTGTCGTCTTTTCCACCTTGTTCGCATCGTGGGTATCCTTGCCGTCAACGGTGCCATACTCAGGAACCTTGCTCTCCAACATCGATATTTGCTGCTT
>Ga0123353_10013281_pt1 | contig 11788 bp, 7 predicted proteins | sample TergutLab28metaG_3_FD_92763 | JGI IMG/M metagenome (GOLD analysis project Ga0123353, IMG submission 92763) | Labiotermes labralis P3 segment gut microbial communities from Petit-Saut dam, French Guiana - Lab288 P3 | ecosystem: Host-associated > Arthropoda: Insects > Digestive system > Gut ... | reverse complement strand
GCTCAACATACTCGGCGGCATGGACAGCGCGACAAAGGGCGAGCTGACTGTCGACGGCAGCAATATCGCGGCGTACACCCCGAGGCAGTTGGTGGACTACCGGCGCAATGACGTCGGTTTTGTCTTCCAGTTCTACAACCTCGTCCCGAATCTGACCGCGCTCGAAAACGTCGAGCTCGCGGCGCAGATACGAAAGGACTCCCATGACGCCGCCGGGATGCTCGCGCAGGTCGGTCTCTCCGACAGGATGAACAACTTCCCCTCACAGCTTTCGGGCGGGGAGCAGCAGCGCGTCGCCATCGCGCGGGCGCTTGCGAAGAACCCGAAACTGCTGCTCTGCGACGAGCCGACGGGAGCGCTCGATTCGGCGACCGGAAAGCAGGTGCTCAAACTGCTTCAGGACACCTGCAAAGAACAGGGCGTGACCGTGGTTATAATAACGCACAATTCGGCGATTACACCCATTGCCGACCGATTGATACGCTTGCGAAGCGGGACGGTGGCTGACATTCAGCTCAACCCCGAACCGGTTTCGGCGAGCCAGGTTGAATGGTAGAAGTATGCGGGCATATCTCAAAGACGCATTTCGCACGATAAGACAAAACGGCAAACGCCTCGGCGCGGTGATGACGATGGTCGTCCTCGGCGTGGGGCTTTTTGTCGGCATCCCTATGGCCTGTGACAACGCCTATCTGTCGGCAGGCGATTTCTACAACAGCGTCGGAATGTTCGACATCCGCATAGTGTCGACGCTCGGACTGACCGGCGACGACGTCGCCGCTATTTCCTCTGTGGAGGGGATAGACGGCGTTTTTGCCTGCTTTTCGAAAAATGTGCGGACCGACGTCAGGGACAAGGACATAAAGGTGTCCGTCACGGTGATAGACGACGGCGGGATGAACACCCCGCACCTTCTCAGCGGAAAGCTGCCCGAAAGCGGCAGGGAGATAGCTGTCAGCCGCGATTATCTGCGTGCCTCCGGCAAAAAAATAGGCGACCCCCTTTTCCTGACGGAACGCACCGGCGAAGCCGCTTTGGAGGCGGAGGTCGACGATGAAGATGGCGGCGATGAATTTGACATGACCGTGGAGGAGGAGAAAAAAAACAACCTCCTCTACGACGAATATTTGATAACCGCGATGGTGCTCAGCCCCATGGACACGAGCGTGGCTTTCAGCGACAACACCGGCGGCAGCGCGTATCTCTTTTATGTGGGAAAGGACGGCGTCTCCTCCGAGGTGTACACCGAGGTCTTCGCGACGGTTTCCGGGGCGTCGAAGCTCAATTGCTACGGCGCCGCGTATAACAACCTTGTCAAAGGCGTTATTGACAGCATCGACGACAGCATAAAGGAGGGAAGGCTTCAGGCGCGGCATTCCCAGATAAAAAACGAGGCTTTAGAGAGGATATCCGACGCCGAAACAAAGCTTGCTGAAAAGAGAGCCGAAGCCGATGAGGAACTCTCAGACGGCGAACAGAAACTCATCGAAGCGCGCGAAAAGATAAGCGACGGGGAAAAGGAAATAGCCGACGGCTGGCGAAAGGTGGGCGACAACTCGAGAAAGCTGGCGGAGGCGGCTGCGAAAATAGCGGACAGCGAGGCCGAGCTTGCTCACGCGCTTGAAAAGCTGCAGGAGGGTCGGGCTGAATATGAGGAAGGTCTGGCGATATATAACTCTGAAATCGGAAAACTGAATTCACTTCAACAAGGGATCTCAGCGATGCCGGGAATGATTTCCATGCTCGGAGCTATGCTTCCTGCCCCTCAGGACGTTCAGTTGTTCTCCTCCCTTGCCGGAAATGTCATGCAGTCGGCGGGCGGCGGAGCCGCCCTGCTCGCCATGGGAGACGAACAGTCGAAGGCGGCGGCGTTGATGATAGAGAGCTTGATTGCCGGCGCGTCACAGGCTCTCGCGGCGGGTCAGTGGCAGGACGCCGCGAACCTGCTCTCCCAAGTGACCGCCTTCCAGTCGGGAATGGAAACTGCGGTTCAAACCGCGCGGCAGCGCGCTCTCGCCGAGGGCGCGAAACTCGTTCAGGCAAGGGTCCTGCTCGAGGAGGGTTTTGCCGCCTATTATGAGGGGTCGCTCAAGCTCGAGGAGGGCAGGGCGGAGATAGAGGACGGGCGCCGTCAACTCTATGAGGCGGGTCTTGAACTTGAAGACGCTTCGCGCGAGATAGAAGAAGCCAAAACCGAGCTTGAGGAAAAGGAAGTCGAATTCTACGACGGCGTGAGGGAATATGAAGAAAAAATCGCCGACGCCGATTTGAAGATAAAGGACGCGAAAGCCGAAATAGGGGACCTCGCATATCCAAAATGGTATATTCTCGGCCGCTCGTCTGTCGACAGTTTCGAACGACTCAAAAACGACGTATCCTCCATCCGCGCCGTGGGCTCCGCATTTCCGGTGATTTTCCTCATAGTGGCGGTCTCTGTCTGCCTCACCTCGATGACCCGTCTTGTCGAGGAGGAGCGCTCAATAGTCGGCGCCTACATGGCGCTGGGATATTCGAGCGGCATGATAACGATGAAATACGTCATTTTCGCGCTGATAGCCTGCATCTTGGGCGGACTTGTGGGCGCCCTGCTGGGATTTTTCTTCTTCCCCTGGGCAATTTGGCAAATAATAACGATGCTGCACGAGTTTCCCGTCCGCTCGCTGAGCCTGAACACAGGTTACGCTGCGCTCGGGGTCTTGATATATGTAATTGCGTTAACGGCAGCCACCGTGTGGGCGTGCCGCCGCGAGATGCAAAGAAAGCCTTCGGAGCTCATGCGGCCAAAACCGCCGAAATCGGGCGGCAGGATTCTGTTAGAACGGGTGTCGCCGCTGTGGGAACGGCTTAAGTTTTTGAGCAAGGTTACCGCGCGAAACCTGTTCCGCTACAAAAAGCGCATGTTCATGACGATTTTCGGTGTGACCGGCTGCACCGCGCTGATAGTCACCGGATTCGCGCTGAAGAACTCTGCTCTCGACCTCGTCAACGCGCAGTTCGACACAGTCACCCTATACGATATGATTGCCGTCTTCGATTCCGAGAAGGACGGCGCGGCGTCGACCGTTTCGGGGCTGCTGAATGATGGCGCAGCCGAGGACTTCACCCCGGTCAGAATAAACAGCATCACCCTGCTCAACTCAGAGAGGGAGAGCCTCGGCATCCAGATAATAGCCACGGGCCTCGCCGAAGAGTTTGAGAGCTATGTCAAACTGACGGATGAATTTACAAAAAAGCGCATAGACATGCCGGACAGAGGGGTTGTCATAACGGAAAACGCCGCGAAGGTTCTTGGCATAAAGACCGGAGACACGGTGGCAATCCAGGATTCCGACAACGCCGAACACGAGGCGACGGTGACGGCAATAGCCCACAACTACCTCGGCAACTACATCTATTGCTCGATGGATTTCTACGGCGGGCTTATGGGCGACGAATCGCCAAACGCGTATTTCATAAAGCTGTCCGATTCTCTTGACGAAACCGAAAGAGCCGGATTCAGGCGGACGCTGTCCGATGAGAAGGTCGTGCTGTCCGTGACAAATATCGACAACATGCGGCGAAGTTTCACCAACAGCATGTCGGCTGTGGACTCCGTGGTCTACATTCTCATAATCATGGCGGCCTGTCTCGCGTTTGTGGTGCTCTACACATTGGCCAATATCAACATCTCCGAGAGAAGGCGGGAACTCGCCACCATAAAGGTCCTCGGTTTCTACGACAGGGAGGTGTTTGTGTACGTTAATCGCGAGACAGTGATGCTCGCCGTTGCCGGGATAGTGTTGGGTTTGCCCGCGGGCAGGGGGATAGGGGAGTTTATCGTCAGCACCATAAGGATGCCGTCCATAAGCATACACATAGCCATTCTTCCCGTAAGCTATGCTGCGGCGGCATTCCTGACTCTGACGTTTACGCTCATCATCAACATCTTCACCAACCGCTCGCTGCGAAGACTGGATATGATCGAATCCCTCAAGAGCGCCGAGTGACAAGAGCGTGTTTTTTCACTTTGTTGTTTCGGCAAAACCCTTAAAGATGTATAATATATTTGCCGGGGAAATACCGGCGGTGGGGGAGCATGAGAATAGCGGCGCTGATAAAACAGGTTCCCGCCTCGACGGCCATTGAGATGGACAGAGAGAGCGGCACGCTCATACGCACAGGGCAAAAGGGGAAACTCAACCCCTTCGATCTCTTTGCGCTGGAGTGCGCGCTCGGAGTGCGGGAATTATACGGCGGAACCCTGACGGCTGTATCTATGGGTCCTCGCGCCGCAAAGGAGTCATTGCTTGAAGCGGTGTATATGGGCGCGGACGACGCCTGTCTGGTCACGGACGCGGCATTCGCCGGGTCCGACGTGCTCGCGACAAGCAGGGCGCTCGCCGAGGCGCTGAGGGCGCTTGGCGGGTTTGAGTTTATTGTCTGCGGAAAGCAGACGACCGACGGGGACACGGCGCAGACAGGACCGCAGATAGCTGAATGGCTCGGCGTTCCGCACGCTTCGGGCGTCGTCGCGGTCAAAGCTCTTGACCCGAAGGGGGTGACCCTCGCTGTGGAGAACGAACAGCTCCGCCAGACGCTGTATATGCCGTTTCCCTGCCTTATTTGTGTGGACAAGGATATAAACACCCCGCGCCTGCCCTCTTTTTTGAGAAAGCGGGATTGCAAACCCGGCGCGGTGAGGATTCTGACTATTGACGACTTTGAGGACAAGGACAGCGAGCGCTACGGGCTCGGGGGGTCGCCGACCAGAGTGGTGAGGATTTTTGAACCCGACGCCGTGGGTGAAAGCCTGAGGTATGAGGGAAGTCCCCGAGAGGTCGCGAAGCAGCTTTTTGAATCGCTGAGAGGGGAAAAGCTGCTGTAGGTCCTTTTGGCAGTAGCGCAAACAAAGGCATGGAACTGAAAATAGACATGAAGGTCATAGGGCATAAAGAGGCGGCGGCGCTTATCGACCTCTGCCCGTTTGGCGCGTTTGACTATGAAAACGGTGTGCTCTCCGTGAACGCCGCATGCAAAATGTGTTCGCTGTGTGTGAAAAAGGGTCTGCCGGGCGCGGTGAGGCTCGAACAGCCGGCAAAGGGGACGCTGGATAAATCGCTCTGGCGGGGAATAGCCGTCCTCGCCGAGCGCAGGGAAAAGCATTTGCATCCGGTGACCTTTGAGCTGCTGGCAAAGGCGCGGGAGCTTGCGGACAGCATAGGACATCCCGTCATAGCCCTGTTGCTCGGAAACTCCGTGGAAGCTTTGGCGGAGGAACTCTGTCACTACGGCTGCGACGCGGTTTACTACTATGACTTCCCTCAGCTTGAGGATTATCTTGCCGAACCCTATACGGCGGCATTCTGCGATTTTATAAGGCGGTTCACCCCCTCGAGCGTACTCGTCGGGGCGACAACCCTCGGGCGCTCGCTCGCCCCGAGGGTTGCAGCGCGCTTCAAAACGGGCATAACCGCCGACTGCACAAGGCTGATTATGAGGGAGAACACCGACCTCGTGCAGATACGCCCGGCCTTCGGAGGCAATATCATGGCGGAGATTTTAACGGCTCAGACGCGTCCGCAGCTCTGCACCGTTCGATACAAGATTTTCGACGCCGCGAAAAGAAGCGGCAAGCCTTCGGCGAAGGCGGAGAGGCTGAGCATAGACGAAAAGCTGCTTATGACCGGCTGCCGGGTACGAAAGACCGAGCTGAAACCTGCCTTTACTGACATAGCCGACGCCGAGTTCATCGTAGCAGCCGGACGGGGAATAAAGAACAAAGAGAGCCTTTCTCTTGTCGAAGAACTCGCTTCGCTGTTTGGAGCGCAGCTCGCGTGCACGCGCCCCTTGGTCGAAAACGGATGGTTTGACGCCAGAAGACAGATAGGTCTTTCGGGCAGGACGGTAAAACCGAGGCTCATCATAACCTGCGGGATAAGCGGGTCGGTGCAGTTCGCCGCAGGAATGGGTGCGGCTGAGAAAATAGTCGCCATAAACAGCGACCCCGACGCGCAGATTTTCAAGATAGCGCACTACAGCGTTGTGGGCGACCTCTATGAGGTCCTGCCCGAACTGATAGCCGCGATGAAGGAGGAGGTCCGTGATGGAGCTTGACGCCGGATTCAAAGAACAGCTTATAAAGATACTCGGCGGGGAGAGGGCGCTCTTCGGCGGGATGATAAGCGAGGATTATGCCCACGACGAACTCGCTCAGACGAGGGCTTTTCCCGACGTGCTTGCCAAGGTGAAAAGCGCCGACGAGATCGTAGAAATAGTGAGACTTTGCAACGAATACCGCATTCCGCTTGTCGTGCGCGGCTCCGGGACCGGGCTCTGCGGCGCGGCTGTAGCCTTTGGCGGGCTGCTCTTGGATATATCGGGCATGGACCGCGTGCTCGAACTCGATGAGGACAACCTCTGCGTCAAAGTCGAGCCGGGCGTCATGTTGATGGAGCTCACCGACTATGTGCAGCGGCGCGGGTTGTTCTACCCTCCCGACCCGGGCGAGAAAACCGCGACTATCGCGGGCAACATCAGCACAAATGCCGGGGGCATGCGGGCGGTGAAATACGGGGTGACCCGCGACTATGTCAGAGAGCTCGAGGTGGTTACGGGTTCGGGCGAGATGCTCACTCTCGGCGGGAGAGTGGCAAAAAACAGTTCCGGATATTCGCTCAAGGACTTGATAGTAGGAAGCGAGGGGACTCTCGCAGTCATTCTAAGCGCCACGCTCAAACTGCTTCCTCTGCCGACCGTCATTGTCAGCCTGCTGATTCCGTTCAGGGACATAAGCGGCGCCATCGAAGCCGTTCCGAAACTGATGCGCTCGAAATGCGCTCCGACCGCGGTGGAGTTCTTTGAGCGCTCGGTCTTGTTCTACGCTGAGGACTATCTCGGCAAAAAGTTCCCCGACAGCAAATCTGAGGCATATCTGCTTCTCACTTTCGACGGGCAGTCGGAGTCCGAGGTCGAGCGGGAATACACCGAGGCGGCGGGGCTTTGCATCGAAGAGGGCGCTCTCGACGCGTTTATAATAGACACCGACGAACGCCGGGACGCTGTCTGGAGCGCGAGAGGTGCTTTTCTCGAAGCCATCAAGGCGTCGGCGGGGGTAATGGACGAGTGCGACGTCGTTGTCCCGAGAGCGAGGGTCGCGGAGTTCATTTTGTTTTCGCATGAGATAGAAAAAGAACTCGGCATCCGTCTGTCCAGCTTCGGTCACGCCGGAGACGGCAATCTGCATATCTATGTGTGCCGGGACGACAAACCCGAGGAGGAGTATCACAAGAAACTGTCCGAGGCGTTTCGAAGGCTTTACGCAAAGGCGGAGGAGTTCGGCGGAAAGATATCCGGGGAACACGGCATAGGATTTGCGAAGAAGGAGTGGTTCCTTCGTCAGGAACCGGAGATATCCGTTGACATAATGCGTTCGATAAAGTCCGCCTTCGATAAGAACAACATCCTGAATCCGGGAAAAATATTCGACTGAAAAAACGCCCGCTTATGCGGGCGTTTGACATATACCGAACTGTCTCAAGGCTGTTTTACTGCGAACAGCGAGAGGTGTTTTCTGAAGACATATTCGCGGACCTGAGACTCCTGAGCGGGGTGGAGCTCGTTGAACCTGAATCCGTAGAGCACCTTGCCGTCAACCTCCGAACCCTTGTATACCATTGTGACGGGCAAGACGTCGGGCTCCCACCCGAAGTCGAAGATGACCTCATACTCGCTGTCAAAATCAAGATGATGCTCTGTTGCGATGCCGATTCCGCCCGCGCTGATGTCGCGCAGCAGCACCGTGAACTTCTTTGTGTCCTTCGCGCTTTTTCCGCAGGCGATGAAGAAGACGTCCCTGCCCACGGGTATTTTGATGTCCTCGCGCTGTTCGACGTGCGTCTCGATGACGCAGCCGGTGATGAACAGCTTGTTTTCGTCGAGCCTGTATATCCTTCCCCGGCAATTTGTCAATCCGTCTGCCGGGTCGTGCGTGCGCACGCACACAACGTGGTCGATGTGAAAATATGCGACCTCATGATATCCGGCGTCGAGTTCGACGATGGTGTCGTGTTCGCTGAATCTGACAAGGGTCCCCTTCGCGAAACGCAGTCCCTTCTCATCCAAAATTACGCAGCTTTTTGCGTCGGACATCTGATCCCCCCCTTTTCTGATACTTTCTTCCATATTGCTCGTGCCCGGACGGTTTTCAAATTCAAAGCCACAGGGAAAACTCGAGCAGCCGCACAAACGGCGTCAAATGGGCGGTGTGTTGTCTTCGGACCCCGCCGCCGGAGTGATTTGCCCGTTCCGGCTTGAGGAGTCGAACTTTAAAAAATATACGTATATCTCAACTATTGCCTGATACAGTTCCTCGGGTATTTCCTGACCGAGCTGAAACTGCGAGAGCACCGTCGCGAGCGAGGTATCCTCATAGACGGGGATGTTGTTTTCGGTGGCCACTTCGACTATCTTCTGCGCCATATAACCGAGCCCCGAGGCGACGACGATAGGCGCGGCGTCGGAGTCTTCGTATCTCAGCGCGACGGCCTTGCTGTTAAATGAGGACATTTATCGAATTTTTCCTCTCGTAGATTTTCGGGAACACTTCGGAGACGGTTTTTGGAACGGTAAGCCGTCCGAGCGAGAAATTGCTGACCGAAAGACCGTTGCGGTTCATTATCTCGCCTATCGCCGCTCTTATCTCGCCCCGCGCGGATTCGAGTTTGTCGGGATAGAACAGCTGCATGTCGACGGCATTTTCGCGCGAGAGCATGATCATCTCGAAGTAACCGACATTTTTAACGTCGAATTTCATCAGGATTTTTATCCCCCTGGCTTCGCCGCCCGACGACTCCGACCCTTCGTCGGAGTCGGGGTCCACCCACATCTCGCCGTAAAACAGGTTTCCGAAGACCTCGGCGGGGATGACGGCGTGCAGCAGCGGCATGTAGACGCTCTCGTTGATGAGCAGCGATTGCAGGATGTTTTCAAAAACCGGGCGGTTGACAAGCCCGGATTCCCCGGAAAGACCTCTTGAGAGCACGCTGATAAATTTATCAACCAGCCTGTTGTCGGGGTAGCGGCCGTTAATCATATAGTGTTCGAGCTCGTTCCGGTCGGCGCCGCGAAATGCCGACGAAACCTCCTCAAAGGTCATCAGCCTGCGGAAGCACTGCAGGAAGTTTTCGAGCGAGCCGCTCTCATAGCGCACGAGGTCCAAAGTGAACATGGTCGCGAGGTCGCGAAAAATGCCGTAATCCCCCCTGTTGCTGATATACGCCGAGAGGAAGGGGAGTATGGCGTTTTTCATGATTTCGACATTTGCCGAGTTCTGTCCGTTTGCGTGTTCTTTCACCAACGACTCTATCATGCCCGAGAGCTCAGCCGCCTGACTTGCGGGCATGCGCTCTGCCATGTGCCGGAGGTTTGAGAGCAGTTGATCGAGAATGTGCTGCGAGGAGGTCATGCTGTCGTAATTCCGGAGCATTTCAAGAATGGAATACTGAAGATCGCCGGAGAGGGACTGGTTGAACACCTGTCGCAGTATGTTGAAAAACGGACCCTGAAATTTCACCGAGTTCTGCAACTGCCCCTTTATCAGGTCGAACAGTTCGGCTTCGGTCATTTGCAAAAGCTCCAGATACTCCGCTATTTCGACGGCGAGTCCCTCGGAGATGCCCGAGCTCACGATGTTCTCCGTGCGGGTGAAAAAAAGGGTCTCATACGGCGACGCCGCGTTGGGAGCGGCTCGCAGCAGCTTTATGAACTTGTCGTAGTTCGACTCGAAATTGGGAAGAAACCGGTTTGCTTCCCTGTCCGCGTTTATATTGTTCTGCTGGGGCGGCTGTGTGACCCGTGTGGGGTCCGGAACCTGCTGGATGTTGATTTGCGTCTGTGTCGGACCCTGAGGTCTCACACGGTTTGCCTCCTGCGCGGGAAGCGGCGTGCTGACTTTAAAAAGCTCGGACATGGCGGTTCCTCATCAGAGAGCGCGGGTTCGAGGAGCGCCGAAGTGGTTATGGGACTTCGGCGTCAAATGTTTGCGAAAAACGGACATGACCGCGATATAAAACCGAAGTCGGAATTCCGATAAAAATGATATTTTCCTTTTTGTAATTATATGCTATAATTCAGAGAAGATAAGTTAAAAATAAGGGTGGTGCGAATTCATAATGGAAAATGGCTTGGAAAACATGCTTGATATGTATCTGTTTGAGACGAATACGATGATAGAGCAGTTGGATGAGATTCTGCTTTCCGCGGAAAAAGCAGCGGCTTTTTCAACGGACGACGTCAACGAGATTTTCCGTATAATGCACACTATCAAAGGTTCGTCGGCGATGATGCAATTCAATACACTTATGACCGTTGCACATCATATAGAAGACATGTTCTATTCTATCAGAGAGAATGGGATCGATGCAAGTCACAAAGACGCGCTTTTTGACTTGATGTTCAAGTCAAACGATTTTCTCAAAGAACAGGTCGAGAAGATTCAGGAGAACGAACCCCTCAATGATAATATCGACAGCTTTGTCGATGAGATAACGGATTTTCTTGCTTTGATACGTTCCGGCTCACAGGATGTTGCGGCGACGCCGGAGGCCCAACCCGCTTCGACGGACGCCGCCGCATCGGAGGCGCCTATCGGTGAGTTTGCCCTGCACGTCTTCTTTGACGAGGGTCTCGGGATGGAAAATCTCCGGGCATTCATGCTCGCCTCCTCCGTGCAGGACGCGGTGGGGGATATAGAATACATTCCGGAGGACGTCGAGACCAACGCCGGGACCAGCGCTGATATAGTCGAAAACGGCTTTATAATGAAGTTTAATAATGCCGAAGAGCTCAAACAAGCCATCTCAATTCTCAACACCTCGCTCAATATAAGGTCATATGAGGTGCTTGAACCGTCACAGGTCGCCGAACAGGCAGTCGCGGCTCCGAGTCAGGAGACCGCGCCCGCTCAGGCGGACGAGGCGGCGCCCGAAATGAAAGCGCCCGCGCCCCCCGCTCCTCCCCGGCCTGCCGCCGAACCGCAGGCGCATGCGGGGCATGTCAAGCAGAACCTCATCAGCGTGAATCTGACAAAACTCGACAAGCTGATGGACATAGTCGGCGAGCTCGTTATCACCGAGGCGATGGTTTCTACAAACCCCGATCTGCAGGGACTCAAATTGGACAACTTCCTGAAGTCCTCGCGCCAGCTCCGCAAGCTGACCGATGAACTGCAGAACATCGTGATGTCGGTGCGCATGGTTCCCGTAGCCGGGGTATTTCAGAAGATGAACCGCATCGTCCGAGACATCGGGCAGAGCCTGCACAAAGACGTCAAGCTGACCATTATCGGCGAGAACACCGAGGTCGACAAGACCATCGTCGACAGCATAGGCGACCCTGTGATGCACATGGTCAGAAACTCAATGGATCACGGCATCGAGGCGAATATCGAGGACAGAATAAAGATGGGAAAACCCGCTCAGGCGGAGATACTGCTCAAAGCGGAGCACACCGGGAGCGAGGTCATAATCACCATTGCCGACGACGGCGGCGGCGTAAATTATGAGAGAGTGCTCGAAAAGGCCCAGCAGGTGGGGCTGTTGGTCAAACCGGAGAACGAGTACTCGAAAAAAGAGATACTCGACCTGCTCATGATGCCGGGCTTTTCGACGAAAAAGGAAGCCACCGAATACTCGGGGCGCGGCGTCGGGATGGACGTGGTGAGATCCAACATAGAAAAGGTCGGCGGCACCGTCATCATGACAAGCGAGGAGGGTGTAGGGACCCAAACGGTGTTCAGAATACCTCTCACTCT
>Ga0123353_10013279_pt1 | contig 11789 bp, 8 predicted proteins | sample TergutLab28metaG_3_FD_92763 | JGI IMG/M metagenome (GOLD analysis project Ga0123353, IMG submission 92763) | Labiotermes labralis P3 segment gut microbial communities from Petit-Saut dam, French Guiana - Lab288 P3 | ecosystem: Host-associated > Arthropoda: Insects > Digestive system > Gut ... | reverse complement strand
TGCCCCAGCCGTGCGACATCGCGGAGCGAATAATATCATCGCCGACGCCCTCGGCGCGGAGCAGCTCCTCGCCTTTTACACAGTGCTCCTCGGGGTATTGCCCAAAATCAACGTCGTGGAGCATCCCGACGATCGCCCAATATTCCTCCCGGCCGGGGTCGAACTCCACGGCGAAGTGCCTCAAAACCCCGCTGACTGTCTCGGCGTGGTGCAGGTGAAAAGGTTCCGTGTTGTACTTTCCGAGTATTTCCCTTGCCCGTACGATATCCATAATCCTTTTTATCCCCCATTCTACGGCGGGAGCAAGCCCCCGCCGTTATGTCATACTTGCTGTTTTCATTGAAGACTTTGACGCGACCTAAAGAGCCCTCAAATCTTCCAAAAACCCGTCTACTGCGCTTTCCGGGGTCGCCCAGGATGTCACCAGCCGCACTGCCGTCATGTCGCCGTTCTTGCTCCAGTCGTGGAATCCGTACAGCCCGTGTAGCTTTTCCGCCGTTTTGGCCGGGAACACGGGGAACACCATGTTTGTCTCGGCAGGGCACAACATGCCGTACCCGGCGCCACTGACCCCATCGGCCAGCTTCATCGCCATAGATATGGCGTGGATAGCGAGCTTGTCCTGGAGGCCGTCTTTCAGGAGCGCTCCAAACTGGATGCCAATAGCCGCCCCTTTGGCTAACATGGCGCCCCTCTGCTTCAGGTGGAAGCGGAAATCCGCCTTAATCTCGTCGCAGGTTATGACGATGGCCTCGCCCAGCATTGCGCCGTTTTTGGTGCCGCCAAGGTAGAAAGCGTCCGTCAGCTCCGCGACGTCGCCGTACGACAAGTCGCATGCGTGGCTGTTTATGGCTGGGCAAAGCCTCGCGCCGTCAAGGAACAGGTACAGCCCGTTCGCACCGCAGCACTCTGATATGGCCGAAAGCTCCGCCTTTGTGTAGACCGTGCCGCGTTCCGTCGACTGGGACACGTACACAAGCCGGGGCTTGACCATGTGCTCGTCGCAGTGATCCTTTACGACCGCCTCGATTTCAAACGGGCGCAGCTTGCCGTTCTCGCCCTCCACAATGCAAATCTTGTGCCCGGTAGCCTCGATGGCCCCAGCCTCGTGGACATATATGTGCCCGGTCTGAGGCGCGATGACGGCCTCATGCGGGCGCAGGGCGGAGGAAATCACCACCTGGTTCGCGTGGGTGCCACCGCCAATGAAATGGACGTCGGCTGACGGCGCAGAAATCTTTTCCCGCACCATATCGGCGGCCTGCGCCGAGAATTCGTCAAGTCCGTAGCCCTCGAACTGGGTGTTCCCAACCGCCGACAGGGCTTCCAATACCAATGGGTGCGCCAGTTCGCAATAATCGCTCGAAAAATCGTACTTCAATGTGTTCACAACCTCCTTTACAAATTGCATATTACAATGTACATTGTATAGAGTGATTTGTAAATCATTTTTTCGGAGTGGAACATGAAAAACTCTCAATACAGAATTATTGCCGTCATACTGTCAGCTTTCATGCTGGCGAGCCTGTGTGCTTGCCAGGGCTTGCCCTCGCCAAAGAGGTCGCCGTCGGGGGCCTCGCCGCCCGCCTCGTCGCAGGAAGCGGCGCCGCCGTCTTCGGATGGGCAGCCGGGAGCGGTTTCCGACGGAGCGGATGGCTCGGACAGCGAAAATCCGGGAACTCCGGGTACATCGGGCACACCGTACACGCCGGACGGCCCCGGCGCGGCGGGCGCGGCTTGCGCGTCTGACGCCGCCGGAGAGCCAGACGTGCCGGTGGCGCCGGAACCCACCCAGGCGCTCCCCACCGTGGAAGTACGGCGCATCTATGTCGACGTGAGCGCCAAGGAGGTCATGCGGGGGGCGTTTGTCGAGCCGAAAGTCGTCATATACCCTACAGACGCGACGGACAAGGCATACACAGTAAGCTCCAGCGATGAAAATGTTCTACGTGAAACAAACGGCCGCTGGATGGCCGTTGGCGGCGGCTCCGCCGACCTGATCGTGACGATGAGCAACGGCGTCAGCGGGAAAGCGTCCGTAAGGGTCACCGTGCCTGTCGAATCCATTTCGCTGGGCAGCGAAAAGATCACGATCGCGCGGGGCGAGAGGGCAAAGCTGTCCCTGACCCTCAGCCCCGAAGGCGCTTCCGGCGGGCAGCCCCGGTTCACGTCCGACAACGCGGACGTCGCCACAGTGAGAGACGATGGCACGCTCTACGCCGTCGGCGCCGGCACGGCGACGATCCTCTGCGTGCTGGGGAACGCCGAGGCGACGTGCGAGGTCACGGTGGTTGTGCCCGTGACAGGCATCACCATCAGCATGGAAAGGCGCGTATTCAAGATTGGGGATATCGGCAGCATAAACGCCACCGTCGTCCCGGAGGACGCCACCAACAAACAGTTTTCCGTCGCCATAGAGGGTGAGGCTGCGAGTTTGTCCGGGGACAATGCCTTTTCCTGCGTCGCGGGCGGGGAAGCGGTCATCACAGTCACTGCCGCAAACGGCGTCAGGGAGCGCCTCACGATAACCGTCATCGACCTCGAAGCCTTTGCGAATGAAGTCTTCAGGCTGACTAACATCGAGCGCGGGAAGGCGGGGCTGACTTTGTTCAGCTCCGGAGCGACCTTGACCAAGGTGGCGGCGGTGCGTGCGGACGAGACTATCAGGAACTTTTCGCATGACAGGCCAGACGGGCGCAGTTGCTTCACCGCCTTCACGGAGGGCGGCGTCAACTACAGCATGGCTGGCGAGAACATCGCTATGGGGCAACGCACCCCGGAAGACGCCGTAAGGGACTGGATGAATTCCCCCGGCCACAGGGCAGCCATCCTTGAGGAGGGCTACGGGCGTTTGGGCGTAGGCGTAGCAATGGACGGCAGCGGCAGACTATACTGGGCGCAAGCCTTCACTGATTAGAATCTTAGGGATCGTTACTGGCAAGAGTAGCAAAACCCACGAAAACACAGTGTCCATACAACTATCACCGCGCGGAAGCGCGGTGATAGTCGTATGGAAACTAATGTAATGTGAGGTTAGATGATCGAAAAAGCGACGGTTACGCCGGCGAAGACTATGGCTACTGTGGACGCCAGGACCATGACGTTGTTGAAGGACGGGCCTGCGGTGTCCTTCAGCGGGTCGCCGACGGTGTCGCCGATAACGGCCGCCTTGTGCTGGTCGCTGCCTTTGCCGCCATGATTGCCGCGCTCTATGAATTTTTTCGCATTGTCCCACGCGCCGCCGGAACTCAGCATGAATACCGCCAACGCGAAACCGCTTAGTATCGTGCCCGCAAGGAAGCCGACAACGCCTGCCGCGCCCAGTATCACACCGGCCAGGATCGGCGTCACGATGGTGATCAGGGTTGGGGCGACCATTTCTCTTAGCGCGCTGCGCACACAAATATCAACGCATGTGGAGTAATCCGGCTCCGCCTTGCCTTCCATCAACCCGACAATCTCCCTGAACTGGCGCCGCACTTCCTGTACAATGCCTTGCGCCGCGCGCTGGACAGCGGAAATGCAGAGGCCGGAAAAATAGAACACCATAGCGGCGCCACACAAAAACCCTATCAGGACAGCCGGGTTAATTATGGAAAGATCGAGCGCTTCCCTTCCCGCCGCTGCCAGTTTGACGTTTGCCAGATTCACGTAGTTGACCAACAAGACCAGCGCGGTAAAGGCGTTTGAGCAAATCGCGAAGCCTTTTCCGGTCGCCGCCGTCGTATTGCCTAATGAATCCAGCGCGTCTGTGCGCTCGCGCACTTCGTGATCCATATGGGCCATTTCCGCTATGCCTCCGGCGTTGTCCGCGACGGGGCCAAAGGCGTCGGTAGCGAGGATTATCGCGTTAGTGGAAAGCATGGCTACCGCGGCAAGTCCAATACCATACAGCCCGGCAGCGAAATCCGCTCCGCCACCGGAAAAGTAGAAAGCTAACAACACCGCGGCTGATATGGATACGATCGGCGCGGTGACGGATTTCATTCCGAGGGACAATCCGCCGATAAGCAGCGGGGCGGCGCCGCTCTCGCTGGATCGCGCAAGCTCGCGCGTTGGCTTGCTTGCGTCCGAAGTATAATACTCCGTTATGTAACTGACAAGGAACCCGGAAATAATGCCTACGATGACCGCGCCAAAAATACCCCAACTGTTTGCCTGCATCGACGCGTTCACAATACCTTCTTCATTCGGCAGACCCGTAATAATGAGTATTGCCGGAAGGGTAATGACCGCCGCGAGCCCGCCTGCAATGTAGACGCCCCTGCGCAGTGTGTTCAAAAGGGTTTTTTGGTCTGTCTGCTCTTTTGTCCTTACAAAGAACGTGCCGACGATGGACATCAAAACGCCGATAACGCATATAATGATCGGCAGCACCATACCAGCGACGTCGTATCCCGCGGTAAAGGCCATCGCGACCGTCGCCACCATTGCGCCTGAGTTGGATTGGTGGAGGTCTGCGCCCATCCCGGCAACGTCGCCGACGTTGTCGCCGACATTGTCCGCGATAACGGCGGGGTTCCTCGGGTCGTCCTCCGGTATGCCGGCCTCCACCTTGCCGACCAGGTCCGCCCCGACGTCGGCCGCCTTAGTGAATATGCCGCCGCCGACGCGCGCGAATACCGCTACGATGGAGACGCCCATCCCGAAGGTTATCATCGTTTGCGCGATGACCTCGGACGAGGCGCCAAATACATATTTCAATAAGAGATACCATGTGCTGACTTCCAGTATCTGAAACCCGTTCACAAAGAATCCCATTACTGTCCCGGACGAAAAAGCCACGCGAAGGGATTTGTTCAAGCTTTCGGTCGCGGCTTGGGCGGTCCGGATATTCGCCTTCGTAGCGACCTTCATGCCAATGATGCCGCATGTTGAACAGATCAAGCCGCCCGATAAGAAAGCGAATGGCGTAAACGGGTTTACAAGAGTTCCGCCACTTATTAGCGAGAGCGTAAGCAGGATCACGAACATGATAGCAAAGAATATGGCAACCGTTTTGTACTGACGTCTGATAAATGCATTTGCGCCTTCGCGAATGGCGCCGGCAATTTTCTTCATTGTTTCATTGCCCTCCGGATACTTAAACACCTTTCGCATCTGGAGGAAAGCAAAGACAAGCGCGGCGGCCGCCCCCACATACCCGAGCCAGAATAGGTTTTCGACTATTAACAAATCTCCCATCTCCTTTATTAGTATAGGAACAAAATCCGACCATTATACTATATCAACGATCGCCCAATGTCAAGTGGTGATAATCTTCAACACACAATCTTAAATAAAAGTTATAAAAGTTTTTCGACTTGGCTATAGCAATTGAATAATCATTGTGATATAATATGTTACTATTTGTTATCGGATAGTTTCTATTTTTGTTGTGGGTGAGTTTTTTGCTTGAGATTCTTTCGCCAGCGGGTTCTCCCGAGGGCGTTATAGCGGCTGTGCAGAACGGGGCTGACGCCATTTACCTTGGCTTTGGCGATTATAACGCGCGGAAGAACGCGAAGAACTTTACCCGCGATGAGTTCGGTCGCGCGCTTGAGTACTGCCGCATACGGGGCGTCAAGGCCTACCTCACGCTGAACACGCTCGCTTCGGACAACGAGCTTGCGCCTATTGCGGAGCGGGCCAAGGAGGCCTGTCGGCTCGGCGTCGACGCGATAATCGTGCAGGACCTTGGGGTCATGAGGGCAGTACGGCAGGCCGTCCCGGACATCCCGCTCCATGCCAGCACCCAGATGAGCATCCACAACCTGGAGGGCGTCAAGATGGCGGCTGCGATGGGGCTCCAGAGGGTCGTCATCGCCAGGGAGCTTTCGCGCAAGAAGCTTTCGTACATCTGCCGGAACTCGCCGATCGAGATCGAGGTCTTCGCGCACGGCTCGCTCTGCGTGTGCTATTCCGGACAGTGCTACATGAGCGCGATAATCGGTCGCCGGAGCGGGAACCGAGGGCTCTGCGCCCAGCCTTGCCGGATGAGCTACAACGCCGCGGGCCACGCGCCCAAGTACCCGCTGAGCCTGAAGGACAACTGCCTCGTCCGGTATATGGCGGACCTTGATTCCATTGGCGTGGCGGGCGTGAAGATCGAGGGTCGCATGAAGAGGCCCGAATACACCGCGATCGTCACGGGCGTCTACTCCAAGGCGGCGCACAAGGGGAAGACGCCCACGCAGGAGGACCTGCAGGCGCTTCAGAAGGCTTTTTCGAGGCAGGGGTTCACGGACGGGTATTACACCGACCAGCGGGGCCCCGAGATGTTCGGCATCCGCGAGGAGGATACGAGGGACGACTCGGTAATGTTCGCGACGGCCCGCAAGAGCTACCTTAACGGGGAATTCCAGCGCGTCCCAGTCCGGTTCGTCGCCACTGTTGCAGATGGCAAGCGCGTCAAGATCGCCGCTGCGGACGACAGAAAGAACTCCGCAGTCGTCTACGGACCCGTGCCGGAGCCAGCGTTCCATAAAGAACTGACGGTGGCGGTGCTCAAGACGCAACTGCACAAGACAGGCGGCACACCCTTCCTCTGCGCAGGCGTCAAGGGCACTGTGGAGCCGGGGCTATCGCTCCCGATCTCCGCATTCAACGAGATGCGCCGCAACCTTTTGGCCGATATACTCGAGCAGCGCAGGCCCATCGTATCCCGCGTGGAAGGGGAATATGCTCCTATCGTGCCCGCCCCCGGCGAGCGCTCCTCCGGACAAAGCGCCCCTCCGGTGCTGACTGTCTCTGTCATGAGGGCGGCCCAGCTTTCCGGCGCTATGGAGGAGCTGCGCCCCAAATATATCTATATCCCGGTCATGGAGTTCGGCTATGAAACGCCGGAGCTTCGCGGGTTTCTCGAAAATGAGGATATCACCGTCGTCGCGGCGTTGCCGCGCGTCATCCACGACAGCGAGCGGAAAAAGGTTTCGGAAATGCTGTCCCGCGTCCTGACCCTCGGGGTGGAGGACGCGCTTGTGGGGAACCTCGGACACATCCAATTCGCGCGGAGCCACGGGTTTGGCGTCCGGGGCGATTTTGGTCTCAATGTCTTTAATTCCGAGTCGATCAGGGTCCTGCGCAACCTTGGCCTTAAGTCCGCCACCCTCTCCTTCGAGCTCAGGCTGGCGGAGATTCGCGATATGGCGAAGCCGATCGATACGGAGATGATCGTGTATGGGCGGTTGCCGCTGATGATCACCGAGAACTGCATCGTGCGCAACTGCACCGGCGTCTGCACCTGCGACAGCTTCTCCGGCTTGCAGGACAAGCAGGGCGCACTGTTCCCGGTCGAACCTGAGTTCGGCTGCCGGAGCGTCCTGCTCAATTCGAAGAAGCTCTTCATGGCCGACAAGCGCCGCGCGATTTCCGCCCTCGGTCTCTGGGCGGAGCGGCTGAGCTTCACGACGGAAAACGCCCTCGAATGCGTCGCCGTCATGAAGCGGTACATGGGGCTCGGCGACTACTCGCCTTCCGGGTTCACGCGGGGGCTGTATTATAGGGGAGTGGAATGAATGAGAATTGTGCTTGCTTCGGGGTCGCCACGTCGGCGGGAGCTTTTAGGCATGATAGGGGTGGAGAATTTCGAGGTCGTCCCGGACGTCGCCGACGAGACGTTCCCCTTGGGCCTTTCCCCCGGGCCGACCGTCTGTCACATAGCGCTCCAAAAGGCCAAAAACGTCTCGCGCCTGCGCGAAGCCGATGATATGATCATCGCGGCGGATACCCTGGTGTATCTCGACGGGCAGCCCCTCGGCAAGCCTGCGGACCGCGACGATGCGGCAAAGATGCTCAAGGCGCTGTCCGGCCGGCGGCACACCGTCTTCACGGGCGTGGCGCTGCTGCGGGGGGGCGAGCAGCTTACCGGCGCGGAAGCCACAGACGTCTTCTTCCGCGAGATGTCCGAGCGCGAGATACTCTCGTATGTCGGGACGGGCGAGCCGATGGACAAGGCTGGCGCATACGGCGCACAGGGGCGCGGGGCTGTCTTCATCGAGCGGATCGAGGGCGACTTCTTCAACGTCATGGGCTTACCGCTCTGCCGCCTGACGATGATGCTCAGGGAATTTGGGGTGGATGTATGAAAGCGCTTTTCTCCAGGCAGTCGATCATAATCGCTTCCGCCGCTGTCTTGATAGCGGTGATTACTATCGTGTCCGTGAATGTTTTCAGCAGCCCCGGCCCGGTGACAGGCGTCGCCAACGCCATATCCAGCCCCATCAGGGCGCTTGCTTCCTCCGTCACGGGCACTTTCGAGAGGATATACGAATCAATATACAGGTATGACAACCTGATGGTGGAATACGACAGGGTCGTCAAGGAAATCGCCAATCTCCGGCGCGACTACCGCGAGTCCATCCAGCTTGCCGACGAGAACGAGCAACTGCGGCTGATGCTCGGCTTCCGTGAGCGCCATGCCGGCTTCGACCACCAACTCGCCCTGGTGCGCAACTACGGCGGGTCGAACTGGACGTCATCGTTCACGATAAACCTGGGCAGCGCAAATTCGGACATCATGGGCGGCAATCCCGTCATAACAGAGTACGGGGTGCTAATTGGCCAGGTCACCGACGTCGGCGCGACGCAATCTACCGTCGTCACCGTGCTGGACACCACTTTCTCAGCGGGCGCGTACATCGGCGAGGGCGAGGACGACGCGACCGTGAAGGGCGACTTCAACCTCATGCGCACAGGCTTTATCATGCTCGACCACTTCAACGACGATCTCATCATCATCCCCGGCGACTCCATCTACACATCGGGGAAGGGTGGCGTCTTCCCGGCGGGGCTCGTCGTAGGGGAGGTCGTAGAGGTCCACAGGCACAGCACGGGCGTCGGGCGCTACGCGACGGTCAGGCCCCTGCGGGGGATCGACGCGCTGACCAGGGTGTTCGTGATCACCGGCTTTGAAAAAACGGAATAGGGTTCTAATATGAAAAGAAGGACGCTGATAATTTCATTCAGCCTTCACGCGTTGCTGCTTGTGGTGGTCTATGTGTTTCAGGGCATGATCTTCCCTTACCTCCGATTATTCGGGTTCGCTCCGCTCCTTCTGCCGCTCGTAAGCACAGGCGTCGCGGTATACGAGGGACGCTTCACGGGCGGCGTCACCGGACTATTCGCCGGGATCTTGTGCGACATCTCCTTCAACGAACCGGTCGGGCTGTTCACCGTGCTACTGACGATGCTCGGGCTGTTGGTCGGCGCTATGGCGGACACCTTCATGGCGCGCGGCTTCGCGACGTATTTTATCTGCTGCGCCGCAGTGCTGGCGATAGCGGCGATGATACAGATGTTTCCCCTCATGTCTTTTGTGGGTGTCCCCCCGCAAAGCCTGATGTCCACAGCCCTGTGGCAGACCGCCTACTCGCTGATATTCGCGTTCCCGATCTGGTTTTTCGTGCAGGCCCTGGGCAGGCGCGCGCAACGCGTATCCCCCTCCGGGCGGCCTTTGTAATCATATCGAAAGGATAGGTTCCTATGCAGAAAATGTACAATCCCATTCGGGTGGGGCTCGTTTTTGTACTGCTTGCCGTGATGGTCTCGGTTTATGCCTTCGACCTGTTCAGGATACAGATACATGAAACGTGGCTGTTCGACGACGCGCCCGCGCCGCTAAGGGTCTTCTCGCGGAGCGTCACGCTCCCGGCTGCCCGGGGAAACATATATGACCGCAACGGCGTCCTCCTGGCGTCCGGCAGGCCCTCCTACAACCTCAGGCTGGACAGGGACGCGCTGCGCGCCACCCCGGACATCAACGGGACAATCCAGGAACTGGTCTATGCCGCAATGGACGCGGACATCCCATATATCGACACACTGCCCATCACGCGCGGCGCCCCCTTCGGGTATGTCTCTGAAATGACCCGCGAACAGCGCAGGAGGCTGGACGCATACTTCGAATTCTACAGGATAGACCCCGACATATCGGCGTCCGAGCTGCTTGCCAGGATGCGGAGGAACTACGACATCGACTTCACCGTCGGCATATTGGACGCGCGGGTCATCATCGGCGTCCGCTATGAGCTCGAGATTAGGGCGATCGTCGGCAACATCGCACCTTATATATTCGCGAGGGAAGTCAGCACCGACTTCATCTCCCTGATCCAGGAGCGGGGGTATATCGGCGTATACCCTGAAAGCTCCTACATCCGCGAGTACCACACGAGCTACGCGGCGCACGTCCTGGGCTATATAGCCCCGATAGCGCCCGAGATGGTCGACAGGTACGTGGGCGAGCTTAATTACCCAAGGGACGCCCTGGTCGGCAGAATCGGCGCCGAGTACGCTTTCGAGCAGAGGCTGCGCGGCAAGGAGGGCAGGCAGATAATCAGGACGGACGTCGGCGGCACGGTCAGGGACGTGATAACGGTCGTCGAGCCCGAACCGGGCAACCATGTGTACCTTACGCTTGACATCGACCTCCAGATAGTGACGGAACACGCCCTCCAGGCGCAAATAGACCTCATAAACATGTTGCGCGAGGATGAGGCCAGGGACTCCGAGGGGACAGGGTCGGATGAGGACGACAAAATCACCGGCGGCGCCGTCGTAGTGACCGACGTGAGGACCGGCGAGATACTCGCCGCCGCCTCTTACCCCACGTTCGACCCGGCGAACCTGTCGCGCGATTACGCGCTGCTGAGCGCAGACCCGATGAACCCGCTCCTGAACCGCATCACGTACGGCAGGTATATTCCCGGCTCGACGTTCAAGATGATAACCGCTTTCGCAGGGTTGCGGCACGGTGTCGTGAACCGCTATACCGAGATAGAAGACGTTGGGCGCTTCACTAAGTATGAGACCACCCAGGGCGGGTTTGCCCCGTCCAGTTGGATATACCCGCTCTCCGGCATAGGGCATGGCAGGGTCAACATCGTCCAGGCGCTGGAATGCTCGTGCAACTATTATTTCATGAGCGTCGCCGACTGGGTCAGGCTCAGGCCGGGCGAGGGCGGGGCTGTGCCCGCCGAAAGCACGGGCGGGCCAGGCGAGGCGGCAAGGATACTCGCGGGGGTGGCGCAGGAGTTCGGGCTCGGGACCAGCACAGGCATCGAGATACCCGAAAACATCGGGCGGCTCGCGACCCCGGAATGGAAGATGGAAGCCGAGGAGCAAGGGCTGGTGACGGACGGGCGCTGGTATTCCGCCGATACGGTCGTGACCGGGTTCGGGCAGGGCGATAACCGCTTCACGCCTGTGCAACTGGCCAACTACACCGCGACGATCGCGAACGGCGGGACGCGGCACGCGCTGACGCTGCTCCGCAAGGTCGTCAATTCGGATTTTTCCGAGACGCTCCACACCCACGAGCCGATAGTCATGAACCACGTGCCGGAGACGGAATACATAGAGTACATCAAAGAGGGGATGGAGTCCGTCGTTAAGGGCTCGCGCGGGACGGCCAGGTCTGTTTTTTCCAACTACCCAATACGCGTAGCCGCGAAGACAGGGACCGCGCAGGTCGAAGGGCGCGACACCAACGACGGCATTTTCGTCTGCTACGCCCCGGCGGGAGACCCGGAGATAGCGATTTCAATAGTGGTGGAAAAAGGCGGCTCCGGCTCGTCCGTCATGGACATAGCGAGGATGATTTTCGATTTTTATTTCAGGTCTGAAAACTCGGTGCTTACGGTACCTTATGGGGAACTGATTCTATAGAAGGAAGACAACATGCGGGACAATATTTTTATCAAGGGCGCGCGCGAGAACAATCTCAAGAACATCGATGTCGAGATACCCAGGGACAAGCTGGTGGTCCTGACCGGGATCTCCGGCAGCGGCAAATCGTCGCTGGCTTTCGACAC
>Ga0123353_10013277_pt1 | contig 11789 bp, 12 predicted proteins | sample TergutLab28metaG_3_FD_92763 | JGI IMG/M metagenome (GOLD analysis project Ga0123353, IMG submission 92763) | Labiotermes labralis P3 segment gut microbial communities from Petit-Saut dam, French Guiana - Lab288 P3 | ecosystem: Host-associated > Arthropoda: Insects > Digestive system > Gut ... | reverse complement strand
TTAATAATATTTTAAATTAATTATTAAATTGTTATATAAATAATATTTTAAATTAATTATTAGATTGTTATTATAAATAATATTTTAAATAATTATTAATTAATGTTTATATTGGATTGGTACTAATATGTACATTTTTGAATAATAATGAAAATAATGAACAAAATATACTGATTCACAATAGATATTAATAAAAATAGAAAAAATACTTAAAATGATATCATTAAAATAATATTATTAAAATAAATATAAAATTAATAATTTATTCTATTAAATATAACATTAAAAATTATATTTTTAATCATATTTAAATGATTCTATTTTTAAACCATTTCTGATAAAATAAATTTAAAAAATATAAACTATTATATAAACTATTAAATACCATTTCACTCAAATGAAAAACTATCAAAAATAATTATTATTAATTAAAAATGCTCACAATAGCTTTGAAATCTACATTTATTGCATTTATTATTATTTTTCGTTGGTATGAATGGTTTAATTCCTTCAAAAAGACCATGCATCCTATTGATTAAAAATTTAATTTTTTCTTCATTATTTTCATCAAACTCTTCAATCCAAAATATATTATCTGTTCCTCTCTCACGTAAAGCTGCTTTTATTTTTCGATTATCTTTTTTTGGAGAAGATAATGTAGTTTGATTATTATCTGAATTAATGTTAATCATGAATTTAAAAGCTAAACAATATGCTAAAACCTGATTAATAGTTGAAGGATAAGGAATTTTTCCAGGTTTATCATCAATAATAATAAAATCATCAGGAGTCATCCATATTTCATCAATAAAACCTCGAATTCCATATTCTGGAGCTACTACAAACATTTCTCTTGATATAGCTGCTTCTTTTTTTGATGTTTGAATAATTTCATCAAATGTTGTTGGAACTGCATCTTCTTTAAATTTATCCTCAAGTTTTTGATGTTCATTTGTTCCGAAAACCATAGCTTGTGTTGGTGCAGTTTCTATTCCCTTTAAATACTGAAGATATAAACTATATTCACAATAACCTTGTTGATTTAACCAGCTAATTGGAAAGTTATTTTTTCCTTCAATAATTTGAATTCCTTTAATTTTAGGATGATTTATACTATCATACTTTATATTTGGATTATTAATTAATTTGTTTTTCATGACAATTCCTTTATTTTAGATTATTCTATGATAATATTTATTCTAAGATATTAATAAATTTTTTATTGATTTTAAAAAATAATAAAAGTTTAAGTCTATTAAAATATTTTCATTAATTATAATAACCCTTCTTTTCAAAATAACATTAATTAATACTTTTTATTAATAATTTCATAAACTTTATAAGTAATAAAATCATAAACTATAGTATGACAATTTTGATTTTTGGTGATGAAAGTGGTGATTTAGGTCTTAAAGGTTCTCATTATTTTATATTATCATCAGTAATATTTTCAGATGAAAATGAATACAAAAAATTAAAATATCTTCTAAAAAATGTTAGACGTCATAAATTTCACAAAATTTTAAAAACCCAAAAAGAAATAAAAGGATATAAGTCGTCAGATGAATTAATTTTCTATTTATTTGAAAAATCAGAACAAATCGACTTTAAAGCATATTCTATTGTGTTTGACAAAAAGGAAATAACTAATAGATTAATGCTAAATAATCATAACCAATACTCCATATATTCAAAATTAGTTTTTAAACTTTTAAAAGGAATAAATCTAAAAAATAATTTCAATTTAATATTAGATCAGTTTATACTTCCTACTAATGAAAAAGACTTTAAAAAAACCATGATTGATGAACTTGGGCATCTTGTTCATAAATCAAAAATACATCATAGTAACTCTGAAAAATGGAAAGGAATCCAATTTGCAGATTTAATAGCTTGGAGTTGTTTTCAAAGATTTGAAAGAAATAAAACAAAATATTTAGAAAAATTAAAAGATAAACATGAAAATTTTTATTTTTAATATTAATATAACATTTTAAGTAATAAAAATTAGTTTTAATATTGATACATGATTAAATATAGAAAAATAGTTCCTAAAAATAAAATAGAAGTCCGTGCCCTATAACCACAATATCAACTTAATGACTTCGCCACCTTTAGGCAACTGAGTTATAAGGCCTTACACAGACAACTAATTATATTATATTATTAATAATATATATAATTTTCCTTTTTTTATTTTTAATATATTATAAAATATATAAAATATATTTAAATAATCATATACAATATATTTAGATTTTATAGAGCATATTCAGAAGAATATATAAAATATAATGTATAAAATATATTTATAAAATATATAAAAATATATAAAACTATACAAAAATCATAAACTATTAAATTAGATAAAATGAAAGAAAACACCAAAAGAATTATAATGATATTATTTTTAGTATTTGCACTACTTACAGTAGGTGGCAAGCTATTAACTGGAATAGATCAACAAGGTCCCCTATTTAACAATGATTCCTTAAATTCTCAAGCTAAATCCAATACAAACAATTACAACTTTAGTCAACATCGTAATGGAACAAATATTACTACAGAAAATTATGAAAAATACTATGAAGCTAAAGGACTTTGTAATCGTGTTATAGATGGAGACACAATAAATGTTGAAGGAGTAGGTAAAGTCCAACTTGTTGGAATAGATGCTCCAGAAGTAGGTCAGCCAGGATTTGATAATTCTACTCAGTTTGTAAAAGATATGTGTCTTGGAAAAACTGTATATCTTGATATTGATGATGCAAGAAATAGAGACAAATATGGCAGAATATTAGCTATAGTATATGTTGATGGATATAACATAAATGAAGAATTATTAAAAAGAGGTTATGCTCAAATAATGCATATCCCTCCATCAGAATTCGATCCTTATACATGGCTTGATAATTAATAATTAAGAAACTATAATTAGACTTTCTTACATTAATTAAAAAACTATAATTAGGCTTTCTTACATTACTTAAAAAACTATAATTAGGCTCTATTACTAGGATAAATATTATAATTTCAATTTTACCCTAAACTATAAGCATCTACTACATTAAATTTAAATATTATAATTTCAATTTTACCCTAAACTATAAGCATCTACAACATTGAATTTGATATTTTCATCTTCTAAATTTTTTATGATTCCTTTAGCCATATCTCCAACTACTAAAACAAAAACATTTAATCCTTTTTTTGCTGCAGATATACTTGAGGCAGATATTGCAAATTCAATGTCAATTGGAATATTTAGTTTATTAGCTACAGCACGAGAAACAGTACCCATAGCTCCAAATTTATCTATTTTTTCAATTCCAAACTTTTTATAATCAGATTTATAAATCAATTCAACTAAATCAAAATCAGTACTACGAGATCCTCCTTGTTTTATAGTTGGAAGAGTAATAATAATAATCTGACCTTGTTTTAAATCAATGGTTCCAGTAAGAGAACTCAATGGAACATCTTCTCCTAAACTCACATCATGTAAAACTTCAGCATGTGCACTTTGATTAGATTTATTTGCAAAAAGAATCCCATCTTCCATGAACAAACCTACTTCATCTCCTTCTTTTAAGTTTTCCTTAGCTATAGCTGGCCATATAGATTTATAATAATTCATTGTTTCTAAAACTTCATCAGAATATTTTCTAAGAGTTATAGCATCTTTTTTAACTTTAATTATTCCTTTTTGAGTTATTTTATAAGGAGCTCGCCCATCTTTGGAGTTTATGTATCCTTCATCAACCAATGTTTTTATGTTTTCAGATACAGCCTGAACAGTTATTCCAAGACGTTCAGCTATATCCTTTTGACGCAAATGAGGTTCTTGCTTAGATATTTCACTTAATATCTGAAAATGTGTCATTTCTCCTCTTTTTTTAAATATTTTCATATTATCACCTCAAAAAATAAATAATTCCCATCATATTTACTTTTAATTTTCCAATCCTATTTACTTTTAATTTTCCAATCCTATTTACTTTTAATTTTCCAATCCTATTTACTTTTAATTTATTTATTAAAATAATAGATATATGAATAAATTATATGATTATTTTATTTAAATAAGCTACTATAAATTACACAGACAAAGTAAGAATTTTTTTAATTATATAACTCCTGTAAGTACACTATTAAATTTTGTTAAAAATTCTTCTTTTTTATTCAATGGAATATAAGCACCACAAGCTACAGAGTGACCTCCACCACTACCTCCAACAGACTGAGCTATTTTTCTTATTATATTTCCAAAATGTATTCCATCATATGCAAGAAGTCTAGAACATCGAAGAGAAACTTTTAAACTCTCATCTTCATCACTAACTTGAGTAAATCCAATCATTGGTTTTCTCCAATCTCCGTAGCTAAGAATCATACCTGCCACAGTTCCAACTACTTGACTTTTTATTCCATCACCATTAAAATATTGGATGTTCTCTAAGTTTTTTATCATGTCCTCTTCTTCAATTCTTTGAATATTTTGAGCTAAATAGGTTCTGTGTTCTTTGGAAATAATTTCAAGTTCATCAAGAGCAGAAGTTCTATCTCCTTTAAGTATTCCCAAAGCAATATCTTCCCTATTATTTCTAGTGCAAGCATTCATTGCTGTTGAAAACTCAGAAGCATCTCTAAGGAAAGTGTGGTTTTCCTCCATAATAAATTCATAAGAATCAGCAACTACTAACTTTGGAACATATTTTATATATTTTTTAGGAACTTCTTTTGAAAGCATCCTTACAAGTTCAGAAAATAGCTTTCCTTTTTCATCCTTGTCTAAATCACTGAGAGTTCTAGACCTATCCCCTACCTTTCTTGAGATTCCAAGATCTTTCATCAAAGCTATAGATTCAGTTCTATTATTTGTAATTGGAAGATTAACATCTCCAAAATAAGATAAAGCTACAAAAAGTGGTCGAGTTTGTCTTCCATAAAGGGACAAATCACTAATAGATGATACATATCCTTTATTTATACTATCATTTAGCATGATAGAATTTAATCCTTCAAGCTTACCATTTCGACTATTTTGCATATCTCCAACAGCAGCAAGAACACCAATCCAACTTAAATCATCATAAGCAAATTCCTTTGCTAAAAAATAACTTAACCCCCCTCCAGATATATAATATGATCCATCAATACCATGATGAAGAGGATTTATTTCTAAATATTCATAAGAAACATTGTCTTTATAATTAAAATCTCTAAGAGGGGGATGATGGTCTAAAATAATAATTTTTGAAGAATTTTTAGCTAACTTATCTATATTTTGACCAGAACCTAAATCAGAAAATATAGTTAGTTCATTATTAAATTCTAAATTTTCAAGTTTGTCTAAACTAACTATTTCCACTTCATGATCTTTATTTTGCCTGTCAAGAATAGTAGATAATATAGCTCCTGCAGATATTCCATCACAATCATTATGACTATATATTTTAATATCTTCAGAAGATTCAATCATTTCTTTAGCTCTACTAAATGATTTTTTCATTTTAAAAGGCATTTCATCCATTTTTTCACTTAATGTTATTAAAAATTAATATAAATTATTATAAATTAATATAAACTGTTATAAATTAATATAAATTATTATAAATTGTTTTAAATTGTTATAAATTAATATAAATTACTAATTTTATCTTATTTTAGCATATAAATTAAAATTATATAAAAATTATAAAATTATATAAATTAAAATTATATAAATTAAAATTATATAAATTAAAATTATATAAAATAATCTTATATAAAATACAAGATTATATAAAATTATATAAAAAATTATGTAAAAATTACAAAACTATTAAAACTATTAAAATCGTTAATTAAAATATTTACTTAAGCCACTTGCTTAAAAACAATTATTTCTGTCTTAAATCCTTTATTGTTTCACTAATTTTAATTAAAACACTATTTTTAGATATATCTTCTCTTTCAATAATGACTCTACCAGATTCTTCCCACCAAAATCTAGGATAAGACTTATCATCCTCAGTCTTAGGACTTAACTTTAATTTATTCGCAGCACGTGAAATTTCAGTTAACTTTGGACTGGAAACTGCATCACTTTTATTGATTCTTCGCCCTTCTTTTTTAGTTCTATTAGAATCTATATACACAGGCCATATAATTGTTTCCACAATATCATCTCTTAATCATCATATAATTAAAATCTATTCATAATATAACTAAAAATCTATTCATATAATTAATTAAGCTAATTTTTAACTAATATGATTATAATTTTTATCTTTCATTAATAACTTCTGTTCTAGAAATTCTTCCTAAAATTCTTTCATTAGAAGATCCAATTAATCTTCCAATAAGTAAATCAATTATTATAGGAACCCAATAAATCTTTGATAAATTTCGTAAAATAGCTTGTTTATATGTAACTTTACCGAAATAGTTAAAATTCAATGTTGAAACAACTTCCAAAAACAATAAATGTTTTCCAACTGTAGCTCCCCTATTCACTTCCAGTATGACAAAATAAATAAATCCTACAACTGGTGCAAGAATTATAAATTCATATGCGAAAGATATTATAGATGGGAAAATAAAGTACAAAATCTGTACTATAACCCACATAATTGCTGAAACAACAAAATAATCCGCTATATATGCTAAAACTCTTTTTGTAAATATACTAACCATATTAACACCAAATGATGTAATCTATTTGAATAATATAATATAAATCTAATTATAATATAAATCTAATTATAATATAATTCTAATTATAATATAATTCTAATTATAATATAAACTCAAATTATAATATAAACTCAAATTATAATATAACTATAATCATAATATTAAATAAATTTTATTAATAATAAATAATAATTAAATCAATGCTTTATTAACAAACTCTTGGAACTGGGTCTGCAATTGGAGACTCCAATATTCTTTGACCACCAACAGCTGTTTCTATTAAAACATGGTTTTTCTCACTTTCAATAACTTCTCCAATAATAGCTGCATCTTTACCATATTTATCTTTATGTATGGCTTCTAATATTTCTTCAGCTAAATCTTTTTTAACACCCATTACAATTTTACCTTCATTAGCTACTTCATATGGATCGATTCCAAGCATATCAGACACAGCTTTAACTTGTTGTTTTACAGGAATTGCTTCATCATTAAGAAGAACCCCAACACCAGATTTATTTGCCATTTCATTAATAGCATTAGCCAAACCTCCTCTTGTTGGATCTTTCATAGCTGTAACTCCTCCAATTTCAAGAGCTTTTTCTACCATTCCCCACACTGGAGCAACATCAGATTTAAGGTCTGTCTCAAATCCAAAACCTTCTCTAAAAGACATTAAAGACATTCCATGATCTCCAACACTTCCAGTTAATATTATTTTATCTCCAACATTTAATCCAGAATCTTGAATAGCTTTTCCTTTTTCTACAACACCAATACCTGTGGTAACAATAACCATTTCATCGATTTTATCTTGTTCCATCACCTTAGTATCCCCAGCTATCACTGCAACATCTGCTTCACCACAGGTTTCATCCATAGATTTAATGATTTTATCAAGATCTTCAATAGAAAAACCTTCTTTAATAATCATTGCATTTGTAATAGCTAATGGTTTTGCCCCCATAACTGCTACATCATTAATAGTTCCAGCTGCAGAAATTCGACCTATATCCCCACCAGGGAAGAAAAGTGGACTAATTGTATGACCGTCAGTAGTAACAACAATTTCATAATCTCCTAAAGGAATTGTAGCCCCATCATCAAGAGCATCAAGACCAATTCCACCATTTACTGATTTCTTTGAAATATTTTTAAGAATGGTTTCAGAGATAAGTTTTCCCATAACCTCTCCACCAGCACCATGCGACATTCCTATTTTCATTGTATTCTCCTTATATAATAATAAAAATTAAATAAAACAATCTAAATCTAATAAATTTGAATAAATTTCTAATAAATTTTATAATGTATTTCTAATAAATTTCTAATAAATTTTATAATAATTTAATTTTATATCAATTATTTATTATAAATATTTATATGAAAATTATCATTATTAAGTTTATGTAAGATAAATATATCGATTAAATATATTCAAATGAAAAATACTAAAAAAAAGAAGTGAAATCCTATTAAAAGGATTTTTGCCTATCTTAACCTATATAATAATTCTATTTAACTATATAAATTTTACTATTTTTAATATATTTATCTATTAATCTACTTATAATTTGGCTTAGATAAATAGAAAACCTTGAAGTCCTCTAAAAAAAGTTATAATAGCTAGGCAAATAACTTAGCTACTTAAAACTAATTATTCTAATAATTTTTTAGCTTCTGGAAAATTAACTTCATATATATGGGCACTAATTGAATGAATTGTAATAGATTCAATAGCTGCATTCACCTTTTCAGAAACATACTGAGCTAAATAAGTAAGACCTACAGCATTTGGAAACCATGCTCCATAAATATCATGACTTCTCCAAAGAGCAGTTGTATAAAGCTTATCATTCCTTATTTTAAAATCCACAAGAATCATACAAGGAACTTCATCATTTTTTGAATCAATAACTTGATCCCAGGTTATAGAAATGGCTCTTCTAGATTCACGACAATTATTCAACCTATCAATAGCTTCATTAATTTGATCAACGTCATCAAAATGAGCTCGAAGTCTATTCCCATAAGTATAAATAAAACCTTGCTTATCATCACTAATAAACTGTTCACTATAAGTTTTTAGTTTATCTCCACTCCAAAAATATCCTTCAGGAACACGAATATCTAAAATATCTAAAGATTTTGATTTAATATTAAAAAAATCACTATTATCCTTTTTACCCAAAGGTTTTTTAATAGACACAAGTACATTTAACATCTCTTTAGTCAATGATCCCCTCTCATCATTAACATCTTTACCTTCTTTCATTATTTTTTTAACTAATGTTTCCCATCCATCAGCTATTTCATCAACTTCTATTAAAGCAGCCATTTTATTTCACCAAAAGCATATTAATTAAGATTATACTTGTTTTATATTTTAAAATATTTATAATTTTAGCAATTAACTAAAAATAATTTTTTTATAATTTGATAATAAATACAATCCAACAAGAAAATTTATCAAAAAGAACTCAAAAAGAACTCCTCAAAAAGAACTCCTTAAAAAGAATTCCTCAAAAAGAATTCCTCAAAAAGAATTCCTCAAAAAGAATTCCTCAAAAAGAATTCCTCAAAAAAGAACTCCTCAAAAAGAATTCATAGCTTCAACCATGTTTTTAAGCTTAGAAAAAGCTATTTCATCAGAAAATAATCGCATACCACAATCAGGATCAATGAAAAGGTTTTCTTTACCTATTATATCAATCCCTTTTTCAATGATTTTAGTTATTTCTTCTACAGATTCAACATCCTGTTTTTTAGTGTCAATAACACCTAAACCAATTTTTTTATTAGACCCTTTTAAATCATCTGAATATTGAGCTAAAACTTCTAAATTATTAGGATGACCTGCAAACTCACAATCAATAATATCTATATTAAATGTAATAAAATCCTTAAAAACAGCTTTAACATCTCCACAAGAATGTAAAGATACTGGAATAGTTAACTCATCAACAATAATATCAATAGCTTTTTTAGCTGTTTTCATGTCAATTAATCCTGTGGAAACAAAAGGTTCATCAATTTGAATTATTTTTGCACCAGCTTTTTCAAGAGAAATACATTCCTCTTTTAGTGCATGAGCCATATCTATAATAGCTATGTTTTTATCTTTATAAAAAGAACCTAATCTTGAAGATTGAACTATGGTGGAAGGACCTGTAATAATGCCTTTAACGCCTTTTTTTGCTTTTTCTTTAGAATCCATACCTGATTCATCTAAAAAATTATTCATATATTTAATAGCTAATTTTAAATCATTAGCTCCAATAGATTTATATGGTTTATTTATTTTAGAATCAATAATCCAAGCGTTTCCTTCCTTTGTAAATCCCGGAACATACTTTGCAAACATTTCAACCATTTCACCTCTAACTTGACCATCAGAGATTATATCTATTCCTGCCTTTAATTGAGATTCAACAGCATGCTGAATAGCTATTTTACATGAGTCATAAGCACCAAAAGTTGATAAAATCTTATCTTTCATAGATTTATTATTTTTAATAATAACTGGATAGCTACCTACAACTGTACTTATCATCTGATTCACCAATGAATATGTAATTAAAATTAAAATAAATTTGAATTAATTGAATAAATTAAACACTATTTAAATATTTAAACTTATATTAATAAATACTCCATAAATATATAAAATTATATTAAAATATATAAAAATATACTAAATTATATAAAATTATATTAAAATATATAAAAATATACTAAATTATATAAAATTATATTAAATTATACTAAAATATATAAAAATATACTAAATTATACTAAAATATATTTAATTAAAATTTAATAAGACTAAAATTATAATCCACAGAAGAAAATTGAATAAAATAAAATTAAAATAACACTAATAAAGACAATGAAAACTTTTATTATTTATCAATAGCTATTTTCCTAATATTTTCAATTTCCTCAACATCAACAGGTAATTCTATTGCTGCTGTTCCATGACATGGTTTTGTATAAGAAACAATTATAGTTCCTTTATCATTATTAACTCCAACTGGTATTGGAGGAATTCCTATAATACGAACTCCCAAAACTTTATCCCCTGGATTTATATAAAGAACTTCAGTAGCTCTTTCTTTTATAATTTTTGCACAATCTTTAAATCCTGCTCGTGAGAGTAAAATTTCATAATCATCAGATTCTTGAAGATAAGTTTCTAAACAAAATGACATAAATTAACACCACATAAACAAATAAATTCAATCTACACTAAATCTTTCAAAACCCTATCAAATTTAACTCTAAGAGGAGTTGGGTTATGGAAAGCTCTAACTGCTACAATCTTTGCATCAGTATTTTCAGCCACCATACTTTTAAATTCTTCTAACAAATCAGCATCCTTTTCAAATACTATAGCTATTGACTCACATTGTAAAATATGATAAAATGTTATAAAATAAGAAGCAGCTGCATCTTTATGAACAAAACCAACTAACAAATCATATTTATCTTGTTCTAATCCATCTAAACAAGATTCTATATCTATTTTATTTTTTATATAATAATTTTCAGGATCTGAAACTTCTAAAAGTTTAGTTGCTGCTGGAGTACTAGCCATTGTGACATCATACTCCATTTTTGATAATTTATGAGATGCATAAACAGCCATTGGAGTTTGAGAAGGTGATTCTGGACATCCCAATAATATTAGTGCTTTTTTCATCTATTTCCCTCATTTTTCATAAATATTCAATTATTTTAATAAATATACAATTATTTTAATAAATATACAATTATTTTAATAAATATACAATTATTTTAACAAAAATTCAATTCATTTAATACTCAATTACTTTTAATAAAAATTTACTTATTTTAATAAAAATTCAATTCATCTAATACTAAATTACTTTTAATAAAAATTTACTTATTTTAATAAAAATTCAATTCATTTAATATTCAATTATTTTCATAAATATTTAATTCATCTAATACTAAATTACATTTAATAAATGTTCAATTACGCTTTAAAGACACTGCATGACCAACAACAAGTGCGGCTAAGAAAATGAATGTTAATAAAGCCATTCCATTAATAGAACGATTAAAAATAAACATTCCTACAATCGCTT
>Ga0123353_10013276_pt1 | contig 11790 bp, 12 predicted proteins | sample TergutLab28metaG_3_FD_92763 | JGI IMG/M metagenome (GOLD analysis project Ga0123353, IMG submission 92763) | Labiotermes labralis P3 segment gut microbial communities from Petit-Saut dam, French Guiana - Lab288 P3 | ecosystem: Host-associated > Arthropoda: Insects > Digestive system > Gut ... | reverse complement strand
TTTAGGCTGCGTTGGCCATTCTGCTACGGATGGGGTAGCCGCCCTGCTGTTTTTGCGGTGGATTGGACATCCACCCTTTACAGCATATATCCTTCACTGTTCATTGTTCACTGTCACCACGTCGCCTTCGCCGCTTCATTCACGCATGCCTGGTGCAATGCGTCCACCCGGTCCGTGCCGTGGGTCTTGCTCTTGTAGAAGTGAATGCAGAACACGCCTTCGAAGTTGTTGTTCTTTACGTTGCCGTGGGTGCTGTGGGGCATGCCGTTCATGGAGGCGGCCAGCACCCGTCCCTTGTATTGGATAAGGATCGGCCTGCGGTCCCAACTCCAGCTGCCGCCGAAGCATTTTTTCATGGTGGTGGTGTCTTCTTTTTTATAGGGTTCGGCGTCGATGTGATTGCCGCCCGACCAGCGCCGCGCCTGGAACGTCCTGCCGCTGCGCACATCCTTGATGGTGAACACGGCGTCTTTGGGGATCACATTTTTGCCGTCTTTGAACCAATCGAGCTTCTCGGTTTTCGCTTTTTTCACGCTGGTCTTGCTGCTGCCCGCCGACGCGCTGGAGCTGGAGTTAAACAGCGCCTTGATGGTGCCGCTGCCCGCGATGCCGTCGGCTTTGAGGCCTTTGGCTTTTTGAAAGGACTTAACGGCCTTCTCTGTCAGTTCGCCGTAGTTTCCGCTGACCTTGCCGTTGTAGTACCCTGCGATGGTGAGGGCCTGCTGCAGTTTGGTGACGTGGCTGCCCTGGTCGCCGGGTTTGCTGCCCTTGGGCGCGGAACCCAGGGAGGCGATGGTTTTGCCGGAATCACCGGAAGACTTGGATGAGGAACTGCCGCTTACCGACACGTATTGTTTTGCTACATAACCCGTGACTTTGCCAAAGCGCACCCTGTACCAATCGCCCTTGGTATCCAGTATGGTGAGTTTGGCGCCCTTTTTGACGGTGCACAACTTTTCCCCGTTGGAAGAGGCGCTCTTGCGGATGTTGAGTTCGGTGGCGGTCACCTTGCCCGTGCGCTCAGCCAATGCCGTGGGGGTTGGCATCGTCGCCAGGATGCTGCACAGGATCAGCAGGCAGGCGATGGCCCGCCTGATCCGCGAAGGGGAGGGTGTATGCTGTACGCTCATGGCGGTCTCTCTTTGCATCAGGAGGCCTCCTTGTGGTCGTGTGGTACATAGCTACGTCTATTATATTGCGAATTTATTACAATGTCAATGTTTTTTCAGGATTTTATTGCTTTTTTGTGCATTTTTGTTACGATCCGCGACCAGAAATTGTGGGCGTCGGGCCGCAGGCGCTGGGCCTCGTGGCGCAGGCTCTCCCGCAGGCGCCGCTCCAGCTCATTGCAATCGCTCACCGGCCCTCTCCTCCTTTTCCAGCGCGGCCCGCAGCTTTCTGCGCGCGGCGTGCAGCCGGGACTTGATGGTGCTCACCGGCAGGCGCATGGCCTGTGCGATGTCCCGCTCCTTCATGTCCATGTAGTAACGCATCAGCACGGGGATGCGCAGCTTGTCGCCCAGGGTGTGCACGGTGGTGAGCAGGCGCGCCTCGTCCTCCCGGCGAAGCACGGCCTCCTCCGGCCCCGGCTCCGCCCGGGTTCCCGCGCTGTTTTCCACGCGGTCGCTCATGTCTTCGGTGGGGACCAAGCGCGCGTTGCGCCGCCGGAAGGTCTTCGCCTGGTTCACCACGATGCGCCGCAGCCATGCGTCAAACCGGTCGCTCTCCCGCAGGGAGCCGATGTGCCGGGTGGAGGAGAGGAGCGCCTCCTGCACCGCGTCTTCGGCGGCGGCGTGGTCCCGGGTGATGAGGAACGCCAGCCGGATCAGCGGGTCGATGCGCGAAGCAAACAGCTCGCTTTGGGCCTGGGCGTCGCCCTGGCAGGCATCCCTGAGCAGTTGGGCTTGGTTTTTCACGGCTGCCTCCGCATGGAAATGGCTTCCGTGGGAGTATGCCCCTAAACGAAGAATTCATGCGCGAATCAAGAGCAGGACGTCGCGCCCGATAACGGTAGGACAGCCGTTCCTGTAGGGGCGGATGGTAATCCGCCCGCACCCGTTTTGGCGGGACGATTGCCATCGTCCCCTACATGGATACCTGCTTTTATTGCTTCAACCCTTGATTCGCATTTCACGCATCGCAAAAAAAGCCCATCTATCATTGGGCGATAGACGGGCTTTTTTGGGTTATTCGTTGGCAGCGTTGCCGGGGCGCTTGCTTATTTCGTTACGACAAGCGTGAAGGAAACTTTCTTTTTGGTGCCGTCGTTTGCGGTTACGGTAATGGTTGCCGTACCGGGGTTCTGGGGTATGACAAATATCCCGTATACGTCAAAACCGTTGGGGCCGGGGCCTGCACACAGCGCTTCGAGTTCAGGCGCCGCCACCGATGGCTTGGAACTCGTGACGGAGAAATTCTCAAAGACGCTATCTGTTTCAAAGAGGAAGATGGCATCGTCCATCCCGCCGTTCACACTACTCTTCAGTGAGAGCCTCGCCGGGCCAAAGACCCGCATGACAGTCGTGGGGGGCTGCACATTGATGACCGCCGGAGCGGACGTCAGGTTTGAGCCGTCCGTCGTTTTCGCCTGCACGGTCACCTTCAGGAATGGGGGCATCCCCGTCCACTTTTTCACCGTGAGTTTGCCGTTGGCCTTGCCAATGGTAACGGAGTTCCCGTATGCCACGGGATTATAGTCATTGTGGGGGAAGCTGCTGCCAGTTACGCTGAGGATCTCCCAGTTCACCGCCTTGACGGTCGGCGTGCCGTACGTGGAACCCAGCGCCGCCCTCATCGTGAGTGATTTTCCTACGGCGAGGACCGCTCCGCCCCTATAATCGTAGTAATAGTCTATGCCTGGCCCGCCTTCTTTGTCAGGATTCCAGAACGGGAACTTGACTTCGTGGTCTTCATTGATCATGAACGCCGTGTCGTGGGAAATCCGGATGGAGGACGCGGGAATGATGACCCGGACGGTAATGCTGGCTTTTTTACCGCTGCCATCCTGGGCGGCGCAGGTGATGACGGTGGTTCCGGCGGAGAGGGCCTCCACCATTCCCGTCCCGTCCACCGTGGCGACAGCGGGTTTGCTGCTGGTCCACGCAATCAAGCCGGGTTCGCTGGGGTTGCTGGGGCCAAGGATGGTGGGCACGAACTGAATCGATGTCTTGCCGGCATTATTGGCCGCCGACATGGGGTGGAGGAGCTGCGCGCCGGTCATGATGTTCTTAGCGTTTCTTGTGATCCTGGGCGCAGGGTCGCCGGGATCGACAAACGTAATGGAGGTGACCGCGGCGGATGTGATCTTGAAGGTCTGCAGCTCCATTTCGGAGGGATTATCCCTGGAGACACAACGGACAGTGAAGGTTTGGCCGATGGCGGTGGTGTTCGCGGCGACCTTCAGCACGCCCGCAGGGGTTATGCTGACGCCGTCGGGCAGAGGAAAACTGCCGGGATCAGCTTCCCAATAGACGGTTTTGACCGCGGCGTTCGCGGGGGAAACGGCGCCTCTAAGCGTCTTGGACCTGCCCGGAGCGATCACGGAGGGGTCGTTGCCGCCTACGATGGATACGCCCAGCACAGGCTGTCTCACCGTTACCGCGACGGAGGCCTTTTTGCCGCTGCCGTCCAGCGCCGTGAAGGTAATGGTGGCTTTGCCCGGCGCGTGGCCTGTGACCTTATAGCCTTGGCCGGGGAAATAATCGCCCACGGTGGCAATTTTCGCGTTGGAGGTGGTGATGGCAAAATCGACGTTGCTGGGGAAGTCGGCAAATGAGGTTGGGGCATTCGTAAACGATGTGGAGATGGAGATGTACCCGGGGTCAGTAACACCCACAGGGATGATGCGCGACACCGGATCCATAGCAAGCTTCAAGGAATGCACGGGGAACTCGTTTACGTCAAGCACCCAAAGAGCTACAGCGCCACCCGTGGCCGGTTCGGCCATGATTTCGATTTGGTTGACGATATTCGCGTCCGCTTTAACAGTGAGCCTGCCTGTGTTGGCGACGATGGTGGCATCGCCGGAAACGACGGACCATGTCAGCTTCTGGGTGTTGGAAACGGGGGTGAAGACCGCGGTGTAGGGCACCGTTCTTCCTCTGGCCACATACGACGGCCCTTTGATTTCGACCGACGTGACAACGGGATTGTTGACATTAAAGGTGATCGCAGAAACCTTGCTCACCCTGCCGTAGGCGCTTACCGCAAGCGCCCGGACGGTGCACTTGCCGGCGGGGAGATTTAGGGTATTCAGGGGGATGTCCTTTGCGTCTCTGGGATTTGTGCTGGGGACGTATACTTCGCCGTTGGTTACCACGCCGTTTTTCACGGCAGGGCTGGTGCCGTCCACGGTATACACGACAAACGAGCCATTAAAGCCCGGCGTTAACCGTATCGACACGTTTGCCGCAACGGTGGTGCCAACGGTGGGGAAGCTCTTGGTAAAGATGGCGCCATTGACGTTCAGGGCAATCGTGGGCGCGGTGACGACCTTCTCAAACAGCTTGGGGGCGTTGATGATGCCCGAACCCAACTTGCTGCTGCCCGCAGGCTTTACGCAAGCGCCGGTGAGCGCCTTGCGCAGTGCGAGCACGTCGTTTCTGTTGGGATTGCCCACGCCGCCGTTGGTGAGCTTCCGGGTGCCCATGGCGCTGTAGTACAACGCTGCCACGCCGGAAACCACGGGGGCCGCCATGGAGGTGCCGTTCTTTAGCTCATAACCGGTATGGCCGGGGTCGCCACGGGTAGCGAGGGTCGGCGCCATGATATAGGAGCCGGGGGCGGCCAGGGTTGCGGTTCCGTAAGTGGAATAGGGGGCGCGCATGTTGTTGCCGTCCGTTGCCGCGACGCTGATCACATCAGGGTAGTTGGCCGGATAGTTGAATCCCATCACACTCTCGTTTCCGGCCGCGGCAATGATGGGTATGCCGACGTTGATGCAGTCCTTAATGGCTGCGGCAACTGCTCCATCGTAATACGGGCCACCCAAGCTCATGTTGATCAGATGCACTTCTTCCTGGCGAAGTTTATCCAAGGCCGGAACGATCTCGTTCGAGCGGCCCCCCGGTATGTTAATGATCTTGGGGACGCCATTTTCGATCACCGTGATCGGGAAGGGGGTGCCAAATACCTTGTAGGAAATGATTTTTGCCTCAGGCGCGATGCCCGCGCCGCCTACGGAGGTACTCCCGCCAAAATTCGCCGCGATAATGCCCGCGACATGGGTACCGTGGCCGTATTGGGCAGCCTGATCCGTTGTGGTGGAGCCAAACGCGGGGGCATTGTAAGCCACTACTTTGCCAGCGCCACTAAAAGCCGCGTGGCTGGCGTTGATGCCCGAGTCAATCACGCCGACGGTGACGCCCGCGCCCTTGGTGGCTCCCCAAACGCTGTAGGTGCCAACCACGTCGTGCATGTATTGGTAATACGGGTCGGTGGGATCACTCAGATATCTGCCGCGCGTACGCCAATTGTCCCAGGTCATTGTTTTTGGAGCGTCGGTCAGCGTGGAAGCGGCGCCCAAAGCCATTTGCCTTAGAAAGCGCGCGCCGCCATTAGGCGAGGTGGGAATGAGGCGATAGATGTAGTTGGGCCGCACGGCGATGAGCCTAGCCTGGGGATCGGCGGCTGCGGTAATCGCCTGGAGCGCGGTAACGCCTTCCGGAAGCTGGAGAACGGCCAGCCTGCCCTCGTGGGCCCGCACGCTGGCGCCATAGGAAGCGGCTACCGTCTGCGCGAACTCCCGGGATTCTGTGGAAAGCAGCACCTCGTTGGGCATGTAGTCTTCGCCGGGAACGGCCTTGTCCAGCTGCGCCAGCGTACCGTCGGAAATCAGCAGCTTCTTGTCGGCCAAATCCTGGGCGCTGAGCACATAATCATCGGGCATGCCGGGGAAGCCGTACTTCTCCATCGTGTAGGAGAGGGCGTCCTCAACCTCGGCGTCCTCGTCCTCTTCGTCCTCTTCATCCTCCGCCAATGCGACGGCCAGCGCAAACAGCGGCGCATTCTCGTAGAACAGCTCGCTGTATTGCTCCAAATACACCGCGATTTCGCTGTCGGTCAGCGGATTAAAAGCGGCCCACGCGGCGTATCCCACGTCCAGCGCTTCTCCGTCCAGCGTATAGAAGACATGGATGGTCTCGCCCTCTTCTTCCGCGTAGGCATAGACGACGCCCTTGTCCAGCAGCACGAACAGCAGCTCTGTCAGCTGGCTGTCTTTATATACGGCCGTGTTCCGCGCCAACCAAACCAATCCCTCGGTAAAAGCCACGGGAGCGGGTTTGTCCGCTTCCGGCTCGGCGGTGGGATCGGGATCCGGCTCGGGTTCGGGTGTGGGTTCAGGGGTGGGTTCGGGCGTAGGATCGGGCTCCGGCTCCGGCTCGGGAGCGGGCGCCGGATCCTGCTCTTCGGTCTGGGCGGGGGGATCCCCTGCCTCCTCGGCAAAAGCGCCCAATGAGCAGAAAACCATCGTAAAGACCAACAGGAACGATAAAATCCGTTTCATACGTTACTCTCTCCTTCTTCTATGTTGGGCAAACGGTATATGGAAACATGCGACGCAACGCACGTTCGCATCAAAAGAGGGTGTAAATCCAGTTGGGCTGCACCGGGGGCCAATCGTTCTCCCTGCCCAGTTGAATGAGCTCCATGATGTCCAGCTCGGTGTGATATTTGGCAAGCCCGCCTTCCACGGAAACCAGCTCGATGCCGTACAGCTCGGCGATTTCCTGCGCCTGCTCCCCGTTTTCCACGGTGGCCAGCAGGACACCTGCTTCATAAGAGCCCTCACGGGACGGCCGCTGAGTAAAATCGCGCCCTCCCCTTCGCGGAATCCTTTCCATTGACATCTCCTCTGAAATCTTCTCTCCCGGCAAAGAAACGCCTCCAGCTGCCAGCGGCAAACAAATGGCAAGGAAGACCGCCACAATTCTATACATCATACGTAGTGTGATCCCTCCCTCCAATAGTGGCTACAAAAGCCTTTCAAACCTTATTTTAGCATACAAAACGTGAAAAGCAAAGCCTTTTTCATATTAACTGCGCGCAAAGACTTTGTGAAAAAATGCGCATGTGGTCACAAACTATGGTATAATGGGCGGGATGAAATGCCAAGACAAGGAGGATGCGACGACTATGCAGTTTTCCAGAGAAGTGGAAGAGATGGCTTGCGTGGCCAAGGGATGCAACCACGGCCCCGCGCCCATACCCCAGGAGGGCAAGTGGGTGCAAGCGCGCGAGATCAAGGACATCGCGGGCCTTACCCATGGCGTGGGTTGGTGCGCGCCCCAGCAGGGCGCGTGCAAGCTGACCCTCAACGTAAAAGAGGGCGTGATCCAGGAGGCGCTGATTGAAACCATCGGCTGCTCGGGCATGACCCACTCCGCCGCCATCGCCACCGAGGTGCTGCCCGGCAAAACCGTGCTGGAAGCCCTGAATACGGACCTGGTGTGCGACGCCATCAACACCGCTATGCGGGAGCTGTTTTTGCAGATTGCTTATGGCCGTACCCAGAGCGCCTTCTCCGAAGACGGCCTGCCCGTGGGCGCCGGCCTGGAGGATTTGGGCAAGGGCCTGCGCTCCCAGGTGGGCACCATGTACGGCACCCTCGCCAAGGGCGCCCGCTACCTGGAGATGGCCGAGGGGTACGTGCTCAAGCTGGGCCTGGACGAGAACAAAGAGGTGATCGGCTATCAGTTTGTGCATCTGGGCAAGATGATGGAAGCCATCGGCAAGGGCGCGGACCCCAAGGAAGCCTACGAGAAAAACGTAGGCGCCTACGGGCGCTTCGCCGAAGCCGCGTCCACCATCGACCCGCGGCATCAGTAAGGAGGAGGCACGAAGATGGCAACGAATAAAGCATTATTTGAGGGTTATGACAGAAGAATCGCTAAGATCGAGAAGGCGCTGGCCGAGTACGGATTCAAGTCGCTGGACGATGTGAAGGAATACCTGCTGCAAAAGGGCATCGACGTGGACGCCGTTGTGCGCGGCATACAGCCCATCGCCTTTGAGAACGCGGTTTGGGCGTACACCCTAGGCGCGGGCATCGCGGTGAAGAAGGGCATCACCAATGCCGCCGACGCCGCCGAGACCATCGGCCTGGGCCTGCAGGCTTTTTGCATCCCCGGTTCCGTGGCCGACCAGCGCGAGGTGGGCCTGGGCCACGGCAACCTGGGCGCTATGCTGCTGCGGGAGGAGACCAAGTGCTTTTGCTTCCTGGCCGGCCACGAGTCCTTTGCCGCCGCCGAAGGCGCCATCGGCATCGCACGCACCGCCAACAAGGTGCGTAAAGAGCCTTTGCGCGTGATGCTCAACGGCCTGGGCAAGGACGCCGCCTACATCATCTCGCGCATCAACGGCTTTACCTACGTGCAGACCCAATACGACTACGCTGCCGGAGCGCTTAACATCGTGCGTGAAAAGGCTTTCTCCACAGGCGAAAAAGCCAAGGTGCGCGTGTACGGCGCCGATGATGTGAGCGAGGGCGTGGCCATCATGCGCCAAGAGGACGTGGACGTGTCCATCACCGGCAACTCCACCAACCCCACCCGCTTTCAGCATCCGGTGGCAGGCACCTACAAAAAGTGGGCTGTGGAGCACGGCAAAAAGTATTTCTCGGTGGCCTCGGGCGGCGGCACGGGCCGCACCCTGCATCCGGACAATATGGCCGCCGGGCCCGCCTCTTACGGCATGACCGACACCATGGGCCGCATGCATTCCGACGCGCAGTTTGCCGGAAGCTCTTCGGTGCCCGCCCATGTGGAGATGATGGGCTTGATCGGCATGGGCAACAACCCCATGGTGGGGGCGACAGTGGCCGTGGCCGTGGCGATTGAGGAAGCGGCGCGGGGCGCGTAAATTCATAGTATAACAGAGAGGCTCCCGGTGAGTGCTGGGAGCCTCTGTTTCATCAAAATCACAGGAGGGTTGGGTAATGATTGAGTTTGCTTTCCGTATAGGAGGGATAGGCGCTGTGCCTTCAGCGATGCTTATGTTTTTCATTCCCGGAATTATCTGCGGCTGTTTGTGCAAAAAGCTGGCGGCGAAAAAGGGCTATATTGGGTATTTTTGGACCGGGTTCTTTCTCATGCTCCTTGGCCTGATTTATGTTGGGTTTTTGCCGATGGAATTTGAAGCGGCGGATGGGCATGGATTGGAGGACGAGGACACTACTCCGCCGCCTGACGGGCCGCGATGAACGCATCGATATCCGCAACGAGATACTGATGGCCATAGGAATGCAGTTCATCGTAGAATGTGCCGAGGTAATCAAGCACGCCGTACTCCTTGAACAGGCGGAAGGCTTCTTTGCCGGTTATGTCGCGTGCGAATTTATAGCACTCGAGGCAGAATACTTTAAAGTGCGCGGTATTGCTCATTGCATGTATCCTCCACTCAATAATCGGGAAGCACAAGCTGCCCTGTTTTTGTTTCGTTTTCCCACAACTCATATAGCTTTGGAACGCTGTAATGCCATACCTTGGTTTCATCTTTTTCAAGCGCTGAGTACAGCGCGGATGAATACAGCTTGTCCATGGCTGTGTCTTCATCTATGTTTGTTACATCGATGATTTTTCCCACCAAACCTGTAGCGATGACCTGCAAAACGAGTGCAAACTGTTTTGCTTCCATTGTTTTACCCCCCTAGTCGCATGGATTCCATAAAACAACAATACGTCAGAGCCTTTTCGGTATGAAAGAGGATTTGGTCGAACAGCGCCTCTACTTTTAAGCGCTTGATGGCTTCTTCTTTGCTATAAATGCCGTTTTCATAGAATTGCACAACGGTGTAGACCTTATCATCCGCAACCGGTCCGAAAACGATGTCATACGGTTCGGCAACTTCCCGCCCGCTTCGGTTGGTGCAGACAAAATCCAGCCACATGCTATTCGGTTCGCCAAAACGGATGATAGAAAGGTCACGTTCTGCCGCTTCCAGATCGCAAGATCCGTGGCTGCTCAACAACCACATTGCTCCCGTGATACAGTATCATTTATCGCTCAACACCTTTACCTGAGATAAGCCAGTATCAACTTCACCGTATTCTCCACCCCCTGGGTGTGGCTGCGCTCGTACCCGTGGGAAGCGTACACCCCCGGCCCGATGAGCGCGCAACGCAGGTCGTGGCCGGCCTCCCGGGCGGAGGCGGCGTCGGAACCATAGGAGGGGTAGATATCCACGGCGTACTGCAGTTTGTTGGCTTTGGCAAGCTCGATGAGTTGGGTGGTGAGCTGATAATCGTAGGGGCCGGTGGAATCCATGGCGCAAATGGATACCATGGTCTCGGCGCAGGCCAGGCCGTCGCCCACGCAACCCATGTCCACCACCAGCATCTCCTCGGCGTCGGCGGGTACGCCCTGGGACGCGCCGTGGCCCACCTCCTCGTACACGGAGAAGTGCAGCGTCACCTTCCGGCCCAGGCTCATGCCAACCGAGACCGCCTCCGCGATGGCCAGCAGGATGGCGGCGCTCAGTTTATCGTCCAAAAAGCGGCTGCGGATAAAACCCGAGGGCGTGATCACCAACCGTGGATCTAAGGACACCACGTCGCCCACGCTGATGCCCAGAGCCGTCACGGCTTCGGTTCCGTCCACCAGTTCATCCAGCAGAATCTCCATGGTGTCCTTGTTGCGGGCCGATGTTTCCAACTCGTCATTGACGTGCTTGGAGGCGTTTTGCAGCTGCACCACGCCGGTGTAGGCGCGATCATCCCGGGTGTGCACCGTCACCTGCTCGGTTTCTATGGCCTGGTAAGTCGGGCTGCCCACCCTGGTGAAACGCAGCTTGCCGCTTTCGGCGATTTCGCGCACCATCAAACCCAAGGTGTCCACGTGGGAGGACAGTACCGTGTGCCTCGCGCCTCCATCACCCAGCGTGCAGGTCACCGTACCCTTGCGGGAGCGGGCCGGAGTAAACCCATAGCCCGTCAGAGTGTCCATCAGGTGGCGGGACAACCGGTCTGTATATCCCGAGGGGCTGGGTATAGCCAGCAACTGGCGCAAATGATCCAGCACGCGAGCAGTATCAATGGATTTTGTCCCCAAATTCTCCATTCTCAATTCTCCATTCTCCATTCCTTTTCCACGCGCCGCCGATAGGCTCCTTGCAGCGCGACCGTGACTGGGCCTGGTTTGCCTCTGCCGATCAGGCGGCCCTCCACCCGCACTACCGCCGTGGGGCGGCGGGATACCGAAGATGAAAACGCCTCGTCGGCGGCGTACAACTCATCGACGGTAAAAGGACGCTCCTCCACGGGGATGCCCAAGGTGGCCGCGTCCTCCAGCAGATGAGCGCGGGTGACGCCGGCTAATATCGCCGGGGTGAGGGGATGGGTGACGACATGCCCGTCCCGCACGATGAACATGTTGGCGCTGGCGCATTCGGTGACAATATCGCCGCGATAAAAGATGGCCTGGGTGCATCCCTTTTCCACCGCGTGCTGCATGGCTAATGCATTGGGCAGCAGATTCAGGCACTTGATATCGCACCGGCCCCAGCGGATGTCCTCAAAAAGTATGGCGTCGTCGCCCTGCTCGTAAGCGTGGGTATCGTGGGGATAGGGCCGCATGGTGAGCGTAAATACGCCGGGGGTTTCCTGGGGCGGGAACTGATGCGCTCGTGGCGCCACTCCCCGGGATACCTGCATGTACACCAGCAGTGAGTCGCCCTCTACCCGGCTCAGCGCTTCCCGTATGATGTTTTCGATCTGCTGCCGGTCATAGGGGCAGGTGAGGCGCAGCGCGGCGCAGCTGCGGTTCCAGCGGTCCAGGTGCTCCCGCAGGGCAAAG
>Ga0123353_10013275_pt1 | contig 11790 bp, 13 predicted proteins | sample TergutLab28metaG_3_FD_92763 | JGI IMG/M metagenome (GOLD analysis project Ga0123353, IMG submission 92763) | Labiotermes labralis P3 segment gut microbial communities from Petit-Saut dam, French Guiana - Lab288 P3 | ecosystem: Host-associated > Arthropoda: Insects > Digestive system > Gut ... | reverse complement strand
GCATACCAACCGCAACGCTACACAACGCGGTGTCGACTGGCAGTTCTCTACCCAAGACGCTCGAACTAAACTCAAACACCTTTATCCAATTGTCAAGTATTAGCGCGGACAGGGTAGTAGGGCTCAGCGTAGCTGACATGACCGGAGGGAACGCATCGCAGCGCCGCTCTTAGATATACAGCGCCAGTTCTTCCTCACTCAACCCCGCCGCCGAGTTCTCGTCCAAATAGATCGTGGCATCCCCATGCCCCTTGAGCGCCGTGGCAGGCAGCATGTTGTTGACCTCCTGCCGCACGGTTTCGGAGATGGCCTTGGCCTTCACGGCGTGGGGGACCACAGAAATAATCGCCTTGCACTTGAGAATTTGCTTGATGGTCATGGAGATCGCCGTGGCGGGCACCTCGGCCAGGGAGGGGAACCAGCCCTCGCGCACCTGCTGGGCCTTGCAGCCTTCGTCGAGATACACCACATGGAAGGCCGCCTCGGTGTCGAAGTCGGCGGGCGGGTCGTTGAAGGCCAGGTGGCCGTTCTCGCCTATGCCGATGAGCCCCACGTCTATGGGCGCACGGCTCACCTCGGCGGTGAGCGCCGCGATTTCGGCCGCCACGTCGCCCTCGCCGCTGACATAGTGCATTACGCCGGGATTGTACACTTCGACGAAGCGCTCGCGCAGATATTTGCGGAAGCTGGCGATGTGGCGGTCGTCGATGCCGATGTACTCGTCCAGGTGGAACACCTCGACGTTTTCCCAGGCGATGGGGAAGTCCTTCAGGGCATCGAAGAAGGGGAACTGCGACGCCCCGGTGGACAGCACGATGCGTGCCGCGCCGTTTTCTTGAATCGCAGCATTGATGATACAGGCGGTTTGTTCCGCCGCCGCTTTGCCGAGCTCGGCAGCTGTTGTGAATACGCGGATTTTCATGGGTTGTCTCCTTTTATTCTGATTTTATGATAAGCTCATATGTCCCTGTGCCCCACATGCGCCGCGAAGCCCTCTCCCCGCAGTGCACGGCCAATCTCCTCGGCGAACAGCACCGAGCGGTGCTTGCCGCCCGTGCAGCCAAATGCAATCGAAAGCGAACTCTTGCCCTCTTTTTGGTACAGCGGCAATAGGAACAATAGTAGATCAGTGATTTTTTCCAGCAGCGCGCGGGATTCCTCGAAGGCGAGCACCCAGTCCCGGATGCAGGCCTCGCGGCCCGTGTGGTCTTTCAATTCCGGCTCATAGAAAGGGTTGGGCAGGCAGCGGACATCGAAGAGCAGGTCGCAGTCGCGGGGCGTCCCGGCCTTGAAGCCGAAGGAGGTCACGCGCAGGTGCATGGCCTCCCGGGGCCGCTCGGCGTAGAGCTCCACGATTCTGTTCCTGCATTCTGTAGGGCTCATCTGCGAGGTCTCCAGCACGATGTCGGCCTGCTGGCGCAGGGCCTCCAGGCGTTCGCGCTCCAAGGAGATAGCCCCGCAAAGCCCCAGCGAGGGGTCGCCCGCGCATAATGGGTGCTGTCTTCGTGTTTCTTTGAAGCGCCGCTCGAGCACCTCGTCGGCGGCGTCCAGGAACAGCAGCTCGCAGGAGAAGCCCGCGCCGCGCATGTTGTCCAGGGCCCAGGGCACGTCCCGGAAGAGCTCCCCCGCGCGCAAATCCATCACGATGGCGGCGCGTTTGTATTCCCCCGCATCCTGCAATAGCTTTGCAAAGGTGGGCGCAAGGCGCGGCGGGAGGTTGTCCGCGCAGAACCAGCCGATGTCCTCCAGGGCATCGACCACCTTCGATTTTCCCGCGCCGGACATGCCGGTGACGATGAGCAAGCGCATTGCAAACTCCCTAAAAAACTACAAAAGTCGTGTAAATGTACCAGTTAGCTTCAAGCTCTTCAACAAAATAGTCCCGGTAATTTGGCGAGTATACAATTCCGACGATCTCGTTGCCTATGCTTTGCAAAAAGCCATATTCGAAATCAACCACACGATCCCTACCACTTTTACCAGGGCTGCCCCAAGTAGTCAAGCTAACCATACACCCGGGTCCGAGTGCCGCAAAGTATTGCCGCAGATTATTTTTCAGCACCGGATCAGTATCGTCCGGCTCGATGCTCGCATAACGGGTGTCGTTTCCGTCTCTGATACGAGCGCTATACCAATCGCTGCCGTCTGCCTGCTTGCCGAAAGTACAATATTCATACCCTTCCATCGCCCACAAGTCGTCTTTTATGCTGTTGAACAAATCCCTGTTTGCAAAATAGAACGCGCGCAGCGATTCAATCGCATGGGCTTCATCGCTCATATCTACCGCGCTTTTTCTGATTGCGGCGGTTGTAGTGGTTCGCTTTACGGTTGGCGGGGCCGAAGGCTTTGTCGATGGCTCGATAGAGGTTTCCAACAGAGTTGTTGTCGTTTGTGGCTGCGTTGTAGACATTGTTTCGGTTAGATGCTGTGTAGTTTCTGTTGGCGCGCTGGTTGGCTTCGCCTGCGGCGTTTCGCAAGCGGCCAAAGAAGCAACCAGAGCAGCGCTGAGAATGACGGCCAAGATAATGCGCAGCAGTTTCATGTTGTGTTTTCTCCTTTATACCTCCGCAATTGCCACAAGATTGTCCTTCCCCAGCCCCGTGGCCCAGGGCTGGCTGTCGTATTACACAAACCGGATCTCCGGCTCCAAAAACACCCCGGTTTCGGCCTCCACCACGGCCTGCACCAAGGCGATCAGCGCGCGCACGTCGCGCGCCAGCGCGCCGCCCGTGTTGACGATAAAGTTCGCGTGCTTCTCGCTCACCATCGCGCCGCCCACGCCCTTGCCCTTCAGTCCGCATTGCTCGATGAGCCCCCCGGCGAAGCGCCCCTCGGGCCGCTTGAACACGCTGCCCGCGCTGGGGAACTCCAGGGGCTGTTTTTCCCGCCTGCGGCGCATGATGTCGTCCATTTTCGCCCTGGTTTCGACTGGATCGCCGGGTCCCAGCTTGACAGTAAGCTCCGTGATCACCCCATCATTTTGCATGAATACGCTATGCCTATAGCCCAGCTCCAGTTGTTCAAGGGGCAATTCGCACAGCTCGCCCGATGCATCAATATACTGTACACAGTGCAGCACATCCTTCATCTCGCCGCCGTAGGCCCCGGCGTTCATGTACGCCGCGCCGCCAGCCGAGCCCGGGATGCCATAGGCGAACTCCAGCCCGGATAAACCCTGCTTCTGCGCGAACACGCAAAGCTCGCTGAGTTTCACGCCCGCTTCGCAGGAGATCAGGCCCTTGCCCATGTACCTGATGTCCAGCAGCTTCTCTGTGGAGATCACAACGCCGTCAATGCCGATGTCTTTCACCAGCAAATTGCTGCCGCAGCCCAGGATAAAGGGCTTCTCGCCCTGCTGTGCGCAGAGCTTCAGGCAGGCTTGCAGCTCTTCAACCGAGGCCGGGAAGAGCATCAGCTCCGCCGGCCCGCCGATTTTGAACGAGGTTTTGGCGGACATGGGGACGTTTTCCTCATAGGCGATGCCGAGGGCTTGCAGCTGTTCAATCATGCTCATAAATTTGCTCCTATGGTCATTCTTAAGTATTCACGTATGCCATTCTCCTCGTCCTGCCGGTACGCAAAGCCGAAATGCGCCCCCACCGGCAGGGCCAGGCTGTGAAACAAATCGCACATGACATATATAGACGCTTTAATATCGGCATAGTCGCTGCCGGAGTATGTTTTTTCGTAAAGAGAGTAAATCTCCGGCGGCAAATAGCGCCTAAAATACTTGCCCTGCTTGCCGACAGAAAGAGAAAAGCCGTGCCGCGTGCCTATGTACCAAGCGATCATGTCGTGCAGTTCAGATCGTACGCAGTCATTCAGCATGTGCATCACATAGGGCAACTCGTCCCGGGCGATGCCCTTGGCCGCGTTGTTCAGACACCACCAAAAATTGTTGCAGCAGGACATGTAGTCCAGTGCTATAGGCGGCTTGATATGCCAAAATCCGGCGTCAGGCGGCGGCAGTGATGGAAGCAATCCCGCACCGTTGTCCTTGTCAAGAAGAATAATTGCCGGTTCCCCGTCGTCGAAATACGGGGTAAACTCTATGCTCAAGTCAAGGCGCACGCCGTCTGGGAAAAGCATCAGGTAAAAGAAATTGCCGTCGCCGCCCGCGCCGCGCATGGCCTCCGGCATTTGCATCATCAGCGGCCTGCCGAAGTGCTCCACCGCCCAATCGGGCCTGTTGTAAAACGACGCAATGTCCGTGACGAAGAAAGCAATATCGTAGTCCTGATAGCAATCCTTCGGCGCCTCCGGGTTCGCGCGGGAACCAGACAGCAATACAGAGCGTATGCGCTCATCGGCCTGCGCCACGCCCAAAATGAGCGCCATCATCTCCTGCTCAGATCGCATCTCAACTGTCACCTGTCAATTGTCAACTGTCAATTCGTCAGTGCCGCCGCGCCCACGATGCCTGCGTCGTTGCCCAGGGAGGCGCTCACCAGCTGCGTCTGTTTTTCGTCGTAGCGGGTGTAGCGCTCGGCCTTGATGAGCTCGCGCAGGGGGGCCAGGAGGTTCTCGCCCTCGTGGCCCACGCCGCCGCCCACGCAGATCATGCCCGGCTGCAGGGCGTTGATGAGGTTGCCGAGGCCCACGGCCAGGTAACGCATGTATTGCTCCACAAGCTGCGTGCCCACGGCGTCGCCAGCGCGCCAGGCGTCGAAGGGGACTTTCGCGTTGACGGCGTTAATGTCGCCGCCCGCAAGGGTCCAGCAACGGCTTTCGGGGTGCAGCAGCATGGCGGCCTTCGTCTGGGCGATGAGGGCCGTGGCGCTGGCGTAGGCCTCCCAGCAACCCTTGCGGCCGCAGTTGCAGGGCGCGCCGTCGATGGCGATCACCATGTGGCCGCACTCGCCCGCTGCGTCGTTCACGCCGTTGACGATCTTCCCGCCGATGACGATGCCGCTGCCCACGCCCGTGCCCAGTGTGATGGCCACGAAGGAATCCAGGCCCTTGCCGCAGCCCGCCAGGGCCTCGCCCAGGGCGGCGCAGTTGGCGTCGTTATCCAGGTACACCGGGCAGCGCAGGCGGTCCACCAGCATGGCCCGGGCGGGCACGCGGTGGAAATCCAGGTTGGTCGCGTAGGAGATGACGCCCGCGTCCTTTTTGATCGAGCCCGGCACGCCTATGCCGACGCTTTCGATGTCCGCCATCGTGAGCCCCGCGTCCTCCACGGCCTCGCGCACGGCTGCGGCCAGGTCATCGAAAAGCTCGTCCGCCGCGCGGGGGGCTCTGGTTGGTCGCTGTCCGCGCCCGACAATGCTCCAGTTTTCGTTGACAACGCCGACGGAAATATTCGTGCCGCCCAGGTCCACGCCGATTCTGTTCATAAGATTATCTCCTTTTATATTGTACTAATGTTATAGCATATGCGGTCAAATGGTCAGGTTGCTGTAGTATATCGCCCCCACCGACTGCGCGAACTGGGCGACCGTATAGACCGGGTGATCCTTCAGCTGCAGCATCAGGCTTGTAAAGGCGTTCTGCTCGTCCGCGACGGACAGCAGGAAGGTGTCGTCTATTTCGGCGCAACCGCGTTTAATCAATTCAAAGCAGCAGGGCAGCTTCACCAGGCGGCCATACAGGACGCGCTCCCTCGTGGCGGGGGCCAGGATGTGGTCCGTCTCGCTGATGGTAATGCCCGTCGCGCGCCCGATCTCCAGGAAGACCTCCCGCATCAGGGGATCGCCCGCCTGGCACAGGGCCATCAAATACTCCAGCAGGGGCTTGCGCATGTCCTTCGGCTCCAGGATCACAAAGACGCCGCCGTCCCTCTCCTCAATGAAGCCCTTGTCCAGCAGCTCGCTGTAGAGCTTGCCGTCCCCGGCCTGGGACGCCTTAATCGCCAGCCGGAACACGCCGCTTTGCCCCATGTATTTCTGCACCGTGCCGGGCAGCCGGGTGTTGAAATTGTTGACGCTGCGCAGGTCGTCGGGGTGGTATTCCCGGCCCCGGAGGCTGCCGAGGTCGATGATGAAATTGTAGGCCTCCAGCGGAATCTCGGGGATTTTGCCCGTTTCGTCCACCCATCCGGTGCCGAGGTCGGTGCCCAGCGTGTGGGCGAAACGGCCCTGCCGCAGCTCCCCGCTTCTCCCCGCCGCAAGCATCTCCATCGCCGCCGTGAAGGCCGCCATGGGCCCGTCGTTGGTCATGCTGACCTTGCCGCCGGGGACGCAGTACGCCGCGAGTATGTCATTGAGATGCATCAGCTTCTTAAATTCCTGTTCGTAGTCGATGTCGGGATTTTCGCGTATCCCACGGGTTTTGTGCACCTCGCCCCCGACGATCTTGTCCTTGATCACGACGTCGGGGAAGCACAGGCCAATGGCGTCAAAGCCCCTGACGTTCTCCCCCAGGGCCTGCTCCGCGTTTACAATCGCCTGTTCCATTGCGTCGTCCGGTAAGTGCGCATTGATTGCTTCGTCAAGGCCCGCGATGATTGCCGCGTCAACCTCAGTCAAATCGCAGGAAACCCTTGCGCGCAGAAGGCGCGCCAGCAGGCATACCGGCGCTATCAATTGGTCGGCGCGGGTAAACAGGGTCGGGAACCAGTCGTACTCCTTCAGGTAACACAATTTGCCGTTGACGGACACCGAGAGCTTGATGTCGGTTCCGCCAATGTCCACGCCGCAGAGGGTTTTCTCTTCGATCCCAGCGAAGGCCCTCGCGAAACGCGCCGCGAAGGCCTCGCCGTCCGCGCGCCGCTCCGGGGATTCCGGCGCCACGCCCGGCACGACATGAACTGCGAAGGGCGCGCCCGCGTTTTGGGAATCCAGCATACGCTCGATGACGTTCACGCTGCGGCCGTAGGCCCTGCGCTCCCTGCGGCTGCGGCCGATGCCGAAGGCGGCAATCAGTTCCTCGAACAGGGACGTGAGCTTCCCGTCGGCTGAGACAGCGTAAATTGTCAGCGCCGCCCCGCCGAGGGACGACAGGATGTTGTACACCTCGGCAAAAAAGTATTCCTTGGCAAATTGCAGCTGCTCGCCGGTCTGCATGTCCGCCAGAGGCAGCCGCAGGCAAATCCGGCGAATCGCGCCGTCAAATTTCTTCAATTCCAGAACCAGATCCGCGCCCTCGCCGGCGAGGAAATCCCTGCGGACCTCGGTCAGGTATACGGGCACATCCTGCCGGGCCCGTTCGATGAAATCGTTCAGCTTGCTCAAGATATTATCCTCCCGAAAAAATGATTTATTGTCAGTGCATATTCCAGAATTTCAAATAGAATCCCCAGTCCTCGCGGCTCATGAAGTGCGTACCCCTGCGCAATGAATACCCGATGCGGCCCTCGGGGAACTGCGCCGGTGCCTCGGGATACTCGGCAGGGGCGACGAGGCCGGGCAGGCCCAGCAATTCGTAGGCCTTGCTTGCCTCATAAAGAGACGTGAACTCGCTTTGCGGGTCGGCCCAGAGGTCCTGCTCGGCGTTGCATACAGCTAACAACCGCGGAGTGATCAAAGCACCCAGCATGTGCTGGTCGAAGGGCATATCGTCCTCTTTATCAACCCAGTTGAGAAAATTCTTGCAGAACCAGCGCTCGATGCGCACGGGCAGGTGGCGCATCTGCTCCCCCTGCTTGCCCCTTGTGACCGCCATGCCGCCAAAGCCGGAGTCGTTCACGCCCGCCCCGGCGAAGCGCTCGTCCTGCGCGGCGCACCACAGGGCCGTTTTGCCCAGGCGGGAGTGCCCCGCGACGAAAATGCGTGTGTCGTCTATCTCGTCGAGAGTCAGAGCATAGTCCAGCACGCGGCTGGCGGCGTAGGCCCACATGCCGCACTGGCCCCAATCTGTCCTATCTTCCTTGCGATCATACATCGTTGCAAGGCCATGGGTGAGCCACGAATCTTTGTCGTCCGGCGAGACGTCGTTGTAGCAGAACGCGGCCAGAGCGAAGCCGCTGTCGATGACCTCCTCCACGGGCATGTAGTGGAAGTCCGGGTAGGGCTTGAAGGAGATGTAGACAGCCAAAGGCAGGGGTTGGCCGCTGAAGGGCACGACGAGATTTACCGGGAAGGAGAATTCTCCCTTCGGCGTATCGAAGCTGAGCCTCACCAGGAGTTCCATCGCCTTGCCCGCCCAGCTCTTGCCGTCGAAGGGCAGCGCCTCACTGCGCACTTCGCCGGGCGGAGGCGGGGAGAAGCCGTACTCCTCCCGAGAGAAGAGTTCCAGCAGTTGCTTGCGATAGGCGGGCCACTGTTCGGCCGTCATGCCCTCGGGAATGACAGGCGGGAGCTTGCGGGCTTGCAGGTCTTGCGGGAATGTCATATGAACCTCCGATTTGTGCGCTTTTATTCCTCCGGAAACGCGACGAGCAGCGCTGGGTCAATTTGGCTGGCGTCGAAGCGGAAATGGCCGCTGATCTCCCAATACTCCAGGGCATCCTCCTCGCGCCGGGGCTGGCCCATGTTGTGCAGAATGTAAGGACGGCCGCTGTCGGCGCGCCTGTCGGACACAATGGCGCTGTGCCACGTGCCAAAGGTGACGATGTCGCCGGGCTGCCACTGGTCATACTGCGTTGTGTCCGTGGTGAGCGACCGCGCGTGGCGCCGGAAGAACACCAGCAGGTTGGCGGTGCGGCGGAAATCGATGTGGGGGTCGGGCCTGCCCTCCACCCGTGGGTACAGTGACACGTTCGCGGCGATGTCTTTATCTACCATGGCCTTCAGATCGTACCCGGCCTGCTTGAACGCCCGCCAAACGAGGTCGGTGCACACGCCCGCGTCCTCCGGGGGGTAGCCGCCCATAAACCAGGAGGGGTCGTAGCGGGGCAGGGCCAGCGCGTCGCTGCGCGCGCCGATGAGGATGTCCGTGTAGTCGTCGATGCCATTGCTATTGAAGTCCACCGGGCTTGTGACGGGTGGGTAGGGGTTGGCGGTTGTCGCCGTTGTACCGGAGGGGCCGGAAGGGGAGGAGGGCTGCGCCGCGTTTTGGGTGCAGGCGGCAAGGCTCAAGCACAACACGAAAAAAAAGGGTATGAATACTCGTTTCATAGGCGTGATGCTTGCCATAGCCTCAACGATTGCCTGTTCCATCGGTTTGCTTTCCATGAGTAATTCCCCCTTGAAATAATTTGTGATGCTAGATCTCCGGTATGCAAACCTCCACCTCGCGCCCCAGCCGCCCCGATTCCAGTATCCCGCTGATGATCGCCTGGTTGTAGATGATCTGGCTGGTGGGGATGGGCGCGGGGAGGCCCTGCTCTACGGCGCTGACGAAATCGCGGACTTTCTCCTGGAACAGGTTGAGCTTGTGCTGGATGTAGGGGATGGGGGTCTCGGTGCGCAGGCCGAAGGCGTCGTGGAACAGCGTCATGCCGCCCACGGTGCCGTCCCACGCGCCGCCGCCCGCGGGCAGCACCTTCAGGCCGGCCTTGTCGCCCAGGAAGAACGTGGCCCCTGTGGTGTCCATGTGCATGGCCCAGCTCATGCGGAAGTCGAGGGTGATGCCGCCCTCCAGCCGGATGAGCGCCACGGCGAAATCGTCCACGTCGAAGCGGCCGCAGCCCTCGGGATAGAGCACGGGGCTCGGGCCGAACACGCCGAACTTGCTGGCGGAGACCGTCAGCGGCTTTGGGTAGCCCAGGGCGTTGAGCGGCATATCCAGGCCGTAGCAGCCGATGTCGCCGAGAGCCCCCATGCCCGCGTAGCGTTCTTCGATAAACGTGTTGCCCGGGATGCCGCGCCTGCGCCCGCCGCCGGTCTGGACATAGTAAATCTGCCCCAGCTCGCCCGACTGCACGATTTCTTTGATCTTCAGGGAGTTCGGGTCGTAGCGCGGCTGGAAGCCAACGGAGACGATCTTGCCGCTGCGCTTCTCCGCGCGCAAAATCTCCATGGCCTGCTCCATGGTGACGCAGAGGGGCTTCTCCAGCAGCACGTGGCAGCCGGCGTCCAGCGCCGCAGCCGCGCACACGGCGTGGGTCTGGTTGTAGGTGCACACGCTCACGGCGTCCAGCTGGACTTTCGCCAGCATCTCCTCCGTGCTGTCGAAATACAGCGCCTGCGGCTGCTCGAAGCGCTCGAAAAAGGCCTTCGCCTTGCCAGGGACGATGTCGCAGCCCGCGGCGACCTCCACGTTGTCCAGCTGCTGATACGAGCGCATATGCGCCCCCGCGATGCCGCCCGTGCCGATGATGCCGATGCGAAGCTTGTCTGACATGATGTGATCCTCCGAAAATTTTGTTGTTATTTAGTATGTTGTTTTGAATTTATCCTCAAATTTGCGCACGAAGAGAGCGCGCAGGGTTTCAACCTGGCCGGGCGCGAAGAATTTTTTGGGGAAGAAGCCCCAGCCTTTCTCGGTGTAATGGAGATAAAATGCGTCCACGGTCTCATATGCCCTTGCCACATGGCTATAGTCGATAGATGCACTTTGGCCCAAACCCTGCCCGGAGGCGTTGTAAGCGAAATAATCCTCGAAGAAAGCGGTCGTAGTAACGAGGGGACAGCGGCCCGAACTGCGCTTGAACATGCGGCGCGGTGCCGTGACATTGGCAATCAGGCCCGCTATCCAAAGCGGTACTCCCACCCAAATCCATAATGGAATGTCAGCGAGGAAAGCAAAAATGACCAGAAATAGTAGTGTCACAGGAATGAGCGCATAGTACAATAGCCAACTTGCCCACATTATGGGGCGACGTCTATTTACAAAAAAGAAAAACTTCCGGTACGTCTCATAATCTGTATGTTCAGTTATTTCCACGATGGGCATGAAACATTCCTCCTTGCAATTTGGCCTTGGGCCACTTATAATATAATAAAACAAAACCACCGAAATAGCAAGGAGTTTTTGAATTAATGCGTTTTTTCTCTTGTGTGTATGAAGTGACCAGGCAAATTCCCCGGGGAAAGGTGGCCACCTACGGGCAAATCGCCCGGCTGGCGGGCAACGCGCGCATGGCCCGGCAGGTGGGCTGGGCGCTGCATGCGTACCCCGAGCCGGATACACCCGAGACCCCCGGCATCCCCTGCCACCGGGTATTGAACAGGTTCGGCGAGGTCTGCAAGGGCTTCGCCTTCGGCGGGGAGGAGGCCCAGCGCCTGCTGTTGGAGGCCGAGGGGATTGTGTTTGATCTGGACGGCCGGGTGGATTTGGCCGCATACGGTTGGGAAGTGTAGAGACGCAGGGCAGCGACATCCCCGGCGGGCACATCGCTGCCGGAGCCCAACAACGACCGAAATTATGTTCGAGAAAGATTTTTCTTGACATACAAAACCAAACCTGATATACTATTCTATAGGCGCGTGTTTCAGGCTCCCAAGAGGGGTTGCTTTTTTGCGGAGAAAGCGCTCCCGCCTGCGGCAGCGAGACTTTTTATGAGACGAGGGACAAAATGTACGCCATTATCGCAACGGGCGGCAAGCAGTACAAGGTCGAGGTGGGCCAGGAGCTGTTCATCGAGAAGCTGGGCGCGGACGCCGAGGACGAGGTCGTCTTCGACCAGGTGATCGCCCTGGGGACGGACGAGGGCATCAAAGCCGGTACGCCGACGGTGGAAGGCGCGACCGTGGACGCTGTGGTGCTCAAGAACGGCAGGGGCAAGAAAATCACCGTGTTCACCTACAAGGCCAAGAAGAACGAGAAGCGCAAGATGGGCCACCGCCAGCCCTACACCAAGGTGGAAATCACCGCCATCAACGCCGCGTAACGCGGGTTTAGAAGGGAGATCATCATGGCACATAAAAAAGGAATGGGCTCCACCCGCAACGGGCGCGACTCCACCTCCAAGCGGCTGGGCGCAAAGCGCGCCGACGGCCAGTTCGTGCTGGCGGGGAACATCCTCGT
>Ga0123353_10013274_pt1 | contig 11790 bp, 9 predicted proteins | sample TergutLab28metaG_3_FD_92763 | JGI IMG/M metagenome (GOLD analysis project Ga0123353, IMG submission 92763) | Labiotermes labralis P3 segment gut microbial communities from Petit-Saut dam, French Guiana - Lab288 P3 | ecosystem: Host-associated > Arthropoda: Insects > Digestive system > Gut ... | reverse complement strand
TTCCGCGACGGCGCGGCGGTGGATGTACCGCTTGAGAAATGATGCCAAAAGCCGCAGGCTTCCCCGCTGGGGCCTGCGGCTTTTTCGGCGTTATCGGGGCCTTTCGGGGGTGCGTTTGATAGTATTCACACAATCCAAACGGAAAACGTACTATCAAACGGAACAGGACACCGTTTTGATTGTATCAAACGGTGTCCTTCAATATGGCACGCCGGAAGGGATTCGAACCCCCGACCTTTTGGTTCGTAGCCAAACACTCTATCCGACTGAGCTACCGGCGCAAATGTCAGCGCAAGTAGTATATCACAGTCTGACGGAAAAAGCAAGCATTTTTTGCAGAGCCAGGCCATCAATTTTTTTCTTTGGTTTTTTTGGCGCGCCCATAAAATAAGTCTTGCAAACCTCTATTCCCTGTGCTATAATAACCTAGCCATTTATTTTTTTAGGAGGAGAAGACTGTGAAGAAAGCACTCAGTTCCGTTCTGGCGATTTTACTTAGTCTTGGCATGCTGTGCGCGTTTGCCGCCTGCAAGGAAGAAAAACCCGAGCTTTCCACCGAACCCGACACCCAGGTAGAGGATACCGAAGTCATCACCACCGCAGCAACACCGGGCGAAAGCGAAACTACCGACGCTACCGAGCCGCCGACCGAGGACGTCGACGCCCCCGTCTCCGAGGAAGAGACCGAAGAGACCCAGAAGACCCCCGACCAGATGAGCAAGGAAGAGTTGGTCCAGTATTACAACGATGCCATCAATAATGTGCGCGAAAAAAAGCCGTCATTCGACAGAACTTCAACCCAGAAAATGCTGAGCGTCAAGACCGACTTTATCGGCGGCATTGCCGATGGTATTGTCAATAAAATCGTCAAGGACAAAATGCCCGGCAATCCGGAAGAGCTCCCTGTTGCGAAAGGGAAAGACAATACCGGCGCTTTCTTCTCCGAGATGAAGGTATCCGCCGTAAAGGCAAGCGATGTGACTTCGATCAAAGCGACGAAAGAAGGCAACAACTACGTCATCACTTTGACGCTGGGCACCGCGACCAACCCCAAGAAAGACGGCAGCAACGCATACTCCCGCGTTTTCTCCATCGCCACCCGCCAGGATGTGCTCGACGAGCTCAAAGGAGTGGTCTCGGCCGACCCCAACGAGGCGACCATGTTGTTCCACAGCGGCAAGGCGACGATCACAGTCAACCCCGAAGGCCAGGTGGTCAAGGGCTACGGCGAGTTCCTGGTGGATGTTACCGCCAAGAACGTCAAGGCAAGCGGCTTAACCGTAAAAACCCTGAACGCCTATCAGAAGACCTCCAACGATTATCGCAACTTCAAATACTAAAATGAAACAGCGGCCCGGCCCGGCGGATTTTTCTGCCGGGCATTTATCACAATATGAGGGAGGAGTTCCATTGAAAAAAGCACTCGCGATTCTGCTTGCCTTAGGGCTGCTCTGCGCCTTCGCCGCCTGCGGCGGGGACGGCCCGCCCGAGCCCGAAGAGCCCACCAGCGACATCGTCGTAACCGAACCGGGCGCCGTGACCACCGATCCCCCGGAAACGGAATCTGAAAGCGAAACCACGGAACCGGAGAGCGAAACGACAACGGATGAGGGTCCGGTGGACCCCACCACATTAGACACGCCGGCACTTGTGGAGTATTTCAACGAGGCCGCCAACCGCGTGCGCACCGAAAAGCCCGCTTTCACTTACGAGATGACCAACAAAGTTATCAACCCGAAAATTGTCGGCGGCATCGCCAGCATCCTCAATCCCGTGGTTCCGCGCCTTGTAGGCAAATTGATGCCGGGAGACACCGAGGTCACCTCCATCAAAAAGGGGCAGGACAACTCCGAGAACTTCCTTTCCCTGGAGAAAGCCACCGCGTCCTCTCTCAGAGCGGGCGACGTCACCAGCATCAACGCCGTCAAGAGCGGCAGCGGCTATGTGATCACCGTCAAAATCGGCAACGCCAAAAACCCGCGCAAGGGAGGCAACAGCGCGTTCTCCCGCTTGTTCGAGATCAAGACGCCGCAGGAGTTGCTCGACGAAATCTCGGGCGAGGACGACAAGATCTCCGGCGACGTCAACAACATCACGCTGGAATACCACAGCGCCAGCGTCGTCATGACCGTGGACGCGCAGGGCCGCGTGACGGGGCTCACCGGCGGCTTTGACGTAAAAGCCACCGCGGAGAGCATGAAAATGTACGGCTTTAACGTGAATTTCCACTGCGACCAGACATCCCGCATCGCGGCGAAGAATTTCACCTGGTAGAAGGGAGCAACATTATGAAAAAAACGCTCGCGATTCTTCTCGCACTGGCGCTGCTGGGCGCGTTCGCCGCCTGCGGCAAGGAGATACCCGCAGAAACCACCGCGGAAACCACCGCGGAGCCCGACACCGTCGCCGTCATCGAAACCACCACCGAAGAGGCCACCGAAACCACTGAGGAAACGACAGAGGAAGCGCCGAGAGAGGTGGACCCGCTGCAGCTGTTCAACGACGCCACAAAGATGGTGAAGGACCTGAAGCCGGGCTACTCCAAGTCCCGCTATACGAAGATCACCGACCTGGATTTCGGCGCGCTGGGGCGCTTCCAGATCGTGAAGGACGCCGTGTATGGCTTCTTCGATGTGGAAAGCAACGGCGAGGGCACCCTGAAGACCACAGTCAACAAGGGTCAATCAAGCGACCAGATGCGCGCCAGCAAGTGGACGGCGGGCGACGTCAAAAGCGCCACCGCTGAGCCGGACGGCGAGGGCGGCTATGTGGTGACCTTGTTCATCAAGGAGGGCAACACCCGCTGGAGCGGCACCGGCGGCAGCGACCCCGGCAGCGGTTCGGTAAGAAACTCCCCCATCGACAGGGGACCGCTGTGCTACGGCGAGGACAATGACGGCAGATACGACCACAAGACCGCGAAGAATATCTATCTTTCCATCAACAATGCGGACGGCGCCAACGCCAAAACCGAGGACATAGGCGAAAGTTCTCGCGGCATCAAGGTTGTGGCCAACATCGACGCCGAAGGCCGCCTGCAGAAGCTCTACGGCTACATGGAGATGACCGTGCAGGTCTACCATGTGAAGTATCTTGTCGTCACGCTGCGGAACAAGGCCGGCAGCGGATACGGCGAAGTGACGTACGATAATTTCAAGTATTAACCCATGGCATAAAAAAGAGGCGCACGGCGATGCGTCTTACGAATCCGCAATTAGAAGCATAGCAGAATGCAAACAAAAAATTATGATATATGATTTTTTGTGCAGCATGATGCGCAATGCTTCTTGCAGCGGATTGGTATTAGGAAAACAGACTTTATTTAGAGACGCACAGCCGTGCGTCTCTACAGTTTTATTCCATGCCCCGGTCAAACAGCGCCTGGGCGCTCATGCCGTCCAGCGCCAGCTCGTAAATCTCCTCCGGATAGTCGGGCTGCCAGGTGCTCTGCGTGCGGCCCAGGAGGCATTGGGCGTCCAGGGCGTCCACGCGGCCGTCGCCGTTCAGGTCGCCCTTCACCACCAGGGTGTAGGTGACCTCCAGGCCGGAGCTGCCCGCCACCCGCGCCTTCACCTGGTCACCGGTGCCGGCCAGCCTCTCGGGGGAGGACTGCGCCTTATCGTAGATAAGCGTGCCGTTCACCACCTGCAGCGCGGCGGCCAGGTCCGAGGCGGCGGTTTTATCGGGAAGTATGATCGTGCGACCCGCTTCCGAGACGGTCACCTCCGGACGAATGGATTCCAGGCGCGGCGTGAGGGCGGCCTCCAGGGCGCGCATGCAGTCCAGCATGCGGTATGTGGCGGGGCTGGCGGCGGAAAAATCTCTCACTACGGGGGGGGACACAGCATTGTGCTTGAGCAGCGCGCCCACCTGCCCGCCATCCAGGCCGGGGTTGAGCGCGAACATCCACCCGGCGGTGGCCGTGATCTGCGGCGCGGACAGGGAGGTACCGCTGATGCGCTGGTAGGCGCTCGAGTGACCCGAATTGGGAGTGAAGACGTTGACGCCGGGGGCGTAGATCTGGTTGACGCCGCCATACGCGGAGCTGGCGGTCTGCCGGTATCCCGCGCCGTTTCGCTCCAGCGCCCCGGCCACCAGAATGCGGGCCAGGACCATCTCGGTCTGCTGGGGCGTCAGGCCCGCCTGCGCCGCGTTGCCCGCCGTGACGCTGGCAAAAAAGCCGTTGAGCTGCGAATCCACCCGGCTGTTCCCTGCGGACTGCACGAACACGCAGTCGTAGCCCCAGTCCAGCATCTGCCACAGATACCGCGCCGCCGTCCTGCCGTGGGCCTCGGGATCGTAGCTGCCGGTGGAGCCGATCATGCCCAGGGAAAAATTCACGGCCTTCGCTCCCCTGCCCAGCGCCGTCAGGAAGCAGTCGTAGTAGACCTCCGTGGTGGGCACGGCAATTCTGGCGCTCTCGCAATCCACGGCGTAGACATCCGCCTGCCAGGCCACGCCCGCGCCGCCCCGGCCATTGTTTGCCCTGGCGGCCATCACGCCCGCCACGCCCGTGCCGTGCCAGTGCGGCGTGACCGTATAGCTGTATCCCGGGCCGCTCACGGCGGTGACCGCGGTGATGTTCTGCACGATGCCCGTGAGCTCCTCGTGGCCGGCGTTGACGCCCCCGTCCACGATGCCCAACTGCGCCCGCCCGCCCGTGGAGCCGTAGACGGCCCAGGCCTCGGGCAACCGGTCGATCTCCGCCCACTGGCTGTTGCCCGCCGCGTCGCTGTACGCGCCGCCCGTCCAGGGGTCGGCACTGGGCAGGGCCTGCATCACGGGCCGCGCCACAAGATCCGGCATGGCCGCCGCGACGCCGGGCAGGGCCTCCAGTGCGGCGCAGAGGTCCAGCAGCGCGGCGTAATCCCCCGCGGGCACGCGCAGCTGCCACTTGCCCACCATGTCCGCACGGCCAACGATTTCGCCGCCGGAGGTCTCCAGAGCCGCCTGCCGCTGCTCCCCGGTGGCGCCGCGCTCGAACATCACCACCGCGATGCCCCTGACGAACTCCACGCCGGTGGCCTCGTCCACCAGGAAATCGGCGGGATCGGGCCCGTAGTTCTCCACGGGGGTTGGATCCGGATCATGGGGTTCGAACCGTATGGGGGCCGGCCGGGGATACTCCAAGCCCGCGGATGGGATGGCCTCCCCTGGCCTGCCGGGCCAGCCTCGCCAGGCGAACAGCCCGCCGGTCAGGACCAGCGCCGCCGCCAGCGAAAGGATCAGGATCTTCTTCCAGTTCCAGAATTGCTTCATGATTTGCCACCTGCCTTCCCATCAATGATACCACTTTTGGATGGGGATGTCAAGCCGGTTCGCCCATTGACATCCTGCCAGTCCTGGCTTATAATGAATTCACTATTGGAGACAGGAGAAGCTGTGATGGAGTGGAACGCGCAAACGTATAGCAAAACCTGCGGCAGGGTGACGGAGCACGGGATGCAGCTCGTCGATGTCCTGAAAGAAATGCGGCACGGAAAAGTTCTGGACATAGGCTGCGGCACGGGGGTACTCACAAATGAAATCGCGAAATTCGCCCAGGAGGCCATCGGGATAGACGCGTCCCCCGCCATGGTGGAAAAGGCGAAATCGGCGTACCCCGCGCTTCGCTTCATGGTGATGGATGCCCGCGCCCTGCCCTGGGAGGGCGCTTTCGACGCGGTGTTTTCCAACGCGGTGTTCCATTTCGTCAAAGAGCAGGATGTTTTGCTTGGCGGCGTACATAAGTCATTGGCTCCCAAAGGCGCGCTGGTCTGCGAGTTCGGCGCGGCGGGCAACATAGCTGCCTTACTTGACGCCGTGGCCGCGGCCTGCGTAAAACGGCACAAGCTCTACACGCCGCGCTTTTACTATCCTACAGGGAACGAGTACGCCGCACTGCTTGTAACACAGGGATTCTCCATTGAATCCATCGCCGTATACGATCTCGATACGCGCCTTACGGAGGGGGAGCCGGGCCTGCGCAATTGGATCAGCCAAATTTTTTCCGTGGAGATGGCCTGGTTCGACGAGGCCTCGCGCGAAGAAGTGCTTGAGGAAATAGAAGATGCCTTGCGGCCCGCCCAATGGGACGGCGAAAACTGGCACCTGCTGAACCGGCGCATACAGGTAATCGCGCGCAAGTTAGCAAATTAGCAAGTAAGTATGATAAGTATGATAGTCTGTCTATACATACCCCAATCCTCCCCCGCATACACATACACGGGGAGGGTTGTCTATGCAAGAAACGCTTGCGGCGCATCTATACACATCCGGGGAGGAGTCCGCCGTCACCCGTGCCATCGAGGCGCGCTTCGGCAAGGTGTCGCAGGTGCTGCGGGAGGTTGTATCCCGGGACATCCGAGTGGACCTGTGCGTGGCGGCGCCGGCGTCGGGCCGGGCGTACCAGACGGTCGTCACGCGGGGAATGGGCGCGAGGGATATGCGCGTGCCGAGTTCCCAGAGCCTGTCGCGGGCGGAGCTGGTCTTCATGCTGCCGGAGGACTGGGAACTGCGCAGCCAGGACGAGTGCTGGTACTGGCCCCTGCGCTGGCTGAAGCTGCTGGCGCGCCTGCCGGCCGAGGAGGACTCCTGGCTGGGCTGGGGGCACACCGTGCCCGGCGGCGAGCCCTTCGCCGAAAACACGGATTTTAACTCATTGCTACTTTTGGACGCATTTATACCGGAGGCAAGCCTGGACAAAAACGGCGGCGACCCCTGCGTATTCGACCTGCCCGGGGGCGAAACGGTGCGGTTCTACCAGCTGTTCCCCCTCTACGAGGAGGAGCTGCAATTCAAGCTCAAGCACGGCGCGCAGGCCCTGCTGGACCGCATGACGGCCAAGGGGGCGCTCTCGCCCGTTCTCGACACCGCCCGGGCAAACCTGTTCCCCCCCGCGCCCCCAGAAAAGCGCTGCCGCCTGCAGAAACACCAGCTGCGCCCCCTGCTCCCCGGCTGGGAGGGCCCCGCCGGCTGCCTTGCCACAGACCGCATCCTGGTGGAAGGCGCGCGTGTGGGCTATTGCTACCGCGAGCCCCCCTGCGGCGACTGGGACAGCGGCTGGCGCTTTACCGCGGGAGACGAGAGCGATGAATACATGCGCAATCCGCGGCATTCGGATATCTACACCCTCAACTGCCTGGCGAACTACGACCGGACTATCCTTCCCATCCTGCGCACACCCGCGCCCTGCGCGTTTGCCCGGGGGGAGGGCGGGCTGGAGCGGTTAAAGAATATTAAGCAGTAATCGTGGCGTTTCCATTCGCTTTCCCACAAATCGATCCCCTGCCCCTTGCGCCGGCTGCGTGAGTGTGCTATAATGAGCAAAGTGAATAAGCGAATTACAAGGTTCTGCCGTAATACTACTCCGCAGCTGAAACATAGCAAAATGCAAGCAGAAATTTTAATCCGCACCGGGTGTAATTCCCCGCCGTCTTGCGGCGCACGGGGGCCGGGGCTTGCCCCGGGGTTCATACCTTTCATTATATGATTTTTGCGCAGCACTGTGCGTGATGTTTCTTGTTGCGGAGTAGTTTAGGCAGGTTTACCCATGAAAGAGAGGCGCCCCATGGACCGCCACGAGTTAAAACAGGCCCTGACCGAGGGCCGCAGGGTATACGGCACACTGGTCTGCTCTCCCTCGCCCGTGTGGGCGGCGCAGATACACAGGGCGAACCTGGATTTTATTCTCTTGGACGGGGAGCACATGCCCATGGACCCCGCCGCCCGGGGCTGGATGCTGCGCTGCTACCGGGCGATGGGGATTGCGCCCATTGTGCGCGTGGGCTCGTGCACCTACCGGGAGGCCTTCCAGGCCATCGAGCACGGGGCCGAGGGGGTGCTCGCGCCGTATATAGAAACGATTGAGGAAGTAAAAACGCTGCTTGCGGCCGTAAAATACCGGCCGCTGAAGGGCGAACGCCTGCAGGGCGTACTGGATGGTACAATTATGCTTTCGCCCAAAGAGAAAGAATATTTCCAAAAATACAACGATGGTAACCTGGTCATCCTTAACATAGAGAGCCGCGCCGCTACGGACAGGCTCGAAGCCCTGCTGCTGCCCGGCGTGGACGCCGTGTTCATCGGCCCGCACGACCTGTCCATCAACTTGGGGATCCCCGAGGAATACGACAACCCATTGTATCTGGAATATGTGCAGCGCATCGTCGAAACCTGCCGCGCCCGTGGCGTCCCCGTGGGCTGCCACAGCGCATGGGGCCTGCCCCGGCAGGCCGAATGGGCGCGCCGGGGCATGAATATCGTCATCTGGAACAGCGACGTTGGGCTGTTCGTCCGGGGGATCAACGAGGATTTCGCCTGGGTGCGCAGGGAACTGGGCGAGGACGCGAAAGAGGCCGGGGGAACGGTCACAATCTGAGTTTCGGCCGTTTGTAATTGAACGCGTACCGGGTGCAGCAATGCGTGAAGCCTGCTTTCCGCGCGGCGGCGGCGCTGGCCGGGTTACTCACGCCGCTGTAATAGGGCACAAGGCCCTGCTCGCGGATGTCTTTCAGATAGGCATAGGCCAACGCGGTGGCGATGCCCCGGCCACGGTACTCCGGCAGGGTGAAGATATAATTAACGTCCCAGATGTCCGCCATGCCCTCGCACGGGCTACATGAAATGTACCCAAGCACGCTGCCGTTTTCCAACCAAGCCCGTACCGTGCACTCGTCGGCCAAATCTTCCTTCTGCTTGACGATGGGACGCACGAGATCGTACTCCTCTTTCGCCAACAGACGGATACGCGGGTCAATGGGCGCTTCCGGCGCGGGCGTTTCGCGGGCAAAGCTTTCGTAGGCAAACGTGCGCTTCGGTTTCAGGCCGTGTATGCGGACCTTCTGCAGCGCCTTGCCCGGCGGCACGACGAACGCAATATTTGCCGTTTTGAACCGCGATAGTAGAGCTTTGCAGAAATTCTTTTCGCAGCCGATGAAATTGACCATGCTCCAACCGGGGGATTGCCACACGACGGCAAAGCATGTGCCGCCGTGATTGGAAAAGCACGCAATCGCCCATTTTTCCCGCATTTCAGGCGACGACAGATCAAGGTATTCCATGGAATAGCACAGCCGCTGGGGGGCAATGCGCCGCAACAGGTCCTCCGGCTTAATTGCTATCACAAAATTACTCACTCGCTTTTGTATACTCCAGCAGCCCCCCCGCCAGCAGGATCGCCCTCTGGCGGGGCGACAATTCGTGCCGCAGCATGTAGCTTTCGCCCGTCGTGTTGTTTTTCAAGAGCACCACTGTGCCGGATTCCAGGTTCGCGCGTATTCCCTCCAATGCGAGGTCGTCGCCGGTTTCGATGTGGTCGTAGTCCGCCGGATCCGCGAAGGTGAAGGGCGCGATCCCCGCGTTGACTAGATTGGCCGCATGAATGCGCGCGAAAGTTTTGGCGATCACCGCCTTGACGCCCAGGTACAGCGGCACCAGGGCGGCATGCTCGCGGCTGGAGCCCTGCCCGTAGTTCGCCCCGCCGATGACGATGCTCCGGCCCGCCTGCTGGCAGTGCTCCGCAAAATCAAGGTCGCACTGGGCGAAGCAGAACTGCGCAAGGTAGGGGATGTTCGAACGGTAGGGGAGTATCTTCGCGCCGGCGGGCATGATGTGGTCGGTGGTGATGTTGTCGCCGACTTTCAACACCGCTTTGGCCGCGATACCGGCGGGCATGGGCTCGCTCGCCGGGAAGGGCTTGATGTTCGGGCCGTACTCGATCTCCACGCCGTCCATGTCCGCTTCGGGCACGGGCGGCTCTATCATGTTGTCGTCGATCAGGAAGCGCGCCGGCAGGGCGATCGCCGGGGCGGGGCCGAGGTCCCGCGGGTCGGTGAATACGCCGGTGAGGGCGGCCGCGGCGGCGGTCTCGGGGCTGACGAGGTACACCTGGGCGTCGGCGGTGCCGGAGCGGCCCTCGAAGTTGCGGTTGAAGGTGCGCAGGCTCACCGCGCCGCTGCCGGGGGACTGCCCCATGCCGATGCACGGCCCGCAGGCGGATTCCAGGATACGCGCGCCCGCGGCGATCATATCCGCCAGGGCGCCGTTTTGCGCCAGCATGGTGAGCACCTGCTTGCTCCCCGGGGCGATGGAAAGGCTCACGCCGGGATGGACGGTCTTGCCTTTGAGGATGGCCGAGACTTTCAGCATGTCCTGCAAAGACGAATTCGTGCACGAGCCTATGCACACCTGGTCAACTTTGATTCCTGCCAGTTTACGCACGGGTTTTACTTTGTCCGGCATGTGCGGGCAGGCGGCCAGGGGTTCGAGCTCGCCCAGATCGATTTCGATCGTATTGTCATATTCGGCGTCTTCGTCAGGCAGGAGTTCGATCCAGTCCTCTTCGCGGCCCTGCGCGGCGAGAAACGCCTTCGTGATTTCGTCCGAAGGGAACATCGATGTGGTGGCCCCCAGCTCCGCGCCCATGTTGGTGATGGTGGCGCGCTCCGGCACGGTCAGCCCCGCGATACCCGGGCCGCCGTACTCGATCACGCGGCCCACGCCGCCCTTGACGGTAAGCCGCCGCAGGACTTCGAGTATCACATCTTTCGCGCTCACCCAGGACTTCCACCCCAACGAATCAGCGGATTCGCCGGGGACCCCGGGCAACGCGCCGGTGAGACGTACCAGCGTCACCCGGGGCATGGGGATGTGGTATGCCCCGCCGCCCATGGCCACCGCCACGTCCAGGCCGCCCGCGCCCATGGCCAACATGCCGATGCCGCCGCCTGTGGGGGTATGACTGTCGGAGCCGATGAGGGTCTTGCCCGGTTTACCGAAGCGCTCCAGGTGCACCTGGTGGCAGATGCCGTTGCCCGGCCGGGAGAACCAGATCCCGTGCTTGCGGGCGCACGAACGGATGAACCGGTGGTCGTCGGCATTCTCGAAGCCGGATTGCAGCGTGTTGTGGTCGATATAAGCCACGCTGCACTCGGTTTTGACGCGCGGCACGCCCATGGCCTCGAATTCCAGGTAGGCCATGGTGCCGGTGGCGTCTTGGGTGAGGGTCTGGTCGATGCGCAACGCGATGTCCTGCCCAGGATCAGGAAGCATCGCGTTGGCGATCTCATCGGTACCGGGCGCAGGGAAATCATTGCCGTCGGTTAGATGGCTAAGAATGAGTTTTTGCGTCAGATTCAATGGCATGAAAAAATCCTCCTATTCCAATATGATTATACCGGAAATGGAAGGAGGTGTCAAGCCCTATGACGGCCTACGCTAGTTTCATAGATGAAATAAGAATAAACCCTTGCATACAAAATGAAAACATGGTAAAATGAGTGCTATAATGATATTCGTCCGTGACGCAGTGAGAAAAAGAAAAAGTAAATCAAACACATGAAAGGATACACCCCATGACCAACACCGAAACCTCCATCCAAGCCGCCCTTCAGAAATTCGAGGCCCTCATCCGCACCCAGCAAGTACGCGCTGAAGCGATCAAGCAGGCCGGCGATTTCGTCAACTTCGCCAAACTGGACAAGCTGATTATCGGCGTGTGCGGCGGCGATGGCATCGGGCCCGTTATCACAAACGAAAGCGCGCGGGTGCTCAAGTATCTGCTGGCCGGCGAGGCCGCCGCGGGCAAGGTGGAGTTCCGCGACATCGAAGGGCTCACCATCGAGAACCGCGTGGCCGTGAACAAGGCCATCCCCGACGACGTGTTGGAGGAGCTTAAACAATGCCACGTGATCCTCAAGGGCCCGACCACCACCCCCCAAGCGGGCGACCCATGGCCCAACATCGAAAGCGCGAACGTCGCCATGCGCAAGGCTCTGGACCTCTTCGCCAACGTGCGGCCGGTGAAGGTCC
>Ga0123353_10013273_pt1 | contig 11791 bp, 10 predicted proteins | sample TergutLab28metaG_3_FD_92763 | JGI IMG/M metagenome (GOLD analysis project Ga0123353, IMG submission 92763) | Labiotermes labralis P3 segment gut microbial communities from Petit-Saut dam, French Guiana - Lab288 P3 | ecosystem: Host-associated > Arthropoda: Insects > Digestive system > Gut ... | reverse complement strand
GTCTTTTTATACAAACAAAACCCAAGTCCAACATTTTTAACTATACACACAAGCAAAAGAGAAACGTCTTAGCGAATTTACGCATTTGGTAATAGTAGCGCAGGCATCTGCAAGTCATCTAATGTGACACAAACCGCATTACACATTACAAAACACATGCACTCTAATCCGTAACATAGGAACCAAAGCAATTCCTCCCACACCCAACTTATGACAAACTTGTAATCAATAACACTGAACAATAATAATATACCATACACAAGGCAATAAATATTCAACACATTGCTAGTCTTCAAGAAGTTCTCATAACTTTTAAAGTACACACTACACTTCGTATTTCAAATGAAACACTGTTAAAAATTGTCACCACAGTGCACGACATAAAACAATGGCAATGACAAAAGGCAACCAAGGAAAAACCACTGCCATCCATATACGAAGCTTTCGATTTTGGCACACAAATACTCCAGCAGAACCTTCATTTTTAATACTTCACTACAAAACACAACTGCATGCTTTCTGGTTGCTTCTGCTAGATTCAATCAACCAGTTTTATAAAACTTAAATAAAGGATCAGTTTTTGGCTTAGCACTTTTTTTTTTTTCTGAATATGTAGCCTGCAGCAGGTATGTGATGGGGCCTACCTCACTTATAATATTACAAGCATTACTTCCACCGGCATATCTACTTCTAACAAATGATAACTTTTCACAGACTGCACATATGTTATCACCAAGTAGGCAAACATATGTACTGCTACAATCACAAAACATGTAACTGTCTGATAAGGCTTCGGCTGTCAGCACGGCCTTCCTACTCACCTTCACCGACATTTCACAGAGTACAATGGCTGTCAAGGCTGACAAACATTATGCACTGTAGTTAACCTTCTTTCCATGATGCATGCAGCATATTAACCCATGCAAACATATTACAATAAAGTAAATATGCCCATGCAAATCACACAATATTAGTGTTGATATATTATTAAAAAATAAATCACTAAAATTGTTAAAACTCCAACACGTTTCAGTTTTCCATAAAACCATCCTCAGGGAGCCATTTGTGCCTGCTAAAGTTACTTATTGTCCATTACTGTTTTTTTAAAGTATGCTGGCAGCATGTCGTATTTTGTTTGTGATTTATTTTGTAATAATAAATATATCAACACTAATACTGTGTGATTTGCATGTGCATGTGTTGGTGAAATAAACGTGAATTGAAGCAATATGCATGGTACAACAATAAAAATAAATATGCCCATTCTTATACTAACATATTCAATGGTGTTGCCTGTAATCCTTATACCAACAGTCATTTTAATTCAATGGAAACTAGTAACCCAATTCTGTGGAATAATGGGAATAACTCTCACCCATATCTCGGTGACATGCTTGCACATATTTCTCTGACAAGTAACTGTCACAAACAGAACTTCATATCATGGAAAATCAGTCCCCTGTACACAGATAAAAATGAAGGTCCAAAACACAAACTTAATCCCAAAAACCATTATACAGTTCCACATCCAGATTTGGATGTATGGAATGCATGTATTCACTGCTGCTTAACCATATGAAATGTTGCAGCGATAGAAAACTTCACATTTGCCACACAGTAAATTTACGTGTTTCATATGATTTTCATGATGACTGCAGATTATTCCCTAACCAACATAAACAATCTGGTCGTTCAAATAGCGACAGGCTACACATTTCACAAACTTAGTAAGCAACTGGCACCCACATCACCCTATAACACGCAACACTATACCAACATTGAGAACACACATTTTACTAGCGCATCACCAATAAAACACCGGTTATACACGCTAAACGAAAACACCACCATACCGGCTCCACTTGTATATCAAACGAGGAAGCAAATACATTATCATTATTAACTCCTGGTGACCGACAATATTATGTACACATGCCCTTATCCGCGAAGGGATAAAACAGTTGTGAAGTATTAAAATTGACATGCCAGTTCCATATGCAATACACATGCAGCTCTCGACCATGCTGACGCAAATATGAAACGACATAAAAAACATGTATATAGCTTCAATGTTTGCTTTCAAATTACCTTTCCTAATGGAAACTTCTTTAGAAATGCATCAGTTTTATTGGTTTCTCCGAACACAAATCCCGGGTCGACTTTCACGTTGCAACCAGAATACTGTGCTGCAATTAGAGCTTTATACGCCCGAAAATTCTCCGGGTAAGTATATAAAGTCTGTAACGAAAAAATCAAAAGCATGCATAATTATATGAATTATAAAAACAAAAAGGTTTTCAACAATTATGTTCTTAGATGATGATAAGTGACACAGATGCACTTTAAGCTACCCAACTTACACCAGAAGCCATTGTGGCAAACGCGAAAAAGGAGAATATTGTGTGCCTGATGGTGTGAGAATCTAAAGTTGTAATATCTGTGATCGAATGCATTGGCGCTGGTCATCTAGTGTGAAGTGCCGGTACTAAGTGTAAAAGCCTATATATAAGCATTCGTATTTTCTATCCATTGACTATACAGTCTCAGGCCGATTATGTACAACGTAATTTAAGCGGCGTATGCGCGCAGAGCAGCACGTCATCCGTGGTGATATGCGCAACGCAAACCGACGTGTTGTAATTAGCTACTGTCTGAAGTGGGGAGTAGGGCGACGGAGAGATACGTAGCGACATGACCGCGATGGTGGACAGGACGGGCGTTCCAGTCCACGGTTGCAGCAGATGATCTGTCGTTGCAACGATACCGATGAAATTGGTGAACTGGTCCACATTGTCGGATCCACAGATCAGTTCATCTAGTATAGGTCGGATTGGCACACCGCCGCAAACATGTAGCGGGCCAGGTGATAGATGTAGTACCTCATCCGGTTGTAACGATTGAGGAATAACTTAGCATGCCACTACGCGCTCTCGATCGTGTTCGTATGAGCGAACGACGTCGTACGTGAGGAACAAACACCACATTAATTTCTCCGCTGAAACCACGAACCGTACCTGACGATAGTGGAAGCGAAGCACGCGGAAGCAATGTGATCATCTGGCATCGTCATCGGTAACCGTCCTTACGATTAGTATCGCAGCACCAGGACAATTGGGATCCGCACTTATAACGCACCATACTTCTTCGAATTTGCCCCATATCCTTCAAGAAAAGGATGCTGACGTCTAGGTCCCTGAACGGGAATGTGAGAAACAACTTACTAGCAACACCGTTGGCGCCCAACGTCAAGCGACCGAACGTCGTGGAACAAATGTACGGCTTGAAATTGAGGCGTCGTTGGTATGTTCGAATTACAGAAGTAACACGTACATCTGCTATAGGTAATATAAATGTACAATTTTTGTAACAACACTAAAAAGAATTCGAACCACAAAACAGCACAGTACTCAGAGCAAGAAGCAAAGCGATTCTGGCTTCCGGGGCGAAGTTGACGAAATGTAGCGCGAAACCCGGAGGGGAAGGAGGAAACGCTATGAATATTCCAAACGTCTAACCATTGTCCGTCTCATTGGAGGAGTATCAGGGAACATAGGAAGGTTGAAACAGAAAGGAAATGAATCGCCACATACGTTTGAGGGAAATGACAGAGAAAGAAATTTTATGAATCTCTAGGAACAACCAGCACGACTAATCTAAGTCAGTATGGACAATGTCCGAGGGAAGCAATAGAGGAACACAATGAATAGTACCAACGACTAACCTTTGTTTCAATAGTAATGTTGAGTTGTAGGAATGGAGGGAAGGGGGAACTTGAGCAATATTTCGAAGGGCTAACCGTCGTATCTCTCGTCATATGTTGTAGGTGAAATTGCTGGAAGAGACTAATGTGTGGTACGTGTGATGGAAAAAGGAGGAACAACAGCGCCACATGCCGCAGACCTGCGTTAATACTGTCGAGAGATACGACCGCCGCTTACAACAGACGGCAGAACTTGTGATCTAAATTGTTCAAAATCCATGAACCCCATGATTAGCTCCACCTCTAATCCGTGGTACTTGCACCTGCTGAATATTAGTGGCACTGTAATAATTGTTAAGAAAAAAGGAGAACTTTAATTAAAGATGGTGCGTATTAATTAAAGTTATGACCTATTATAAAGTATAATGTGAAATCCGAGAGTACGTATAAATAAAGGGACCGTGTGCTGACATGTTATTTAAGTGATGTGATTGTTTTTGGTTGTGATAGGTTATGTTGACAATTAAGCATTTTATTTCGTGTGAGGTTATGAATATACTAATTTTGAACTTTGTTCACAGGGTAATGAAAGTTCCCTGCCAATGGAGCTGTGCTCCAATTGTAAGTAGTTCGGTCACTGGTATCTGCAACAGTTTCACTTAATAAAATTACAGTTTTCTTAATATATGTGTTTTTGTTCTACAGTTGATGCAGATGAAATTCGGAGACTGGGAAAACGCTTTCGAAAGCTTGACCTAGATAATTCCGGGTCTTTGAGTATTGACGAATTTATGTCACTGCCAGAATTACAACAAAACCCGCTAGTTCAACGTGTTATTGATATATTTGACGCAGATGGAAATGGAGAAGTTGATTTTAAAGGTACTTCAAAATTCAGTGGAACTTCTATGCCCTATGGTGCAAAATAATTGAATACAGTAGTACCACAAGTGCTTGTATGTTGTGTACTTAGGAGTTTTAATTTGCCCTTGAAAGCAGTTTGGTGTGTTAACTTCAAATGAGGCTATAAGTTTTACTGTCAGAATCTGTTTGAATTTTTGAATCAGTAACAACACATTTCTGTTGCCCTAACAATACTGTCATTTTTTCATAATTAATTACAAGCCCTAGTCTGACATACTGCAGAATATATGGAAACAATGTTTTGAGTTTCATAGATTGTGAGAGAAACAAATCTTCCTGTAATTGATACTGTGACTTAGTTTTATAGGATTCGTGCTGTAAATAATTCTACCAGAATAGAATCTGGTATGACAGAAGAGTCAGGAAAGTGTTTTAGAGGTTACTGAAGTTAACACTGTTCTGGGATATGTCGTTATGTAATGTGGTGGGCAGGTACGCACGTTTGCAGGAACTGCAAGACTACACATTGTCATCTCAGATAGTAGTCTTGAGCCTAATCAATATGACGGCCTTAAATCTCACAAGGTTAAGGGAGATAGGTATATAGAAGAATTTCCTCTTTCATCATATTTGTTTTGTGTGTTTATTTATAGAGTTCATCCAAGGCGTATCACAGTTTAGTGTTAAGGGTGACAAGGAATCGAAGTTGAGATTTGCTTTTAGGATCTACGATATGGATAATGATGGCTACATTTCAAATGGTGAATTATTTCAGGTATTCTGGCTACATATTCATATGTTTATTATGGTTCTGTTTGGTTCAGTATCAGCTAGCTGTAAATGTGTTGTTCTTACAGTATTCATATTCCATTAATTTGAAGATAAAACTGCTGTTAAGAAACTATACTGGCCACATAAAGGAAAGTTTGTGCCTGTAATTTTGGAATTCAGAACTCTTTTATGTTAAATACACTTGTCTACCATGAAGTTAACTTCACAGAGAGCCTGTTGAGTCATAAGAAGATCTGTCCTTGAATTATTGTATGCAGTGAGAGTGCATTGTCCCACTACAAATCCATAACAAGAGAAACATTTTAAAGACTTTTAAGCATTCCAGCACAGAACTTATAAGTCTGTGGCCAGTTAGCCCAAATTGGGCAGTAAGATTTACATACAAAATTTTGGTTTGAGAACCTAGGTGAACAAGCCTGTGGAAGTGTATGTACAGAAGCATTCTATGTGAGACCAAAGGGAAATTTGGTTGGAAAGATTTGGCCCTGAATAGGATACAATAGTGGGTGTGTGTGAAGTGATAAATATTGAGGCATTGTAACAGGTGAACAAGCATTGGCTGCTGCATTTCAAGCTTCTGCTGTAGGGTAAATGAGATATGCTCTTCTGGGATGTTATGTATTGCTGATTGGTAATTAGTTACTGACATTTTGGGACAACCTCTTGGTCCAAAATGCCAGTAATTCCAAATTATTGCTTTGTAACATCCCGGAAGATGAAGTATCACCTGATAAAGATATTGTACCATGTAATTAATATAGACATTATGTCAGGATGTCACTTGTCTGTCAACAGGTTTTGAAAATGATGGTGGGTAATAACCTCAAGGACACACAGCTTCAGCAAATTGTAGACAAAACAATTTTGTTTGCTGACAGGGATGAAGATGGCAAAATTAACTTTGAAGAATTTTGCTCTGTGAGTACACATGTTTATATACACATACAAAAAGTAAATATATTTGTTTTAAACTTTTAAAGACGAAACGTAATGTGCTTTATGTAAGGAATCGGTCTGTACCGCACTGTAAACACTCTGCAGGTCAGTTATAAAAATCAATCAGTTAATGATGTGTAGAGCAGAAGTTTCTGTATATCCTGAGATCTGCACAAAAACACTCGACGCAAAGTGAGCACCACATAGAATTTCTGAATGTTAAACCTGGCGGTGCGTAAAGAAACCGTCAGGCTTTAAAAGGTTAAAATGGGATGTGAAACATTTTGTATATCATTTTAAAGATTTTAAATGTTCCTTATGACAGAAATATCTTGTTTTTAAAACCCTTAAAGCTGTGTTTTGTGCTTAACATGCAGTCTAATGAAAAAGATTATAAATTCTTCATTTTGAAAATGTGTTACCGGAATTTTATATGATGCTCTCAAAATAAATTAATCTTCTACACACAGAGATGTGAGGGGACCGCGGTAGCACAGTGGTTATGGTGCTGTGCTACAAATAGGAAGGTCACTGGTTCGATCCCAGCTAGTGTCAGTGGATTTTTCATTGACATAAAATCCTTCCGATCGCGCTATGGCCCTGGTGTCGACTCAGCCTCTAACAGAAATGAGTACCAGAAGTATTTCCTGGGGGTAAAGGCGGCCAGTGCGTAGGGCTGACAACCTACCACCATCCTGTGTTGTTGTCATGAAATCTGGGAACCTTAACTTCCTGGAACCCTCTGGGGCCCCTCCAGGCCTGTAACGGGACTGATTTACCTTTATCTTTACACACAGAGATGTATGACATGGGGGGAAAGAAACCTCATCTGTCATCGTGTCATGACATCGTAGCACATTATTACATCCAAGTAGATCATTTTTAGTTCGAGACCCCCATCATGTGATATATTGCGTATTATAAGTAATTCCATAGGGCACACTGTCAGGGAACAGCGCAACTGCACAGCAAGTCTGCATAAAATGAATGTGACTCTCCAGAAAGCCAGATGGCAGCCCAGTTCATATTGCACTTCCTGTATGCAGAGCGCAAAAAAATCCTCAGCATGCCTTCCTTCGGAGGGGAAGTAAAGCCGTCAGTCCCATGTCGTAGATTTACAGCATGTAAAAGATCCCTAAATTTACGTGGAAGTCGGAATTTAGGGAAAATTACTACCGGATATCTTTCTCGGCCACATATCTACCTTTCGCTGCCAGGATCTCTTGCGTTGCTACAGACGCAGAGGCACGTGGCGGCAAAAGTGGGAACGTCTAAAGGCTGGTGAAAGCAGTGGCAAACTACCCCCAAGAACTTGCCTAGGATGCAGTGTGCCAAGAGCCATATCGGTTCCATAACTGGGCTCTGGTTCCTGCCGGACCGGCCTCTAGGGCTGAATACTAATGAATGAATGAATATGCAGAGCACATTGCTACCGTCAATTGTCTTACTGTTGACAACTTTCTGTTTCAGGTGGTGGGAAATACAGACATACACAAAAAGATGGTTGTGGATGTGTAAGGTTTGTGTTACATTTCACTCTTACATTGAAGACTTCTAAAGAATGAGTCGGCTGCTGTTTCCAACTACTGTATGTCCAAATACCTTATCTTTTGGATGTTAGTTTTCTCTGAAAGTTACTCCCATTTTTTAAATTTTTCTCAGCACTTAATAATACATATATACATATATATATATGGACCAGTGTTGCAGTAATGTTGAAAATATTTTTGTCCTGTTTCTGCAGTCTGTGACATGCAGAAATTAACCATGTACAGTTCTGAAAATTTTCGCATGTTTTGAAATTAAACAGAGCAGTGTTTTTCCGAACTTTCTTGCCCGCGGAAGCCTAGGTACAGACGGGAGGATAATATTAAAATGGACCTTAAATAGAATGTGAGGGTGTGGACTGGATTAATCTGGCTCAGGATAGGGGACAAGTGTCAGGCTGTTTTGAACATGGTAAGAAACTTTCACATTTCCAAAAAAAATGCAGGAGAATGTCTTGAGTAGCTGAGGACCTATCAGTTTCTCAAGAAGGACTGTGCTGCATGGAGTTAATTAGTTAGAAACCCTCCCAGACTTCATATGGATTGGCAAAAATGCCACACTGATACTAAAGAGCAGTCTGCTTACAGAACGTATTAAAGATATGAAAATGCTGATTGCTTTTGTGACAAGTGTTTTCATGCAACTGCAGGTCCATACGGGCAAGTCGCAAGAAAGGTAATAAACTACTCTGAATCGAGTAATTGAAATAGTAGGGAATAAACAAGATAAGTGTTCCGAGGCCAATGCACACACGCTGTTCTACAAGGAAATACTGAACTTTGCAGTATGAAGGGGGGTTCAAAACTCCTGGTGTGTACCTCGACCATAATTCCAATTCCAGCTAATTGTGATCCACGTTAAACATGATTAATTTTTTAAATTATAATTTTAAAAAATATATATATATCTCTGGAGCTGAAAGTTTTCTTGGGACACTGGGAATGAAGTTTTATACAGGCCTGTTCCAGTTCATGTATTCGTATCTGCTTATTAACCTCGTATTCTTGTCCTCTGGGTCGTCGTCAGCCTAAATACTTATTCTTCCAATTCAAAAACACTTTTTGCACTAATATACATGTATTCATTGTTGTCATTCAATTTGGTGTGGTTGAGGGGAGTTTTTCTCTTATAAAGTTCATTAAGTGTGATATGTACTGTCCCTCTTGGCACATTTGCAAGAAAGTACATGATATGTTTGTGGTTACAATTTCACATTAGGGATCAGGGATACAGCTTCAGGTGACTGCAGTAGGGATTTGGGGACAACAGATATAACTGTAATGTGGTCCAGTTTTTTCTTTTCTGTATTGATGCAGAAAGCTTGGTACACCTAGTCATCTGATTGTGAGAAAGGGGAACTGCCAAACATCTACCAGAACGTACGCTATCGACGGAAGAACGTTTTTGAATCACGGCATCCCCGAGTCTTTGTGCCGTTCGCACGATTTTTAATGGAACCCATTAACAGTGTTCATACTTATGTTACAAAGTGTTGTTTATTAATTGACACTTCGTAGATCCCCCTTTCCTGAATGGTGCCAAGGGAAAGAGATAAAAATGCTAACCTACTGGGTTACCAAATGTTTATATTTCCACCAAAATCTTTTGCATGTAAATAATACACATGATACATATATATAGAAATGTTATTTGAATTAACTGTACATTATTGGATGGTAAATGACCCTCCCACCCCCTTCCCTCCACAGATAAATGAATTTATAATTAGATATTTATAAGTACTTATGTTGGACTGTTATGTTGTGTTGTTTCATTAATGGAATCAAACTGTTAAGCTGGGCACTGTGACAGTATTTTGTGAAAAACTGTATCTGTAGGAACCCTTCTTGTTGAGTAAGACATGTGTAAAATTTGGTGGGGGGTCATATCACAATGTTATGTTTGATTGTAATTTGAAAAAAAGTGTTTAAAGCATCAATGTGAATGTAACTTTTTTCAATCTTCAAAATAAAACAAATACCTTTTATTGTGGGGTTTCAGTGTTTTTTAGACCCGCTCAGAGACAACATGAAGACTTTCACTGAATGTAAGTATGGTCTAAGTATTATTAGAAGTGATGCAAGTCTGTGCCCAGTGGCATGTTCTGTGCACAAGCAATCTGCCATTAGTCAATCTGTACGCACTTTATTTCATTGGCTAAGCTCCATGCAGTTCCCTTCGTCTTGTCAGGAACAACACCGATACCCTCGTCAGTGCCAGCCCAAGATACATGGGCACCATGGGCAGGTTTATAATGGTGCCGCCGCTCCCACCCCCCCTTTCAAACCGATATTTTTTTTCAGTGTTCTGGCCTGAAATGGGGCTGGTTAATATTTTTGAGGGTGCGTACCCCAAATTTTTTTTGTGTGCATAAAACCTGAGTTTACCAGCACCACCAGGTAGCAGCCCGGCTCCCCCACCCCCCAGACTGGCCCTGACACCTGTACCTATAAGTCGTGTCCACTGGACCAACAGCAAATATATTAATTTCTAATTAAAATTTTTTTTTTGTCTGTCAACACCAGGTACAGTCATGTTCCATGCTCTTTGAACATCTGAATTTATGGGCCCATTCAAGGAACGTAATACTCTATTTCTTTGTCATAGCGTTTTCCACTACTCTTGTCTCTCCGAGTTCGCACAACCAACGTATGATCGTAGCACAGCTTATTTTCTCGGCCGCAAGAGGTAGCGGAGATTGGTACGACAACACTGAGAGTGAGCCCCGCTTTAGACACGAACACCTGCTGTCTTTATTTTCGTACCTTTTTGACCCCCCTTGTGGTGGGTCATCTCGGCAAGGTCATGTCGAAACTGGAAACATTTGTGCTTCAGTTTCTGTATGTCGTAAGGAACTGTTGAGTTTCAATTCAGTGTTGTGTTACTCAAACTGATATAATTCTGCAGTTTTTGTACTTGTTACAAATGCTGGAATTGAAACGTCGGATAAACGAGGTAGAAAAGAATGTTAAAATGCGTTGACATTTTTTTTTTTTTTTAAAAAAAATGTGAGAAGCCTTATAGCTTTACTATTAACTCTAAATATTACTTTCACTGGCCACATGCATGATAAAAGTGTATGAAAACACAACTGATCACTTGACAGATCTTTTTAATGTAACATCATTGGTCAAGAATCATTATTTTCAGACTAGGGTGGGCTCTTGGGGGCCAACTTGAAAACTATGGCCTGAGCTATCAGAGGGAGTCAAAAATCGAAAAATGCAAATGGTACATCGCACAGATCATATGATACAAAGGGAACTGATATGTGAACTAGAGCATGCTAAATATGCGACTTCAATACCACACGGATCCACTGAAAAAGAAGGCGCTGATGAGGTAATTTGTGTGTCAGGTTTATGAGAGAAAGATGACTCAAAAGTTGCATCGCTAGAAAATGCAAATGCAAGTGGGTACTTAAAAGCTACTGGAGGGAGGAGGAGGAGAAGAATGAGAAAGGGGGGGAAGGACTGGCTGACTTCCAGGCAACTGACTGCTGTAATACAAATGTTGCTATAATTTGCCACACCTACAAAAAGTAATGACTGAGGATCCATTTAATAATTTTTCAGATTTTATATTCTGATAACATACTGTATCAAGATGAGGAAACAGAGAAGCTAACTACAATCACATGTAAAGAAAACCACATGATTTCTTATAATAAAACCGACTAGATGCACTGATTTCTCAAATTTATTTTTGGAATAAAACTGTACATGTTTTGGCAGGAGTTTTTCACTGTACACACAGCAATACATACAGGTTTGCTGACAGCTCACAAGCTGTCAGCAAACCTGTATGACATATACCGTTGTTGTGCGCACAGTGAAAAACTCCTGATGATGGACAGAGGAACTGTCCGAAACATGTAGAGTTTTATTCCAAAAATAAATTTGAGAAATTAGTGCATCTAGTTGGTTTTATTATAAGAATTTATCACGATGC
>Ga0123353_10013272_pt1 | contig 11791 bp, 11 predicted proteins | sample TergutLab28metaG_3_FD_92763 | JGI IMG/M metagenome (GOLD analysis project Ga0123353, IMG submission 92763) | Labiotermes labralis P3 segment gut microbial communities from Petit-Saut dam, French Guiana - Lab288 P3 | ecosystem: Host-associated > Arthropoda: Insects > Digestive system > Gut ... | reverse complement strand
TCCCGTGTAATTTTGGAAACCCGCGTTGACAAACACCATGAAATATGATATTCTATTGTTATGATTGAGGAAATAAGCGAAAAACACGCCGGTATGCTGCGGGACGAATCACGTATGACCGGCTATGCAGAATTTATCGCGCGGCCCCGCGATGCCGCCGGGCTGGCGCAGGCTGTCCAGCAGGGGCTGCGGCACGGCATGCGGATCACCATGCAGGGGGCGGCCACCGGGCTTTTGGGAGAGGCCGTGCCCCAGGGCGGGCTGCTGATCAGCACACGCGGCATGAATGAGATCCTGGGCCTGCGGGAGCGTGACGGCAGGTTTTTTCTGCGGGTGCAGGCGGGCGTACCTCTCGAGCAGGTGGAAGCATACCTGCGAAAGCCCATCCATGGCCGGGCGCATTTCTTTCCGCCCAACCCCACAGAACAAAGCGCGACGCTTGGCGGCGCTTTCGCCAGCGACGCCGTGGGCACAAGGGGCCGCGTTCGCGGCCACATCAGCGATGTGCTGCGGGCGGAGCCGCACAAGGATAAATACCCCGGCGGCACGGTTCTAGGGCTTGACCCGGGGGCTATACCTTATATCGCGGAGCTTGAGCTTGCGCTGCGGCCTGTCCCCAGGGTGAATTGGGGCGTTTTGTTGTTTTTCGCTTCGCCGGGCAGCGCAAGGCTGTTTGCGCGGGCCTGGCCAAACAGCGATCCGATTGCCGGATGCGCCTTTTTTGACGCGGCGGCACTGGATTTGCTGCGGGAGCATCACAGCGCGCCGACCCTGCCGCGGGACGCGGATGAGGCGCTGTACCTGGAGCTTTCCGGCGAGGACGAGGGCGCGGTTGAGGAGCGTTTGGCAGCGCTGTTGGAGATATACCTGGCAAACGGCGGCCGGGAAGAACACGCCTTGGCGGCGGAAGGTCTGGCCGAAATGGCGAAATTCCAGGACCTGTGCCACGCCGTGCCGGAGCTGATGAACAAGGAGCTGGACAACGCGCGCCAGGTGCGGCCGGGCCTGGTGAAAGCCGCGCTGGATCGAATGTATATCGATTTGGATATGTTATAGAAAGAGTTTTTTATGCCGCTTGTTACATTTGACCTTTTGCGAAAACAAACTCCCCCACATACCATAATGAGAATTGCGAAGCTTTCATATTGACTGCCGTTATTGTCCCCCTCTGAGAGGGGGATTCTGACGGTATGTTAACATCAAAGTTTCGCAATTCTTATCAAGCCAAGTGGGGAAGTTTAGTTTCGCAAGAGGTCTATTTTACCCGCAAAACAAAATGCGCAGCAGCGGAATGATAAACTGGAAAAATCCAAGCTCGGAGGCTTCCATGCCGGTGCGGACGATAACCGTGTCGCGGTCCGGGTCGATGACGATAAATTGCCCGCCCCCGCCGCGCGCGGCATAGCCCGTGCCTTCGTGCGCGTAGAAATGGTTGCTGAACGGCTCGCGGTCCCAGTAGTTTTGCTCGCGGCCGCGAACGCCTGGGCGGCTTTGCTAGTTAACGGGAATCTCAACCGTTTTGCCTTCTTTTGTTGTGATGCGCAGGAAGGAGTGATCGATGAGCTCAGTATCATCCTCCCTGATAAACTGGAAATAGTTGAGGAAGTAGCGGTATGTCAGGCCGCTTTTTCCTTTCACCTCGGCATAAATTATAACAGAAGAATCTTCTCGCTCTACTTGGAATATTTGCTCTTCAGCGAATGAATTTCCCTTCATAGGCTTACTGAAGATTTCCTTACCCTCCGTTTCGGCATAAATGCGGACGGTGCTTGCTTTGTCACCAAGGGGCAGCAGGCTTTCATTAAAAATATAGTTCAAATACACTTCTAAATCCAAGTCGTCATTATAAGCATAGCTACTCAGGGAATTTATGTAAGACCCGCCGGAGTTGAGTACTTCCGTTCCGCCGGCGAAATAGCTGCCGCCGAATTCGGCGGCTTTCATCAATTCAACTTGATTGAAATCGCCGGACTTCAGCGTGATGCGAAAGGGTTCTGGCTTGGTATCCAAAGGCAGCGTAACGCTGCACTCAAGATAGCTGTCCTTCCATTCCATCGGAACATTCGTCCCTTGGATAGTAAGCGTGGCGGTCGCGCCGTCCCGGTACTCTTTTGGTAAAACCCGGACAACAAAATCGCCTTCCAGCGTTTCCGGCTCTATGGACACAAAGCCCGCTTTTGTTTCAAGAAAAAGTGTTTCGCCGCGCTGTGCCGCAATCTCTTCCGCAATGCGGTATGCGCTGTCCTCCAGCTCTTGCGCCAGGCGAACGGCAAAAAGATCTTCATCAAATGTTGGAGCCTCCGTGCTTCGGGCGCTGAACAATCCCGCAATATCGGTGAAGAAGAAACCAACGACAAAGCACAATACAAACAAGGCAGCAAGATTTATGCTGTTTTTATGGTTTTCTTTCATTTGGCATTCTCCTGCTCAAGTGAACTGCCCTTGCGGCGATGCTTCCCCGCCAGCTCCCGCATTTCCAGCACGATATCGCTATTTGGCTCCACATAGGTGCCGCGCTTTTTTTGGCCCTTGACTTGCAGCAGGCGCAGGAAATAGATCACGACGCCGCCAACAAGACCACCCGCGATGATGATAAAAAACAGCGGGATACGGCAGCGCCAAAAGTCCCCCGAGCGCAGGGGCAGCGTGAAGGAGAGATACATCTCGCCGCGCCGCAAAAGCTCCGCCATGGATTTGCCCAGGCCGTACTTGGGCGCTTCGTTCAGGTAGGAGGTGTTCACGATGCCGGTGAGGGCGGTGACGAGGCCCGCAAAGCCGCTGCCCGCCATGAGCCCGGGAATTACGGCCAAAGGCGCGCGCATGGCGAAGGGCATGCTGAAGGCCACCGTGAGCTTTATGTTCTCGAAGATCGCGTTGATGGGCCCGCTGACCGCCAGGTTCAGGTCGTCGTTGTCCGTCACGGGCTTCTTGAATATTTTCGAGAGGATCACCATGAACGGCGGGACCCAGCCCACGGTGATGAAGCACACGCCATAGATCGTAAGCAGACGCGCGTCGCCCGTGGCAAGGAAGGAAGCGCATGCCGCGCCGAAGGCCGCCATGGAGACCGGGCCGATGACGTCGAAGCCCACCATCAGCCCAAAGAGCAGGCCCACGAGCCATACGCTTTGGTTCGCCAGCTCCAGCAGCGCCGTCTGCGCCCAGGGGCCGAACAGACCGAAGGGCTTTTGGATGCCGTAGCGGACCGCCACGAAGGTGAACGCCGCCGCGCACACCGGGATGATCAGAAGGAGCACGATGAGATCCACCTGCTCGACGATCTTCTTCGCCTTGCCCATTTTATCCTTGAGGGCGTCCCACCCGGCGTAAAGCCCCTTGATGAGCAGCGCGCACAGGACCGCCATGAAGAAATAGCCAAGGTAGCCGATGTTCACGCCGCCGCCGTTGTTGATTGGCGTCGCGAAAAAGGCGAAGTAAGCCTCCTCCGCGTTGATGGGCTGCCCGCCCGCGAAGTGCGCGAAGTAGATCGAGAGCGCAAGGCCCGGCGTGAGGCCAGGTAATCCCGCAATGAGGTAGCACAGCACCGCCGTCATGGCGATCATGAAGAAGTCGGTGCCCCAGAACATAATGAACCAGAGGATGGGCTCGTTGACTTTTTCCAGGGCGCCCAGCATGTGCTCGACCCCGAGGATGCCCTGCACCACGAAGAAGAACCCGGCGCCAAGCGCGCCGAAGAGCTGCACCAAAAAGAGAATTGAGGTTGTGCGTTGGATTTTCGAGCGGGTGTCGCGGATGAGGGGGGCGAAGGTTTTCATGAGAATCAGACCTTTCTATTGCAAAAATCTTTCTTATATGATAGAATAGCATATAAGAATATGAAGGGAATTTTGCGTAATGCTATGTGAACAATGTCAAACTGAAATTTCCAAGGGTATGAAGACTTGTTTTGTTGTTAGCCCCATCGGAGAACCTGACAGCGAAACCAGAACGAATGCCGATAAATTGCTAGAGGATATCATACGTCCCGTCTGCGTGTCTTTTGGCATAGAGCCGATGCGCGTTGATTCAGCTTTTAGTCGACATTCTATTACCGATACCATAATGGATTTATTGGAGTCCAGCGATCTGATTATTGCAGATATTACGGGAAACAACCCGAACGTTTTCTTTGAAATAGGATATTGTATGGCCTTAGGATCACCATTGGTTTTAATCACATCTTCGTATGCAGAGATTCCATTTGATATCAAAGTAATGCCAATCATTTTATATGATATGAGCACAGTCACGAAACGCAAAGAATCCATTGAAGCTATCAAGCGCCGCGTTGAGGGTTACTTATCTGGAGAAATTAAATCTAACCGTGTGTTGCGTGAAAGCGATATTGCAAGCGAAAGAGAAATTCTTTCTATGTTTGAAATAGTTGACGATTAATTGAAATTCCGCTTGACAATTATAAAAAACCATGCTATAATAATAACGTAAAGCGACCCGCCGGGGGACGGCGCGTCCTTTCCTAATGGAACGAACTAGCCGCCCAGCTTACGAGGCCGAGGGCGGCTAGTTCTTTATCTGCTCCGCCAAAAGGCGCAGCAATTGCCGAAGCATACAAAGGATTGCCTGTACAGCAGCGATGGTAAAAGGGATATCCGCCGCCATCGCAGTGTATATGTACGCCGCCTGCAAAAGAATGAATCTTATAAAGAACCACCTCCTTTCATAACCCTCCAAAAAGGAATGCCAGAGGAAAGGAGCGACCGCCACCCCAACGGGCCAAGCATATTATATCACAGCTATCCCCATAAGGCAACATATTTTTCTCTTGCTTTTCCGCCCGAAAGCCGGTATAATGGTAGGCAGCTGACAGATTGGAGAATGATATGAATTTCACCTGCGTGAACAACGCCACTGGCGCGATGGAAGGCTTTTGCCTGCTGAAATCCGTGGAGCAGAAGACGACCCAGAAGGGCCTGCCGTACCTTGATTTGGCCCTCATCGACGCGGACGGGGAGATTGGCGCGAAGTTTTGGGATTACCGCCCCGAAGCCCATGGGCCGTTCGCGGCGAATGATCTGGTGAAGGTGCGGGGCACGGTGTCGGTCTACAACGGGCAGGACCAATTCCGCGTGGAGCGCATGCGCCGCGCCGACGAGCGGGACGACGTGCGCATGGAGGACTTCGTGCCATCGGCCCCGAGGCCCGGGCAGGAGATGTTCGCGGAGATTTACACCCTCGTCGAAGGCTTCGCGAATGCAGACCTGCGGCGGCTCGTGCTCTCGATCTTGGATGAGCGCAGGGAGACGCTGCTCTATTGGCCGGCGGCGTTCCGGCTGCACCACGCGGTGCGGGCGGGGCTGCTGTGGCATATCGCCGGCATGCTGCGGCTGGCGCAGTCCGCCGCCGCGATTTACCCGCAGCTGAACGCCGAGCTGCTGTACGCCGGCGTGATTTTGCACGACATCGAAAAATATTCGGACTTCGAGGTCGCCGCCACGGGCCTTGCCACGGGGTACACCCTCAAGGGGAACCTGGTGGGGCATTTGGCGGGAGGCGCCGCGTACCTCGCGCAAAAAGGCGCGCAGCTCGAAACGCCGGAGGAGCTGCTCACCCTGCTGCAGCACATGCTGATTTCCCACCACGGGGACCCGGAGTTCGGCGCGGCCATCCGGCCCATGTTTTTGGAGGCTGAAGTCCTCAGCGAGCTTGACCTGCTCGACGCCAGGATCAACCAGGTTTCCTCCGCCCTGGAGGGCGTGCAGCCGGGGGAATACACCAGCAAGCTTTGGGCGCTGGACAACCGCAAGTTTTATAAGCCTATTTTGAAGCCGGAGGGGTGAGCGCGTCGCTCCGCGATTAACACCCCCCGGCCTCCGGCCACCCCCCGCGCAATCGCAGGGGGCTTTGCGGCTTTCACTACACCTGAAAGTGAATCATACTATGCCACAATCACCTCACCGCACCATCCGCATCTTCTTCGAAAAGCGCGGGCGCGTGAAGTACATCTCGCACCTGGATTTGATGCGCGCCATGTCCCGCGCGGTGCGCCGGGCGGCGCTGCCCATCTGGTACACCGAGGGCTTCAACCCGAAGCCGTATTTGTCCTTCCCGCTGCCGCTGCCATTGGGGCAGGAGGGTTTACGCGAGGCCCTCGATTTGCGCCTGCTGGAAGATATTGCATTCGATGAAATATCTCTAAGAATGAACGAAGCGTTGCCCGAGGGCCTGCGCGTGTTGTCCATAGCCGAGCCATGGCATAAGCCCGGCGAAATCGCCATGGCCGCGTATGAAATCACCTTCACTGCCAAAGATTTCAGCGAAGTGCGGCGGCGGCTGGACAATAAAGATGAACTCAAAGCGAGGAAGATGGGCAAGCAGGGCCATCGCAAGGTGGAAAAAGAAATCGCGCTTGCGCCGCTGATTTTCGGCGGCTGTGCCGCAATAGATTTGTACCTGATGGATAACCCGGCAGGGCCGGAAATTCATATGGCTTGTGTGCTCGCAGCCGGCAGTGAACGAAATTTAAACCCCGCCCTGCTTGTGGAAGCGCTGGGCGGGGAGGTTGTGAGTATTGTGCGCACGGGATTGATGCGGAAGGATGGGGGCAGATGGGAGTGACTAGTTCCCCGCCCTCGGTATAAACGGCGCGAGCGCCCCCGCCAGGCCGCTGATGGTCTGGGTTTGCAGTACGATCCTGCCGGGGCCGGTCAGCTTCAGCTGGAACCAGTCCTCTCCGCCGAAGAGGATGTTTTTCATGCCCTTGATGCTTTGCATCTCCATCTGGATGCTTTCGTCCATTACGGCCATGTTGCCGGGGTTGACAATCAGGCTTTGGCCGGGCGTGAGGTCATATTCCACCGCGTGGCCGTCGATTTCCACGAAGGCCATGCCCTGCCCGCTGAGCCTCTGCATAACAAACCCCTCGCCGCCCAGGAGCCCTACGCCAAGGCGCTTCTGGAACTGAATGGACAGGCTGACGCCCTGCTCGCTGGCAAGGAACCCGCATTTTTGCACGATAATGCTCTTGCCCGGCCTGATTTCGTAGGCCCGGATGGAGCCCGTGAAGCTCGAGCCGAAGGCGATCATTCCCGGCCCGCCTTGGGCCGTGTAGATATTCTGGAAGATGGATTCCCCCATCGCCGCGCGCCCGAGCATTTTGCCGAGGCCGCCCAGGCCCCCGCCGCCCGCGTTGGTGCTCATGGACATATTGGGCGTCATCCACGTCATGGAGCCCCGCTCGGTGATCATGCTTTCGCCCGCGTTCATCTCGCATTCCACCACGGGCATGGGTTCGCCGATGATTTTGTACCGCATCGATCTTCTCCTTTTCATTCATAATATAGCAAAGCTCTATTCTTTCCCCGCTTGCGGCGCTGGCAGGCCCCAGCCGTCATCCACCGGCGGCGGAGCCAGCTTGCGGTAAACCAAATTTTGCGCAGCGCCCGAAAAGCCGAACAGGAACAGGCTCACCACGGCGGATATGGCGGTGACAATCAGGCTGTTTAAGCCCGTCAGCGACAAAACGCCGGCAGCGAACCCAGGCAGCATCGTCACAAGCGAAACCGCGACGACCTGCCAATGGTTCCCCCTTTTCATCCAGGAAATCTGGCTGAGCAGGTCGCCTTTTCGCCCAAACGCGGCCACGGGCGCCAGCAAAAAGAACCACGGCAGCACAATCGCCATGATGGCGAATATGGCCGGCGCCATGATCCAGATGAGGTTTGCGAGGTCAGTCGCCGCGGACACGGAAATGACCGTGACAACAATGACCACGGGGATCATGCAGGCGCCGACGATCAGGCCCAGCAGTATGGTGCCCACAACAAGGCCCGCCACCTTGCCGCGGGTTTTTGCGTAGGCGCCTTTCAGCGTCAGCGCATCGCCTTCCCCGGCGGCCAGGGTGTCCGCGATGTAATATTGCAGGCCCAGTTGGTTTTTGGGGATCAGCGTAAACGCCAGCACCAGGAATATGGCGAAAAACAAAATTCCGATGCCCATCATGCCCATGGAGCCCACCAGGCCGCCGGAACCCAGCTGCTCCAGGAGGGCTTCCGGCGACGCCGCCGCCTGGAATTCCGGTGAGGCCATGGATTCCATCAGGCCGTCGATATTCATTGCGCCCTGCGCGCGCTCCATAAAGTAGGTGCCGATGTTTAGCACCAGGGTATACAGCACGTTGATCAGCGCGAACTTGATGAACATGCCAGTGTTTTTCCGGTATATCGCCAGGGCGTTCCCCAGGATTTCGCCGACGCCCAGTTTTTGGTTTGCCATATAAAACTCTCCTTACAAATTTCTATCATCTCAATTTCAGCAGCGGCACAGCCGCTTCGCTTTAGGCTGATTTGATCTTATCCGCCAGCAAATTGGGCACATTGGCCTTCGTGCGGTGAATCTTGGACTGAATAAAGACCTTGGCGGTGGGCAAGATTGGGTACGGCGCCATCTTCAGGGGGGAGACGCCCATCAGGTTGCACATGGCGTTGGTCGTGGCGCAAAGGTCGTTGCAGTGCCCGCTGAAGAATACGTTCCTGCGGCCCAGGCGCTCCACCAGGCGGTCGCCCACTTCGGCGATGGCGCAGCGGCCAACAACCAAAACCCGGCCTTCTATGGCGTCAATTTCAGCACAGCCAAAGCCTTTGCCCATTACCATGGTCCAGCCGCCTTTGCCCTGGTAGTCGTAGGCCAGCACCTGCAGCAGCGTCAGGGGGTTGTTTTTGCAGCCCTGCGGGCACCAGCGCCGGCTCCCGGTGACCAGCGTCACGTCCTCCGGGAACCGCTGAACCAGATCATAGGGGTATTTCTCGGTGAAATCGGAGATATCTCCTGAAATCTCAATATCGTCCAGGCTCTTCACGCCCTTGGAGTAGCCGCGGTCCATGGCGATTTGCAGGTGCGGCACGTCGTCCGGCGTCAGGCCGAAGAGCCGCGCGCCCACCAGGTCCGCCGCGACGACATTCGCGCTGCCCAGCAGCACCCGGAAGGCTTTAATGCATTCGTCCGCGAAGGCCGTCACCGGGTAGTGCCCATAAATGGTGGCCTCCACGCCCTCCGTCAGGGTGAGGTCCGGCTGGACATAGCCCAGCACGTCCGCGAGCTTGTGGGGCAGGTTGTAGTTGTGGTCCTCCCTGCGGTCGTTTTGCTGCGGGAAGGCCCACTGGTTCTTCACGCCCAAAGTGACCCCCGCCATGGAATGCGTTTTTAATTTTGGCAGACTGATGTAGAGATTGTCGTCTTTGCGCTCGATGAGATTCTCCACGACAAACAGCGGCAGCTGGAATGTCGTGTGTCGGTAGCCGTCGTCGTCCTCCCGCTCCTCCCGGGCCTTGCCCTTGAATTCGAACGCCACGCTTTTCTCTTCATCAAGATATACTTCTTTTACGCCATACTTCTTACAAATTTCGCTGTAGCCCGTGATGGCGAAGACCATGCGCGTAAAATTGCTTTGCGTGGCGTTCTCGAACAAAAAGATGCGCTTGGCCCCGTGCTCCTTCCAGTAGCGGATGACGGCCTCCACGAGCTCCGGGCGCGTGTGGCAGTAGGGCTTGCTGTCGATGCCGTTGGGCTTTAGATAGACGTCTCCGCTGGCTTTGAGCAGTGCAGCACCACCCGCGGTGTCAAAAATTTCGGCAACGGCGGCGAAGACCTCCTCTTTCAGGGCCGCGTTGAGCGGCTGGTATTTGGTGAACGATTCGCTTTGATGCGGCGCCGCCAAACGGCGCACGATGACTTTGGCGGGCTTGCTGGCTGGTTGCACAAAAAACGCCTCCTCTGATATTCATCTGATGTCCCTTTCATTATACATAATTGAATGCCGGACGTCAAGGCAAATCTGCGGCAAAGCAAAAAAACCGCTTGACAAGCGGCTATGGATGAGATATACTAGTAATAGAAAGCGACCCGCCGGGGGACGGCCGCGTCCTTTCCTTATTGCTAAGACAAAGAACTAACCGCCCAGCTTTGGAAGGCCGTGGGCGGTTGTTTCTTTATTCAGCCGCAAAGCGCCCCTCACGCGTTCCTTTTTTGCTGCCTTCGCTTGAGCGCCGCCATCTCCTTATGCAGCAGCTCGGCCTCGTGGCGGGAAAGCTCGGCCTCTTTTTTCATCTGGGCGGCGTCTTCCAGATAATCCTGGATGCGGGAACGAAGGTTTTCGGCCGTGGTCTGGGCTTCCCGCAGCTCGTCCATATACCCCAGCGCGCAAAGCACCGCCGCCTGGGTGGCGGAAACGCGACTGTTTTCCCGCACTAGGCGCTGCATTTGCTCGTTTAGCTCCGCGCTGAGCCCTTGCATGTATTCCTCGCTTTTTGTGCCGAGCAGGACATAGTCCACCCCACAGATGGTCAGCTGCATTCTGGTTTTTTCCATGCGATCTCCCCACACATCTCATATGCTGCTTCCATTATACAGGATACAGCCGGAAAAAGAAAGGGTTTTTTGAGATTTTATATTTATTTTGCAGGACTTTTTGGCTTTTGCGCGTATATCATGGTATAGGGAGGGCTGCGTATGACCATCCGTGAGGAATTATGCGCACGGGAGCATAAAATGTTAGCTCCCAGGGCGGCTTTCTCAGATCAAACAAGAGGCCGCCAGAGAGAAGAGCCGGAATGCGATGTCCGCACGGCATATCAGCGGGACCGGGACCGCATCCTCCACAGCCGGGCGTTCCGGCGGCTCAAGCACAAGACGCAGGTCTTTCTTTCGCCCGAGGGGGACCATTACCGCACGCGCCTGACGCATACCCTGGAGGTGGCGCAAATCGCGCGGACGATTGCCCGCGCCTTGCGCCTCAATGAGGATTTGGCGGAGGCGGTGGCGCTGGGGCATGACCTGGGGCATACGCCCTTCGGGCACGCGGGAGAACGCGCGCTGCGTCAGGTATATCCTCTGGGCTTCCATCACTACGAGCAGAGCCTGCGCGTGGTGGACAAGCTGGAAAAAAACGGCCTGGGGCTGAATTTGACCTGCGAAGTACGCAACGGTATTGTGCGGCATACGGTGGACCCGCCGGCGGACACCCTGGAGGGGCAGATCGTGCGGCTGAGCGACCGGGCGGCCTACATCAACCACGACATCGACGACGCAATCCGGGCCGGCGTGATCCGGGAAGAGGATATTCCCGCCTCTGTGCACCGGACGCTTGGGGAATCCAAGTCCGCCAGGATCAATGCCCTGGTGAACAGCTGCATCGAGGCGAGCGGGCCCGATTCCCGCCGCCTGGTTGCCCTGACGCCGGAAGTGAACGCTTCCTTCGACCTGTTGCACAGCTTCATGTTCGAGCAGGTGTATACCAACCCCGTTTGCAAAAGCGAGGAGCGCAAGGCCATCGACATGGTCATTTGGCTGTACCAATATTTTAGCTGCCACGCGGACAGGCTGCCGGAGGATTTTCAGTATATCGTGGAAGAGGAAGGCCCCGAACGCGCTTCGATTGACTACATCGCCGGCATGACGGACCGGTTCGCGGTGCAGTGTTTTGAGAACTTTTTTGTACCGAAAGGATGGGGAATGAAATGAGTAATGAACAATGGAGCTCTTGCGAAACTAAACTCCCCCGCATAAGCACAATAAAATTGCGAACCTCTGTGCGTGACTGCCTTCATCTGCCCCCTCATCAGGGGGCCCCTGGCGACAGCCGTTAGCAGCAGCTAAATTGATCGTCAGAATCCCCCTCCATGAGGGGGAGAATAACGGTAAGTCAATATGACTTTCGCAATTGCGATCCACCCATGTGGGGGAGTCAATTCTCGCAAGAGGTTAGTTGAACATATATGGAGTTCTTGCGAAACTAAACTCCCCCGCATAAGCACAGTAAAATTGCGAACCTCTGTGC
>Ga0123353_10013271_pt1 | contig 11791 bp, 10 predicted proteins | sample TergutLab28metaG_3_FD_92763 | JGI IMG/M metagenome (GOLD analysis project Ga0123353, IMG submission 92763) | Labiotermes labralis P3 segment gut microbial communities from Petit-Saut dam, French Guiana - Lab288 P3 | ecosystem: Host-associated > Arthropoda: Insects > Digestive system > Gut ... | reverse complement strand
TTACGCACGGAATCAGCGTGAATATTTGGAACGCTTTCTCGAAGACGGCAGACTTGAAATCTGCAATAACCGTGCGGAGCGTTCGATTAAACCGTTTGTGATTGGGCGGAAAAACTGGCTCTTCGCAAACACTCCGCGCGGCGCAAGAGCGAGCGCGATTATGTTTAGCATAATCGAAACGGCTAAAGAGAACGGGCTGAATCCTTATGAATATTTGACATATATTTCCAGCAATGCCCCTAATTGGGATATTCGTTGCAACATTAATAATCTGGAACGGCTGCTGCCATGGTTTGTACCGGATTCATGTAAAGCAAAAAAGTAAAACCTCTCGGATGGCCGGGAGGTCTTTTTGTGTGGTTGTATTTGACGGTTACTAAAGGTGATTTGTTATTCAACTTATCAATAAAGGTCAGCGTGAGCTGGCCTTTTTGTCATATATGATGCAATTGCATTAGGTGATGAGAATGGTTGTACGAGAGAACGCGGCCATGCTTGTCGCCAGCGGAACCAAATGACTGCGACCGACACACAAATAAACCCCGCCAGACCGGTCAACAAACCGGAGACGGGGTCGAAGCCCTTCAACAATGGGTTACGGGCATCCTGCGGCATCGACATCAGCGGCATTGGCAATGAGCGCCAGTGCTTTCAACATAATATGAGCCCGCAGAAACCGTTCTTTCGTCATAGTAGGTGCCCCAGGAACCGGTACAACCATTGTAATACGTGCCCGTGGAGACCGTATTCTCATAATAGTACGAGCCCATAGAAACCGTTCTTCCGCCATGTGGAGGAACGATCACCGGACGGCAACAGCGCGGAACGAAGGCGTTAACGAGGCTCATGTCCATGGCGAAACCATACTGGGCAGAAATGGAGGACGCGGTAGCGTTTGCAGGCATACATGCCAGCATCAACACCATCATTACCGTCAAGCAACAAACCGTTTTGAGAATGCCTTTCATGCCGATCACTCCTTTTTTATCCGTTTCTCGGATGATACGATCGTAACATGTAAGGGGACTGCACTTGTCGCCAGCGGGGCAACAAAATAAAACGAAAAAATGAATGTTGCTTCACTGTATCAAATCAGTATAATTAACTGTAACGTTATTGGGCAGATCCCCTTCTTCCTTTGCGCTTGTCGCCACGTAGGCGACACATACCATCTCATCTCTCGGTATGATAGTTTCATCAAAATTACATCCAAAAGGTTGTTGAGAAAGAGGGAAACGATGGATATTGATGGTGTTGAGCGTTGTCCGCGCTGTTTTTCCCTTTGGGATGAAACTGCCTGCTCTTCCTGCAGCTATAAGGCAACGGAAGAAGGACGCACATCAACCTCCCAACTCGAGCAAGAGACCATCCTCCAAGGCCATTATTTGATCGGCAGTGTACTGGGTGCGGGAGGCTTTGGCATCACATACGCCGCATGGGATCTAAAGCTGGATGTACCGGTCGCCATCAAGGAATTCTTCCCCAGCGGGCTCGCGGCGCGGGACACATCCTCAACCGATGAGGTGGAAACCCACGCGAGCGAGGAGAATGCGCGCGCCTTTGCCGCCGGGCTCAACCGGTTTATTCGCGAAGCGCGGGTTTTGGCGCTGCTTAATACCTGTGCGGAAATCGTATCTATCCGTGACTGTATTCAAGAAAACAACACCGCATATATCATTATGGAATATCTGCGGGGTAAAAACCTGTTTGCATGTGCGACTGATTCTGGAGGGCACGTTCCACCGAAAGAATTGCTGCCGATGATGCGTGCGCCAATTGAAGCGCTTGCCAAGATTCATGAAATGGGCATGCTGCACCGGGATGTAAGCCCCGAAAATCTGATGCTGGAGCCCGATGGCCACGTGAAGCTGATTGATTTCGGTGCGGTAATGGAGTATATGCAAGCCCAAGACGCAACGGTGATCCTCAACCGCCGCTATGCCGCTCCCGAACAATATCTGCCCGATGGTGCGCTTGGCCCTTGGACCGATGTGTACGGTGTTTGTGCGACCCTTTATACGCTATTGACCGGCAAAACGCCCCAGGAGGCATCGACCGGGCTCGCCGGTGCTGTTCCCCCGCTACGAGCGCAAGGTGTGAAGATAACGAGGCGGCAGGAGCACGCAATCCTCCGCGGCCTTGCCGAAAATCCAAAGCATCGGATCGGGAGCATGCCGGAGCTCCTATCGCCCCTCTACGGCATGCCGCTGCCGGAGGAGATTCGGCGCCGCAAGCGTATAAAGCGCATTGTGAAGTCCACGGCTCTGGTAATGGCGCTGCTTGGCTTTGTTGCCATGATCAATGCGGCCGTGGGGTTTCCGGGCGGCGACGGGGCGTTTTATCGCTTTGGAGGCAGGGGCGGCGGAGTTGCCCTTCTCCGGTACACGGGGGATGCGGACGTTTTTATTAACCGCGACAGTTTCTTAGGCATTCCAGTCAAAAGCATCGCCTCCGCGGCTTTCCGCAGTGAAAAGCTGATCGAAGTCAACATCAGCGAAAGCGTTGAATACATCGAAAACAACGCGTTTACTGGATGCTGGAACCTTGAAGCCGTTCGGCTGCCGGACAATGTATCGCTCGGCTATAATGCGTTCGCTTGGGGCCGAGAGTTAACACTGTATGGAAAAGTAAGTTCTTCCGCTCATCGCACCGCACTCAGTCAAGGCTGGCGGTTCTGCGATCCTTCTCTTTTTGATGCTACGATTGAGAAAGGCGAGGCGACGTTGCAATCGATGCGTTGGTGGGGTGAAGGCATTGATATTGTTTATGTACCCCCATTGATTTCTGGAGCACCGGTGACGGTGATTGACACGCAAGGTGCGTTACCTAGCTTTGCTCTCGGGCTCATGCCCGGCGAGCTCGCCCCTCTTGTCCCCAGACAACTCATTCTACCTAACACGGTACGCCGCATTGAGGAGAATGCATTTTATGGGCTGTGGCGGTTGGAAGGGGTGAGCCTGCCGAATGGGCTGGAGTCCATCGGTTCTTCCGCGTTCGCTTTGAGTGGGCTCCGATCACTTTCGATCCCAAACATGGTAATGAGCATCGGCATGGACGCGTTTAGGGGTTGCACACAGTTGAAGGAAATCCGGCTGCCGGACAGGTTGGCTGTGATCGAGCAGGGAGCCTTCGAGCGATGCGAAAGCCTTGAGAAAATTGCATTGCCCGCAAGGCTGCGTTCCATCGAAAGAGGGGCGTTCGCCTCCTGTGGAAAGCTGACGGAAATCGCTGTGCCGGACGGCACGGAACACATCGGCGACATAGCATTTCGGAACTGCCGCCAGCTCGCGCGCGTAGTTATACCCACGTCGGTCACATCCATTGGAGAGGATGCGTTCATCGGCTGCGCGCCTGATTTGACAATCTACGGCTTCGCGGGATCGACCGCGGAGGCATACGCGCGGGAGAACGATTTGGACTTTGTGGTCATGGCGCTCTGGACACCCAAAGAAGCATTTACGTACGAAGCGGGAGAGGATGGCATAACCATCACAGCGTTTAAGGGTTATACGGGTCGCTATGTGGATGTGGTTGTGCCCGACTATATCGGGGGTGTTGCGGTTACGAAACTCGCCGATCGCTTGTTTGCGGGCAACGACGCGCTTCGTTCGGTTGAGTTGCCCCGTATGGTGAAGGTGCTTCCCATAGGGTTGTTTGACGGGTGCAGTTCGCTGGTATCCGTAAAGCTCCCTGAAGGCCTAAGAGAGATCGCGTTAGGAGCGTTTTTTTCCTGCACTTCATTGCCGGCACTTACGTTTCCCTCCACCATGACCCGCATCGACCAAAATGCGTTTCGGGGCAGCCAGTCGCTAGAAAACGTACCTTACCGCGGCGGGTGGCTCAGGAGAGACGCTGGAGACCAAGACCTGGCCAATGACGCTTTGCGAAGTGTTGTATTCCAGGAAGGAACCTGGCGGATTGACAGTGGGTTAGGTGTGCTGGAGAACCTGGAAGAGGCCGTGATACCGGAAAGCGTGCAATACATCGCGCCGGATGCGTTTGAATGCAGTGAAAAGAAGCTGACCATACGCGGCGTGAAGGGTTCATATGCAGAGGGCTGGGCACGGGAAAAAGAGATTGCGTTTGAAGAGATCAAGTAAGTGGAAATTGTGGCGAACCCGCGAATTTTTAGTCGCCCCATTGACGACACGTTCGATCCTCTCGTATTATGAGTGGTGGGAAAACGATGAAGCCCCGTGGTCGACGGAGTCGTTTCGCGAGTGGGATCTCGATGAGGTAGAAAGTATGCGGGATTACTGGTTTTATGCGCGCTGCTTTAAGGAACAGTACTAAGGCAGCGGGGAGTTGTTCGCGCCCATGCGATGGCAAAAACAACAAAAGTAAGGAAGGGAACCATCGATGAAGAAGATGAAGAAATGGCTGTAAGTGGCCCTGGCTCTGGTGATGGTCCTGGCCCTGGTGTCCCCCCTGGCTGCCGTAAGTGAAGAGGCACCGTCCCTCGGCGCAGCCGGTGGTCCTGCGGCATCTGCGGCGGGCGGCCCTGGGTCGGTTGGCCCTGCTGAATCCGAAAGCGGCCTCAGGCCGCCCGGCGAAGCCGGAGTGGAAGGCCGCTCAGCGGCTTGGCGGGGCGGCCTGCTGATCCTGTATGATGTGGACCTGATCCTTGCCGTGCCCTAGGGGACTACCGTGATGTCCGACGAGGAGCTGGCTGTGGTAAACGCGAACCTGCTGCCGGGCCAGTTCCGGGCCATCGCGATGTTTACGTCGGCGGATCAGAACATCTTCGCTTACATATAGCACCATCTCGGCTCTGGCTCCCGGGGAGGCGCCCGGGTATCCCGGTGTGATGTCCGCCATGGTCCACGGCCATGGAGCTGATCCGGATGACATAGCCATGGAGGAAATCGACTTCCTGGGCCAGGATGCTACCCTGTTCAACCTGGCCGTAGGCGACTTTCACCTAACGTACGTTGTGTTCCCCGGCGGGGATGGCGTATACATCCTGATGTTCGGGGAACCCCAGGGCCAGGAAGCGGCAGCGGAGGCCTTCATAACGGAGATGTTCGCGCCGGTGGCTGGTCCTGGGTCGCTTGAATCAAGAGAGAGCCCCCTCCCCCGGCGAAGCCGGTGTGAAAATCGGCTCAGCCGGTTGGGAGGACGCCCAATTGTCCTTCCCGATCTGGGCTTGGCCTTTGCCGTGCCCCAGGGGGCTTACCTGCTGACCGACGCGGATCTGGCCGAGATCAACCAAGACCCGCTGCCGGACGATCCCACATTCCTGGCGGGGTTTATATCGGCGGATGGAAACGTCATAGCCCTCATCGGCGCAAAGGCCATCGCTGCCGGGGAATTCGTCGGGTATCCCAGCCGGATGGCCGCTGCCATGGCCCAGAGCCTGGAGGCGGATTTGGCTGCCATTACCGTGGAAGAAACGGATTTCCTGGGCCAGGCCGCCTTCATGCTCACCCTGGACGACGACGGTATGCACATTGGCTACTTCGTGTTTTCCGGCGGGGAGGGCACGTACATGGTAGGCTTTTGGTGGCTCCAGGATACGGAGAGCTCTCTGTGGCCTTCATGTGGGAGATGCTGGGGCCCAATGAAGGGGATCCTGGGGGGCGGATTAAGTGCACCTGCGATGGGCGGCCCTGGGGACCACCTGCGGTGGGCGAATCATCGGAGGTCGAATTAAGTGAGAGCCCCTCCCCGCGGCCAGCGGTGAGAAAGCGAGCTCAGCTCCTAGTGAAGGCCACTCAGCGGCCTGGGAGGATGGCCTGTTTGTACATTCCGACCTGGGCCTGGCCTTTGCCCTGCCTGAGGGGGCCATGGTACTGAACAACGAGGACCTGGCTGTGCTGAACGCAAACCTGCTGCCGGATGATCCCACGTCCCTGGCGGGGTTTTGGGCGGTGGATCAAGTGCTGGGCGTCATCGCCGCCAAGGCCATCGTTGTCGGGGAGTACCCCGGGTACCCCAACCACCTTTGACACTGCCTCATCCTCTGATTGAAAAAGCGTATTTGGAGCCTATATGGAGATAATCTAATAACAAAGGATATTGATTGAGAGAAATGCTCCACTTTGGCGGATTATTTTGATATACTGAACAGAGGAATAGAAATTACGCTGATGTGAGGAGAAAAGTCATGTCTTCTGTCATTCATCCTCCTTCTCAAGCCGACACCGAAGCATTGTTGGAATTCATCCGCAATAGCGATCAACCGGTTGTGCCGGACAAGGCTTTTTTATTGCAGACTCTTCCAGAGCTGCTAAATCGCCACATGGGAAAAGCATACATTTCGACAGACACGTTATTTGAATTGATCGGCATGAACCGATCCACCGGCTATCGTATCCTGGGCGGGCAACGCCGGCCGAGCCGGGATGTGTTGATTGCCCTGTCCCTCGCGCTGGGGCTTGACTATCAGGAAGCGCAAAATCTGCTCAAAGTCGGGCGGGTGGCGCAGTTAACCCCCCGAAACAGACGCGATTTCCTGATCTTGTTTGCCGTTATGCACGGGCATGGTCTCGGCGATACCGATGATCTTTTGATCCAGCAGGGGCACAAGGCGCTGCTCTCGGGCGAGTAAACCTTTTACCCTGTTGGCGACAAACGAAATTTCATCGCGGGGTAGGATTATCTCAGTCAGCAGCAACATCTTTTGTGGATGTTGAGAGAGGAAGAAAAACGCGGTCGCTCTCCCAATGGGTTGTGCGACCGCATTTTGTGGCAATGCGTGTGTGCAGATGACTAGCCTGCGCCGAAATGCTACTTTTTTTTGGCAAACCTCAGCACGGCCGAGTTCTCAAACTCCTTTTGCGCAAGCCCCTGTTTCGCCTTCTCCGGCTCCCTGCTCAGCCAATCCAGCGTCAGATACGCTCCGATCACGTTCATGTTCTTCCTGATTTCGCGAAGCGACGCCACGGTGTACCCTTCCACCTCGATTTCCTTCACGACGCCGGTGTGGAACCATTCTTCAAACGCGGCGGCGATGTGCGGCGCCAGATTCCCAATTTGCTCCACGATGCCGTCGGCCTGGCTCTCCCTGCAATCAAAATCATCGATGAGCCTTTTGCGCAACAATGCCTTTTCAATCATATCCTTTTCTCCTCTCATTAATGAATCTTTCATGGTTGATCTTTCTAATAAGACCCCTATTGTACCATAACTTCAAGCGCCCTGCTAGAATCCCATGATCCCCGCGTAACCGTTCAGGATGTCGGCGGCGAATACGTTTGCGTCCACCTCCACAATCTGGGTGATGTAGCTCTCGATTCCGAATTCGCCGGTATGGTAATTGACCATGTTATATTCCCACTGCTCGATCATCGCTGGCGATATCCACGGGAAGCGCGACGGATCCTCTATTGCCTCGAACTGCAATTGATGTCTCGCCTCATGCAGTGTCGTGGAGAGCAGCTCGCATAGCATCTCTGGATTTTGAATGTTGCGGTAGTCGATGTGCAGGTAACCGTCGCCGGAATTGTAGCCCAGAACGCCCGGCCTGGCTGTTGCGAAGCAATCCTCGATGATGATGCCCTTTGCGTCGATGCCCATTATTTCGCCGAGTTTCTCGTAATACTCGCTGAGCTTGGCCTCGCGTGCCTCCATGCTCATGCTGCCCCATTCCGACAGTGTTCGATGATCAAAGACTTCTGCCAATGCTTCGGATGCCCTTTCGTTGATCGATTCGTTGGTTTCTTTTCGCCCGTCGGCCTCGAGCCTCTTACTGCCGAGCACCAGCGCCGCTAAATCACTCAATGCTTGGAAGAAGGTGTCGATAAACGACGCTTCACCCGTGTAATCCGCCGCACTGGGCACATCGCCCCGGTTCCAACGGTTCTGTTCATTGATGCCTTCTGCGATGATGTCGAATTCATTCATGTGCTTTTCCTCCTTTTATGATTCCTTTCTCCAGTATTCGCTCTCCCAAGGACCAGTAGGGCGTCTGCACCCTTGCCGTCTGGCCCGTTTCGAGAAACGTCCCGTCGTCGGTGGCGTATCGTTTATACGTGAGCGCGTTCACCACCATCTCCGCTGATGCACCCCGGGCAACGCCTGCGCGCCGGACAAACGCGAGCAGTTCAGCCGCCTTTTGCGCCCCCAGATGCTGGTCCCAATTCGTGCAATCCGCAAGCTTGGGCAGCCATCGCTCGCGATAATGTGGCGCGCCGCCGAGGTTTGCCGTCCTGGTGGCCCAGTCGCCGATCACGCCCGGCCTGTACTTGATCGCGCCCGTAGCTATCCTGTACAGTGGTTCATACAAGCCGCTGAAAGCCTGTGCGCTTTGGGCAAATTCCTCCCGCGCGTTGAGACCGCGCTTTCGCCATTGATGGATGACCGCAGCGACCACACCCAGCAATACTACACCGCCAATGAGCAGGTTCCTGATTGCAAACATACCATTCCTTCCTCCTTTTTTAGGTTTTGATTGCTCTAGCTCGGCTTATCCATGCGCACCCATGTCGCCGCGTCGTCCAGATCACCGCAGATCAGCGCGTCGCCAACGCCGAGGGACGGAATCACCTGCCGCTGATCCTCGCGCAGCGCCAATCCGGCCGCCATCGTGGAATAATCGTCCGGCGCGGTCAGCCGGTGTACAATCTTGTAGTTTGTGTTCTTGATCGCGTCGGGGATCAACCGCGACGGTATCTGATCGACGATCATCATGCCCTGGCCGTAACTGCGGATCTCCGAGAGCATGTTGCCAAACAGCTCGGCGACTGCCTCTTGGGGGTTTCCGGTAGCGCCGTAATCGACGGCGGGCTTTTTGAGTAGGTTGTGCGCCTCCTCCACAACGGTTAAGTGTATCAGCTTGTTCATCCGCGCGCTTTCTCTGTACGCGGCGTCGTACGTGTAGGCCGACACACGGTACTCATACAGCGCCAGAACCAGCACCGACATGATCAGCGCCTTGTCCTTCATGCCCGCAACCTTGCTGAGGTTGATCACCACCGGCCCTCCGAACAGCTCATTGAAATCCGTGGAATTGTTGACGTTGAGCACCAGCCCGCGCTTGCCTCGCGTCAGGTATGCGAAGCGCGTCTCCAGCGCCGCGCGGATGTCGTCTTGCACCTTTTTGTCGTAGCCGCGCGCCGCGAGTACGCGCCGGGCTGTTTCGATCACGCCGTCCAACCTGGGATAATCGCGCATCCGCGGCATGTCGCCACCAAGGAACGCGTCGCCCACCTGCTCGTGAACGTACCGGTACAGCGACTCGTCGATCAGCACCGGGAGCACGTCCGACGCGGGCAGACTGGCGTTAAACAGCGCGATCATCTGCTCGCACCGGGTCATCATGTCGATCGGCGCGTCCTGAACTGCCGCGGGCTCAAACGGGTTGAGCTTGAGCCGGTTGAGCTTCACGCCGTCGAAATACTCCGCGCCCGGCATGTAGATGCGGAATTTCCTCCTCTCCTTCTCCTCGTCGGACAGCGATGCGTCGGCGTCGATTTTTGCGTTGAGACCGATTGCCCAGCGCACATAATCGTCCTTGGCGGGCTCGACGATCATCACTGGGACGTCTCGCGACAGCACCTCTTGGATGATGTTCTTGCAGGTCGTTGATTTGCCGCTGCCTGTGGAACCCGCCACGATCGCGTGCCGCACCAGCGCGTTCGGGTCGATTCGATACGCGTTTTTTTGCACGACGCCGGTATCGACGATCTTGCCCAGGTAGATGCTATCGCCCTGTACCGGTGCCGGGTTGCTGGCAAAACGTACCGACGTCTTCACAAACCGCAGCCCGGGCACGTCGCGGCGGGGCAACGACGTCGCGATGGAAAGCTCCTCGGTGTTCAGCGGCGTGCTGACGTATTGGTACAGGCTGCCCAGCACGTTCCAGTCGGCCTTTTGCACCTCGACCGGCGCTTTTTCGCTGACAAACGGTATCAGATCGCAGCGTTGCACGATATCCAGCGCGCCGGAGGAAGGATTCAGCAAGTGCGCGCGTATCGGCTCGATGAAGCTCTCGTCGCCGGAGTAGACGGCCCGCAGCATGCCCATGACGGTGTTTACGTCGTGGTTGGTCTGGCCCATCACGTAGATGCCGGTATTCCAGAAGCCCAAATTCCTACCCCTTTGCAGCCGCTGGCAATGAAAGTCGGTCAGTTTCTCCGCGTACTCGGCAAATTTATCGAGGTACTGCGTCGATGTCGACGTTGTCGAGCCGACGGTCTTGGTGATGGACTTGCTGAAGATGCCGCCGAGGGAGCCAGCGATGCTGCCGGCGGCTTGCGCTATAAAGCCCAGGCCTATCCCCAGTGCGCCGGCAATGGCACCCAAGCCCACGTTCGACGTTTTGGCCTCGCTCCGGTTCGTGCCGTCCGTCGCGGTACGCAGCACATCGGTGTGGATTTCGCTGCCCAGTTTGCGGTAATTGTTGATCGCGTCGGAGATGTCTTCATCGCACACCGGGTCGGCGATCACCATCAGCGAGTAATCGCAGTCATCGCCGCCGATGTTCTGCAGGCCAAAGGCGATTTGATCCAGCGTCTGCAGGATGCCGAACTGCGAATTCTTCCGCAGCGACGGAATGCCGGTGATCGCGCCGATTGCCTTGTGGTCGGAGAGGTTGACGCCGAACTCCAGGCGCTCCTTGGGCGTGACGAGGGGGTGCAGGTCGATGCCCGGCATGGAGTTCCTCGCAACCTCGTTAAACTGTGCCAGCGCCTGCTGCGCACTGCTGGAGCGGGAAAGGGCTGTGGTGCCCAGGTACATGCCGGTCTCGCCATTCTTTCGTTGGAGCAGGAAGATCAACCGGTGTCCCCACGTGTGCAGCGACGACAGCGCACTTTGCCAGCGCGAAAGCAAGTCGTATTCCTTGGCCTCGCTGGGATGGATGGGCAGCCGCATCACCTTGAGCCACGTTACGTCCCGGGGGATCGCGTCCTTCTTGCCGTCCATGAGCTTGGGGTTTTCCTTGGCCAGCGCGCGATAGTCGACGAATTTTTCCCGCTCGGGCAGGGTGGTCAGGTATCCTCTTTCCATAAAGTAGTCCAAAAGGTGCCTGAAGAAGTTGTCGGGTACCTCGATCTCGGCCTTGAGCCGCATCCCCTCCGGGTCGATGGAGGCAAATATGTCCCGGATCGTCGTATCTACTTTTTCCGCCATGTGCTCATCTCCTTTTCTCGTTGTGTCGGTGGGTGATAGGGCCGTTGTTTCTCAACTGAGCAAATACCTCGATATTGCGTTTCGGATATCGCCGGGCAACTTGGCTTGCATGTAGGTCCCAATCAATATCGTAATAGGAAGAATTTCTAAAAGCAATATGCCGCCACCTAGTGCCGCCACCTTGTCGACCCACTTGGCCTGACCGATGCGGACAGCCATTTCGCCGCTCCCCTGGGGCTCCAACTGCACCGTCACCGCCACGTCGAGACCCAGGAATTGCTTCCATTTCCCGCCCTTGACGCGGGCCTGCACCATGTAGCGCTCGCCGTCGCACACCGATTGCGTATCCATGTTCTTGCTCACGCCGAGCAGGCTTTCCACCGCTTGGCTGGCACCTCGCACGGTCTTCCCCACCGGCAGGGCGTACACATTGGGTGTTGCTGAAATGCTGGGCGCGGCTGAGGCCGGCACCGCCGGCAACTTCTGGCCGCCGCCGGTTTGACCGGCGCAGTACGGGCATTTGGCCTCGTCCGTTGGCCTGGGTGTTCCGCAGTATCTGCAGTACACGCTGCCGCTTCCTTCCGCTGCTTCGCCAGCCGCGTCGATCCTTTGGTACACCAGCCCGAGCGCCACGGTTTCCTGGGGCCATTCCATCTTGATCACCCGGGCATTGTCTTCCTTGATCTTGGGCAGATCGACCCAGCCAAACTTCGTGAGC
>Ga0123353_10013270_pt1 | contig 11792 bp, 14 predicted proteins | sample TergutLab28metaG_3_FD_92763 | JGI IMG/M metagenome (GOLD analysis project Ga0123353, IMG submission 92763) | Labiotermes labralis P3 segment gut microbial communities from Petit-Saut dam, French Guiana - Lab288 P3 | ecosystem: Host-associated > Arthropoda: Insects > Digestive system > Gut ... | reverse complement strand
TAAAGAGGGTCAATTTGTCTGGCTCAACATTGTGGGCGGACCTGATGATTCTGGCAACTACCTCTTTGACCTGCAGGAACTCACGGCTGGATCTACTGGTGGACTCATTGGTATGCACCAGGCTAAGGAAGTCTATGAGCATGTCTTTGAATCTCTGGATGCAGCTTATCAGGAGGCAGGTACTCTGGTCTCCAGCATGAAGCGCTAGCGCAATGGGGGAGTACGTCCACACCAGCAACTGATGAGCTGTTGCTAGCATCACTACCCTTCATAAGTCATTGCGCACACCGACGCATGGTCTTGCCCTTGAACTTGCGCTTGCCCTCAACACCATGCACCTGGGGCATAGCCCCAGGACCAGTATCCGTTGCTTCGCAACGGGCATGCAATGATGCAATTAGATTCACTTGCTTCCCGAGTGCAGGGTGGGTGGGATACCTGTGGCTTCTGACGAGGGATCTTTGAGCGACAAGCACCACTCACATCGACCAAAGGCCCAAAATGGCTCCTTGGTCGATGAGGGCAGTCAGATGTCCTTTTTCCAAGTAGAATATGCTGCAGCTTTGACAGTAGTATTGCCAGCGACAACTGATTTTATGAATATGCGCAGCTGATCCTCAGAGAGTCCTTTTAGATCCCCTTTTCTCATTTCGCCACTTCGGTATTTCTGAATTAACTGCTCCAGTCGAGCATCTGCTAGCGGGGGTCTATACCATGTCAAAGTAGTCTCGCTCTTTGAATGTGCACGCCTGAATGACGGGCCAGTAAAAGACTTTTCTAGACCGAAGCCACCATAGTCTTCATTGAGAGCCAAGGCTTCTTCATGACTAGCTACTTGGAAGTAATCATCATAGTAGTTATTTGCTCCATTCGGGCTATGATGCTCGGAGTGCTGATGCAGAAATAGAGCCCCACATCTTCTGCAGCGTTGAAGCTCACGATAACCGTCATCCCTCGTGAACAAATAATGCTTGATCGTGCCATCAGTCGCATAAAAGGCTCGCCCATATTCTTCGATAAGCTCAAATGCCATATGCTTTTCAGCTTCTGCAGGTGTTTGATTCGCAAACAGGCAGCAATAATCCATGGGTCCTCATTTCGGAGTTGATACTTACGTGCTTCACGCTATCCGTAAAAGCTGGGCATCAAGCTGCTACAAGCTGAAGCCAAAAGAGTCCATGGCTATCAGGATGATTAGCAGTGCAATTAGAGCCAGAAGCACAATCATGGTTATCTTGTAAGGCTTGCTATTCATTATCACAGCGTTCTTTTGTCTCTGCTGTTTTTGGCGCTCTCTCTTCGCGTCCTTCCTGGCTGCTCGTCTGCTCATGGCGCTCCTCTTTAACCACTTCTCTACTTTGCTCTTCTTAAGTACGATGCTTGCACATTCTGCATTGCCTGTCAAAGCCAGGAGAGTAAAGTGAATTAAAGTAAAGCGCTGTATATTGCAGTAGAGTAAAGTAAATTATAGTAATTGGTAGCCACTCGAATTGTGTGTGCCACTACACTCAAGAGAAGGGTGCCTACTTATGAGTTCGAGACCATTTCTGCCATCTTCTGGAAAGAGGCACGACAACATTAATCGCTGTCATCCGCTACCACCGCGGGTAGAAGTCTCATAAGCCGCTTGCGGTAGTCGCTCCGTGTATCCACAATGTGGTAAACCCACACTGACTGGTCGATAACGCGGTAGACGCACAGAAATCTTCTCTTGCACAGCAGTCCGCGACATCCCTGTTTGCGCAACTCGTCATCGTCTATTTCCGCACCAATGTATGGGAATGTTTGCAAGACCTCGATTCGATCCAAAATGGCACTGGTAATCTTGCGCGCAGACTCCACACCAACATAGTCAAGGTGTAGCAGTGCTATTCTCTCTAGATCAATTTGAGCCGGCCCCAGTAAACGAGCGCTGTATTTAGCTTCTGGTGTCATAAATAAGCTCGAGACTTTTACGCGAATCCGTAAGGGAAAAACCTACATCGCCGCTTAGTCTTGCACGCTCTGCAGCCCCGATGTTGGCCCTGAAACGTATAAGCTCTTCGCGGGCTTCAAAAGCATCAATACTCATTACGACCAAGTCACCTTCGCCGTTTTTCGTGATATAAATAGGTTCTTTCGTTTCACGCGCCTTTTCAGAAATGGCATTGTAGTCAGTCCGAAGTGCCGTCGAAGAAGTGATGTTCATCTGAGCTCCCTTTACAAGTGCATTATAAGTTATGAATTCAATAAGAATTATATCATCGCAGAGGGGGAGTACGTCCACACCAGCAGCACGTATCATGTCAATCCCCGAGCCGGCATATCACCCTCGCGTCAACCCCATGCACCTGTGCTTACGCACAGGACCAGTATCATGCGCACTGCGCCCAAAGGTCAGGGCCGCGGGCGGGCGGGGACGCCCGCCCCTACAAAGAGCAGGCTCTTGCCTCAATGCACCTGGGGCATAGTCCAGGACCAGTATCCGTTGCTTCGCAACGGGCAGACTGTTACAACACCGTCACTGCGGGCTTTGACCCGCAGTCAAATCGTAAGCAGAATGCTGTTTAGTTCGTTATGGTGAATGGCATGGTGACGATTGCCATAGAGACCCTGCTGACAATCAACCTTCGCTTCCGCTCGCAGTAAACCTGGCACAAATTGACTTATTTAGTGTCTTATTTGGTACAATAAAAGACACTAAAGGAGGTGCGCTATGAGTTCTATTCCCACTATTGTTCCCGTTTCAGACTTGCGCCGTGATGCTGCGGGGCTCATGGACGCGGTAGGCAGTACCCATGAACCTGTTGTAATCACGCAGCATGGTCGTCCAAAAGCCGTACTGCAAGATATTGATAGTTTTCAGCAGATGCAGCGAAAGATAGAAATCGCCGAATTGCTTGCTCGCGGTGATGCAGAGATTGAAGCAGGCGTTAGTATTCCCGCTTCCAGTGTTATGGCAGAAGCACGGTCAATGATGTCTGGACAGTAGGCCATGGAAGTAGTGTTCACTCCCACTGCAAAGAAAGAGTTTCTATCTGCTGTGGCTTATCTGCTTGAGAGAAACCCCACAGCCGCAGATAACTTTCTTGACCGAGTAGATGCGACAATCGATCGGCTTGAGCGATTTCCCGATTCTGGGTCGTATATACCAGAGTTCCCCAATTCAGATTATCGACAAGTGTTTCCGAAGCCATATAGGCTCTTTTATCGCGTCAAAGAAAATGTGGTTTGGATAACCGCCGTCTATTACGAACGTCAAATCCCTATCAGGCTTGAACAATAAACGATGCATGCCCCACAACAGAGAGGTGTGTACCATCGGGGCCCGCAATGACGTAATTGGTTCACTGCTTCGGCCTGCTACGCTTGCGTTGCGGGTCGGGGCCTGCAGTGACGGGTATGAGTCCTGCCCCCCCTTTTTTTACTTCCCGAGTGCAGAGCCTCTGAGTCAGCTCAACCTTCTAACGAGGGATCTTTGAGTCGCAAGCTCCACTGTGCTCATCGTTCGATACTTGCACAATCTACGTTATCCGTCAAAGAACCATTCTAGTCAAGTGAGCTGGAATACTCCTGGGCAGCTTCGCACCAGGACCAGCAACGGGCGCACTGCGCCCGAAGGTCAAGGGCGTTGGTTCGCAACGGAAGCCCCGTCATCTTGAGCGTAGTCGAAAGATCCCAATGCGACAATTCCTAGAAGCTCACTGTTCACCTGTGCCTTCGCACCGTGATGCTCGTGCGATTAGTAGACGCAAGGTCCTTCGGCTCGCTGCGCTTCGCTCAGGAAGACGCGTGGAGGGCAAACCCGTTGCGAAGCAACGGATACTGCACCTGTGTCGTTAGGCACAGGTGCATGGGGTTGCGGGCGGGAGGCACAAAACAGGTCGTTCCAAACGGTGGAACGACCTGTTCTGGTATAGATACGTGCAGGAATCAAGTCCCTGCGGGGTTCGTGTATGGACCCCGCATCAAGTGCGGGGCAGACATCGCTTCGCGATCTCCGCCGCTAGAGGTTTTTATCTATAGAGGAACAACCTTGACGATCCGGTCGGTGATGTACCGTCCCATTTTGGATTGGCAGCATCGCCCCAGGCAGCATTTGAGCTGCTGTGAGTGTTGCCGCGATTCCAGGCATGGCGCAGGGCGTCTGCTCCTACGGTGCCCAGCGCGCTACGTGACGCATCGTCGAGCGCAACGTGGCACTTCAGACAGCTTCCGTCAGTGAGCCCCGTGCCTGGCACATTGAGGACTTGCGGGTTGCCAAAGGCTCCCTGGGGGTCGTCGGTAAAGCCAGCATGCCCGGGTATGCCGTAACGTCCAGAAGTGACGCCTGTGAGCACCGTCCAGCTCTGGTCGGCAAAGCTGATGTTTTCGCTGGTAGCACCACGGAAAGTTGCTCCGCCGCCTGCGTTAGTGATGTCGGCTCCTGTTTGAGAGCCATCACCGATGGGCACATCTGGGCGATCAGCGCGCGCAATATTGCCGCCGTACATCCACAGATTGAGTCCACCAATAAAGCTCATGGGAATGAAGTTTTCTTGCTGGGTGCCATCAGCTGCCCATTCGTAGACCGTGATGTCGCGGTTGCCGTGTGGCCAGGCCGTACTGTTGGTGGCTACACCAACCATGTCATGACATTGATCGCAGCCCCAGGCACGACGGGAATCGTCACGTTGTCCTGCGAGCGTGGACGCAGTAGGAAAGCCTGCGGGATTACCGGCATGACAGGGACCGCAGGCCGCGTTATCGCCACCTTGCACGCGGACAGAGGGCAGGATGTGACCCGTGATCTCGGTAAGGCCTTGCGTGATTCCGGCACCGCTTGTTTCGTCACGTGTCTGATCGCGACGCTCAAAACCCATGCCCCAGTTCAGGTTAAACATGACCGTGTTGACATGGCAGCCAATTTCACCACAGGTGTAACCCGTTGCAAGCGAACGGGCAGCAGCATATTGATTGCCGTTAGGTGCGCCTGCAAAGCCCGTGGGTAGGCCACCGACAGGGCCGAGTGCACGCACGCCGTCGTACCACCAGGTTGATCCTGGCTCAGGATCAGCGACGACGGGGTCACGATCAAAGCTCGAATCAACGGGAATGTCGAGGGTCCCGCCACGAAGGACGCGGTACTCCATGATTTCGCGGGCGATTTGCTCGTCACGCGTTTCGATAGCGCGCTCGAGCGCTGCATCATCTGCTGGCCAGTCGGAACCTGCAAGGTTGCGATTACGGGTCTCGCCCAACATAAACACGTTCATTACATTGAAGCGTGAGCTCGAAAGGCCGTGAATCCCTGCATTGTGGCACATGGTACAGCCACGCGCTGGTGCCCGGTGTGGTCCTCCACCTGCCGAGGTTCCCCATTCGACAAGCAGTCTTGAAGCCTGCGCACCGATACTGACGTGGCAGCCTTCACAAGTTGTGTTTCCGGCAGTCAAGAAGTATTGACTTTGGGCATTTGCCAGGTTGACGGCTCCGGTTGTGCTGCTTGCAGAAGCTCCTTCTGCGGCATCGGGATTGAAGCCTGGTGCACGGTGAGCGCTGTGACAGACGGCACACTTTGACGTTGTGGTTACGTAGCCACCATGTGCCGTTCCTTGAAGATCTGCAGGAGCATTGTTGCGCGTCATTTCTACCCGCGCCTCACTAAAAGTGATGAAGCCTTGCAGCATTCCTGAGTCGACTTCTGCCTGGGTGCGAATAGGAGTAAAGCCTCTAAAAGTTGCTTGACTTACTGCGCCAAAGCTTAGGACAAACGCAGCTACCAAACCCAAAACAAGAGTCGAACGTAGGGAATTCTTCATAGTTACCTCCTTATGAGATATCGGGGCGGTCACCAATTTTCAAAGCGGTCGTATACATTGTGCAAGCTTCGAGCCGCTCGAATGCTAGTGGGGAATGGAATATTTTTTGGATATTTTCAGCAGATGGACGCACTCCGCCAGATCTTCTTTGCGCGGAGGCGTGACTTGTGTAATTATTTGAGGGTGTGAAAGGGAACTTCCTAATGGAAACAGGTCACAAATTGTGAGGTGTATAGATGAGTGATGGCTATAGTAACTGGTCTCCCAAGCGTCGCCGTGGCTGCGGCTGCGGTTGCGGCACGATTTTTACTGTGGGGGGCGTGATTGCCATGATTGTCTCGTGGCTCACCAATGGCAGTTTTCTGTGGATGATTTTCCACGGGATTCTGGGCTGGTGGTATATTGCCTTTCGCCTTATCTTCGACTGGTCAGGATTTTGGAGTATCTTCTTTTAGCTTCAGGGGATAAAAATGCGGGGGAGTAAGTCCATACCAGCAGTGATGGGCTCCCTCCGCCATATTGAATATTTACGGGAAGTTTACAGAATATAAACTGCTTACATGCACATATTGCTAAAATAGCCAAAATTGCAAAAATATGCTACTATGTGTATCTCACTTTGGAACGAATAAATACCGAAGTGCTTCACGCCGCAAAAAAATCGGCACATACCTCACACCAGTCATAGATACCTGCGCAAGCATGCTTGCTGCCTTTGTCTGCTGTGAAAGTGAAAAAGAACGGCAGGAAAGGCGGACACCAGCCTGAGGCTTAACCAGAGCCCGAATCGGTAACGTTGGGCAAGAGAAAGGAAACTTTGAATAGATGGAATCGAGTAAACAAAGAGCGTAGTCCGCATCCGACCCTGCGGTCAGCTCTCGTCATCGCCCTGATGGCGATTGTCCTGATGACCGGGTATACCGGATCGGGTTCTGCAGCATATGCTGCAAGTGTCGAATCAACAGCGACCGTCATGTCAAAGCATGAAAAAATGGTTGACATGGATCGCAACTTCAATAATCTTTCAAAAAAACAGCGGGCACAGTTTATCCGTTACTGGTTTGACTACTATGAAGCAGAGCTGGGTAGCACTAAGCTCAACGCCGATAAGGCCGTTGCCATCGCTAACTATGAGACCTCTCTGGGCAAGGCTGGCGTCGGCAAGGCGAAGAAGAAAAACCTCTTTGGCTGCAAAATCGATCAAAACGGCAAATTCGTCAGCAGCTTCCCGCGCTTCAAAAACTATCGTAGTAGTGTTAAGGCCATCGTCGTTTACTACCACATGCATCCCCAGGGCTTGTCTGCGTGGAACAGGCTGGGCGGCAGCACGCTGGGTAAATAGCTACAGCAAAAAGGGGGCAGTGTTGCTGCCCCCTTTTGACGTGCTATTTTCTACTGTCGGTCGTGCCGCAGTTCGTGGCTAAGGCGTCAAATCCTCATTCTTGTGAGCGCTGAGAAATGAGCCCGTGTCCCCGTCGAACAAGACGGTAATCCCACCCGTGTCAGAGGCATACCAGGTATAGGCCTTGTTGCCAGAGGTCTCATCCAGCGGGTCTTCGACTCCGTCGACGCCAAAGTGAGCTTTGACCTTGTCGTAGTCGATTTCAGAATAGCTTGCCACAGAATCGGTGAAAGCCTCCCAGCTTGACTTCATGTCCGCGTAGGCCATGTCCACCATTCCAGGGGCGCTCGATGTCGGCGTTTCGGTCGTTTGTGCCGGTGCATCGTTGGTGGTTGCCGTAGTGTCGTCGCCTCCACAGGCTGACAGTGCAAGCCCCATCGTCACGACCAGCGCCAGGCTCAATACGAGCACCAGCAGGCTTTTTGCTTTCATTTTCATGGGCGGTCCTTCCCTTCTTCGTATGCTTTCCCCAAAGCAGAGCTCTTTTGAGCTCACAAACCATCATAGCACTAGTGCCACATTTCGCGGGGGAGTGCGTCCACAACTGTAACTCCCCCTTGAGCTTCCCGAGTGCAGTGACTTCATGACACCTCAATTCATCTGACGAGGGATCTTTGCGTGTGTGCTGGTGTGGACGTGCTCCGCCTGTGAGATAGGCGAACAAATGATGGTGCTACAGCTTTGCTGGCTGTCTGGGGCGGGCGCTAAGCTGTTTTTATCGATAAGCGAAAGGAGTGAGTGTTATGTATGAGCGTAGCAGGACAATTTTGTCCACAAATATTGCCGGTTTTACCTATCACGATGGAGCTGAGGTCTTTGATGAGCTGAAGGTTGGCAAAAAGCTGAGTCTCAAGCTTGAGCCCGATAATCCCTTTGACTCAAGAGCTGTCGCTGTTTATGCAGGCAAGCTCCGTATTGGGTACGTGCCAAGCCACGAAAATGCAATTATTAGTGACCTTCTGTACTTTGGACACGATGATATTTTTGAGGTCATTGTTAATAGGGTCGCACCTGAAAACAACCCAGAACGTCAGGTAAACATTGCCATAAAGATTAAGGACACCCGCGAAAAGCCCTAAGGCATCATGCTGTCTAGGAGCGGGCTTGGTGGTAGGTTTGGAGGACGTGGTCGACAAAGACGTCTTTTGAGATTAGCTGCGCTGCTTCAAGTCCGCCTGCGACGCGAGTCGTGTAGAAAGATTCGTCGCCGAGTAGTGCATCAAGTGCAGGCACAAAACCTTCTTCGTTTTGCAGCAAGGTTGCGCTAGACCCGTCGGTCAAGATGCCCTTGAAGCAGTCGTTGTTACGAGCAATGACAGGCGTTCCGCTGGCGATGGCCTCTATGAAGGTGAGTCCCTGTGTTTCAGATGTCGAGTTGCCCAGCAGAACATCAGCCAGTCGGTAGTAGTCAGGTACACTTTCCCAAGGTTGTTCGCCCGTAAAGACTACCTGATCTGCAATACCGAGGGTTGGCAAGAGGCGTTCAAGCTCGCGACGTTGTGGCCCGTCACCCACAAAAAGCATGCAGGCCTCTGGGTGCTGCTTTAGCCAGGGTGCCAGTACGAGAAGCATCTCGAGCACACTCTTTTCTGAGGCGATGCGTCCGATGACCAATAAGATGCGCTCGAAATTGCTAAGACCCCACTGCGTGCGCAGTTCCGTCAGGCGGGAGGTCTGTACTTCACTGAGCGAATCAATGGTCGAAAAGCGCGTCAAATCAACCCCCGTTGGGATGACATCAATGGGAGCACTCACTCCATAGCTTAAGAGCAAGTTTTTGGTATCAGCAGTCGGGGCAATGACCCGCGTTGCTCGGTCGCAAATCTGAACGCTGAGTTTGCGCACCGCTGCACGGGCGGGACGATCAAAGGCGCCTGGCACCAGATAGTGAGTGTAGTCTTCCCAGACGGTGTGATAGGTGTGGACCAGCGGCGTGCCGCTTTTGTGGTGCGCTCGAAAGCCGAAGCTGTTGACCGTGAACTCGGCGTTCGTATGGATGATGTCGAGGTTCAGATCGCTAATGTGGCTTGAAAGATTGAGCTCAAAAGGGGTGGCGACGCGGCGTTCAGGCAGTACCACCAGCGGCATGCTGGGGATGCGAATGACCTGATTCTCTGATGCGCTATCGGGGTTGGGCGCATCGGGGTGGGAGGGTGCGAAAATCCAGACATCGTGGCCGCGCGCACGCAAGCCTTCTGACAACAGCGACACAGAGGTCACGACACCGTTGATTTCGGGCAGGTAGGTGTCGGTGAAAAGTCCAATCCTCATGTGCGTCTCTACTGGCGGTTCAGGGTGGTTGAGGGGCAGTCGATCTCGTCGTAGTTGCCTAAGAAAGCCAGATACTTTGTGCACAAGTTCAGCCGGGTCAGCAGTTCATGCACCTTTTCGTCAGCGATATGAGCCTGCACGTCAAAGTAGAACATGAACTCGAAGTCGGTATCAGGCAGGGGGCGCGATTCCAGCTTTATCAGATTGAGGTCTAGGTCTGCAAACTGCTTGATGACTTCAAAGAGCGCACCTGATTTGTGGTCGACGGTCAACATGAGGCTAATACGCTCAGGGCTACCATAGACCTCGCACTTTTTCGAAATGCAGATAAAGCGCGTGTAGTTATTGGCGTTGTTTTGGATGTTTTCCTCGATCACGGTCAGCCCGTACAGTTCGACACAGTTTTCAGAGGCAATCGCAGCGATGTCTGTGCGACCACTTTCGGCAACCATTTGTGCGGCTTTCGCTGTGTTTTCGACTAAATGAAGCTTTGCATCGGGCATGCGCTCGATGAGCGCACTGCACTGCTTTGCCGCCTGCGAGTGCGTGTAGATCTCTGTAATATCACCGAGGGCAAGCTTGCCGTTAGCAAGCAGCATGTGTTGAATCGAAATCTTCACACTGCGTACGATGTAAAAGTTGTACTTGCGTGTTAGGTCGTAGACATCCGTAATCGACCCCGAGTTCGAGTTCTCGATCGGCAAAATCCCGTACTGACACATACCCGCATCTACCGCCATGCACACACCCTCGAAAGTGCGCATGTACATAACGTCTGGGCTCTCAAACAAAACATTGGCTGCTGTCTGCGAATAAGCACCCTTGACGCCTTGACAGGCAACAACGGCGCTTTGTGGGAACTCTTCGATACGGTATTCTTTGGGGCTAATCACGGTCAGGCCTCACAATTCTCTCTAGAGGATTTGGTGATTCATAATAGCATGAGATAATAATGGCACCAGATGCGATTGAAAGAGGGGTTGAACTATGGCTTATGTGGTAGATTTCAAGGACGTGTCAACAGTGGGATTCGAGTCATCCCCGGTCGCGGAAGCTTTGGCTGGACTGCGTGCCAATGAAGCTCGCTACTTCTTTAATAAGTATAAATATGAGTATGCGACCATTCCAGCATCTGAAGGTGCAGACATTTTGTCCTACATAGAAAATATCCTCAAAACGGAACGTGACATTGTTTTTGCTGCAAAACCCCTTGAAGTTACTCAGTTCGAAGTCGAGGGTATCAAGTTCAGCTATGTCTTTTACGAAGATGGCCTATGTGTCAATGTCATGTACACCCTTGAAGATGCAAAAAAACGTGCCGTCGGCATTAAGCTTTCCCAGGGCATGGAAATCCCTGCAGAGCTCGCAGATAAGTTCAAGTTTGCCCGACAAAAGTCTAAACTCGCCGGAGAGATCCGCGGCTCTTTCTTTGTTATCAAGGGTGAATACTAATCTCCTAAAGCGTTTTCATTATAAAGTCTCATGGAGGGTGCACCTGTTGATGTGCACCCTTTTTTGTGCACTCATCAGGATATCTGCCTTTTGCATACCTCTGCCCTTTTGATAATCTGACCCTCAAACAAAATAGCATCATATCCATCACATTATCGTGCTCTAGGGGAACAGGGTAGCGTGTCGGCTCGCTGAAGTCTGCGCGCGTTTGTAAGGGGGTAATGATGACCGTCTGTAATGAAAAGAATCTCGCACCTGCCATGCGCAAGAGGCTTGGCGCCAACATCGCCTTTGTGAGCGTGCTGCTTTTTTGCGTCTTGGGTCTTGCCGTCTTTACGGTTTTTGCAGATGATGCCCCGTTCGATGGTCCAGCGCATGACGAGCAGCCATCCAGCCATTATCTGAGCGTCGAACAGACGACAACTACTGACACCGGCAGCACAGCACTTGAATCTACAGCCGCAGCATCACAGGCATCACAAGCACCACAAGCCCCAGCAAGTCCTCTCGCTGCCAGCGCAACGATGGTCCGCAATTGGGCAAGCTTGCGTGCTGCCATGCTCGATGCAAGCGTTGACTACATCCAGTTTGCGAACCCCATCGTTCGCACGGGAAGCGCCGGGGCAAGCAACGATCTACCCGTTGTCTTGCGTGACCTCACCATCGACGGAGCCGGCTTTTCTCTTGATGCGCGCAATGAAGGATCTTCTGCAAACATCAACCGAAACCTCTTTCGTGTGGGCGGCAACAATGCCTCGCCACGACGGAGTCTGACCATCACTGACCTTTCTTTGATACGGCCAAATGCGACATCACACCCCGCCATTGCCTTTGTGGCAACCACCAGCCCTTTGGCAACAACGTCGACTTCTTCGGGTACGCGCAGC
>Ga0123353_10013269_pt1 | contig 11792 bp, 9 predicted proteins | sample TergutLab28metaG_3_FD_92763 | JGI IMG/M metagenome (GOLD analysis project Ga0123353, IMG submission 92763) | Labiotermes labralis P3 segment gut microbial communities from Petit-Saut dam, French Guiana - Lab288 P3 | ecosystem: Host-associated > Arthropoda: Insects > Digestive system > Gut ... | reverse complement strand
TATAGCTTTTAACAATACCCGCGCGCCTTTCAGTAACCCCAATGTCCGCCGTGCAATCAGCCACGCCCTTAACAAGGATATTATCCGGACCAATATTTACCATGCAACCGGCGAGTTGTCCAATGGTCCCATTCCCCAATCGGTATGGGGTTCCATTAACAATCAGCTTCCGCCCTATGAATTTAACCTCGCTCGCGCCAGGGAATTAATGGCAGGAGCCGGTCTTGCAAACGGTTTTGAAACCACTTTCACAGTCAATGCGGCAAGTCAGACTTCTCTTGACATCGCCGAGTTTGTTCAGTCAGCACTGCGCCAGTTGAATATAACAGTCAAAGTCGAAGCCTATGAGGCAGGAACCCTGTTTGAAAGACTGGCTGCCGGTGAACACGATATGTTTACCCTCGACTGGACAACTGTAACCGGTGACGCCGACTACGGCATGTTCCCGTTGTTCCACTCTGCCAACTGGGGCACAGCCGGCAACAGGTTCCGCTACAGCAACCCAAGAACCGACGAGCTCTTGACTCGCGGCCGCCAGGAAACCAATCCTACAACACGCCTTCAGATCTACGCCGAAGCACAGAGAATCATTCGTGATGATGCCCCATGGGTATTTGTACTTCAGAACCAGATTCTGGCCGCAACAGCAAAGAACGTTAAAGGCTTCTTCCAAAGCCCGCTGGGAAGCGCAGAGAACACATATTGGAGTGTTACATTTGAATAAAGCTATAGCACATTCTGCTTAGCTGCAAATTGGGCCCTGCCTCAAGTGCGAATGCACTGCGAAGCGGGGCCTGTTTTTTTATTGGTTAGTCAAAACTTAAATAATCAAAGACAGTATATATTGAAATGAAGCGGTAATAAAAAGAGTACCGAAGCCCAGACGGATTAATTTAAAGGCTCTTTCGCTTTTTTCCTCACGCTTTTTTACGAAGTACTCGCCGTGGGTTGAGTGGTCAAGCAGCTTGCTTTTCGGCAGGAAGACCGGGAAAAATTCTACCATCAGGCCGGCAAAGAGGAGTATGGTGGCAGCGTAGAAATTTACCCTGAAAATATGACGCGGCGTAAATTTGCCGCTGCCGAGATAGTCAATAAACACGGTTATAATGGCTATTATGCAAAAAAGAACAAGCGAGGCCCCAAGTGTTACAAGTATGCGGGAAATGCGCTTTAAGAACACCCTGGCCTCGAAAATTATCCTGTTTATTTTTTCAGTTTCGGATCAAAAGCATCGCGCAGGCCATCACCCATCATGTTAAGGGCCAGAACTACGGTAACTATCGCGAGTCCCGGGAAGATACACAGATGCGGGTGTATGCGCATGAAGCGACGCCCGGCGGAAAGCATTGCGCCCCACTCGGGAATGGGAAGCTGTATGCCAATGCCCAGGAAGCTAAGTCCCGCTGCGGCCAATATGGCGCTTGCCAAACCAATTGTAGCCTGTACGATAATGGGCGCCATGCAGTTTGGCAGTATGTGCCGGGAAATAATACGGAAGTTGTTTCCGCCTATGGCCCGGGCGGCCTCAACAAATTCCAGGCCTTTCAGGCTCAGCACAGAAGCGCGCACTATACGTGCATAGGACGGAATTGCGCCTATTCCTACGGAAATCATGGTATTGAAAAGCCCCGGACCCAGAGCGGCTGCGATGGCTATTGCCAGCAGTATTCCGGGTATGGCGAGCATAGTGTCAATAAGACGCATGATAATGTTGTCTGCGACTTTGCCGTAATAACCGGCTATTGAACCAAGGATGGTACCGGTGACCAGGGCAATGCCCACTACTATAAAACCTATGGCAAGTGAAATCCGGGAACCGTGAATAATCCGGGCGAAAATGTCGCGCCCGAAGTTATCTGTTCCAAACGGATGCTTCATGCTGGGCCGCTGGAAAATATGTTCAGGATTCTGTACATCATAACCCGGATTCATTTTGTCACCCGGAGCAATGACATCGGCAAAAACAGCAGCTAAAATTAATAACGCAACAATAAATAAGCCAATCATGGCCATTTTATTTCTTCTGAATCGCCGCCAAATATCAAAAAACTGGCTGCGTTTCTTTTTGGGTTTTTTCTTTATTGTTTCACCACTGCCAATATCCATTTTATCACCCCTAGTTATACTCTGACCTGATTCGCGGATCGATGTAGGCATATAATATGTCAACCGCCAGGTTTGTAATGCTGAAAGTAAATGCGATGAGCAATACACCGCCCTGAACAACCGGATAGTCCCTCATGGTTATTGCGGTGATCATAAAATTTCCCAGGCCCGGGATGGCAAAAATCTGTTCGGTTACGATTGCGCCTCCCAAAAGGAACCCGAACTGCAGGCCTACTACGGTAATTACGGGGATTAATGCGTTTTTAAGCGCGTGCCTTGTAATAACCGTAAACTCTGTTAATCCTTTGGCCCAGGCTGTGCGTATATAATCCTGCCGTATGACTTCAAGCATGCTGGATCTTGTGAAACGCATGATTACGGCCAGGGATGTGCTTGAAAGCGTCAGTATGGGCATTATCCAGTTTAGGGGGGTATTCCACCCGGTTGGAGGCAGCCATCCCAGGAATACTGAAAACAGCAAGGCCAGCATCATACCCTGCCAGAAGTTTGGTATGGAAACTCCGGCCAAACCAATGACCGTTGCCATGTTGTCAAATGCAGAATACTGTCTTATGGCGCTTATCATTCCAAGCGGCACACCTACCAAAACAGCAAACAGAACAGACATGGAAGCCAATTGAATTGTTGTTGGGAAGCGGGCCGTAATCTCATCGATAACAGGCCTTCTGGAATTAAGGGATCTCCCGAAATCAAGCTTTAAGGTATTAAGAAAAAAGTTTCCAAGCCGTACAATATATGTGTCATTTAAGCCCATTTCTTCCCTTAGCTGGAGAATCATCCACTCTTCGGCCTGTTCGCCAAGCATGATTCTGGCGGGATCCCCCGGCGTTATATAGTTTAATGTAAAAATGATGAACATGACGCCCAATAATACGGGAAGAAGCAAGCCCAAGCGCCTCAATATGTATTTATGCATACTACCATCCTCTCGATCCCACGGTGGCTTTATTCTGTTCCAAAGTGCTTTATTGGTTGTTATTATGTTGTCTTTTATAACATATTGTCAATGCTTTACCTTAATAAATAATCTCCCAGCCGCTCATCCGTCTGACACCCGTCCCTTATGGCAAAACGTCCGTTCATCAGAACATGAACAATGCCGAGGGGCTTTTGAAACGGGTTTTTGAAGGTAGCGGTATCCGAAACCTTGCTTTCGTCAAAGACGGTAATATCGGCTATGTAAGATGGAGCAAGAAGTCCCCGGTTTTTTAGCCCAACAATACCTGCGGGCTTTTTTGTCATTCTGTAAATTGCCGTTTCAATGGGGCAGATGTTCTTTTCCCGCCTGAGGCGCAAAAATCTCGGGAAGGTGCCAAAAGCTCTGGGATGGGGCTTGCCATTGTTTTTCGCCGGGTCATAGGGTCTGGCTACACCATCCGAACCTATAGCTATGTCCTTTGAAAGCAAATAAGCCACATCGTCCTCATGCATGCTATAGAAAATTCCGTCTGCCCGGCACTTCGTTTCAATCAATGTCCGCATGATGGTATCCGGTACGGAAAGGTTGAGCTCTTCGCTTAACTCGCCCATTGTTTTGTCATCGGCTTCAGGATATCTTCCTCTTGTGGAAATTACATAAACCCTGTCCCCTTCGACCTTTGTAGGGTAACGGTCGCAGAGGTGGGCGTAAAGCTTATCTCTTTCTTCACCCGGCTTTGTAAGCCGGCGTACGGTCTCATCCGAACCGCCTTCCATGGCCCAGCCCGGAAGTACATTTGTTATTCCGGTGGACGAAGCATTGTAGGGATACATGTCGGCGGTTATGGCTACTCCGTTTTGCCGGGCTTTCTCTATTTGTTCGTAAAGTTTATCCGCCGTTCCCCAGCGTTTGGTGCTGGAAATCTTTAAATGTGCAATGTGTACAGCGGCGCCGCTTTCCCGGTTTATCCTGATCATTTCGTCTACTGCTTCATGGACCAGGTCGGCTTCGTTTCTCATGTGGGAGGTGATAACAACATTATGCTTGCAGCAAACCTTTCCCAGTTCGACAAGTTCGTTTATATCCGAGAATATTCCAGGCATATAACCAAGGCCCAGTGACAGTCCCCAGGTTCCCTGTTCCAGGTTTTTATCCAAAAGGTAGGCGGAAAGCTTGTTTTCTTCGCTGCTTGAAGCACGGCCTGAAAGACCTACTACACCGCGCCTTATTGAGTTATGTCCAATCAACTGGATTAAATTTGTAGACATTTTATGCCCGTCGGCTTTTGCCCTTTCCCTAAGGCTCTTAAAATCTTTTGATTGATAATGTTCGCCTTCTTCTGATTTATCCTCAGGCCCCTCGTTTTTTAAACGGGTCATTTGCTCCTGAGATCTTGGGAAGAGTGAATCTCCGCACTGGCCTATTACCTCGGTAGCTACGCCCTGGTTTATCTTTGATTCGCAGCGGTCGTCATGGAAATAGGCCCTGTCAGAATGGGAATGCATATCGATAAACGCAGGTGAAACCACCAGGCCGCTGACATCAAGAATCGTTTCCGCCTGAGACTGTATGGAAACCGCGACTTCGGCTATTTTTCCGTCTTTTATGGCAACATCGCCCTTGAAAGGCTTTTCTCCGCTCCCGTCGCAGACGAGACCGTTTTTTAACAGTATATTGAACATATATATATAATGTATTGTTTTGACTGAAATTTTCAAGGGCGCATTCCCGGCGTATCTGCGATTTTTCGTGACATTTTTTCTAAATTATGCTATTATTATCCAGCTTAATTCCGGGGAAGGAGGGTTTTGGATGTTTTTTTGGAAAATCAACAGTGCAGGCAACGATTTTATAATCATTAATAATATAAAAGAGAAAATTCATGAAGCAAAATTTCCGGCCATGGCCCGGAAACTCTGTGAAAGACACCTTTCAATAGGTGGTGACGGACTTATAGCCATTGAAAAACCAACGGATTCATCAGCGGACATCACGATGCGGATTTTTAATCCTGACGGTTCGGAGGCGGAAATGTGCGGAAACGGGTTGCGCTGTATTGCCCGTTGTGCATGGGAAGAAAAATTGGCCGGTGATCTCATAAGGGTACATACAATTGCAGGTTATGCCGAAGTTGAACGGCTTTCCCCAAGGGAATACAAAATAAAACTACAAAAACCCTCGAATTTGAAACCGGAAGCCGTCGTTTCGGTTAATGGCCGGGAGTATTTGTGCATATATGTTGAGGTTGGAAATCCCGGAGCCCCGCATATTGTTGTTCCGGTAAAACGTCTTAATGAAATCGGCCGGGATATCCTCTTTGTTGACGGGCGAAGCCTTCGTTATCACCACAGTTTTCCAAAGGGGGTTAACGTAAATTTCTGTGAAGTAATTGACGAAAATACCGTAGATTTGCTAACCTATGAGAGGGGAGTTGAAGACTTTACCTATGCATGCGGTACGGGTTCCGGATCTACCGCTTTGATTTTAAGACTGCTTAATATGGTTAAATCCGATACGGTTACTGTGAAGGTACCCGGCGGAGTTTTTAAAGCGGAACTAATCAAAGAGAATAATGCCTCGGTAAACGTTGAGGATATTGAAATTCGCCTGACCGGAGACACCAACATTGTTTTCAGGGGTGAAGCGGCGGATGAGGATTTTGTATTATAACCGGGATGTAAGCAGGGGAAAAAGCGTTTGCCTGATTCAGGCATGGTTTTTTCTTCTATACTATGTTCCTGTTTATTGCATTTTCCTTTCAATAATATTTTTGTTTACAAGTGCATTTGAGTAATTTATTATTTATATTATATATAAATACATTTAATTTAATTTATTTGTGCTTCCCACAAATATATATTTTTGGAGGTTTTTTTTATGAAGAAATTGTTAGTATTTCTTTTGGCGGCCGTATTCGTGTTTTCAGCTTACGGCGGAGGCGGTAGAGACAGGGGAACCCAGAGCGTAAAGGAACTTAAGTATGTTTACGCCGCTGAAATTCCCTCACTCAATTATTACACCCAGGGTTCTGCTGTAACTTACGAAGCCATTGCAACAATGATTGATGGTCTTGTCGAGTTCAACAAGTTCGGAGTTCTGATTCCGGCAGTTGCCAGCAGATGGGAAAATTCTGCAGACGGAAAAGTTTGGACTTTCCATCTGAGAAATGATGTAACCTGGGTAGATCACAATGGCGCCAAGGTTGCCAATGTGACGGCTCATGACTTTGTGTCTGCGGCCAAATATGTTCTGGACCAGGTCAACGCTTCCTATTACGAGGATTTCTATACCGACTATTTTGTAAATGCATCAGAGTATTATGCCAGCACCGCAGCCGGTTATACCGGTCCCCGTGTCGCTTTTGATTCCGTCGGCGTAAAAGCGATTAACGACACCACCCTTCAGTACACACTGAAAGAACCGGTTCCCTATTTCATGTCAATGATGAACTGGGTGCCTTTCTATCCGGTTTACGGACCCTTCCTTGATAAGGTAGGCAACGAATATGGTATTTCCAACGATAAACTGCTGTACTGCGGCGCAATGCGTCTCGAGACCTGGCGCCCCCAGAATGAAAGGGTTTATGTAAAGAACACCAGCTATTACCTGGCAAACGAAATTCACATTGATAAAATTACCGAAACCTACAACGCGGAAGCCGGCGTACTCGCACCGGAACTTTTCCGCCGCGGTGAAATTTCCGCAGCTTCAATTCCGCCCGCAATTCTGGACGAATGGCTCCGGAATCCCTCCCTGGCCCAGAATATCCGGCCGTCTGTTGCTTCATGGTACAGCTATTTCTATGCCTTTAACTTTGATCCGCAGTTCCCGGCAGAATATGAGCCGGATAACTGGAAGATAGCTGTTAACAACCGCAACTTCCGCAAGGCAATATTCCATGCATTGAACCGTGTTGCTGCAATATCAACATCAGATCCGCACAACCCCCAGAACCACCTTATCAAGACCGTAACACCTCCGAACTTCTGCGACGTTGGCGGACTTGACTACACCCAGGTTGGTGCATTGGCCAGGATATCCAACCAGCTGCCGACCTATGACGTAGCGCTTGCTGAAAGACATCGCAACTCAGCCAGAACCGAACTTCAGGCTGCCGGTGCGAAATTCCCCATCAAAGTGCTTATGCCCTATAACTCAAGCAGCACAACATGGGCCGAGCGCAGCCAGGTTGTAAAACAGAACCTTGAACGTGTTCTTGGCGCGGACTTTGTAGAAATCATCATCTATGATGCACCGCCCACCAACTTCCTTGGTGACAACAGGCGCAACGGCCGTTTCGCATTGCTTGAATGCAACTGGGGCCCGGACTACTCGGACCCGGAAACATTCACCGACCCGTTCTTCCCCGTCGGCACCTATAACAAGCCCTCGTTGGCCACTGGATATACATCACCCCGTACCCACGGTGACCTTGTCAGAACCGCCAAGGCCAACAAGACCAATACACTGAGCCGTTACGAGTTGTTTGCCGAAGCCGAAGCCTTCCTTATCGATGAAGCTTTTATTATACCCTTCTTCAGAAGTGTTCCGGGCTGGGTCGCAAACTTTATTAACCCCTTTGACGCAAACTTCTCATCGGGCAGTATGTCTTACTCCAAGCTCAACAACGTTCGCATACTGGACAAACCCATGAACACCGCTGAGTTTAACGTTGCATTGCAACAGTGGAATACCGAGCGTGCAGCTGCCTTAAAGGCTGCGGCGCGGTAAAAAGTTTATAGTCGCCTTGCAGGGAAATGCCCGGGATGTCACATTCCGGGCATACCTCTCAGGGCTTTTTATTTTTGTGAGTCTTCAATGGAAGTGGTTGGGTGTTAGCGTATTTTCTTAAACGGCTGGGGCAGAGTTTTATTACTCTTTTTATAGTAGTAACGCTGGTATTCTGCCTCTTGAGACTGATGCCGGAAGACGGTTACCTTGGTCCGGGTGCGGATAAACTCTCACCCCAGGCAAGGGAAGCAATACTGCGGAGCATGGGTCTGATGGATCCGCTCCTGGTACAGGTAAAGAATTTCTGGGTGAATGTTTTTCGGGGCGATTTGGGAAAATCGTCAATTTACCGGCCGCAGACAGAAATTACCTTAATACTGAAAGAAAAAATTCCTTACTCGCTGTTTTTCGGGCTTGCCAGCATAAGTTTATCGCTCTTTGTCGGCATTACGGCCGGAGCGTTTATGGCCAGGAACAAGGGTAAGCTTTTTGACAAGACAGGTACCCTGTTCATTGTGTTTATGACCGCTGTGCCGGCGGTTATCTACCATCTGTTGATTCAGCTCTATGTTACCAGCTGGACAGGCTTGCCCATGCTGTTCAACGAGAGGCGCCCTGAAAGCTGGATACTTCCTACATTGTCCCTGTCCATAGCTTCATTGGCATCCTACGCCATGTGGATGCGCCGTTACATGGTAGACGAAATTAACAAGGATTACGTCAAACTGGCGCGCGCCAAAGGGCAGACCAGCCAGCGCATCATGTTAAGACATGTGTTCAGAAACTCTTTTGTACCGGTTGTTCAGTACATACCGTCATCCATTCTTTTTACAATCGCCGGTTCCATTTATGTGGAATCCCTTTACTCCATACCGGGAATGGGAGGTCTGCTGGTTCAGGTAATATCAAGGCAGGATAACCCGCTGGTACAGGCTTTGGTACTTATTTATTCAAGTTTGGGCGTATTCGGACTTATGTTCGGAGATATTGCAATGGCTATTGTTGACCCGCGTATTATATTCGCCAAAAAGAAAGGGGCGCGCTGATGCCATTTTTTATCGGTAAACAGAAATATCTGGATTTAACAGAAAGTATTTCCGACAATATTCATAATCTCCCGGACGAAGAGCTTTTCTCCAAAGTGGAATACAGCGCAATGGAAGCGGAGCGCGGCGGATACTCCAATTATTCCTACTGGCGATCCACTTTAAGGATGTTTCTGAAAAACCGCACCGCTACCGCTCTTTTGGTTGTTATGCTGCTTTTGATTTTCTTTTCCATTATACAGCCCTTGCTTCCCGACCAGAAGAATCCAATAGAAATATTTAACGATCCCGCGACCGGGCTTCAGTACAGAAATATACCGCCGGGAGACCTTTTCTTCTTTGGTTCAAACAATATAGGGCAGGATCTCTGGGCGCGTATCTGGAGCGGCACCCGGACATCGCTTTTTATAGCTTTTTCTGTGGCGTTTGTCGAAATGATCGTTGGTATTATTATAGGCGCGCTCTGGGGATATGTTCGCCGGCTCGACCGGGCGATTACGGAAATTTACAATGTCCTTAACAACATTCCCACCACCATAACGATGATTTTGTTTACCTACATCATGAGGCCGGGTATGTGGACAATAATTATTGCCCTGTGCATGACCAGCTGGATACATATGGCGCGCTTTATCCGGAACCAGATCATTATTATCCGCGACAGGGAGTATAACCTGGCTTCGCGCTGTTTGGGCGTCGGTGTCTCCAGGGTGGTAACGAAAAACCTTTTGCCGTACCTCGTTTCGGTTATCATGATGAGGGTTGCCCTTTCAATACCTGCCACCATCAGCAGTGAAGTTTTTCTTACTTACATAGGCCTTGGTTTGCCGGTAAGTATGCCGTCCCTCGGGAACCTTCTTAACGAAGGCAGAATGAGGATGCTGTCGGCCGCTTCGCGGTATCAGTTGTGGTTTCCGCTGATGGTACTCAGCGTAATTTCCATTTCGTTCTATGTTATCGGCAATGCTTTCGCTGATGCTGCCGATCCCAAGAACCATGTATAGCGAAGGTAAATTATGTCAGACAGCGTGAACGAAAAAGAAGTAATACTTAGTGTAAGGGATTTGGTTGTCAAATTCAGTCTGCGGGGACAGATTTTGAAAGCCATTCGCGAGGTTTCTCTTGACCTTTACAAGGGCGAAAGCCTTGCGATTGTAGGCGAATCAGGTTCGGGAAAATCAGTTTTTACAAAGACCTTCAACGGAATGCTTGACGGAAACGGATTCATCGACAAGGGCTCCATTGTTTATAAAGGCATGGATTTAACGAAATTCAGGAAAGAGAAGGAATGGCGGCAAATCCGGGGCTCCGAGATCGCAATGGTTTTTCAGGATCCCATGACATCGCTGAATCCTCTTAAAACCATCAGTCAGCAGATCACCGAGGCCATCACACTGCATAATAAAGAGATGAATGCCAGCCAGGCAAAAGCCCGGGCACTTGAGTATATCCACGATGTTGGCATAGAAAACCCGGAAAGACGCGGTAGTCAGTTTCCGCATGAGTTTTCAGGCGGTATGCGCCAGCGCATAGTCATAGCAATAGCTTTGGCGTGCAATCCCAAAATCCTGATCTGCGATGAACCAACCACAGCCCTTGATGTGACCATTCAGGCGCAGATATTGAGTCTCCTTAAAAACCTGAAAGATAAGTATAACCTGACAATTATTTACATCACCCATGACCTGGGTGTTGTGGCGTCTGTGGCGGACAGGGTTGCAGTCATGTATGCCGGAGACATTGTGGAAATAGGCGGAGTGCGTGATGTGTTCTACAACGCCCAACACCCGTATACCTGGGCGCTGCTCTCGTCGTTACCGCAGCTGGGAGTAAAAGGCGAAAAGCTTTTTTCCATCAAGGGCACTCCCCCCAATCTTTTTTATACTGTTAAAGGCGATGCCTTTGCCCCGCGTAACCCAAATGCTTTGCGCATTGACTTCCTGGAACGTCCTCCTTATTTCAATGTTCCGGGATCGGATACCCACAGGGCAAGAACCTGGCTTTTGGATCCCCGTTCTCCGCATGTAGCGCCGCCCCCGGTAATCAAATCAATAGGGGGTAAACGTAATGCCGTCTAAAGAGGTTTTGCTTGAAGTAAAAAACCTGACTGTTGATTTTGGCTCCCGGCGCAATCGTACCCGGGCTGTGGAAGATGTGAGCTTCCAGATATTCAAGGGTGAAACCTTCGGGCTTGTAGGAGAATCCGGCTCGGGCAAAACCACCATCGGGCGCTCAATCATACGTATCTACCCCATTAAAAGCGGAGAAATCCTTTTTAAAGGCGATCGTATCGATGGTGATATTCCCAAAGAACGTGACCGTATGGTCACCCACAAGATTCAAATGATATTTCAGGATCCCATAGCTTCGCTTAACGAGCGCTCAAAGGTCGACTATATAGTTTCAGAGGGACTTTACAGTCTTAAAAATTTCAAATCCGAAAACGAACGTATGGAAAAAGTTTCCAAAGCCCTTGAGGATGTGGGACTTCTTCCCGAATTCTCAAGCCGCTTCCCCCATGAGTTCTCAGGCGGCCAGCGTCAGCGCATTGGTATAGCCCGTGCGCTCATTATGGAACCGGAATTCATAATCGCCGACGAACCTGTTTCGGCGCTTGACGTTTCTATCCGTGCCCAGGTAATAAATTTGCTGAGTGACTTGCAGCAAAGCCGTTCTCTGACTTATCTCTTTATTGCCCACGATCTCAGTGTTGTGCGTTTTATTTCCAACCGTGTCGCAGTTATTCACAAGGGGCACATAGTGGAACTGGCCGAAACCGAAGACCTGTTCAAGCATCCAATCCATCCCTACACCAAGGCCCTGTTATCTGCCATTCCCGATCCAGACCCCGATCTTGAACGCGGTAAAATCCTCTTCATATATCACCCGGAAGAATACTTCGACGCAAATGACCCCTTTGTCTGGAAGGAAGTCATGCCGGAGCATTTCGCACTGGTTAACGGGAAGAT
>Ga0123353_10013268_pt1 | contig 11793 bp, 7 predicted proteins | sample TergutLab28metaG_3_FD_92763 | JGI IMG/M metagenome (GOLD analysis project Ga0123353, IMG submission 92763) | Labiotermes labralis P3 segment gut microbial communities from Petit-Saut dam, French Guiana - Lab288 P3 | ecosystem: Host-associated > Arthropoda: Insects > Digestive system > Gut ... | reverse complement strand
GAAAAACCCCAGCCAGCCGCCGAGAACGGTAATTGCAATCTGCGCCCAAGTCCAGGCTTCTTTCAATTGAATCATCCTTTCAATGTTAAAATGGTGAATAAAAGACAGCAGCCCGCGCGTTGGCCGCCGCTTATTATTCGGAATATTATAAAAGAGCCTCGCGGCTCTGAATTTGCGGCTGTACGCTTCACTTTTTAAGTGAATATTTCAATTGAAAATTTAGAGGAATTATTGTATAATAAAGAAAAACCGCTGTTGCGCGGCAATTTATATAATGCACGATGATGTTTATTGATATTATATGGCGGGGGTCGCTTGCTTCCGCCGCAGTCTGTAAAGGAAGTTTGATATGTCAGGATTAAGCGCGTTCTATTTGCGATACTGCGGCCTGCGGGTGCGTATCGCGCCGTTTCGCATGAAAGCCGATTTTGAAACGGTAAAAACAGTAGCGGCCATTGATGAGCTGCTCAATCGGGCTGACCTCATTAACGCGGGCGCCGACCCCGGAGGGCGGTTCAATATAAGCGCCGGGCATACGGTTGAAAACTATATCTCCCGCGCCTGCCGGTATATCGAAGCCCTGGAGCGCGGCGAGCTGCCCTTGAGGGGTATGTTCGCCGAGCCCGGTTTGTCGCTCATCGACCATTCGTTTATCGAGAAAGACGGAAAAATGCACCTGTTTTATATACGCGGCGCTATCGGCTATGAGTGGGATACCCGGCCTCAAGACACCTTCGGCCACGCCGTCACCGACGACTTGATTAACTGGGAAATACTTCCCCCTTGCTTGAGCACGCGCAAGGGCGGGCACGACGATTATCAAATCTGGGCACCCGCCGTGATAAAAAAAGACGGATTGTACTATATGTTTTATACCGGCGTGAACATCAATGTCGCCCAGGCCATTTGCCTTGCCGCGTCGCGGGATTTAACGGTCTGGGAGAGGCATCCCGAAAACCCTGTTCTGCGTCCAGGCTCCTGGGGCGAATGGAGCGCGGAACGCTGGTCTGATTGCCGCGACCCCATGGTCTTACACGACAACGGCGCGTATTACATTTATTATTGCAGCGCGAAACGGCAAAACGGCAAAAAGCCATATCCCGCGTTGGGCATAGCTTCGTCGGAGGATATGATTTCGTGGAGGGACGAGGGCGCGTACTGTTTTGATTTCTGCGATTTCGCTCTGGAATCCCCCTTTGCTATTAAACGGGGAGAGCTTTACTATTTGTTTTACACGAATAGCGGCAAAGGCACCGAATACGCGGTTTCGGATAATCCGGTAACGGGATGGAAAAGACTCGGAACCCTGCTAAAAAAAGAGGGCGTCCCCGAATCCCGCGCTTTTGTGCCCTCATGCAGCGAGGTGTTTGAATTCAAAGGGCAATGGTATATCTCCTGCTGCGAGCGCCAACCGGGCTGTGAGCAATATCTTGAGATTTTCAAGCTGGCCTGGAACACTGACGGAACGGCAGCAGTGGGTGAAAAGCTGATGTAAGACCAATAAAATAAGCGTATTATGGGAACGCAAGACGGTAAAGATTGCCGCTCCCCGTTGTCGGGTCATAAGCTGAGTATTAAGGAATATAGCTGGTTCATCACATCCGCCCTCGGCCGCCCGTTCCCTATGGGTAGCCACGACACAGCGGACACGTCAAATGTCGTGACCGTGTCGTGGTTGTTGATGAGGGTGATTATCGGCTCAATCGCCCGGCGTATCTCTAAAATATGGAACGGCCAGTTCTTGGCCTCGGTTCTGCCCGCCGATATGTCCTCTTTCCATGAAACAGCCGCCAGGCCGTAATAATTCCGCACCGTATTGACCGCCGTGCGGATCGTTTGGATGTGGGCCGCCTTTACATGGGTTTGGTTGGCAGTGATGGTTTCAAAGGGCGAGGCGAGGACGGTAAAATTTCGGCTGACCTCCGCGCTTGCCGCCTCGATCCCGTTGTCGAGGCAGCGGAATGCGGCGGTTTTCGCCCCGTTGCTCTGCTGCCCCGGACGGAATATGGCGGCAATATTGTCGCCGAGATAGCCGCTGCGGGAAAAAAGCGATGCGTTGTTCACGCTGTCCTGCCAAGCCCCGGAGCCGACTTTCACGGCGGCGGTCTGCGTCTGGCCGTCCGGCTCGACCCCCGTCTTTATGAGGAATCGCGGGTTCGCATTGTATGTAGAGCTGTTGTTGACGGGGGCGACCACCGTAGGCGCGGGCGGCGGGCTGTTCCGCTTGACGTTGTTGCTGACCGCATAGCCGGAAACAGCGTCGAGGGTGTCCGTTACGCTTATCCTATACCGCGTATAAGTCCCCGCCACGGTTGAGGCGGTGGCGGTATAGCTGCCGGAAGTCGCGCTTGAGGTAATCGTCGCCAGATTTGAATACGCGCCCCATGTGCTGTTATTCGTTGATGTGCTTTGCTGTATGACATACTGCTTTATCGCCGAAGTCCCCGTCGCCGCACCCGACCATGAGAGCGTGACAGTAGACGCGGCATAAATCGCGGGCGATGCGGTAAATGTTGCAGGGGCCGTGGGAAGGGTGTTTTTTCTTAGGCTGTTCGTGGATTCCTTCCATGCGGAATAGTAGCTTGCCCCAGCCGTCCCCCTCGCCCTCGCACGGAACTTGCGGTAATTCCCCCGCGTTGAAGGCGGGGCCACGGACAAGCTCCCGTACCCGTTCCCGGTGGTGACCGTGCTTAACGCAGTCCATGCGCCCCAAGATGTCCCGTTGCTTGAATCCGCATACTGGATTTCATAGGACGCTATGGCGTTGCCCGCGCCGTACACCGATCCCGACCATGACAATGTTGCGTTGCCCTCGGACAGCGTTGGGCTGACCGAGCAGGCCGTGGGCGTTCCGCAGGCTGTGATGGCACAGTAGACAGTGTTGCTCATCTTGCGGTCGGCAGAATAAGCGTCCAAAGCGTCTATTGTCGTGACCGAGAGGGTCGTGTAGCTGCCCGGCGTGCGGGTGATCCCGCTCCATGTGTAGCTGCCGGAGGTGGCTGAAAGATTAATCGTATCAATGGTATACCAGTTCGCGCCCACGCTGCCGTCGGTGGTCGCGCTGCTGTACGAAAGGCGGAATCCCTTAATCGCCGAAGTCCCCGCCTTCGCCCCGCTCCATGTGATTGTTATGTTTTCATTATTATACACGGACGGGCTTGCGGTTACGCTTGTGGGCGCGCCGGGATAGGTGTTCTTTCGGACGGAGTTGCTTGAACCCTTCCACGCCGAGGCATAGCTTGTGCCCAGCGCGCTCCGGGCCCGGATTTGAAAGCGGCGGTAGTTGCCCCGCTCGCCCGGCGGGGATACGGCAAGGCTCCCCGATGCGGCTGTCGACATTACCGTGGTCAGGGCTGCCCATGAACCCCAAGTAGAATTGTTCGTGGAATCGCTGTACTGGATTTCATAGGAAGCGATGGTATGCCCGCCGTTGCCGTTCGCCGCCCCCGACCACGAAAGAGTGACATTGCCCTCCGTCAGCGTTATGTTCACGGAGCAGGATGCCGGGGCTGATGGCAGTGAAGCTTTTCGGACGCTGTTGCCCGAAACTTTCCAGCCGGAGGCATAGCTGTTTCCCTCCGCGCTCCGCGCCCGTACCTGAAAGCGGCGGTAGCTGCCCCGCGTCGAGGGCGGGGCTACTGAGGCAGTACCGCTTGTAGCGGTTGAAGTTACCGTGGTCAGAGCCGTCCAGCTTCCCCATGTGGAATTGTCCGTGGATTCCGAATACTGGATTTCATAGGAGGCAATACTGTGTCCCGCGCCGTTCGCCGCACCTGACCATGAAAGGGTGACGTTGCTTTCGGATACCGTTGCTCCTACGGAACAGGCTGTAGGCGCGGTAGGCAATATAGCCTTGCGTACTGAATTTGAGGATACCCTCCAGCCGGATGTATAGCCGGTGCCTAACGCGCTCCGCGCCCGTACCTGAAAACGGCGGTAGCTGCCGCGCGTGGAGGGCGGGGCGACGGACGCGGTGCCGCTTGTCGCCGTTGAAGTTACTGTGGTCAGAGCCGTCCAGCTTCCCCATGTGGAATTGTCCGTGGATTCCGAATACTGGATTTCATAGGAGGCAACACTGTGTCCCGCGCCGTTCGCCGCCCCACTCCATGAAAGCGTTACATTGTTTTCAGATACCGTCGTGTTCACGGAACAGGCCGTGGGTGCTGTAGGCAAGGTAGCCTTGCGCAGGGTGTTGGTGGAAATTTTCCATCCCGAATAATATGACGCCCCCGCCGCGCCCCGTGTGCGCACCTGGAATTGCCTGTAGTTCCCCCGTGTGGACGGCGGGGCCACGGGCGCGCTCCCCGACGCGGCTGTTGTCGTAACCGTGGCCAGGGCCGCCCATGACCCCCATGCGCTGTTGTCGGTGGAATCCCGATACTGTATCTCGTATGAGGATATGGCGTTGTTCGTGCCGGAGGACGCCCCCGACCACGACAATGTGACGCTGTCCTCGGAAACGGTGCTGCCTACCGAGCAGGCGGTGGGTGCTCCGCAAGCCGTGTACAATAAAGGGGAGCTTAATACGGTATGGCTTGTATTGTCGATAGTCCCCGCCGTACCGACTATGTTTCCGTCGGATGCCACCCGGAAACGGACGTCCTGCGCGGCGTTGCCTGTTGTGGAGCCGCAGGTGACGGACACGGTTTTCGTGGCCTTGACCCCCGCGCCGCTCCACGCTTCGGACGTGGTTTTTATCCGCACGGAGCTTGACACGCCGTTTATGGTCACGGTGCAGTTCAATGCGTAGCCCGTGCCGTAGGTGGACTGCGAGCTCGGCAGCGACGCGGCGATTGTGAAGTTATACGTCATCTGCGTGTTGTTCGGGCGGCTCTTAGTATAGCTTACCGCGTAAGAAATTGTCGGCGAGCCCGCCGCCGCGAGGGTCTGGCCTCCGATGTCTGCCATGGGATTCCTCCTGACAATAAAAAATCTATGGAAATTATTTGCCTGTTATGATATACTGATAAAAACCGAGCCAAAATCCAAAGGAAAAATGTTTATGAAAAGAAAACCGAAAATAATTATAGCGATAAGCGCCGTTTTGTCGGCGTTGATTATACTGACGATGCTTCCTACATTCGGCTTGTCCTCCCCGGCGATAAAAACAGTAAGCACAACGTCATTTTGGGCGCTTTCCTGCACATGGGGCATAATCGCCACCGCCGCAGGGGGCGTCAAAGCTCTGATTTACATGAAAAACGGGCATGAGCCGAAATTCTTCGGCGGGTATATCTATTTCGAGGGCGTGCGGGATATGGGCAGCGACAATTTCGGGCCGTTCATCTTTTTAGGGGAGAACGCCGAATACTACACCATTTATCACGAGGCCGGGCATGGGTTGCAAAACATCCTCATGGGCCCGCTTCATGTGGCCGTCGTCGGCATTTCGTCGGAAATATGGTACAGGAAGTTTATAAAGGAATACGCCGCGGAGCTGGCGTCCGGCACTTGGGACCCGGACGAACGCAGAAAAGCCTATGACAGGAACCCCATAGAACGCTGGGCTACCTCTTGGGGGGCGAAAGCGTATGGCTTGGAATTGGGGTAAAAATTGATGCGGTAATTTATTCGTAAACCGCCGAAACAAGCGAATTGACAAGCCCGCACAAAGAAGTGTTTAACCGGGTGTCCGTAATATTGCCCGCCACGATACTCACCGCGCCCTTCGCCACGGCGATGTCGGCAAGCCCCAATTCCCAAACGTCGTTGTTGCGGGTCAGGGCGGGGGCTGCCGGGTTCGCGGCGGCAGTTCCGCTTTTTATCACGATATTTATGCCCCTGTTTACCGCGCTCCAGCGGACGACGACACGGTCGATGCGGGGGTTCACGCCGTCGGCAGTGGGTATTGCCAATGATAACGGCGATGTATTTTCATACGAATAGCCGTTGATCCACGCCGCGCCCGCCTGGACGCTCACGCCCATGCCGGACGCCGCAGACACTTGCAGATTATTTGCTGCCGCGTAAAAAATGCCGTTTGAGACCAGTTTCCCGAAATACGAGGCGAAATCCGTCGCATTATAGACTCTGTCACCGCCCGATGAGTTGAAAAACATCGCCCTCTCCATAAATTACATAGCTCCCTTCAATTTTTGAAATAATGTAAGAACCCCTTTTCCGAATACGATATTTAACGATTGCCCCGTGGCGTCGTAGCTCTCTTCGACTTCGGTAATCCGCGCATTCAATGTCACGCCCAACTTTTTCGATATGACCTTCACGGTCTGGCCGAGGTCATAGTCCGTCTTGTATTTAAGGTTTCCGTGGGGGTTGACCGACGCGTCGAATGACTGCACGGGGGCGAGCTCCGCAAGCTTGCCCTGGCCACGGAAATTCAATGCGGCGGGGTACGCTCCGGGGAAATCGTCAGCCCGGAGGTCTTTGGCGTCAACGAAAATCTCGCGGCGGTTCTCGCCCGTCCCGTTGATGATGGAGACGAACTGCCGTGCGGGGCCTTCCCCCTCGCCGCCGATGAGGGCGGTGTTGGCTGTGTCCGCCATGCTCTCCATATACACCTGCTCGGTTATGTTTTCGTATTCCTTTGAAAACACAGCCTGCGACGCGCCCGCTTTGTAGAATTCTACCGTGAACCGCTTTGTGGCAGGGTTATATATCGTCCGCAGCCCCGCATCGAGGGTCTCGCAGATTTCAAAGATGACGGTCAGCAGGTTTTTGTAGGAAGCTTGGGTTTGGATATTCATAACGGGCGCGCTGTTAAGGTAGTCAATATATGAAATACGGCGGTTATTATCCGTCGGGGAAATGACGTGTCGGTTCATAATGGTTTGAATGCAGGCCCCGGCGTTGCCGTTCAAGACCTCCGAAGTCCAAAGAATACGACGGGCGAGTATGGAGGTAGCGAAGCGGCCGCCCACGGTGATAATCTCCCGGTCGGCCATGGTCATCTCCAGCCGCTCTATAACGCCGCATTCCCCGTCGTCGTTTTTCCACAGATAGTTCCCGGTTTTGAGCAATGCCACGTTTTCCGGCGTGGCGATGGCTTTCAATTCAAAGGAGCCGCAGGAAAAATACCGCCGCGTCCAGCGGAGGTATTCAAAGCTTTCAACTAACCCGGAGAGCGAGCGAGTCGAATCTAATATATATAATTGCATAATAACCAACCTTTTTAATGTACAATTTACAATTTAAAATGTACAATTATTTTGCATTTAAGAAAATTGTACATTGTACATCATACATCGTACATTTATTAAACACCCAAAAATTGCGGCCTGTACATCACCGTGCATTCCAACAAGTCCATATTCACCGAGGCGTTGTACCGCAGGACGTTTCTCCCTGCGGCGAGCTGTATGAATGTAGAGCCGACGTCAAGAAAATGGAAAGCGTTCTGCTCGGCCTGGCCGACAAGGTTAACGATACGCTTGCCCGCGAAATGGGTGTAGACGTGGATTTCCTCACCGGCGGCCATGGTTTTATTGATGCGGATATACTCACCCGTATCGACGTTCATAATTTCGGGGTTCTGAACCGTACCCAAAGCCTTGAACACGATTTTACAACCGCAAGCCACGTCGCCGATGTTGTCCACGGTGATGATCTGGCTTGGCTGGCGGACGCCGAACTCTATGCCGGAGGGCGGGATTTCGAGGGCAAACTCGAACTTCGACTCCCACGCGGCAAGCTCCACACGCACCTCGTCGGGTGTCTCGAAAAAGGGCGAGGGGCAAAGCAGGGATATAAAGAAATTTGGGGCGCGTTCGCGGCTGGAGGCGGTGAGGGCGGCTTCCTCCACCACGCAGGGGATTTGCTTGCCCCGGTAGAAAAACATCCCCTGCTTCTTCGGCGTAAAAACATAAAGCAGCCGCCGGCGCAGCTCGTAGGCCTCATCAGGGGTGTCCGCCACGACGGTGCCCTCGAGGGTGATGTTCCGCATATCCAGCGCGGAGGATATGAAAAAAGCGCCGTCCTGCTCCGGCGCCTGAAAGGTGTTCACCGTCTGGCGGGTGGTGCCCGTGCCGTCGAGTTTGGTGAGGAAGAACGGCTTTGATTGTCGGAGGGTTAGGCTTTCGCCGCCTGTGTTGGTGTAGGTGATGGTCATGGCAATTTTTTCTCCTTAAAGTATTGAAATTTGTTTAAAAATGTAGTATAATGTAAAACATTACGTTAAAATTGGAGGGCGAAAAATGAACGAATCAAAAATTCTTAAGAAAGAAGCAGAACTCCTTGAGTTATTTCCTTCGGAATACAGTGAATTGATACAGCGTTATAAAGCAGCACTGATAAATATATTCGAAGATTATCATGTTGTTATTTTTATGGCGCGAAAAGCAATATGTTTTTACAAAGCCCTCGTTATTAATGAAATTATTGGCAAACCAAATTGTGAGGTGTTTTCAAGTCGTGTTCTGACTTATAATATTTTTCAAAATCTTAAAGGAAAAAGAGTCATTGTTGTTGATGATATTGTGAGAACAGGGAGTTCTATAAAAAACGTCTTAAAAACATTATATGATAATGGTATTGATGCTGATGTATATATCTTATCTCGACAAGAACTTAAGCTTAATGAAGAAGATAAATTGCATAATATAAATATTGTTGGCGCATTTGCCGAGTTGACAGAGGAAGACACTTTAAAATTATCCAAAAATATTGCAGATTACATAGAAGCAAGTACTTGTCCATATAATATAGACCAACCTATATATCGAATTCCATTATATGATGATGACAAGATTATTAGTTTTATTGAAGATCATTATCTGACAGACACATCAAGCGGACAAAAACAAAACCATGGGATAAAAAGTTATACTCTTGAAATTCCAAACAAATATTTCAATGTTGCAATATTAGGAAACAGCATTGAATTATGTAAAATACGTTTTATGTACGGGAAGTATGGCGATAGACCCGTGTTATTAGCTATACCCTTTGTGTTGTTTGGCGAAATGAAAAACGAAGAATTAGAAATAGCATTTTCTTCTTTTGACAATAAAAATATAAATAGTTTTGTTTTCAATTCTAATGATAAAATTATTCGGGAAAACCAATTAAAAATTCTCCATTTTGTTTTTGCAAACCAATTAATGGAAGCTTTTTGTAATGCATATGGAGTAAACGATATAAATAGATTGGACAGCAATGACGATTTTGTATTTTCAAAGAACATATTAAAAATTATAAATACAATAAAAAATTCTTTTAATTTTACATGTACAAATATCATCAACGAAACCGAATTTACTTGTGAATTCAAACAAGACGAGTATTTAAGCCTTACATATGATTTTTTATATACAGAAGATAAAATGAGATATCATAATTATAAAGACTCTGATAATGTGAAAATAGAAACGGATTTACTTGTTTTAGCAAATTTAAAAAGATACATAGAAGATAATACAAAAGGTGTATTTGATAGCTTGTTATTTTCGAATAATATTGATATACTAATTGACAAAGGCTTAATTATTCCTTCTATTGTACATGGTTATTATAATGGGAATTGCTCAACAATAATTCGCGCATATAAATGCGGTGAAGTATACTCATTGAATGAAAAGCATTTCAAGCTTTTTACATATGCATTATGTGAATATCTAAAAGGAATTAAGCATGATCGTTTGCAAAAAACTGAGTTTGAAAAATTATGCGTACTTTTCTTTAGAGAGGCTGTGAAGAACGTTCTAAAGCGTTCAGAAAAAGATAGCGATGAAGAGCAGTACAGTATATGTTATTCAAAGTTTGGCCCACGCGTTTCAACATCAAAACCAATATATAGTGCGGATGAAAATTCAACTTTAGCGGCTAAGCTTATTACCTTAAATTATATTAGTGATGAAGATTCTTATAGAATATTAAAAGAAGTCACGAAAGAAGACATCGGAAATCAAGACTGGGAATTAATTGCTCAAACATTTTCAGATAGATATGAGTATCTATATGAAAATTTATTTAATGAGGACGGTGAAGAGATATTATTTGATGAAGTACGAGATATGCATATGAGAACTTATATAGAGTTCTTAATAATGCTGTCAATTGGGTTAAACAAAACAGATCAACTATTATCGCTTCTTGCTGAAATTTATTTAGTTGATTCGATAGAGGTTACTGGGAATATAAAACAAACACTAAAGGATTATTGTAGAATTACTGATGGTTTAGTAAGTGGCATGTGGAAATATATGTGCTATATGCAACCTATTCACCCATTGAATAAAGTGTATAGTAATTTACGTGCAAATAAAGACACAAAAAATATAAGCACTTATATTTCACAAATCTTTATCCTTAATCCCGATATAGATCAAAACAAATACATCTTTCCTATGATTGGGGAAGTTGGAAGGCTTATTTTTTCAATTGTATATTATATTTGGTTTATGTGTGAAAAATATAAGATACCATTTACTATGCGAGGAGAATTGGTAGATTTATCAAAAACAAAAACGCGAGAATTTTATTATCGCGATTTAGCAGATTTACGCAAGATAATTGCTGAGCAGGTAAATTCTATTACCCCTGAACAAGCTCTTCAAACTTTACAACACATGAAGTTAGACGCCAAACGTTTACTTGAACGTTATAATGTTGAAATAGCAAAAGGTACAAAACATCAAAAAAAAGATGAAAAGAAAAATAGCATACAGAATAAAAGTAACGAAGAAGTTTTATTCATAGAAAAATCTTTTTCGGACACAGTGATGAAAAAATCAGCAAAAGTTCTTGTTGCACAACCTGAATTGGAATTTGAAAAAATAAATAATGGACTTTGGAATCCAAAGATAAATAATCAATATAATTCTTTTTTAGAAGCGATATTTTTAAAGGCTAATGAGGATAATGTTGATGTTATAGTTTTTCCAGAATTATCAATACCAAAGAGCCAACATGACAAAATAAGCAAATGGACGGAAGATAATGATTGTATAGTCGTTGCTGGAAGTGATTATTTTAAGGATGAAGAAGACGGACAATTTTATAGTACAGCTTCTTTGTTTCACAGCGGGAAGCAATATAAAACAGAAAAAATACATATTTCAAGTCACGAAGCATCTGTTTTAGTAGATGAAGGCGCATCCGAGAGAACTGGTCATCAGTATTACTTTTCAAACACCCCTGTTGGAAATTTAGGCATTATAATTTGTTCTGATGTGTTTGGCGAAGGCGAATATCGTCATGGAGTGACAAAAAACATATTGAACCTTAATTTAGATATTTTATGCCTTATTGCTTGTCAAAATGGCGCAAAAGAACATTATCAAAAAATCAATCAATTAATTAAAGACGCTCCCAAAAGTCCATATGTTATATATTGTAACGTTCTATCAGATAAAATAAGCGATGGGAAAAGCGCATTTTTTGCAAATGAACATAAAACCAAACGTGAAGATCAATTTATAAATAAATGGCTTGTTCCGGACGATGATTATTCAACACATTTAATTGAAATGCCATCTTTTCCAGGCTGCTTGGTATTTAAATGTAAATTACCTGCGGGGTCTGCAATACTTGGGGATCGTTCATCCAGTCCAGCCTTAGCGTTTGATGTTCACCGCCCATTTGTGTTTGACGGTAAAAATCTAATTGAATTGTCCGAAGAGGAATTAAAACAAAACAGGTAAAATTAACTGAAATCCTTGGCGTTGGCGATCATGTCTCCAACGCCAATCTCCTTGACAGATTCCGAAATTCTCTCGCGGCTTCTTTTTCTGAAAGGGCTTTCGGCGAGGTAATAGAAATATGCTGTGTAATGGTCGTGCCGGAACCGCTGCCGTCAGCGCCCGCGCCGCCCCTCCCGCGCAGATTGCCTTTGACATT